>Ga0315286_10004278_pt1 | contig 13680 bp, 6 predicted proteins | sample YL17G10_0_MG_FD_205038 | JGI IMG/M metagenome (GOLD analysis project Ga0315286, IMG submission 205038) | Sediment microbial communities from Yellowstone Lake, YNP, Wyoming, USA - YL17G10_0 | ecosystem: Environmental > Aquatic > Freshwater > Lake > Sediment | place: USA: Wyoming | collected... | reverse complement strand
CCGAAGTACATCTGCAGCAGCGACGCGCGACTCGCCCAGTTCACTCCGGCTCTACGTCCGTATCTGCCATCCTACACTTTGCACTCGGCATCCTGACATTCGATTTGGCGAGGCTGACGATGCTACGCTCGTCGTACGGCCTCGCGACCACCTGTCTGCGTATCGCGCCCAGGAAGGCCGGGGTGCGGGTGGCGTACTTCCATGCCGAGTTCTAGAACGGACGGCGGAGCACCTCGAAAACGGTCTTTGTCCTTGGACGAGCGATTCCCCTCGACCGCGCCTCCGCCATTGCCCTGCTGACCTGCGGGTGAGAATCGGCCCATAATGGATGCACCAGGATCTCTGCCTCCGGCCCACGTCTGGCGGCGGGCAAACCGGCAAACGAGGTCTGCTCCCATCCGAGAGCGGTGAAGTATACCTCGGCTGCTCGGGGCGGCAGGTCCCGCCAATACGGCACATCGAAATCCACGGGCGCGTTTGCATCAACCGCAAGACGCGCAACATCCAAACCGATGCGCCAGTCAAGAATGTTATGCCAGGTCATGTTAGCGTAGTCCCGAAGGCAGTCGGGACAGGACGTCAGGCAGTTGCCGGCATGGGCATCAGCGAGGAATCGACCTAGGAATGGCCCGCTTGCGTCAGTAACGAAGCGAAGCAGACGTTCGGCCTCTGCGGGGTTCCCCAGGTGAGAGCAGTACCCCGCTCCGTTCTCCAGGCTATCAGAAAGGAAGACCTGACCGATGATACGGTCCTGCGTGTTCCGCACAACTCGCAGCCCTACACTCAGCTCCCTTTCGTTGACATCGAGGGTCACTGCGGCTGCTCGACGCAGCAGGAAGCCGAAAGAGTACAGCGCCGCCCGCCCCCCAAGGCGGATGGGGTTGAGGTCGAGTTCGGGCCGCACCGAGCGAAGGCCGAGAATAAGCAGGTCGGTCTTCTGGATGGACCCAAGGGCGCGAATGTCAGGCGGTGCTCCTGCCGCAAACTGGACGACAGCTCCCGGATTCTGCGACAGAACGGTATCCACGGCGTCGCGAGTAGCCCACGTCTCCCCTTGGGCCAGTTTCTCGAACCGAAACAGCTGTCCGTCATTGTCATTCACGACGCACACCTTGCGTTCGTCCGACCATAACTCGACGTTGAGGCAGGGTGTCATCTGCAGCGGGTCCGCGTCCGTCTTCGGGCGCGATGCCCGCGGCGTCCACTCGAAGATGCCGTCAAAGTCACGCCAGCTGCCGTACAGTGTGCGGAACCCGCGAGGCTGTGCCAGACGGATGACTGCATACTCCGGGCTTCTGTGGCTGCAGACTGGACAGATGGCAGCATTGTCGGCGGGCCGCATGTCTACTGCGCGGCAGTGGATACAGGTGCCTATGGGTACAGCTGGACCAAGAGGGTCAGCTACCTCCGCGACGCCGCCGCCGAACCGCCGATAGTCTACAACCCCTATGGATGTGTAGACTACGCCATCCTTGACCGTTTCCGCTCCGGGTGCGAATTGGCTGATGGCAATGTCGAGGTCGCGGTCAACGCCCTTGTCTGGCGGGAGCGCATGAGGTCTCTCGTGAAACAAAAAGCGTGTCCTGGTAGGAAACCCGAACATCGGAAGCAATCCAGCATTGGCCAAGCGTTCGCTCAGAGAATCTTGAGTGTACTGGTTGTCATTCGCGACCTCGCTGACGGCATCCACGAGCCTTTCATTCACCTCTTCGAGCAGTTGGACGCGTTTCTCCTGCAGATCGGTGTACGACAGTAGTGTGTCACAGATGCGCTCGACGGCCGCCGGGTTCATTCGAATCCACCCAGCGACGAGCTGCGAGACGGTTTGCCCGCCCACCGCACCAGCGCGAGGACGTGACCAATCGCATGCGTCGCCGAATTCCCCGTGCACGTTATCGCCTCCCCCGCCGACGAAAAGGTTTAGGCCAGAGAAGGCTTGGCGCAATACCTCCTTGTTAAGCACGCGGCGGAGAATCGTCTCTCGCCGCATATCCACGTATGGTTGTGGCGGTGGATCTGACGTGATTCGATCCGGGCGCTGGAAGTAGTAGTCGTCGTGGCTGCGGCCCCGGCAAAGCGTCAATGCTATCGAAAGACCCGCGCCTCGACGCCCCGCTCGACCAACACGCTGCTGGTAGTTGAACCGCATAGGAGGCATGTTAGCCATCATGACTGCCTGTAACACACCGATATCTACGCCTGCCTCCATTGTGGTCGTGACACTAAGTAGGTCAATCTCGTCGGTACGGCGCTCTTCCGATGGAAGGAGGACACCTTGAAAGAGCCTCTGACGCGTTCGGCCATCGCTCTTGTCCGTCTGCCCCGTGAGTTCCTCGCAGTTTAAACGAAAGATATCACATGTCTGGTTGTTGGCTAGGTAGTAGTAATAGTCTTCCACGGAGGGTGCTTGGTCCATCGGAAGAGGCCCAGCCAGCGGCACTAGACAGTCTATACAGATGCCACCAGCGCGCTGTAGATGCACACGGCGGCACTGCGGGCAGGAGTAATACTCTTGTCCTGGGCGGACTAGGCAGAGATTCTCGGCGGCCAAAATGCCCGGGTGTAGGGGGGAGAGTATGCCAGCTTGCTCCAGGTACGTAAGTACATCTGACTCGAACGTGACAGGATCTTCGCCGTTATGACGCGCGACCTCCTGTATGTATGAAACGACGTAGCGCGGGATATTCTGAAGTTCGTCGGCCTCGTGGGTCGAGAGACGACTACGTCGTGACCCGAGCACTTGGATGACTCCGTCAGCTGCTTCTTGGATCAGCTCTGTGGGCGCAGCGCAGTGGGTACGATCCGTCGTCGCGAGCGCGATGCGGAGGGCCTCCAAGCTGCGCCTGCCGGATGCGAAGAGGATATCCACGACTTCAACCAAGGCAGACCGTTCAATACGGCCAAGATGGTTTCGCTGCGGCTGAGTAAGCCGCTCGGTCACGGGTGATGGCTGCCCGGCTGCAGGCCACGTGTAGAGTGCGCGCCAGTGATTGCCCGGAGAGTGCCGCGCTGGGTCTGTCCAAAGTTCAGCTTGGGCGTAGCCGCCTGGGTTGATACCGTGGCCAAGCAGACGAGCCGCGATATCAATGGTGAATTGGGGAATCGGGAAAGGGCCATGCTCGCCCTGCTGTCGGATTTGTGCCGCCGCTTGCCGATACGACAGACCTGGGAAGCCTGGCGCCGGCAAATCGGCCATCGTCGGTACGGTTGCACCGGCTAGAACCGCTGCCTCAGTCGGGTGCATGGTCGCAAACACCGAGGCAAGCAGGCGTTGGTCATCGGAGAGCATTACACCCGCAACTTGGTGGGCGAACGCGAGCGTTCCACGTCCTGCAGTTGATATCGCTCCAGCGAGCGCTTGCCGCAGCGCGTCTTGGTAGTGCAGACGCCGCATCCCTGCGGAGAGTTTGGCTGCGTCCTGCCGGCTGTCGGAGAACACGACAAGCTTGCGGCTGGAGCCACCGCAGCCCTGCGGCATCTGTCGCAAGAGAGCATCTGAAAGAACCTGAGTTATCTTCGTGAAGCCGGTCCGCATTTCGCGCACAGGCGTAGGGAGCCGTGTTCTGCGTCGCCAATCGGCGTCGCATCGTGGGCATATCGATGGATAGGCGTTGCCGCTCGGCTCGCCCTGCTCATCCAAATCTGGCACGTGGTAGAGGAAGCCGCGTATTGTCGGATTTGGCTCTGCCGAGCTGCCTGTGCCGAGCGAGATCAGACCCTCCAGCGTGGAAAGCTGCGCGCGGCGCCAATGACGCCGCAGGTGGTCCTGTTGCCAGCTGGGTTGAAGCGGGCTAAGACCACCTGCTGCGGGCCAGAATACTGCATAGTTGGCGTACTCGCGGCCCAGGAACGAGCTATCGGGAGAAGCCTCCAAATCAGGGTGGTCGGCGCTGAGATACCACGAACCCGGATTCTGAACGTCGCGGCGACGGAACCCCCCCAAGAAGACCTCGCCACAGGACTCGCATGCCAGTAACTCCAGAACACGCGAACCGCATTCGCAGCTGAGTCTTGGGTGGAAGTGCAGTTTGCCGACGGGGCAGGGTTCAATTCGGGGGGGGGCCTTGGAACACTGAGGATTCGTGCAGGCCCATATCCCCTGCACGTTACGGAAGAAAACATGGGCGCGCATCGGGAGCGGGGCTGTGCCGGCGGCAGTGCGGCTGGTAGCCAGGCACGCGAGCAGACCCTCTACCGCTTCATCGCGTTCCTCTGTGGGCAGGCTCGGGAACAGCGCTTCGGCGAGCTGAGATCGCGTGCGCGGGCATGAAACGGATCCTACAGGGTCCCAACAGGCTGCTTGCAGAGCGTCTGTCGCTCGAGTGTGCTGGGCGACCTGATAGAGCACACGGTCGTCTGGCGTTCCCTCCGGTATGGGGGTCATTCCCGCGGCCTCGCACAGGACTTGTACCGGAGATGGATTGCCATTGTCCTCACGTTGCCCTGCCCTGCCAAAGTCGCGGAAAGCCAACGCGTGGCAGCGAGCGGCCTCGATGGCGCCCACGGCTGGAGCAGCGGGCGTGCAGCCGACGACACGGAAGCGACTGCGGTCCCGCCCAAAGAAGCGCTCCAGATACTGAAGTCCGCTCGGGTCGCTCTCTAATGATGCACTTGATGCGATGATACGGAGTTGTGCCGAGTCTGGCTGGAGTCCGAGCCGGTCGAGTAGCACCCGGAGCAGGTATGCGACTTCAGTGCCGGGCGTTCCACGGTAGGTGTGAAGCTCATCTACCACAAGATGAAAAACCCGGCTCCTGTCTGTCTCAAGCCAGCACCGCGTTCGCTCGAAGATGCCGCTCTCGATCCCACGCATTAGCATGATGTTCAGCATCGAGTAATTGGTGATGAGTATGTCGGGAGGGTGGTCCTGCATGTCCCATCGCGACCACATCTCTGCGCTGTCACTCGCAACCTCTTGGAAGAACCTCCGCGCATCGGGATCCAGGGCTACGCACCTTGAGTCACGCTCCATCACACGGAGATGCCTCCGCAGTTCGTGTCTGTTGCGCGCGCTATCACAGCCCGAGACCGGAGTGCGCCCTGTATAACGGCCAAAATAGAAGCGGTTGCCAGCCCTTCTCGAATCGAGCCACGTCTTTGCCGCTGGGCTATCGAGCGAGTCGCGAAGCCTATTCAGTTGGTCTTCCACCAACGCGTTGAGCGGGTAAAGGATGAGCGCCCGCACGGCGGCATTTCTCGTTGCGACATCCTCGTGTTGGCGCTGGGGGATGCGGTCGTGCCAGCGTCGCACTCGTCCCTGCAATACGGAGCGATTCCACCAATCCCAGTCTGGCGGACGCGGCCCGGGCTGCCCCCAAGCTGCCGACTCCCGCACGAGCGACGCCATTATTGGGAGAAGGAAGCACTCGGTCTTTCCTGAGCTAGTGCCGGTCGTAACGACCACATCATGACCGTGTGCCACCGATTCCTCGAAGGCTTCGCGCTGGTGGACATACGGCTCAAGATCATCGCGGAAAAGCCCACACCTGACGAAATCAGCCAGTTCGTCCGCAGCGGTTGCGCCCCAACTTGTATCGAGCAGCGTGTGTGCCATTGTCCTGAACCCGTAACCGCTCGACTGATAGGCAGGAACCAACTCGATCAGCGGCTCGCGCCAGATGTAGGTGTCGCGGTCCAGCATCTGCTTGCGCTCTTTGGCTAGGTCTTCGTAGCGGACGGCGAACGGGCTGTTGATGTACCGGAGGTACATGTCACGCAGGCCACGGAAGATAGCGATTGGATTGCTCATGCTAGGTTCTGCCGAAGGAGTTGCGCGGTAATGCTCGCGATGTCATCTGGCACGTCATAATATGTCAATCGCGAATCGACCTCGCTGAACTCAGGCGGACGGCCGCTGCAGAGCACGAGAGCGCGCTCCACCATCAGAGGCGGCCGGCAGACGGCAGGGACGGCCAGAGTCTGGGCTGAGCGGTCGTAGCATAAGATCTGCATCCGGCGCCGACGAAGCAAAGCGAACATAGCAGCTGCGCGTGGCAGTTCGTGCGCTCGACCCTCCCATTTTAGGAAATGGCGTGGACGCTGAAAGTAGATCTCGAACTTCAACAGCGCCGTCGTCCGCGCTTCGGCCTCATGCCGGTCGATAGCGACCCAGCGAAGTTGGTCAGCAAGGAACTCCTTGATTCTCCAGTCGCCCCCGAGCGGAAACTCCGTTCCGGGACTCCCTGAAGAGGGCGGGGAAGCGACCGGCAACTGCTGGAGTATCGCCAAAGGCGCATCACTTTGGTAAAGAGCTCCCGCCGATTCCGCGAAACGGCGAACGTCGTCTTCACCATGTGCCAAGACGCGAACGACATCTGGTATGCCGAGTCCCGGCCTGACGTCGAGACGAATGGGCTCGGCGGCGTCTAGAATCCGCTGAAGGAGCCCATCCGACCGAGCACCGCACAAGACCCCAAGCCATTCGCCATCCGCCCGGCGCCCAGCGACTGCGGGCGGGGCGACACGCCATCCCTCTTCGCACTCACTGGCAAAGAACTCGACGTGTGCCAGCCGCTCGAAATCGAGCTGGAGCCTCAGGTAGAGCGGAAACTCTCCCACCTCCGTCACACCGTTCGCTTGCGTCAAAGACATGTCGTCGCCGCTTAACTCCTCGACTGCGGCACGGTACTGTCGCCACGAGCCTTCCCGGCGCGCCGAGAGCCAGAGCAGCAGTTCATTCGCTTTCACCGCATCGCCCTCCATAGGTGCTTCGCCTCGTGACAGAAACATCGCCACAGCGAGGTGGTTTCTGGGTCATCGGGTGACGCCGCAAGTCCTTTGGCACCGGCACACCGTATGGCTCGGCACCACTCGGCGACGGCTTTGAAGTGCGCCGAGTCACGCCTCGACGGGTCCGGAATACGAATTGGCTGAGCACGATGGAACAGCACGACCCTTGAGATCGCCTTGTCTTCGCAAGCCGCGTCTGCAGGAAGTGCCCAGACAGGGTCGAAAGGAACCGTTGCCGCCAGCGTCTCTGCGCGAAGGTCTGGCCGTAGGTGGCAAAGCTGGACTTGGCCGGGAACAGCTCCCACAAGCAACAGATTCCGCGCTGGAACTCGCACGCGGTACAAAGCCTCGTGCCCGGTAGGCAAGACGCACGCACCACAGATGGGCGGCCCCGCGCCGAAGCGACGAGCGTCCCACTCAGACCAACCCTCGTTGCACGGACGTAGCCCGTACGACACTCGCTGCTGGGCGAACCACAGGTCGTGTGTCCCCAAGCCGTCCCAGCCGGGAGACGTCCAACCGCGATCATCGCAGTGCTCAGCCCGTTGTCCGTCAATCATCACTATCTGTCCCAGCATGTCACCCGTAAAGTGAATCCTGGGTGGATGGCCGAGCAGCCACGTCCTTGCCTCCAAGCGTATACCGCCAACGAAATGGGGCTCCACATCTGCAAGCGGACACAGTGCGTTCAGGATGCTCCTTTCATCCCGCGCCGGAACGTGGTGTATCGGTTTGACGCGTCGGAGAAAGAGCCAGCCTGAAGGAACACCTGGGGTCTGCTCGTCTAGCACCTCAGGTTCTTCGCAGCCGGCTTGCTGCAATGCGTGCCGAACGTCGGACGCCAATGTTGAGCGTAGCAGCACGTGGTGCGTCTCCCCTAGCAACAGCCTAGGCACGGAGACGAAGCCGCTCATGCCCCAGTCAACAGCAGGAGCAAGTACGTACAGCTCGCGTCCGCCCAGCACCCAGCGCCATACGCGGCCTGTATCGTCGTTGATGGCCAGCCAGACTATGCCCTCGCGCAGGGCCGCGCCGATGTCATTCACAGGTACATCTTCGTAGCAGTCGTCACACAGTTGCGTGAATGTGAGACTGCCCGCGGCGCCACCCACATTCACGTTTGGCGGCATTCCATCACGGCGGAACGGGAGCAGCGTAAGGCGAACTCCATGTCGATGGTCGAAGACTAGACGGAGTCTAAGGTCCAGCGTTACGTCGCGGTCGTCACGAGTGGTCCGTGCGGGATGGGCGGGTCTCTGTACCGGCGGTTCGGAGCTTGGCGGCTGAAGCGGTGTGTAGACAGGCGGGACCTGCGTCTGCCCGTGTCCAACGACGTCACGAACCCCGGTTGCGCGCTTCTCCTGCTCGGGCTCAGCGATGGGCTGTGATTGGGGGGTGGCAGTCATTGTGACGTCGGATGTCGTAGGCTGGCTTGGGGCTTGGCGCTGAGACTCAAAACCTCCCTGGACACTCTCGTTCTCTGGGCAATGTGTAGCGGGCGCGGGCATCGGTTCTTCCCGCACAGGCGGTTCGGGTACCTCTTGCGCCGACTGGCCGAGACCGACAACGGCCCCAGGTTCTTGGGGAGAATCGGGCGAGTGCGTCTGTGGCGGGGCCGTGTCTGGCCCTGCCCCGACCTGAATGCTGATATTCGGTTCGCTGTCCTGGGACGCTCGCGGCTCCGTTACTCCTGATTCTGGTGCCGAGCGACCCGAATGAGTTGGAATGCACGGCATCTCAGATAGAACCGACGCGGTTGGCGATTCAAAGGGGGGCGTCTTGCTTCCGTCCGGCGCGCGGGATTTCGACGGAGGCTGGGTCGCCCCAAGAGACGCCTCGCCGCACACGCGAACAGCCGGTACGGTTTCGCCCGGCGGCGTCTCGATGGCTGACTGTCCTGTTGATCCACTGGTACTGTCGCCGCTGCCCCGTTCCCCGCGCATTCGTCTGTTCCACAACAACCAGAGGACGGCGCCCGCTAGGCTTGCACCTGCTGCCACTATGAGGATAAGCGGTGTCATCTTGCTCGGACCATAAGTGAAGCCTGCACGCGGCAGTCGGGGAATGAGGATTTTCTCTTTCGCTCTCCGCGACATTTCTTCCTAATAAGCTCGGAATCAATACCACCCATCGCGTAAAGAGGATATTCCCGGCTGCCGATCGATGTCAAGAACGTGGGAATGGCCGCGAAGGTATCTGTTTTCTGCTAATGGGCAACAATCTTGGTTGGAAAAAACCTCCTGCCTGGTAACGCCTGTAAAACAGACTGTGCCTATCCCGCTTAACATAGCTAACTGGTGCATAAGGGGAAAATAAAAACAATCAGAGTAGAATGGTGCCAGTGGAGGGAATCGAACTAAAGCGCGATTCGCATCATTTTGGTAAAGCTTAGCAAGAATTCAATTAGGCCCCAAACGGCAACATAATGAGGCATCATTTCCACACATGGCGTCCCGCACCAATAGGGGAGAGCTGGCATAGCTGGCCTCCCCCTGCCTCCTACGCACCCTCCTATACTCATACGGCGGCGTGAGCTTGAAAATCTTACTTCAGAGGTGGTACATTTAGCGGGGCAGGTCAGGCGGAGGTCACCCTGGAAATCCAAGCCGACGTCCCGCAGGGCGTCCCCAACAATGCCGTTCAGATGATAACGAAGAACTGCTGGTCCCTGAAGTTTAAGACCCACGGTTTTTAACAGGAATAGAAGGGAGTTGCGTGAACGAGGATGCCTTCGAATGTAGAGCATCACCTTGGACCCCATCCGACGGTGAGACATCCATTCGGTCGCTGCCTTACGGCCGCGGACGGCCTGACGCAAAGCAAGAGCCCTCACCGGGCCCTTCAAGAGATCGTGACGGAGCGCCCCAGAGCTATCATAGCCGTCCAAGAGATGCTGACTCGTCAACATGCCAGCCCAGAAGCGCTTATACGCAGTGAGAGGCGCGTGGCGGCGCTCAGGGCCCTAGGGTATGACGACATTGCAGAAAGAGAAGGCGCGCGTCGGTTTCCAACGTCCGAAACAACTAGAAAAGGCAACCTGGCCGAAGTGGTCCTCGCGGAGTACGTCGTTGCGTCTAGTGGTCTAAGCCTTCCAGTTTATCGGCTTCGATACAACCCAAACGTGGAACAGTCAATGAAAGGAGATGATGTCCTGGCATTTGATTTGGATTCGCGGCCGGTTCGGGTCATCGTTGGCGAGGCGAAGTTCCGTGGGACTCCGACTATAACCCATGTGAGAGAAATCGCCGAAGCTCTACTGCGTTCGTACAGAGCGGGCGTGCCCGCGTCCCTTCAGTTCGTGGCTGCCTGTCTTTACGAGCAGGGGAGGAACGAATTGGCCGAACGAATCGATGAGTGCGCGGTGCTGTTTGCGCAGCGAATGCTCCGCATACAATACGTCGGCATGCTCATGAGCAATATGGATGTACAACGGAGAGTCCACGAGGGAACCCCCAATGCCCTCAGAAACCTGGTGATGCTATCGCTCTCGCTTGAGAATCCAGAACAATTCGTCGGGGCGTGCTTCGACGGTCTGAGGTGAAGTATGCCGCAACCTATTGATCGAGCGCTTCGGTTTCTTGGATCTCTGCGATCTCCCCAGCTTGACAATCTGTTCGCCCAGGTAAACGCCAAGCAGGTTCTTGAGGAGGTGCGCGAAGAACCGAGGAACCTTCCAGCGTTCGATGTGGACCTTGACGACCGCGTTACGTATGCGGCCTACGGCTTCCTCGCGGCAGGATGCAGCTTGATCGAGCAGGAGAGAAGGAGCGAAGGTGCCGCGGCACTGGAACAGGGTGCGGCTCTGCTCATCGCAAGCCACGGTTCCTCGGCCAGCATGTCTCGGGAGAGCGGATTCCACAAGCTGATCGCCGCGATGGCCTTCTACGCAGCGGGCCACTACTCACGAGCATTTGTAGCAGTCAATGAGGTTTCGACACAGACGGATGCTGCCGCGGTCATAGCCTTGTTCCTACGCAAGGACTTCATCCTGCTCGTGCCTAGACTTGGTGACATAATTCTGTCGGAAGAACGACCAGCTGAAGATACTATGGAAGATCGCATTATTACCGAGACCATAGCTCGGGCAGTCGCACAATGCTTGGAGTTCATTGTCGATGGTAGACGTGAGACTACCCTAGACGCAGCACGTGAAGAATTGCGCCAGGCAATGATCATCGCGGCCGAGGCACGTCATCCTTCCTGGTGGTGGGTTCTTCGGCTGCTCCTGCTGATGTTCGAAGACCTGGCGCGAGCCTCGCCCTGGTCATTCCTCCCACCGTTCTTCGATCCCGATGACCCAGTGCTCAAGAGCTTCATCGCCGTCCTGGCCTTTAGCAGGAGACCCGTTTCGGAGCTGTGGATTTCACAACGACAAGCACTACCCCACGTACTTGACCAGAGCAAGCCAGGCTGCGTCGTCAACCTGCGCACGAGTGCTGGAAAGACCCGCGTCGCTGAGATTGCTATTCTCCATACCCTTGTAAGGGAACCAACTGCCCGGATTCTTTACTTGGCGCCGTTTCGGTCGCTAGCCCTGGAGGTCGAACAGGCCCTGGCGGCATCCCTCGGCTATTTGGGTTTCTCTGTATCCCATCTATATGGCGGGGCACGGGTCAGTTCCATTGACACTGAACTGGTGGCTGACTCCACCATTACGATTGCTACGCCGGAGAAGGCGCGTGCGCTTCTTCGTGCAGCACCCGAGCTCTTCGCGAGTCTTCGCCTGATCGTGGTCGATGAAGGCCATCTTCTCGGACCAAATGAACGCCTCATTCGGAACGAAGTGTTTCTTGATCATCTGCGCATTCTGTCCGCCAAGACCGGAGCTCGACTCCTTCTGCTTTCAGCCGTATTGCCTAATCCCCAGGACCTGGCCGAGTGGGTAACCGGATCAGGAGACAACGTGGTCGTGTCGACATGGAAGCCGTCTGGCGAGCGCTTTGGCCTGCTGCGATGGAAAGGCGACCGTGTCCGCATTGACTGGATAGGGAGCTTTGCCTCTTTCAATCCGTCGTTTGTCGTCAGCGGACCACTCGGTTTCGGTCGGAGACGTAAACCGTTTCCTTACGACAAGAACGAGGCAATTGCTGCTACTGCTGTCCGCCTCAGTGCGCTTGGGCCGGTAATGATTTTCTCTGCCCGTGCGAAGTCTGTTCCTAGTCTTGCGAAGGCTGTCCTACTGTCGCTGGGCGAGTCACCACCGGACCATCCTTGGCCGGAACGGGAATGGGCGTTTTTCGAGGCGGTGTGTAGAGAAGAGCTCGATGCAAATGCCATCGAGTTCATAGCGGCTCGTGCTGGTGTCATCTGCCACAGCAATCACCTTACGCCTCAGGTCAGGTTCGCGATTGAACATCTGATGCGTGTTCTACCACCAAGGATCATCATCGCAACCACAACGCTGGCCCAGGGCGTAAACATCGGTGTGTCCTCAGTGATCATTGCGACGCCGTACATCGACCAGAATAGGATTGAGAAGCGCGATTTCTGGAACATCTGCGGCCGAGCGGGCCGCGCCTTCATCGATGGAGAAGGAAAGGTTCTCTATGCCATAGATCACACCCGAACTAGAAGCGATATTCGAAGGGATGAGCGGCTGGCGAGGGAATACTTCCAAGGGATGATAGGGGACCCCGCTGTAAGTGGGCTTCTGATCATCCTCATCAAGCTTCGAAAGCTCGCGGCCCAGGCCGGTGTTGACTTCGAAATGCTCCTCGAGCTCGCCGCCAACAATTCATGGGAATCCGTTGGCGAGGCGAGTACGGCGTGGGAGGAATTCTGCGACCTCCTGGACGATCACCTGCTTGCGCTCCATACGGACCCGATAGTGAACCCGAATAATGAGGAGCCAGCCCAGTGGATTGAGACGGTCTTTCGTGGTTCCCTTGCTGCGATCCAAGCTCGCGCACGAGATAATGCCGTCATGCCCATGTCTGCCGAGGAGCTTCTCAGATTCCTTCGGGCCCGGGCGGAGGGTGTGCTTCAGCGAGTTGAAAACGGAGGAACTCGGAGGGCAGTGGTACGCGGTGGACTCCCACTGCGCGTTGCATTACGGATTTCGTTGACGCTCGATGAACTTCGGAACATATCGGACACCCTTACAGCAAACGGACTCTCGGCAGAGTCCATATCGACCGCTGTGCGCGCCCTCGAGGAGTGGGTGGCTCAGAATGCCGTTCCAGTTGCACACAACATGCCCACCATACAAGCGCGTGATGCCATCCGTGCTGGATGGCTCAGCGGTCTGAGCCTTAACGAGTTGGCTCAGGCCGAGCCCCGTGCAAAGGAGATTTGCCGGGACTTCTATGGCTACCAGCTTCCGTGGGTAGTACATGCGATAGGAAAGCAATTCCGAAGTGACGAGGACGCAGATCGCGCCGATGCGTTCGACAAGGTGGCCCTCCTGGTGGAGCTGGGCGTACCATCGGTAAGGGCAGCGCAGGTATTCCTGAGCGGTGTGCGTTCCCGCGCGGCAGCGGCAGAGCTTGCCGTTCTCGACGGCACGGTCTCATTTGTCGATTGCGCCAGCGTCTCGCAGATCGTGGCAAAGCTTCGGGACGTTTCCTTTAGAGAAAGTCTGAGGTTGAGTCTGTCAGAATCTACCGCACAATGGCTTGATCTTGTAGACATCAGGTGGAGGGGGCCTCACATCCGTCTACCGGTGTTTCGTCGATTCTCTATCACGGGAATCCCGTCTTCCGTGCAAGTTCTCCACGCACGTACCCGTGGAGATCGAGTCTTTTTGAGCACCGCTGATGGTCGAACACGAGTCGATGTGACTGAGGAAGTTAGGCCTTTCCGCGACGTTGCTAACGATCTCAGGTTCATTTTCAAGAAGGTAGGGAGTCAATGGGGCCTGGCCTCCCGCGATCCCAGAGTATCGTGAGAAATTGATCGGTCGTGTCAAGATTTGTTCGCAATTTCGCTGCCATCGTAGCTCTCTTCAGCTCG
>Ga0315286_10004276_pt1 | contig 13681 bp, 13 predicted proteins | sample YL17G10_0_MG_FD_205038 | JGI IMG/M metagenome (GOLD analysis project Ga0315286, IMG submission 205038) | Sediment microbial communities from Yellowstone Lake, YNP, Wyoming, USA - YL17G10_0 | ecosystem: Environmental > Aquatic > Freshwater > Lake > Sediment | place: USA: Wyoming | collected... | reverse complement strand
ACAGGTTTTCAGGGGGATGAACCAACAGAATACTCAAAACAAAATGCTTTTTACCAAAGTAAAAAGCATTTTGCAAGAAAAAAAGAAAACTCAATCGGAGATACTATTGAAAGGCTTTGCACATATTTTGCCTTTTGCACATAAATTATGTGAACTTGCACATAAATTAATAAATAAAGGCTATTTTCTGCTGTCAGAGGTGGTAAACATGGTTGGGCTTCAAACTGAGGTGTCAAAAAGAAAGTCGAAACATAGAATGATAATATTGGGTCTAATTTTCATAATCTTAGCGGTTATTACGTTTATATTTCTCAAATGGGACGTAGCCAGCATTATATTTGTAATTCTAGGAATCATCGCCATAATATTAGGGATGTTCTATAAACCGAAAAAATTTACTTAAAGCGTATTTTTATTTCTAAAATACAGGATAATACAGGATAATAGTGAGCTGTCAAGTTAAAGAGACCTTCTAACCATTAACCTAATAGCTCACGGTTTTTGGGTGTTAAAAGTTCACAAAAGTTTTTATATTAGAAGATTTTACTATTTTGAATGGGTCGTGCCAGTTTTCGGGGTGAGGGTTCCTGGATTATTATGCCTGTCATAGCTATTTTGGGAGGCGTTATTATTTGGATTTTTCTTTATTTACTTTTTGGGTTTTTTGGGGTTGGTGGTTCTATAATACCATTTTTCATAGGTCTGATTTGGTGCATATATTGGATGGTTCGTTGCATAAAAGCTCTTATGAGATGAGTTTTAAACCAAATAAGCCATGAAAACTATGAGAAATATTTCCGACTTTATCTCGTTTTCTACGAAAAATTAGCATAGCATTATTTAAAACCCTTCTAGTCTATTGCTTGTTATGGTTTTTGTTTATGAGGACAAGGAAGGTAACATTTTAGGTTTTGAGTTTGAAAACAGGCTTTAATTCTTTTTTTGCTACTCGTATTTTATTTTTAGGGTTAGACAGTCTTGAATACATCCGGGTTTTACCTCGAATATTTCAGTTTTCCTTTAAGTTTCTCTTCTATTTTTACCAGTTAAACAAATATCCTTTATAGGGCATTCTGAACATAACGGTTCTGGTTTACAGATAGTTCTTCCAAAATTCCAAAATATTTTATCTATTTCTCCTGGAGAAAAACCAGCACCATCTTCCCATCCAGATTCTTTAGCCAATTTAATAATTAATCTTTTCAGGAAAAGATACTCTTTTTCATCAAATTGATTAGTTCCGAAGTCATAATCGCCATAACCATCTAGTAAAAGACCGGTCCTCTTGATTAATTTTACTATATGTAGATCATTTGCCAAATAGTAAGAAGAAAATTCACTAAGTGCAAAATCTCTTACTTTAATGCCTACAAATCTTATTTTTAAAAAAGGATCATCCATAAAATTGCTTAAAAAATTTGCTTCAGCTTTTTTAAAATAATTTTCCCAAACAAAATCATTTTCAGTTAATCTTTTTAGCTCTAAAACTACTTCGACCCCTTTGTCCACCCATCTATAACCTACTTCTTTAAGTATTCCTTTGATCATATCTGGAGTTATATCTTTATATTCATTTAATCTGGAATTCATTAACTGTATTCGTTTACTATAAGTTTCTCCTCTCATCTGCCTTTCTAAAAGTGCAGAAGCAAAAATATTGAAAATTTGAATTTTACTTTTAGCTCTTTCTGTTTTAATATTATCTAAATAATTCTTCCTCCATTCGTCAATTGTCAATGTATCAGAATTTAGAGTAGCTTTTACTTCTAAAATAGGTTTAATAACTTCAATTAAACTGGGATAGCTTATCGTTTTCATCTTTTTCTTGAAAAATATTCGTCATTTATAGGTTCGGGGGTAGTGGAAAATCGAATGTGTGTCCTTTACAGCATTTCCATTTGGGTGTTTTTGTTGTTCTTGGCCAGATTCTTCCTGATTTGCATTTTGGACATTTTTTTCTTGCTTTGTTTCTTTCTTTTATTCCCATTTTTTATTCACTTGTTTGTTCTATCAATATTGAGGGACATGCATTGCTTTATAAAGTTGGTGATGGCAATAGTCTGTAGAAAGGAGGTTATTTTAATCGTATGATTTTTGATCCTAGCTTGTCTCCTTTTGGTTTGATGCTAATCAGGTTTATCTTTTCGAGAAATTCAAGAGCATTTCGTATGGTGTAATGGTGAGCTGTTTTTGAGGCTTTTTTTCAGGCCAAAGGCTAAGAAATTAAAAAAACATCATAAGAAAAAAAAGAAATCTAAACTGTCTTTTTTCTAAGTCTTCTTTCAGGCTGTTCCTTGAAAGTAACTTCCTTAATATAAGCTGCAGGTCCTGTACTACAATCAGGAATAGTGCCAGAGTCTCCTCCGCAATTGCTAAATGAACGCGAATTATCTTTTCCGCAACGAACCACTTTCATGAAGGACGTTGGGTCTCCTAAGACACGAGCGCCTGAGGTAAGCTCTCTTCTATCGTCAGGATAAACCTTTTGCAGAAAAAAAGGAGGCAGAACAAAATCTCTGGTTACTGAATCTATATACGCTCCTCCTCCTCTAACTATCATGCCATATTCACACCCGTCTTTATTAATGTTTTCTAAGAACTCTCTAAAGAGTCGTTGCGTGCTCACTCCGTTTGAAGCTGTTGTAAAAAGATTAGTTACCCTTCGTTCTGGAATACCAACTCGTTTTTGGCCTGTTGCTTCGTCCATGTTATACACCCATTCGCCCCGCGCATGCCCATTAGATGAACGCCCTAATTTCCCTGCGCTGAGCCTGTCAAGTAGCACGTCATTACGAATGCCGTCCTTTACCAGAATTGTTTTTTGCCCCCTAACTCCTTCCTCATCATATTGCATATACCCATGACCAAACCTGTATGTGGGGTCGTCTATAACAGAAATAAAGGGTGGAAGAATTGGTTCTCCTATCTTCTCACTTCCTTCTTTTGGATGAGCAAGTGGCTCATGAATAAAGTTGCTAAAGGCACGCTCTCCTAAATAGGCTGGACACTTAACTGTACCTTGGCTTGGCCGAATCATTGGCCTGGTTTTGGCAAGTGCGCTAATATGCTCTAATAAGCCTTGAACTCTCCTATTATTAACATAATTATATTTCTTAATCTGTTCAGGAGTCATTGCATAGTATGGAGTATCACTACATTCTATTATCCTAAGGTCTTCTGCCAGTATATCAAGATTAATTCTATAGTAAGCTCTAAAATTATGGCTTCTTATAGTGGTGCCTTCAGAATTCACACATCTTCTGACTAAGCCAGTGGATCTTATCATGATCTCTGCTCTCTTCACTATTTCTTTTCTTGCGCAAAAAAGATCCCATAAAGCTTTTAGCTGCTGCTCTATGTTTATTGCTTTTTTTTCATGTATTAAATTCTTGCTTCTATGCGGGATTGGATCAATGCTTTCAACAATCGGCTCTTTTGATAACACATAAAAAAGGCTTGAGTCTTGCGGGCCAGAAGCAACAGCTCTCTCAGAATAATCAGCAAGCGCTTTTCTAATTGCTTCTTCCAAATTAGGTTCAATTTTCCTCCTGATGCTTGACTCGTCTCTTCCCACTCCCTCAACTGCAATTGAGCCCCTGCCAAGGCCTCTTGAGTCTCCTATGTAAACATCTATTAATACTCCGCCGTCAGAGTCCGCCCCGTGAAATGGCCTTCCGTTTTCCCTTACTCCTATTTTTTGCTTGTAATGCTCTTTCTGTGTTATAGATATGAAGTCTGGCTTTTTTTTATGCCTAATACCGAAAAAATTTATATTGATCTCTCTTTGCATTGCTTTTTCTATTAGTTCTTTGAATAGCCTGAGTATTTTGTCTTCCATTTCCCAAAACCTTAACCTGGACTGGAGCGCGATATATAAATCTTTCTTAGAATAACTATTACAGAATGGTTAAATAAATTATGGTTAAATTGTTCAGATGTGGTTCCTAATATTTGCAACAAACTGCTCAAAATCAGCTACCTTTACGCAGGCACCTGCTGCATGGTCATGCCCCCCTCCGTAGCCATTAACACCTTCAAGTGCTTTCTCAATTAGAGGTGGCAGGTTTATCTTGGTTGATCTTAATGAGCATTTGTATTCTCCGCCATATTCCCACACCACCAAGACTATTTTGTCAGGGTGCTTGTATATCAGCTCATTGCTTATCTCTGCTGAGAATGAGTAATCAGGGCTCTTGTAAGAGAAAAGAATTAGCTTGTCGCTTGAGTTAATCTTAATGCTTGCCATTAGAGCATCATATTTTTCTCTTAATTTATCATATTTCTTGTAAATGAATTTGCCTCCAGGATTTTTTTGCTCAAGAATCTCGTGCGGGTCTCTTATTCTTGTGAGCACTTTTACTGATTTTATCACATCAGATGCCTTGCCTTTCAGGTTAAATGAAATTATCCTTATTAGCTCGCCTAGCTTTGAATTGTGAAGCGCTATTTCTGGCTTTTTTATTTCTGGCGAGAGCAAGGCAGGATAGGCTGTTATAAACTCGTTTATTATACCTTGTTCTGGCATGAACCAGTCACCAACCATGCCTATCATTGCTATCCAAAGGTTTTCCCTAAGCGCCTTGTAAATCCAGTAAGAAGTAGGGCTGTTATCAGCAGGGTTTTCTGCTCGAGGATTATAGTAAGTAACTCCTTTTCTTTCAACCAGGGGATGGTGGTCTACCCATACAATCTTGGTTTTTACTTTATCTATGAACTCCTGGCTTACAATTGGCACATCAACTATTATTACAAGGTCTGGGCAGTAATCATTTACTTTTTGTGCTAGTTCTGGGCCTAGTTCTGGCGCGTTCTTTACAGGTATGCCTTTTCCTTCTCTTATGTGCTTGTAGATCATGAGAAAGCATGTTAAGCCATCTGCATCATCGTCAAATAGGATTACTGGCCTGGCAGAAGAGTCAAAAATCTCTCTTAATTCTTTTAGCTGGTTTTCTGTTAATGCCATCTTATAGTTTCTGCCTTTTTATGCTGTCATTCCAGATGTCAAACAAGACTGCTTCCTTGTGATATGGCTTTTTTAGAAGTATCTTAAAAACCTTTTTGACTATTATGGCTGATGCCATGTGAACTGCAGGATTGATAATCCCTGCTTCGCCTGTTGGCTTCATCTTGTCAACAAGTTTTTTTAGCTTGTCAAAGTTTATGCCTTTGTCGCTAGTGATTATCAGACCCTGGCTTCCTGATGCTATTGCATATATCAGAGGTATTTTCTTCTTTTTTGTGTATTCTGATATTAATTCGCTGGTTTCAGGATTGCCTGTTGCATCAATCACCACGTCTGCGCCTAACAGGAAGATGTTGTTTTTATTCAGGTCTTCGTGAAAAGTTTTTACTTTTACGCTTGGGTTGATTTCGTCAAGGTATTTCTTTGCTTGTTTTGCCTTGAACCGGGTGTGGTCTTCTTCCAAATAGAGAGATTGTGATGACAAGTCTTCTGTCATGCACCTTCCTTTATCTACAAGCCTCAGGTTTATCCCCGATCTCAGAATCATCAAAGCTGTTGTTGAGCCAATATTGCCTAGCCCTGCTATTGTTACCGTCTTGGTTTCTAATAGTTTCTGTCCTTTTTCCCCGATTTCTTTGAATCTGGCTAGCTGCGTATATCTCATATGACTACCCCTCTTTTTATGAGAAGATAAAAAAGGAGAGTATAAGGGGTATTTATATTTAACCCAAGCAAAACCAGACGCTCTTATTTATTTTTACCACTAAATAGTGATTAAAAAAACGAAAGATTTATAAAGATTAAAAGCAACAATAAGCATCGGGGATACAAAGAAATGGGATTATTCATTTCTTGAGATGAAAATGCAACCGGAACTTGAAAAAATAATAAAAAGCGAAGAACGCCCAAACTCCTTATCTAGAAGAGACTTTATAAAAAAAATCATTAAAGGAGGAGTTGCTTTAGGAGTAGCGAGCAGCGTCTCCAGCATGCTTTTATCAGAGCCAAGCAAGAAAATCACATACGATATCTCAATCAAAGAATATGATGGTTTGACACAAGCTCTTGCCAATTATGAAAGCGTAAGAAAAGACGTGGCTACAGCTGTCAGAAATATCAATTCTCTTAGGGGAGCGGCAGTATCATCTGAAGAATTAAATCAGATTCTTGAGAAAGTGAAAATTGAGCCTATTACAGAAGCCAAGGGAACACAATACATGATAACTGCTAATTTCGAATCTCAGGCCGCACGCGAATTCATGGATTTTTTTGAAATAGTAAATAAGGCCAAGCCTAAAATCTTATCTTGGGCAAGGAGCGGAAAAAACAATGCAATTAACCCCCATGTAAAAGAAGGTTATTATATCCAGCTCTCAGCTAATAAGAATGAGGCTAATATGCTCAACAACATTGAAATCTTAAAAAAATTAGGATTCAAGAACGTGGTTCTTAATTATGATAGTCGCGATAAAGTAATCAAATTCCTAATAGGAGGATATTCTACCACAGACCAGGCCACCAGCCAGGCTGAAAAGCTTCTGCTTCAGGATGATGTTTTGGATGCCTTAGAAAATAATGAGCTCGGTATTGTAAATGCGTGGCATAAAGATGACCAAGTCAGTTTGGAATGGGAGAAAATTGTGAAAGAAGTTAAGATTTTGAAAAAACAGGACAAAAAGGCCTACACAAGGCTTGAGCAGAGAGCTGAGAAAAGAAACGTAGAGAATAAAAAAATTTACAGGAAAGCTTACTCAATCAAGGAAATAGAATCCATTATTGCAGAAGGCGTAAATAAGCACAATGCGAAAAACAAGGATAAGATTGACTTGGATTTTGCTAAGGCAATTGCCTATTGCGAATCCACCTATAATCCGTACGCCATAGGTTATGGTATCGTATCTAAGATTGTAAAAAATAAAGATGGAAGCTATGCAAGAAACAAAGGCGGAAGCGTTGCTAGAAGGAATGTGAAGGTTGCGCTTGGGCATGGATTATTCCAGATGTTACCTTCAACTGCGAATTCCATGGGGGTAAAAAATTATTCTGATGAAGAACTATTCAATCCTGTTACCAACACAGAGCTGGGCCTGGGATATGTTTCTTACTTAATGAATTTAGGCGCTGTAAAGGAAGCTAAGAGCCCTGCTGAAAAGATGAAATTATTATTGGCTGCTTACAATGGCGGGGAGAAGGCAGTTCAAATGTCAGACACTGCAAAATTGTTAGGTAAGAAACAAAGAGCGTTTGAGAACGAAATGAATCGTGGGTATAGAGAAACGCGTAATTATGTAAATAAGGTAATGGCTCAGTATAATGAGTTCAAAAGCCATCCGTAAGCTACCTTCCAAAACCTTTTTATTCTGAGTTTAAGTCCTTGATTTCATGAACATTCGCTGCATTAAGTGCAAAGGTCGTGACCCTAGTATCTGCGGAAGAACCTATTGCCCCATCATGGTGAAGATTGGCGCTCAGAAGAAAGTTAATATTGAGGCTAAGCAGGATTTCTTTGGCCAGAGCCCAAATGTTTTTGTAGGCAGGTTCGGCTATCCAGAAGTTAATGTCGGAATCCTGGGTGTTGAGCATTATGAGGAGCACGACAACCCTCTATTATGGTCTAAAGAGAATTATGACATTGCAAAGATTATCAATCTTAGGAGCAGCCTGATTAATTCTAATTTCAAGGCTAAGATTACTGGCTTCAAGGAAAGGTTCATGGAGATGAGCAAGGAAGTTGGCATGGCAGAGAAGCCTGTTGATGTTGAAGTTAACCTGAATAAGAAGCCTGTTTTCTCACTAAGTTTTGAGCAGGATGTTATGCCCCACGGCCCTAATGTGAAGTTGAAGAACGCTAGGATTACAGAAAACCCCAAGATTCCTGGTGTTGTTGACAAAGTAGTTGATGACATTGATTTCAAGGCAAGCAACGCCCTGAATTATTTGTACAAAAAGAACCTTGATGAGCATTACCTGACCAGGTTATTGAGCATTGGCACCTTGGGTGTTAAGAAGCAGAGAAAATTAGTGCCCACCAGATTTGCTATAACCGCAGTAGATGACACTCTTGGAAAAGAGATGATAAAAGAAGTTAAGGATTATCAGTTGCATGATTATGCTGTTTTCTTTGGAGGCCATCTTGGCAATTATTATGTTGCAATCTTCTTTCCAGAAGTATGGAGTTATGAATTGTTTGAGACTTATGTTGGCAAGAGCACATGGCATGATTCTGAAGAAATAACAACCATGACAGACTATGAGGGGTATGACGGGAGAAAAAACTATGCTAGTGAGACTGCTGGCGGTTATTATGCTGCAAGGCTTGCTGTTCTTGAGCACTTGAAAAAAGTCAAGAGGCAGTCGTCTGTTCTTCTCTTACGATTTATTACAGGAGAATATTATGCTCCTCTCGGAGTGTGGGTTGTGAGGGAAGCCACGAGAAAAGCCCTCGCAACCAATCCCCTGGTTTTTGACTCAAAAGAACTCATGCTAAAATATGTCAGGGCGCTTGTCAAGAAGAAGTTTGGCCTTGATGTCGAGCCACTGCTTAAGGAAAGTTCAATTATTAATAATATCAGGACGCAAAAAAAGTTGGCTGATTATTAACAATACAAAACCTTTTTATTATGATACCATTTTCTTGGTGTTCTCATGGAGCTAACTGATTTCAGGGTAAAATTTGCAGAAGCTATTGCTAGGAATGAGTCTATTGTCTTCTTTTGCAATTGCGAAATAGTATATAGCGGAAGAGCTGAGGCTTTTCTTGCTCGCGGGGACCGGATTATTGTTGTAAAAGCAGACAATACCCTGCTTGTCCACCAGCCAGAAGGAGGCAATCCTATTAACTACATGAGACCTAATTCCAATATTGAGCTGCATGAGCTTGATAATCATTTGTTATTGAAAGCTAGGAACCTTGATTCAAAAGATTTTATTGAGATGGAAATCTTCAGGGTGCACAGCTTTATGAGCCACAAGCTTGAGGATGGTATTAAGCAGGAGCTTGCAGGAAATGAAAAAGACATGAGCGATATGATAAAAGATCATCCTGAGCTTATTAGCCATGATTTCAAGCCATTATCAAGGGAAGAGCATACTACTTTTGGCTTTATTGATGTTTTTGGCCATGACAAGAAAGGAAACCTGGTGATAGTTGAGTGCAAGAGATACACTGCGAGCTTGCAGTGCGTTACCCAGCTGAGAAGGTACGTTGAGAAGATTAGCGAGCTTAAAGGACTGCCAATAGAAAGAGTTAAAGGAGTTCTTGCAAGCCCTTCTATTAGCCCTAATGCTCTTGACATGCTCAAGAAATGGGGTTTTGAGTGGAAACAGGTTAACCCGCCAAAAAGATTAGAACGATACAATAAAGATCAAAGAAATCTGCACGGCTGGAATTAATAAATAATTATTACCTGCACAAGTCGCAGGCTTTCAAGCCTTTCTTTTTTGCATCTCCAGAATTAGTGTAAGTTACCACGTCCTTGCTCTTCACTCTCTTAAGCCCTAGGCATTCTTTCTTGTAATGGAACTTGGTCCCTGTTTTTGATGCAAACACTTTAAGCTCTTTTTTCAGAAAACGCCTGTTTTCTGAACCAGCAAGTTTTGCACTTGCTGTTTTCTTTGGCTTAGGCTGCCTTTTTGCCTGCAACTCCCTTAGCTTCTTCTCTGCTCCTTCCAGAATTGCTTTCTCACTAATCAATTTTATCTTTTCGCCAATGGTTCTTACTCCCTCATCAATCTTCTGAAGGTTTTCTTTTACTTTCTGGAAATCAACTCTTGGAGCTTCTTTAATCTCCTTGACCTGAAGCTTTTCGCTTGCTTGCTTTGCTTCATCATAATCAAATATTACTGACTTGGGAAGTTCTCCTCTCCAATCCTGTTCCTCTTCCTCAAATAGTTTCTCTCTCTCTGCTCGCTTCTCTGCTGCTTCTCTTGTTTTTTTATTTCTGGGCTTCAGAAAAGCCTCGCTTTTCTGGGGCAGCAAGCTTTTGCTTGCTTGCTTTTCTTCTTCCTCATCTATTCTCTCATAGAAGATATTATCTATCCTTGGCTCTTCAATATCAACAATCTTAACATCTTTTCTTGCATCTGGCTCAAAGAACTCTGCCAGGTTTTCAAGCTCATCTTTATTTCTGAATGACTCAAGGTCTTCTTCAATTATTTCTGTTACTGCTTTTTCTTCTTTTCTTCTTTTTGGCTTGCGCTTAAGCCTGTCTTTGAACAGCAGGATAAGCAATCCTATGAAATATGTCAGGAATAGGAGTAATCCTAGTGATTCTGTAAGCATGCTCTTCCCTATTAAGACCAGGGCTAGCATGAAACCAAGGCTTAGAACTGCTAGCCAGAAAACATACCATTGCTCAAGCCTTAGTTCTGTCTCCTTGTAAAAAAGGTAAAGCATTACTACCTGAGTAATTATGAACATTAATGAGAAAATCGCTAGTGAAATGAGGTCGTTGGCTATGAATATCAGGGGTATAAGTATGGCGCTGATGACTATTAAGAATATTGCTCTGTTCTTGAACATGTTACACCCAACCTTTAAGAGAAATGAAGGGGTATATAAATTTTTCTTTTCATAACCATTTTAAAGTAGTATAATAGGTAGCAGGAAGTATATTTATAAATTAGAGCCCTATTACCAATATAAAATGAGTTTTGCCCATGAGTTCAAGGAAATAATGAAAGCGTGGATAGCCATAAGCATAGCCTTTGGAATAATTATTTTTAAAAAAACAGATAGTTATTATGCTTTTTTGATAGCTGCTCTGACGGTTGGAGCCGGATTCTTATTTCATGAGTTAGCTCACCGGTATTATGCAAGAAAATTCGGTAAGCATGCAGAATTCAAAGCCAACAATTGGTTTCTTTTACTGGCCATTGTAACAAGTTTTCTAGATTTTATAATTGCAATCCCCGGAGCAGTGATAATCTCGGGATTTGTTAACAGAAAAGAAGGAGGCATCATCGCAGCAGCAGGTCCAGCAGCAAACCTCATCATCGCACTCATATTCCTACCCTTAATGCTTTTCATACCATCTATTGCCTATTATGGGCTGATGATAAACGCCTGGCTAGCATTATTCAATCTCGTACCATTCCCGGGTTTTGACGGCAACAGAGTAATGGAATGGAACAAACCGATATACTTTTCAATGGTAGGAGTAGCAGTAATAGCATACGTCATCAGTATGTTCCTAAAAGTTTAAAATTATGCACCAATATAAAGGAAAGAAAAATGGGAACAGACCCTTATGAAGTAAGCGATGATGAAGTAATAAAAAGAGAATTTGATGACTACGAGATGCCAAGCTATGACAGGAACTCCTTAAAGGAAATAAGAAAGAAGATGGATGCAAATGATTACAAGCACTTAAAAGAAATTACAAGCCACCAAGAGTTTTTAGAAAACATGACTAATAACCTCATGGAAATAATGCAGAACGAGAAAAAAGCAGGCAAAGTTAACTGGGAGCTTGAAAGACAAGTAGAAGACATAAAAGCCATGTATTTTGAGCTTGAAAAGCTGAGGAAAGAAAAAGTAGATAAACTAAGGAAAAAAGAAAGCAATAAATAGATTGGTGATAAACGATGAAGTGCGATATATGCGGCAAGAAAATAGAACTAACATTCTTGAACAAGATGATAGGCACAAGCATGCGTGATGCAAAGAAGAAAAAAAGAAATGTGTGCAGCGAGTGCCAGAAGAAATACTCAAAAGAAGAATTAATAACGAAACTTTAAATAAGGCATTTACTTATTCTATACCAATTGCCTCCGTAGCTTAGTGGCTTGAGCAGCGCTCTCGTAACATAACGCAAGAGAAGCGCAGGTCGTGAGTTCAAATCTCATCGGAGGCTTCGAGCAGAGCGAGAAGCCGAACGATGGCTCAAAAATTCAGCAGAATTTTTGTTGTCATCGGAGGCTTCATCTGAGAAAATATTTATACTACGCTGAATTCCTCTTTCTCATGACCAAGCCAAAACGTGCTAGAGAGCCTGTTATTGCTGAGGACGCGCCTGCGAAGCCAATTATAGCTACGTCCCTGTCAGGAGTGCTTGTTAAAACAGAGCCTTGGAAAAGGGCCCATTTCTATTGGTTTGAATTGGCTAGCCAAGAGTTAAAAGACCCTTCTGTTGCAGATTATGCTAAAAAAGACGGTTATTCCCAAGAGGTAGACAAGGTTATGCAAAGATTAATGCCTGAATTATCTGAGCGCGAGAGAACAATTGCTGCAAGAGAGCGCTTCTTTGACGCAGTGTGCGAATATATTGTTCATAACCCTCAATTGGTTAATAATGATGTTGCAGAATACTTAAGTTCATTAAAAGAAAAATATAGGCTCGCACTTATCACAACCAACACCTGCAAGTCTCTTGAAAAAATACTTTCTATTCCCGGATTAAAAGGCTTGTTTGACATTGCAGAGTCTTCTCGCGTGGATGAAAAAGATGACAAAGCAGCTGTTTTTGACAGGTTTATACAAAAGAATGGCAAGCCTTACCTTTACATTGGAGGAGAAAGAAAAGACAGCTATGAATATTGCCAGAAGAACAAGATTCAACCTATTTTTGCTAATTTTGAAGGAGCAGATGACCTTGATAATATTTTAAATGTTCACAGCCTTACTGAATTAAAGGAAAGGATTGAAAGGTTGCCTATAAATAAGTATGTGTTATCACAAAATTTATAATAAATTAAATAATGCTATTTCTCGTGCTTGAAAAAACACTTGTAATGATAAAGCCAGACCATGCTGATTCAGCAGTTGAAATACTTGGCGAGCTTGATAATTACGGAAGGAGGCTAATAACCAGAAGAGTAGAAGCAGTGCCTCAAGAAGTAATAGAAGCGCATTATTCTGTTCACAAGGGAAAATCATTCTTTGATTACATGACAAAATATTTCGCTGGCAAGGACGTAGTTATTGCTGTTTACCAAGGAGAAGGCGTAATCGAAAAGCTAAGAGAAGCAGCAGGACCTACAGACCCTGCAAAAGCATCAAAAGAAACAATCCGGGGAAAGTACAGTAATGATTCCCTGGAGCAGGCTATTAACGAGGGAAGGCCAGTCAGGAATGTAGTGCACTGCTCAGACAGCCCAGCAGAAGCTGAAAGAGAAATAGGCGTGTGGCAAAAATACTTGAAATAAAAAAGTATTCTTTTAAAACCTTAATTATCTTATCATCCCAAAGCTCTTATTATTCTTAGTCATCTTTATGAGATTAGCAAGGCTTTTTTCAAATGCGTCTTTGCCATGCCTTCTACGGCTCTCAACAAATCCTATGCGAATTCGCTGATAACTTTCGGGGAACTTCTGGAAGTTCTCCCAGGTTTCCTTGTCTTTTTTAAGAGCCTTTAGAATGTCAGGCGCAATTATAAACTTTTTTTGATTATTATAGTCAAAAGCGTGCGCAATAGCACTCAATCCTGCCTTGGTCATCTTCTTCTTAGCAATCATTTCACGCACGCGCTCCCTATTAGCCTGAGAAAGGTTGCTTCCTTTTCTCCTGGGAGTAAACCTTTGCGCGAATTTCTCTTCATCAATAGACTTGATAGTGCTGTCAATCCACCCGAAACATAAAGCTTCCTCAACAGCATCATTATAAGGGATTCTTGGCTTGCCAGATGATTTCTTGAAATAAATAAGCCAGATGACTTTTTCTTTAGCATGATTCTTCTTAAGCCAAGAGCGCCAATCTTTCCTGTTAGTTACGTAAAGGGT
>Ga0315286_10004275_pt1 | contig 13682 bp, 15 predicted proteins | sample YL17G10_0_MG_FD_205038 | JGI IMG/M metagenome (GOLD analysis project Ga0315286, IMG submission 205038) | Sediment microbial communities from Yellowstone Lake, YNP, Wyoming, USA - YL17G10_0 | ecosystem: Environmental > Aquatic > Freshwater > Lake > Sediment | place: USA: Wyoming | collected... | reverse complement strand
ACCGTTAGCGGGATGGCAATCAGTAATATATGAAGCGGTTTTGCCAGGATTATGTCGCCCTGGAAGGAGAATATGATTATCAGCGTCAGGAGCAAACCGATTATCGTGATGTTGTTGAATTTCTTTAGAAATATATTGTTGAAATATTCGGCGCCCTTGTGGCCTATCACGCTCGTGCGGGTGAGCGAACCGGCTGTCAACGGGATCACAACGAAAAGCACGACGGATAAGATCAATGTGTCCCATGGGATCCTTATTCCGCTGACGCCCAGCAGAAAAGCGACAATCGGCGTAAACGCAACCAGTATTATGAGGTCGTTGACCGCGACCTGGACCAGAGTGTACGCCGGGTTGCCTTTGGTCAAATGGCTCCAGACGAAGACCATCGCCGTACAAGGGGCCGCCCCGAGGAGAATCGCGCCGGCGAGGTATTGCTTGGCCAGGTCCGCCGGAATTATCGCCTTGAACACGACATAAAAGAAAAACGCCGCAATCCCGAACATGGTGAAAGGTTTTATAAGCCAGTTCGTAATTGTTGTGACCATAAGCCCTTTTGGCATTTTTATGGCCTTCATAACGCTCGAGAAGTCTATCTTCAGCATCATCGGATAAATCATGAGCCATATCAAAATGGCAACCGGTATCGACACCCTGGCATATTCGAACTTGGACAGAGTGTCCGGTATGACCGGAAGAAACTGCCCTATAGCAACACCGGCTGCGATGCAGAGCGCGACCCAGATGGTTAGATATTTCTCGAAGAATCCTAGGCCTTCGCGGTCTTTCTGTTTTGTTTCACAAATCATATCAATTATCCTCCTCAAATCTGCTCTTTATCTATGCAAATGCAATCAACTTTATCCGAAGTAAGATCGCCCAAAAAATGCAGCAGTCCATCGATATTCCCGCGGTTAAGCGAATAACGCATCCAGACGCCATCCTTTCTTTTCTTCCTTGGCCTGATGCCAATCAGGGCTTGATTCTATCGTAGAGAGGCCCGAGCCGGGTTCGATATCTCGAGCGAATATCCTCTTCGTCGTCCTTAAGGGGCTTGACGGGAATGAGGTCCATGACCTCCCCCCCGGTCAGTCCGGAATGAAAATAAATCTGAGCGGCGCCTCCGATCGTTGCCGACAGCGCTTTACGGGCCGCCTCGCGCTCCAGCCCAAAGGCCGCGCCGAGGTTTTCGAGCTCTTCCCATTGGAACCAGAAATAGGTCGGCCCCATGGCGGCCAGCACAGCGTAGGCTTCAAGAGTCTCCTCTTTGACAACAGGGCATTCACCCAGGACGGAGAACAAGCTCAACAGATCGTCTCTTTCCAGCGGGCTGATTCTTTCCCCAAAAACGACCGGGTTGTATCCCTCGTTGGCGAGCGAAGGGGCATTCGGGATCATCCGGATGATTCTTAAGAATCCGCCGAGGAGTTCAGAAATCCTGGCTATGGTGATTTTCGGCGCTAGAGAGATGAGGACGGCCTCCTGTTTTAATGAAGACCGGATCTCTTCGAGGGCCCGAGGTACCGCCGGCGGATGGAGGGCCATGAACACAATGTCGCCCGAAGCTGGTAAAGGATTGTTATCAGCGGCAACTGTTATATCGGGGAACTTTTCTTTCAGGAGTCTCAGAACTTCCGGATTGATATCGCTGACCAGAACCCTCTTGAAGGCCAGCCCCTTTCTTTTGAATCCTTCCAGGATGATTCGGGTGATCCTTCCACCGCCGATAAAGCCAAGTGATTTTTCAATCATGCCCGTCCTCCTGATTTCTTTCGTTAGTAATAGCTTTTCATCTTATCCATCTCTTTAAAGAGTCATAGCTGTAGCTCCGCTACAAAGATGCACTTTCTCTTTGGCTGCATGACGGTGGGGACTCCAGCAGACGATTCTGAAGAAATTGTGTTTACGTTGCAGCCGACTATACAACTCATGGCGTTGACCGGCACGGCTTTGTTGTCCCGCATTTCATACACGCTGCGCCCGCAGGTCGTGTAGCACAACTTCGAAGCTGGCCCGGGCGCTGGTAATTCCCGTGTTTGATAAACCGCCGAAACATGGAAAGATGATGTTCTCGTGAGTCTTCATTCCTTCTTGCCAATGTTTTTCTTCTGCCATCTTTATTTCTCCTTTCTCTCTGTTAAGTTAGCTGATAAGAATTCACTTTCTTAAGTCAGGACTGGCCTGGCGTCCTCGGAAACCGGACTCGCCATCTTGCCCGGCCTTCCCGGCAAGATCAGATAGGCGCAGGGTAGAAACGCAAGCGTCATGAAAATGCTGAACACCAATCCGCCGATGACCGCCACCGCCATGGGCACCAGCATGTCTCCGCCCTCGCCGATGTTCAGCGCGAGAGGCAAAAGCCCGAAAATGCTGGTCGTCAGCGTCATGAGGATCGGTCGCAGTCGGACGGAGGAGGCCTCGATGATCGCCTCTTTCAGGGACCGTCCTTGAGCGCGGAGTTCGTTGATGAATTGGACCAGGACAACGCCGTGGTTGACCTCGTTTCCGGCTAGGATGATCACGCCGATAAACACGGTGGCGCCGATCGGGAGTTTCGCGAGAAGAAGTGCCACGGCCATGCCGATCAACGTCAACGGGACGCGGACCATGATCAGAAAGGGCTGGACGAACGACTCGAACTGAATGGCCAGCACGACGTAAGCGAAGAAGAGAGCAAAGAATAGGACGAGACCCAGGCTGCGGCGGTTCTCGGCCATCATTTGAGCCTGCCCTCCGAAACCGATCTCCACTCCCGAGGGGCACTCCATCGCGTCCACGACGGCCCGGGCCCGGGTTGCCGCCTCGCCGACGCTCACTCCTGCCGAGTCGGCCCGGACGATGACCTCTTTCGTCTGGTCTTCGCGGACGATCTCCACGGGCCCCGTGGCCCGTTCGACCGAGGCCACATCGCGCAGCATGATGGGCGTGCCGTTCCGCTGGGCGATCACGAGACCCTCCAGGTCCTCCTTGCCGGCAATCCGGGCTTCCGGAACCATGACGCGGATGGGATAGTACTGACTGCCCTCCCGGTACTGGGTCGCCACTTCGCCGCGGACCAGGTTGCGAAGGGTCAGCGCCACGTCCTGAACCTCCACCCCCATGGCTGAGGACCGGGCCCGGTCCACATAAACACGGTACTCCGGCTTGGTCAAGTCCATGGACAGATTCACGTTGCCGAGGCCCCGTGTCCCGCGAAGCGCTTCGGCCGCATCCCGGGCAAACGCGAAGAGGGTTTGGATGTCATCGCCTTTGACCTTGACTTCCACTTCCTGGGTCCCGATCTGCCGGATGCCTTTGACCTTCATCTGCATGACATTGACCCGCCCTCCCGGCGCGGGGACCTGCCGGACGAGGGGCCCGACCTTCCTGACGAACGCAGCCGTGGAGATTTTTCTCCGGCTCTTCGGCACGAGCTGGATGTCCACCTCTCCTTCATAAGCGACCTCGAGGGTGGCGAGACCCCACACCCGGCCCCCGGCGAGGCTGAAGATGCTTTCGATCTCCGGCAAACCCTGGATATTCTCCTCGATGGCGGCTTGGATCCGGTCCATCTCGACGACCGAAGTCCCCGCCGGCATCAACACCTTGACCATGACCCGGCCGTCGTCAACTTTGGGGAGGAGTTCAGACCCCACCCGGCCGAGCATGACGAGGCTCATCACGAAAAGGAGAAGCGTCGCCGCGATCACAAGGTACGGGACCTTAAGCAAACGGCTGAGCCAGCGCTTATACGCGCCGGCCAACCGCCCCATCAGCCGTTCCATGACGGCGGCGCCCCGCCGGCCCGAGGTGTGAACTCCGAAGAAACGCGCGGCCGAGGGGGTCACGGTCAAGGCCGTCACGAGGGATACGATGAGGATGCCGGCCACGACGAAGACGAGCTCGCGGAAAAGCAGGGCCGTCAGACCCGGGACGAGAAGGAACGGCAGGAACAGCGACAGAAACGTCAGCGTCGCGGCCAGGACGGCCCCGGCGACCTGGCGGGTCCCTTCCATGGGCGCGCCGGCCGCTTCGCCCCCCTCGGCCCTACGGGTGATGTTCTCCACCACGACGATCGAGTTGTCGATGACCACCCCCATGGCCACCACCAGCCCGCCGAGAGAGAAAATATTGAGCGAAAACCCGGCGATTTTCATGAGGAAAAAGTTGGCGAGCACGGTGAGGGGCAGGGCGACGACCATGACGGCCACCTGGCGGAACCGCCCCAAGAACGCGTAGACCACCAGGATGACGAGGACCGCGGCGATCAAGGCGGAATCCCGGACGCTCTTGATGGCCGCCATGATGTAATCGGCCTGGTTCTCGACAACCCCGAAATGGATGTCCGGGGGAATGATGTCGCGCAGCTCTTCGAGCCGCCGATTCACCGCCCGGGCCACCTCGACGGTGTTGGCCTCGGCCTGCTTGAGCACGGCCAACTTGACGCAAGGGTCTCCGTTGAAACGCGTGATGACCCGCGCTTCCTCGTGACTGTCTTCGACGGTGGCCACGTCGCGGACATAGACGATCTTCCCGCCGGCGCCGCGGGCGACGGCGACGTTGCGGATCTCGTCGAGATTCTCGAATTCACCCATCGTCCGGGCGATGATCTCCCGCGTCTCGACGGTGACCCGCCCGGCGAACGTTTCGAGGTTGGACAGCTGCAGCGCTTTGCCGACCTGCGCGGGCGTCAAGCCCATGCCGCGCAGGCGGTCGGGGTCGAGATGGATCCGGATCTCCCGCTTCAGCCCTCCGACAATCTCCGCGCCGGCCGTTCCTTCCACTGTCGTCAACCGGTCCTGGAGCCAGTTGTCGGCCCAGTCCCGAAGCCAAACAAGGCTGCGCTCGGGGGAGGAAAGCGTTACCTCCATGACGGGGAGCTGCGAAGGATCGGCCTTCATGATGATCGGCGGGTCCATGTCCTTGGGCAGCTCCCGCGTGACGCGGCCGTAGGCGGCCATCACGTCCTGGTAGGCGACATCCACGTTCGTGCCGTAGCGGAAGTTCACGAGAAGCGTGTACATCCCCTCCGTCGTCGTGGACTCCAGGTAGTCCAGGCGGTCGACGGTCGCCATGACCCGCTCCAGGGGGTCGGCGATGTTGGTATCGATCTCTTCCGGAGTGGCTCCCCGCCAGTAGATGTGGATCTTCACCATCGGGTAGGTGATGTCGGGGAGATAATCCACGGGAAGCGTCAAGAGTCCGAACACGCCCAACATGAAGACCGCGGCTACGAGAACGACCAAGGCGACGGGGCGGGACAGGGCAGTCCGGGTGATGCTCATCGGTCCGGGCCTTCCGCTTGACTTGTCACTCCGCCGGACTTGGGCGGCTTCGGCCCTTTCCCTGAAAGGGTCACCGGAACGCCATCCTTGAGCTTCTCGAATCCCCGAAGGACAATTTTGTCCCCTTCCTGAACGCCCTCGGTGAGCTCGACCCACCCGCCTCCTTCGAGTCCGGTCGCAACCTTACGTTGCCGCGCGATATCGCCTTCCACGACGAACACGGTCCGGCTGCCATCCGGCCGGATCGCGACCGCTTCGGCAGGGACAGCGAGCACGTCATGCCGCTCGGCAAGCGTGAAGGTCGCCCGGACGAGCATCCCCGGCAGCCAGCGGATATCGCAGGTTCCAGGTCCGGGCACAACCTCGACGTCCGCCGTCCGGGTGGCTGGGTCGATCTGCGGTCGGATCCGCTTGATGAGACCTTTGCAGCCGTCGGCGTTCATTCCCGCGTCCGGCCGGAGCCTGACTTCATGACCTTCGGCAAGACGGCCGAGAGCGATCTCTGAAACCGGGACAAGGGCGTGGAGCGTCCGCGAAGCCACGGCGAGCAGAGGGGTTCCGTTCTTCACGACATCACCCAGCTCGGCGCCGCGTTCGAGGATGTAACCGTCGAAAGGCGCCTTGACCTCGGTATCCGCAAGTTGAGCCTCCAAGCCGGATATCTTCGCCCGGGCCCGCATCTCGGCCGCCTCGAGACGCCGAACCTCGGTTTCGGATCTCTCCAGGCGTTCCTTGCTGATCCCTTGGCGTTCGTAGAGCTCCCGGTCTCTTTCCAACACCCGGCGCGCGTCCTCCATCTCCGCCTGAGCGGCGAGCCGGTCCGCACGCGACTCTTCCAGGGCCGCGGCGAGCCGCGTAGGATCGATCCGGACCAGGACCTGCCCGCCCCGGACGGCGTCGCCTTCACGGACTTCGAGCGCGATGATTTCTCCATCCACTTGGGCGGCCAGCCGCGCGGACCGGTCCGGTTCGATCGTCCCCGTGAGCATCAACTCCGAACGGACGGCGTGCCTGGAGATCTCCTTTGCCACGATCACAACGGCCGGTTTCAAAGGTTGTTCGGCCTTGCGCGAGCAGCCGGGAATCGTCACCGCCGCGGCCAGGGCCCAAATTACGAGGGAACGGATCGAGACTCTCATCATTCGCCTTCCTTTCGCGCGATCAGCGCCTTTTCAAGGTCGCGGCCCGCCGCCCGGGCCAGACTCACCGTGGCATAAACGACATCGTGACGCGCCTCGGCGAGGGCCAGATCGGCTTCCAGAAGCGCCGCCTGGGCGTCCAGGACATCGTTGACGGCGCCTCGACCCAAACCGTAGTTCGTTCGTTCGATCTCGAAGGCCTTCCGAGCCTGCTCCGCCGCTTTGAGGGCGACGCCCTCTCGGTCGGAGGCCTCGGCCAAGGCCGCGGCCTCCCGGAGAACCTGTTCCGTCACATATAGCAGACCTGCCCGTCGGCGCTTCTGGGCTTCTATTAAAAGAGCCTGGGCCTGGCGTCGCCGGGCTCCTAGCTCTCCGCTCGTCCATAAGGGCACCTTAAGAGTCAGCCCTCCCATGAAAAAGTCTTGATAGGCGGGGATCGGAGCGCTGGCAGGAAGGACGACGCTACGGGCGGTCCAACGGCCGAAGGCTTCCAAGCTCGGCCACCGTTCCGCGTTCACCTGAGCCAGTTCGGCCTGACGCCGGGCGACTTCTTGGTGCAAAGCATTGAGTTCGGGACGCCGGGCGGCCGCTTCGTCGAGGAGGGTTTCCCTATCAGAGATCTCCAGGGGCGGCAACGTCGGAATGCCGACGACCAGGGGCAGAGGCTCCCGGAGGTCTCGCCCCAGCAGTACCGCCAAATGCAAAGAGATCAAGTCGCGGTCCCTCTCGGCTTTAGAGCGATGTTGTTCGACGGCCGCGACCCGGACTTCGACCTTGAGCAGGTCCAGGGGCGCGATCCGTCCCACCTCCTTCATGACGCCGGCAACCTTCTCCTGCTCCTTCAGGGCTTCCAGCGAAGCGTTGATCGCGTCCATGAAGATTTTTTGCTCCGCCGCCGCTAAGTAGGCGGCCGTCACGTTAAGGATCAGGTCCTGACGGGAGCCGAAAAGATCGAACCGGCTTGCGGCGGCGGCCAGTTCCGCTGCCCGTTGCCGGGCCACAAGGCGGCCGCCGGAGAAGAGCGGAACGCGGACTTCGGCCACCGCTTGGGCGATATTATTGTCATAACGCAAGACTTCGCCTTGGTAGCTCGGCTGCGCGAGCCTTTGCGGCCGGTCCGAATAGCTGTAGTCTGAAGCCAGATCCAGCCTCGGGAAGCGCGCTGCGCGGGCGGCTTCGGCCGCGTGACCCGTGGCGGATGTGCGGGCAGCGTCGGCGCTCAGCGCCGGATTATTGACGAGCGCCTCTTGAATGCACTCGGACAACGTCATCGGCCTGGCGACCGGAGTCCTCTCACCGGCCGCGGCCGTCAGACACGTCAAAGCGAACACCGCAAAGGCGGTCAGCGCCGCGCCCGGGCTAGATCGCCAGCTCATAGACGCGCTCCACGAGCACCGCCAGGGCCTCAAGGGCCTTTTTCATGTCGGATCCGGCGCGGACCGTCTCGGCCATGGCGTCGGCCGAACGCGAAAGCTCCGGCAGAGCCTCCAGGTACGCTTCGCGGTTCGAGGTGACCGGAGGCGGGGCCAGCAAAACGGCATCCCGGGCGGCCAAGATCTCTTTGATCAGAGCCCGAGCTTTGTCCGGTTTCTCTGCTGTCAGAAAGCCCCTGGCGAACCCGACCTTCTTGCGCAGTGCGGCCATCGTATCGATCGCCAGGATCACCCCATTAGCCTCGTGCATGGTCGTGATCCAGTTGCATGCATGAGCGCAGGAAAGAAAGGCGGGCCGCCATTCGCCCGCGGCAATTTCCTTCCGCATGCGGGAAAGATCCAAACGCACGTCTTCCAGCCTCTGGGACCAGGACGGATCGCCCGCGTACCCTTCGGGCACTGCGCGAGCGAATTCCTCGGCGATGGACGTCCAAAGGACTTCGGCGTCGGCAACCTCGCGGGCCGTTGTCTCTTTCAACCCAGCCGGTGCGTTGGGGGCCGTTTGGAAGAGGCGTTGCACTCCCTGGCATGCGGCGCGCATGTGCCGCCGCGCCTCCGACACGCGCCGGTCAAATGTCTGGCCGGAGGCGCCCGCGGTGCCGGCTAAAACAAAAGCTGTGGCAAGAATAACGAATCTATTCAATGTAAACCTCCTCTTTTCGCGAATGGCCGCCCGATGCTCCAAGTAAGTCTTGGCCCCGTCGGGCGAAATCGCCCGCAGCAACTCGATGGATGTCAACTTCGTGTCGTTATTCATGAGGACTCTCCTTTTTATTAAGATTCTCGAAGGCCGATTTCGCTCGTGAGCGCCCGACGGCTTTGTTCGCAAGGGACTCAAGCACGGCGAGCAGCGGTTCGAGCCGCGCCCCCGGGAAGCCGAGAACGGATTCGTTCGGACCGAGGTCGGTCGCCTCGCGGCAGCCATAGCATCCGAGGGAAAAATTGAGGCGTTCTTCAAGGTAGGGGATTATGGTCGCATCCACGCAAGTCGCTTGGAGAATGGCGGTATCGCCGCGGCGGCGTACGCCGCCCGCCACGTTAAGGTCAGCGAGGGCGAGCCACATGAGAGCCTCCGGAGGTCCTTCAACCACGACCACATCGGGGATGGCTCTGACCGCGCTGAGGGGCGCGGCCGCGATCAGCGTCACGCGCCCGGGCTCAAGACGCGGCATGCCTTCGAACATTCTCCGACCCGTACCCGGATCATCGACGATGCCGAACCCGACAAGCCCCTTGCCGGTGGCGAGCCCCTCCGGGAGCGGCCGAAAACCGAAGGCCGCCGCGGCCGCCGGGCAGGCGAGCTCCTCCGGGGCGAGCCCGACCGATTCCCCGTGCCGGGCACGCATGAGAAGCTGGCAATAGCGATGGCCTGTGACGTTCCTGAACGATTCGGCCGGAGGCGGGCTTTCGGGTCCCAGGAGGAAGACGGCGATGGGCTCGGTGTCGATGCCCAGGATCTCAACCAGGCGCCTCGCCGCGGCCGCGTTATCCACGCTGGTCCTCCGCAGGCGACGGGGCCGCCTCGCTCCGAGCTATCATCGTCCCGATCTTTCCTTTATGACCTGAGCGGCGCAGGCGAAAAAGTCTAAAAACACAGGGCATGATCAGTTCGTAATAAACGACATTTCCATCCCGCCGATCACGAACAAGGCCATGGGCCCTGAGCAACGCCAGGTGCTTGGGAACCGTTGATGGGTCCAGGCCGATGAGGCCGGTAAGTTCGCCCACGGAGCATTCTCCTTTAGCTAAGCGATCTACAATCGTCAGCCTTGCCTCGTTAGCTAGGGCCTCCAACAACCGGGCTTGCTTGCGGAAGGTGTCGGTTTCTTTCATCATAACCTCCGAAATGTCGCAAGAAAGCATATGGGAAAATACCGCTCATCCTCTCCCAAACAGGAAATACAGCCCGATGCCGATGATCAGGACGCCGGCGACCTTCTGGATAACGGCGTGGGCCTTGCGTAAGCCCTTTGATTCGAGCAATCCCTTCGCCGCGCCGACGGACGTCCCCGCGACGAGGATGAGAGCCGAATGACCCAAGGCATAGACGAAGAGAAGGAACCCGCCATATATAACGTTTCCCCTCTCCGCCACGAAGGCCAGGAGCACGGCCAGGATGGGGACGGCGCACGGCGTCGAGACGACGCCGAAGAGAAGCCCCAGCAGGAAAGCGCCGATGTTGCCCTGCTTTTTCACCCGGATCCCGGAGGGGACGGGCAAGTTCCATTTAATCGCGCCCAACAGGTGAAGCCCCATCAGCAGGCAGACGCCCGCCACCGCGTACTTCCAGAACCTCCCGACGTCCCCGAACATCCGGCCCATCAGTCCTGAGATGAGGCCCAGGGTCGTGAAGGTCAAGGCCAATCCCAGGACGAAGAACAGGGAAAAGACGAGCGACCGCCTCACGGTCGTGGTCTCCCTATTCCCGGCGACGACACCCATCAGGAGCGGGATCATGGCCAGGACGCAGGGATTGAGGGCCGTTGTTATGCCGCCGAGGAAAACGGCGACAACCGCCAGCCAGGGGCTGTGCTGGAGGAGCTGGGAGATGTCGCCGAACAGACCCGTCATGTTCCTCTTCCCTACTTCTTAGCGCCCTGCTTGATCAGGACCGCGACAAGCTCCTCCTTGGGGAAGAAGCCGACGTGGCGGTAGACCTCTTTGCCGTCCGCGTCCACAAAGACCTGCGTGGGGATGAGCTGGATGCCGTACTTGCGGCCCGGTTCGGGATCCTTCCAGACGTCGTAAAAGACCACCTGGACGTCCTCGGCAAACTCGGCCGCGATCTCCTTCATGATGGGCTGCATCTTCTTGCAGGGAATACAGCGGTCCGCGCCGATCTCGATGAACGTGACTTTGAACGCGGAAAAATCCACGTCCAGGCTGTTCGTCACAAGGACTACGCCTTTTGTCGCCCGGACGGACGTCTTGGATTGGTCGGCGCAGGTATTCGCGGCCATGCCAATGGAACCGGCGACCGAAAACAGAGTCAGGGCCAAGACAATACTCACCATGGAAATTGTAGACAACGTCAGTTTCCCCTCTGCCTTCAGCTGTTTTTTAACCTTGGCCCATAGGCCGTTTTTCTTATATATCTCACGCACTTTTTGGAGATCGGGAAAGGTGATGGCCTCGCCCAAACAAAGGTTGGCACAGGTCGAACAGCCCACCACGCAATCGTTGGGCCGGACGACTTTGGCCCCCTCTTTGGTCCAAACGAAAACATTACGCCCGCAATTCATGCAGATCGCGCATTTCACGCATTTTTCCCTATCGATGGTGGGGGACCAATCGATTTTTGCCCTTGGATAACCTGTCAACCAAGCCATATGATGTTCTCCTTTTTCAAGATCGTTGAATTCCCGAAATGTTCATTCGGAAGGTCTTCAACAGCCCACTGATGATAATGATGGATGGGATCGTAAGGGCCAGCCGCAGGATCGCGAATTCCGCGCCCAAGAACTTCACCTCAAATAAAATCATGGGAATTTTGATCGAGGCCCAGGCGCACAGGAAAACGCACAGATTGAACACGCTCGCCCCTTTCTTGAGGAGGGCCAGCCCGACCGGGAAAGCGACATAAAGGGGCCCCATAGCGGCCGTCCCGACAAGAACGGAGACCACGGCGCCTTTCGTCCCCGAGCCCGGGCCCATCGCTTTTTCCACCCATGTCTTCGGCACCCAGGATTCGAAAAGGCCGAGAAGCACGAGGATGGGGGGCAGGATGGAGAGCATCTCAACCAGATACCGCTTCGCCGTCAGCGCCGCCGAAACACCTTTGCCGCGGTCGAGGACGAACAAGATGAACGTCCCGATGGCCAGTCCGAGGAGGACCCCCGGCATGAGGTTCCTTTTCTTTGTCACAAGAGTCTCCCCATCATAAAGGCGATGGCGAGCGCGAAAACGAAACTGAGACCGTTCCGCCAAAGGGTAAACCGCCAGCCGAAGAATTTCGCCTCAAGAGGAGCGGTCAGGATCCCGACCATGACCAGGGTCGTCACAAACGCCGCAACCGCACTGATGCTTGCCCCCTGGTTTAGGATGGCCCCGGCTAAAGGGAACGCGATGAAGGCCGGGATCAAAACAACGGATCCGAGAACAGCGGCCGCCATCACGCCCCAGGCCCCCGACTCCGGACCGATCGTTCGGGCGATGACGTGGGGGGTCAGGAACGCGAGGAGAAGGCCGATCGCCCAGACCGTCGCAAGGACTGGAAGGGCCATCCCTTCGAAATATTTCCATGAAAATCGCAGGGCGTTTTTTGTCTTCCCTCGGTTTTTCAGAAAAGAAAAGGCCAGCGATCCGGCCGCGAGAATCCAGAGGGCTTCGGTAAACATGCCTTTAATCCCTGACCTGAACGGCGAGGACGGCCATCCGTGTCGCGGCCTCGAGACTTCTGGTCCCCTTTTCCTTTGGAACAAAAAGCCAGGATGTTGCGGCGAGAGGAGTCGCTTCACCGTCAATGACAGCCCGCCCCTCGCCTTCCATGACATAGAAGAATACGTCATGATCCATCCGGCATGGCGGGATGATCTGGCCCGCCTCCAGGCCCATCACCTGGGCCTTGAGGCGGCCCGCTTCGAAAAAAACCGACTTCGTTGGTCCCGTCGAAGAGTACGTCAAGAACTCCTCCAAGACGTGATGCATCATGGGGCCCTCCTCTCCCGTCCGCATGGCAATCTGCCCGGCCCTCAGGTTCTCTCCAGAATCCAGGCCTTGATCTCTTCGGGACGCGGGATGCGTCCGGAGCTCTTGACCTTGCCGTTGATGACGAGGCCAGGGGTCGAGAGGATCCCGTAGGCCATGATCTTCTTGATGTCGGTGACCTTTTCGACGTCCGCAGCGACGTTGAGCTCAGCCAGAGCGTTGATCGTCCTTCTCTCGACTTCATGGCAACGCGGACATCCGGGTCCCAGGATTTTTATTTCCATGTTCGCCTCCTTAGCTCAATGAACGATCGCACCGAATATTATCCCCGTCACCGTGGCCATGACGACGACGAGGAATATGTAAACGAGAGCCTTTTTCGCGCCCATGATCTTGCCGATGACGATCATGCTCGGAAGGGAGAGGGCCGGACCGGCCAGCAGGAGCGCCAAAGCCGGTCCCTGGCCCATGCCCGACCCCAGTAAGCCCTGAAGAATGGGAACTTCGGTCAGGGTCGCGAAATACATCAGAGCTCCCGATACCGAAGCGAAGAAGTTCGCCCACAAACCGTTCCCTCCGACCAAACCCGCAATAGCGGAGCCAGGGATGATCCCCTCGTGGCCGGGGCGCCCCAAGAGGAATCCGGCCAGCATCACGCCTCCTAAAAGAAGGGGGAGAATCTGCTTGGCGAAGATCCATGTGGAAGACGTCCACTCCTTGAGTTCATCCTTTTTGAACCACTTCACGATCATCCAGGCCAGGGCGGCGGCGAAAACGGCCGTGATGATCCATTTCGCTTTGTAAACGAAGTACCAGGCCTTGACCGACGGGTCGCTCTTCGCCCAGTTCATGAAGACCAGGATGCCGATCATCGCCCCGATATGCAGGGCCGTCTTCCAGAGGGGTCTCTCCTCCGCGCCGTCACCCCCCGCTGTGAACCCCGCGCCGTTACGGGCCGGTTCATCGTGTTTGGGAAAGAAGAACTGCATCAGCAGGCCGATGATGACCGAGAAGCCGACGGCCCCGACGACCCGGGCCAGGCCGATCTTCCAGCCCAGGACCTTGGCCGTCATGATGATGGCCAGGACGTTGATAGCCGGCCCGGAATAGAGGAAGGCCGTCGCCGGTCCGATGCCGGCGCCCAGCGTATAGATCCCCGCGAACAGGGGGAGGACCGTGCAGGAGCAAACGGCCAGGATGGC
>Ga0315286_10004274_pt1 | contig 13684 bp, 9 predicted proteins | sample YL17G10_0_MG_FD_205038 | JGI IMG/M metagenome (GOLD analysis project Ga0315286, IMG submission 205038) | Sediment microbial communities from Yellowstone Lake, YNP, Wyoming, USA - YL17G10_0 | ecosystem: Environmental > Aquatic > Freshwater > Lake > Sediment | place: USA: Wyoming | collected... | reverse complement strand
ACCACATGGAGGACGTGGTGGTGCCCCGGGCGCAGATCCACCTGTTGCTCAGAGGCATCAAGGCAATCGCGTCGCGCCACGGCGTGCGCATTATCAGCTTTGGCCACGCCGGCGATGGGAACGTGCACGTCAACGTCCTCAAAGACGACCTGCCGGAGGAGCGCTGGGAGCAGATGGTGCCACCGGTTCAGGAGGACATCTACCGGCTCGCCCTGTCGTTGGGCGGGACGCTCACCGGCGAGCACGGAATCGGCGCGACGCGTAGGCGGTACCTGCCGCTGGCGCTGGATGGGACGCAGATCGCGATTATGCGCCAGATCCGGGACGTGTTTGATCCGAACCACATCCTGAACCCAGGCAAGATCTTTCCCTGATGGGAGGCACTTGTAAGCTTTCACGGCCTGTTTGCAGTCTGCCGATGGCTATGGTATAATCTTGCGGTGCTCGCCCGGCCCTGCTGAAGCAAGTGTTCGCACTCTAGGCAGGGCTTTGGAAACCAACGGAGGTAGGTTGAACGTCACAGCGGTAGAAAACCGCAAGACACCCAGGAGAGCCAGCCGATATCCCCTATGGCTGCGGGTATTTGCACCCATCTTCCTGATCATCTTTTTCCTTGGCGGGGTCTACTGCGGTTACCTTTTCTATCTCACCGTCCGTGAGGTCGTGGCACACCTCGAACTCCCTGCCATTCCTGTCATTCGCTTTCCGTCTATCCGCCTGCCCAAGGCCCTGGCCGGCAGCGACTCGGCTGAGCCACTGCCGGCGTTGCCGGTCGGGACACCGGTTGCGGGAGCAGGTGCTCTGTCCTACGCGGCGCCTGCCCCTGCCCAGGCTGGCGAGCGGATCAACATCCTGTTGCTGGGCATTGACACGCGGGGACAGACCCGGTGGGACCAACGCACCGACACCATTATCGTTGTCACCGTGGATTCAGCCAACAAGACAGCGGGAATGCTGTCCATCCCACGCGACCTGCAGGTATCGATCCCAGGGAACGGTGACGATCGGATCAACACCGCCAACGTCTGGGGAGAGTCGCAAGGGTATCCCGGAGGCGGACCCGCGCTACTGAGGCGCACCATCGAAGCCAATTTTGGCATCCCAATCAACTACTATATCATGGTCGACTTTAAGGGCTTTGAAAAGATCATTGACAAGCTGGGTGGTGTGGACATAACTGTTCCTAGAGCGCTGCACGACACCAAGTATCCCGACCCAGTTCCCGGCGATCCCTACCACTACAAGACGATCCATTTCGATGAAGGAGTGCAGCACATGAACGGGACGCGGGCACTGCAGTATGCCCGCTCGCGCATGAGCACGACTGATTTTGACCGGGCCAAGCGCCAGCAAGTGATCCTGGTCACCATCCTCAAGAAGGCGCTGAATCTGGGCCTGATCCCAAAACTGCCCACCCTGGCTGCGACGATGATGGACTCGGTCAAGACCGACATTGCCCTGGACGAGATGCTGAGGCTGGCCGCCCTGGCGCCGCAGATCGACACGGCGACCGTCAAACAGGTAGTCCTCGAAAAGCCCTTGGTGTACGGCTACAAGCGCCCCTCGGACGGAGCGCAGGTGCAATTGCCCAAGTGGGATCTGATCAATGCGGTGGTGGCCGATCTCCTCTTTGCCCCGGTGGTGGCGGCAGTGCCCACCTCCACCCCGGCACCGCCTACGCCTACGCCGACGGTGTCTCCTGCTCAGATTGAGGAACTGCAGCAGCTGGCGCGGGAGGGCGCTCGCATTGCGGTGCAGAACGGCACCTCACAGCCCAACTATGCTGCCCGCGTGGCGGCCGTGATGATGGAAAAGGGCTATCAGGTGGTAGAGTTCGGCGACGCGGATCGAGTGGACTATGCCAACACGGTCATCGTGGACTATACCGGCAAGACCTACGCCCTGGATCGGCTGGTGGAAATATTCCAGGCGACTCCAGAGAACGTGCGTCACAGTCCCAACTTGCGCAGCCGGATCGACATCCGTGTCATCGTCGGTCAGGACTTTGTGCTGCCGGCCCCATAGGACCGGCCAGAGCTCTCCGCTGCCGCAGCCCAAGCCAGAAAGGCCCTGACGGGACTGCGGGTGTTCGATTGTCAAGTTCGTGGCGATGGGACCCACCATCAGATGAGTCTTGCCCCTGGCAGAAGCCGGGGGTTTTGCATAGGGTAGGGAGAGGCATTGAGACGGTTCAGCGATTCCTTTCGCCCGGATGAGTCAGCCCAGTCTGGCGTCATCCCCTGGCGCATCCGGCGCTTGACCGAGGGTGGAGACCACACTATGCAAGGCAGTGTGGTCATCGAAGAGCCGCTAGAGATCTGGCTGGATGGCCAGCCGGTGGCGGTGCTGATGCGCACCCCTGGGATGGAAAAGGAGTTGGCCGTCGGGTTCTGTCTGGGCGAGGGGTTGGTAGCGGACGTCAAGGATATCGCACTGGTGCGTCATTGTGGACGCGCGGTTTCGAATGAAATGGCCGCAGCTGATCCCCTGGACGAATCGCGCAACCGCGTAGATATCGTTTTGATGCCGGGTCAGGCCCCTTCCGCCCCAAAGGAGAACTCTGCGCCCTTGATCCGATCCGGCTGCGGGAGAACCGATGGGGGGGCACTGGCCGAAGGCTTGCGCCCCGTTGGCGCGGCTGGGAGGATCGAACTCGAGATCCTGACCCGCCTGCCGGGCCAGATCACACGCCAGCAGGCCGCCTACCGGGCAGCGGGGGGCATCCACGCTGCTGCCGTGTTCCAAGCCAATGGCCAGGCTCTCGTCGTGTGTGAGGACATAGGCAGACATAACGCCGTGGACAAGGCGACGGGCTACTGCCTGCTGCGGGACCTGCCCCTCCACGACAAAATCTTGGTGAGCACAGGCCGGGCCAGCTACGACATGGTGGTCAAAGGCGTGCGGCTCGGGGTGCCCATCCTCGCCTCCCTCTCTTCACCTACCTCGCTGGCCGTTGAACTGGCAGAGGCGCTCAACTGCACCCTGCTGGGCTACCTGCGGGGGAAGACGGTGAACGTCTATACCCACGGATGGCGCATCGTCGCTAAGGTTGATAAACCAGGCGCTCCGGGCTAGAATGTCCCCAGGTTGGAACCACTGCCGCTGCACAGGAGACCGCTGCTGAACGACCCCAATCGCCCGATGGGCATGCGCGCTTTTGTCATTATCTGGACCGGCCAGATCATCTCGCTGCTTGGCACGGCAATCACTCAGTTCGGCTTGACCATCTGGGCCTACCAAAAGACCGGCCAGGCCACGCCTCTGGCGTTGGTAGCCTTTTGCTTCACCTTTCCGCTGATCGTCATCAGCCCGTTGGCCGGCGCTCTGGTCGATCGCTCGAACCGTAAACTCATGATGATGATCAGCGACCTGGCATCCGGTGTGGTGACGATCGTCCAACTGCTGCTGCTGGTTAGCGGTCAACTCCAGATCTGGCACCTGTACGTCACGGCAGCGATCTCTGGCACGTTCCAGGCCTTCCAATGGCCGGCCTTCTCGGCAGGCATCACGCTGCTGCTGCCCAAGGGGCAGTACGGGCGGGCGAACGGCATGATGGAGCTGGCTGGGTCGGCCTCGAACATCTTTGCTCCTGTTCTGGCCGGGGCCCTGCTGGGGCCCATCGGCCTGCCGGGCATCATGATCATCGACATCATCTCCTTCACTTTCGCCATAGGAGCGCTGCTGTTTATACACGTCCCCCAGCCGGTTATCACGGAGGCCGGGCGGTCGGGCCAGGGCAGCATCTGGAAAGAATCTGTATACGGCTTCCGCTACATTGTGCAGCGGCGCAGCCTGCTGGGCCTACAACTGGTGTTCATGCTCGGGAATCTGTTCACCGCCTTTGGCTTTGCCGTTCTTGCTCCCATGATCCTGGCACGTACGGACAGCAACATCCTCGTGTTCGGGACGGTAGAGTCGGCCGCGGCCATGGGGGGGGTGGTGGGTGGCCTGGCAATGAGCGCCTGGGGGGGGACCAAGCGCAAGGTGCACGGCGTGTTGATGGGTTGGATCCTGTTCAGTGTGCTCGGCCACATTCCGATGGGGCTGGGTCGGGGTCTGCCGGTGTGGGTTGTGGCCAGCTTTCTTGGCATGTTCCTCAGCCCGATCATCAACGCCTCGAACCAAGCAATCTGGCAGGCCAAGGTGGCGCCCGACGTGCAGGGCCGGGTGTTTGCCGTGCGCCGGATGATCGCCTGGTCCTTGTCGACGCTCTCCTTGTTGGTGGCTGGGCCGATGGCCGACCACGTTTTTGAACCAGCCATGCGTGCTGGAGGAAAGCTGGTTCCTGTCTTTGGCGGGCTTACGGGCACCGGGCCCGGCGCTGGTATGGGGCTGATGTTCCTCCTGGGTGGCCTGGGCGGTGTCCTGGCTGGCCTGGGCGGATACCTGGTGCGGGTGGTACGCGACTCCGAAGCGATCCTGCCCGACTATGACATGCCGGCGGAAGGGGCAGCGGCCGACCCCTCGGCTTCGCTCGGGACCGGGGTACCTGCCTGAAAACCTGTCCAGCGCCGAGATCGCGAAGAACGCGGAGATTCGCGGATTTCTCTGCGTTCTTTGTATGATCCGCAACAAGAGAGCGTCTCTTATGCCGGTTTCAGGATCAGGTGGCTTTCTGCGTATTGCTCTACCTGGTTTCGCTTGAAGGGCATGGGCTGCTGCACCCCTGCCAGCCACAGCCTCATCAGGTCTGCGTAGTGCTTGCTGCCTACCTGGCCTGACTGTCCGCCGGGGATGACCGTCCGGCACTTTTCCCAGTCGCTCAGGTCGGCGATAAAGCGGACCGCATCGCCGACGGCCACCGGCGGAAACGGGAACTTGGGTGTATTCAGGGCCCGCAGCAGCGTGTCGTGATCACCGGCTAGCGGATACGGCCCCCGGTTGAAGAGAAGGTTCAGCGGCTTGATCGCCCCCGCCGGGTGGGCCAGGAGTACCTGGTTCAGGCGGCCCCAGGTCCAGCGGCTCATCCCCGCCCCGAGCTGCGAGTGCAGTAATGAGAGTGTTTCTCTCAAAGCCTGGTGCACGATCTCCTGCCGTGACCGCATCCGCCCGCTGTCCGGGTCCTGGAGCCAGTGGTGCTCTCCCTGGCCGTCCAGGAGGTCGAGCAAGCGCACGATGCTGCGGTCGCGGTACGGACTGGAGGTGTCGAGCGGCGACAGGCCCGCGGCGCCGATGTACGCCTCGGCCAGTTCTCCCAGGTGGAGGTCGAATGCCACGTGCAACGCACGCAGGCGGCAGACCTGATACAGACTGGCCGCCACGCTGTCAATCTCCAGGTGATAGTCCCACGCCCGCAGATAGTCCAGGGCGCTGCGTTCCTCCTCGCTTTCCGGCTGAATGACCAGGAGATGCCGGACCAGGCGCTCCGCCTGGGCGCTGTAGGTGTCGAGCTGGAAAGCGGTGAAATCGTCGGCGGTGAATCCTGCCCCCGCCGAAATCAGGTCTGCGACCCGCCGAGCCCGGCAAGGGTTCTCCAGATCGGCGCTGAGAAAGTGAGGATAGCCGGCGTCCACCACCAGGTGGTTGGCCGTGGCCAGCCAGCCGCTCTCGGGGTTGTAGGCCTGGGGCAGCTCGTCCAGAGGGAGATAACCCTGCCATTCGTACTCGCCCGTCCAACCCGGTACCGGCGCCAGGCCAAATCCCTTGGCGCGGATCGGCACCCATCCCGCTTGCACGTAGCCGATGTTCCCCTCCACGTCGGCGTAGACAAAATTGTGTCCAGGCGTGGACCAATCGGCCAGCGCGGCGCGGAATTCCTGCCAGGTACGGGCGCGGTTGTAGCGCAACGCGCTGCGCAGCAGGTTGTTGGGCTCCAGGGCCACCCAGCGCAGGGCCAGCGGCGCTCTCTCGCCAACCAGGTTGCTGATGATCGGCCCGTGCCGGGTGATAATCACCTCCTGGACCACGGCTTCAGCCCGCCCTTTGACGCGGATCTCCTCCTGGACCACCTTGGCGTCCAGCCATTGACCCTGGTATTCGTATTGGTGGGGATTCTTGGGGTTCATCTTTTCCACGTACAGGTCCTGGGCGTCCTGCCAGGCGGTGGTCAGGCCCCAGGCGCAATGCTCGTTGTGGCCGACGATCACCCCGGGCAGGCCGGGGAACGACACGCCGGTTACCTGATAGTCGCCGCCACTCAAGTGGATCTGATACCAGCCGGCGGGCATGGAGAGCTGGAGGTGGGTGTCGTTGGCCAGTAGGGGCCGGCCGGTGGCCGACCGGGAGCCGGCCACCACCCATTGGTTGCTGCCGCCCGCCATTGGCCCCACGCCCGGGGGTGCCGACGGAGGCGCGACCGGTTCTGAATTCGCGAACAGGCCCTCCACCCGGTGAAGGGCTTCCCGCAGTGCATCGCTCCCCCAGCCGTTGGGTGGCGGCGCTGCGCCCTCGGGGAGACCTGCGCCGTGGACAATCGTCGGGTTGGCAGCTGGGTAGCGCGGTTCCAAGTCCGCAGCGAGGTCGGCGCCCAGCCTGGCCGCGAGCCGCCCCCGGATCAGCTCGCTGTCCCAGTTGCGGCTGAGGCTCCAGGCCATCGCTTTGGCCAGGTACAGGCCGTCCACCGGCCGCCATGGCTCCGGTTGGAATCGGAGCAGCCTGAACTCGACCGGCAGCCGTCCCGAGGCGAGGTAGGCATTGACGCCCGCGGCGTAAGACTCCAAGGTGCGAAGCGTCTCGCCATCCAGCGCGGCGAGATCGGCCTCGGCGGCGCGGTTCAGGCCAATCACGCGGAAGAAGCGGTCCATCCCTAGCGTGGCCGTGCCCGTGATCTCGGAGAGGCGGCCACTTCCAGCCCGGCGCTGGAGCTCCATCTGCCACAGACGGTCCTGGGCATGGACATAGCCTTGGGCGAAGAATAGGTCCTGCTCCGAGTTCGCATAGATATGGGGCACGCCCCAACGGTCGCGAATCACCTCGACCTGACCGTTCAGGCCGTGCACGGGGACCGTCCCCTGCGTCCGGGGCAGGGGGCGGCGCAGGAAAAGGACCAGGCCCCCCGCCGCGAGGAGCACCAACGGGATCAGAATCCCCAGGACGAGTGCGAGAGTAGCCATGTTCCTTCCCCTTTCTTAGCTCCACCCCTCCCCCAACCTGGGGTAGGGAGTGGACACAGTATACCATATTTTCCATGCTCTGTCAGGTTGCTTGCCTTTTCCCCTGCCCTGAGGTATAATCGCCAGCGTGGGAGGGAAAAGAGTTCGCTCCCCTAGAACGGAGATCCCATGAACCGAACCTACGTGGCCCTGGACCTGGAGACCACGGGCCTCGACCCCGAGCGGGATGCCATCCTGGAGATCGGCTTGGTCCGCTTTCGCAGCTCCCTCGACGATGGCACCATCCAGGCTGAGGTGCTGGACCAATGGTCGAGCCTGGTCAATCCCGGCCGGCCCATCCCCATCCAGATTCAGCAGTTGACCGGCATCACCCAGGAAAAGGTGGCGCGAGCCCCTCGCTTTTCGCAGGTCATCCAGGAGGCGCGTCGCTTCATCGGCAGCTATGCGGTGATCGGCCACAACGTGCGCTTTGACCTTGGCTTTCTACAGCGCCATGACCTCCCCCTGTCCAACCCGGGCATCGATACGTTCGAGCTGGCCGGCATCCTGATGCCCCACGCCGCCCGCTACAGCCTGGCCAAGTTGGGTCAGTCGCTTGGCCTGCCTAACCTCGGCTCCCACCGCGCCCTGCCCGATGCGTTGGCGGCGAAGGATCTGTTTGTGGCGTTGCTGGAGCATACGTCCCAGTTGCCCCTGTCCACCCTGCGGGAGATCAACCGCCTGGCTGACCGGCTGGACTGGCCGCTCAAGGAGGTCTTTCGCGACCTGGAGCGCAGCCAGGCCCGCACTCCGTTCAGAGGCGCCATCGGGCAGCAACTAGCCGCCCGGCTCGACGCCACGGAGGACATCCTGGGGCCGCTGTTTGCCACGGAGCAAGACGAGGAGGAACTGGTTCGCGCTGCCCAGCCCCGTTCGCTGGACGTGGACTACCTGGCGTCCATGTTGGAAGAAGGGGGCCTGTTTTCTCAGAACTTTCCCGGCTTTGAGCACCGCCCCCAGCAGGTGGAGATGCTGCGCGCCGTGGCCACCGCCTTTAACAGAGGGCAGCACCTGATGGTAGAGGCTGGTACCGGCACCGGCAAGAGCATCGCCTACCTGCTGCCCGCCGTGGTTTTCGGCCATCAGAACGGCGAGCGGGTGGTCGTTTCCACCAACACCATCAACCTCCAGGACCAGCTCTTTCTGAAGGATACGCCGGACCTGCAAAAGCTGCTGCCCTTTGACTTTCGCGCAGCGGTGCTGAAGGGGCGGAGTAACTACCTGTGCCAGCGGCGCCTGGCGGCCCTGCGCCAGGTGGGGGTGAGCTCACTGGAAGAGATGCGCATGCTGGCCAAGGTGCTGGTGTGGGTGCCCAGCACGCAGACCGGCGGCCAGGGCGAGCTCTTCATGCCCGACCCTCTCGAACAGGCGATGTGGAGCAAGATCTCGGCCGAGAGCGACACCTGCACGCTGGACCGCTGCCGCTTCCGGGAGCGGGGCAGGTGTTTCTTTTACCGCGCCCGGCGCGCGGCCGAGCGCGCCCACCTCATCATCGTCAATCATGCCCTGCTCCTGTCGGACGTGGCGGTGGAGAACCGCGTACTGCCCGACTATCGCTACCTGATTGTGGACGAGGCTCACCACCTGGAAGACAACGTGACCCAACAACTCAGTTTCCAGGCAGATCAGCGGGCTCTGGAGCGGATCCTGAACGACATGGCCCGGCCGGTGGGTGCGGCGCGCTACACCGGCTTTTTGAGCGACGTCCTGGCCCGTTGCCGCGGCAAAGTCCCGCCAAACCATTGGGCCACGCTCGAAGGTCACGTCCATCAGCTCCAACGTCAGACCGACGCTGCGCTTACCAACGTCTACGCCTTTTTTAGCCATTTGGGCAGTTTCTTGCGGGAGCGCAACCCGCAACGCGGCGAGTACGACCAGCGTGTGCGTCTGACCAAAAGCCTGCGTGTCCAACCAGCCTGGGACGACGTCGAGATGGCGTGGGAGAACCTGTCATCGCGACTTTTGCCGTTGACCCAAGATCTGGAACGTCTGTGCAACGGTCTGAACGAGCTTCAAGATTTCGACATCCCCGACCTGGACGGGATGGTGCAAGAGGGCGCTGGCTACGGAAATCACCTGCGGGAAATGCGGGACCAAATCAACGCCTGTATCGCCGAGCCGTCACCCGCGGCCATCACGTGGGCCAGCGTCTCGGCCCGGGACGAGCAAGTAGCTTTGCATGCGGCACCGCTTCACGTGGGCACGCTCGTCCAGAAACACCTGTTTCATCCCAAGGAGGCGGTCATCCTCACCTCCGCCACGCTGGCCACCGACAATAGCTTTGACTTTGTTCGGGAGCGGTTGGCTGCCGTGGAGGCGGATGAACTGGCCGTCGGTTCGCCCTTTGACTACAAGAACTCGACGCTGCTGTATCTACCGACCGACATCCCCGAGCCGAACGAGGCATACTACCAGAAAACCGTCGAGCAGACTCTAATCGCCCTTTGCCGGGCGACCGAAGGCCGGACCTTGGTGCTGTTCACTTCATACTCTCAATTGCAGAACACGAGCCGGGCTATCAACCACCCCCTGGCCGACAGCGGCATTGTTGTCTACCAACAAGGCGCGGGCATATCTCGGGTCCAGTTGCTGGAGAACTTTCGCACCACCCCCCGATCGGTGCTCTTGGGCACACGCAGCTTCTGGGAGGGGGTCGACGTGGTAGGCGCTGCGTTGAGCGTTCTGGTCATTACGCGGCTGCCCTTTGCCGTGCCCGACGATCCCATCTTTGTGGCCCGTTCCGAGACGTTTGACAACCCATTCGCCGAGTACGCCATCCCCGAGGCGATCCTGCGTTTCCGTCAGGGCTTTGGACGGTTGATCCGCACCAAGACCGATCGCGGCGTCGTCCTCGTCCTGGACAAGCGGATCCTGACCAAGTCCTATGGCCCGATGTTCCTCAACTCACTGCCCGAGTGCACGCAGATGCGCGCCCCGCTAGCCAAGCTACCCGAGGCGGCGAAGCGCTGGCTGGCGCTCAATCCCAAGGCATCCAAGAGCGCAGAGGCATGGGCGGTCTGAAGCGGCGCGTACCGTCCCTGGCACGTTAGAAAACCCCATGGCTTCCACTTTTTGGTGCGTGGAGCACTGCTCCCGGCCCTGCAGGTTCGGGAGCTGCGCTCACACTCCTGCGTTCGCTGTGTCACTTTATCAGGACATCAGGAGGTAACCTCTTGCTCAATAGACATCGAACACGAGCTGCGACGCAGAACAAGGCCTGGAGAAGGGCGATCCCTCGGGCATTGCTAGCGCTTTTTGGCCTGCTGCTGGCATTGCCGATCCCTCGCGCAGCCCCAGCCAGGGCAGAGGGGTGACTGAGTGCGTGGATTGTCCCAAGTACTTGAGCCGCATGACCGACCGCAGCTTGCGGCTGGATGCCGGTGGGCACCCGCACATCGCCTACGGAGGCGATCATCTCTACTACGCCAGGCACGATGGAACGACCTGGACCTATGAAGTCGTCGATGACTCGCCTGGTGTCGGCTTTGACGCCGCGCTGGCGTTGGATGAGAACGGATACCCGCACATCAGCTACCATGACAGCTCTAGCAGCGCCCTGAAGTACGCCTATCGGGATGCCTCCGGCTGGCACATTGAAGCGGTCGACAGCAGCTCTCAGGGGGATGCAGGCTATGAGAGCTCCCTGGCACTGGACGGGCAGGGGTACGCGCACATCAGCTACAACTTTACCGACTATGCCAGCGAAGAGGGCGATCTCAGGTACGCATTTCAGGATGCCTCGGGCTGGCACATCGAAACGGTGGACAGCTTGGGGGATACCGGACTCGACACGTCCCTCGCCCTGGATGGGAATGGGTATCCCCATATCAGCTACGACGATTGGGGCGAGTGGTCTGTCAAGTACGCGTATCAGGATGCTTCGGGTTGGCACGTCGGAACCGTCGATAACGACCTTGCCGACATGTCGTCCATGGGTTGGATGGAAACGGCTAACCGCATATCAGCTACGACGCCGACGACAGCCTGGGTTACGCCTATAAGGACGCTTCCGGCTGGCATCGCCAGATCGTGGACAGCCTACTGGTACCGGGAGACGTCGCGGGTTGGTATAGCTCGCTGACCCTGGATGGGGAGGGACATCCTCACATCAGCTACCGAGTGAAGGAGAATGCCTCGGCTGGCAATCTGAGATATGATACCTACGAATGTTCTGCCTGGCAGATCATGACCGTGGACATGGGAGCCACCCCGACGGATGATGTGGGGTACTACACCTCCATTGCCCTGGCGGGGGATGGTTCTGCCCATATCTCATACTACGACGCGACCCATGGTGTCTTGAGGTACAGCTTCTACGACGGCTCTTCCTGGGTCGTCGGGATCGATGTGGACAGGGGGGACAACTCAGGACAGTACAACGCCGTGGCGCTGGATGCGAGTGGTATGTACGCATTGCCCACTACTCGGGCACCACCCACGACGTGAAATACGCTTACCAGGACCCTGCCGGCTGGCACGCCGAAACGGTGGACAGCGAAGGGGATGTCGGACAGCATGCGTCTGTGGCGGTAGATGGAAGTGGCCACCCCCACATCAGCTACTTCGATTTCACCAACGACGATCTCAAGTACGCGTACCAGGACGCTGCCAGCTGGCACACAGAGACCTTGGACAGCGCTGGTGGCCGGTACACCTCGCTGGCTGTGGATGGGGATGGGGTTCCACACATCAGCTACCGCGCCGGCTCCGGCGAGCTCAGGCATGCAAGCCCTGGCCCCGGCGGTTGGCAGATCGATACTATAGACAGCGGCCTGGGTTGGTACGTGGAAACCTCGCTGGATTTGGATGAGGGCGGGTATCCCCACATCGCATACGGTGACTACACCAACCTCGACCTGAAATACGCTTACCAGGATGCAAATGGCTGGCATGTCCAGACCGTGGACAGCCCGGGGAAAGTAGGCCGGTACCCCTCCCTGGGCCTGGATGAGCAGGGGTATGCACACATCAGTAACGTGGCGGGACCGACTTTGTCCTGAGGTATGCGTACCAGGATGCTTCTGGCTGGCACAAGGAAACGCTGGATACGGGCCTCGGCGTGCTGGGCGACACCTCGCTGGCTGTATATGGGGAGGACGTACACATCAGCTACTACGACCTTAACGACAGTGCGCTCAAATACGCCGCCCACGATGCCTCTGGCTGGCACATCGAGGCCATCGCCCCTCATGCCGGTTGGTATACCTCGCTGGCGTTGGACGGGAATGGAAATCCTCACATCAGCTACTACGATCAGGCGACCTATGACCTGAGGGTCGTCTTTGCCTGTGCGCCTGTTGAAGGAGTGTCGGCCGTCGGGCCGGTCGACCTGTTGGTGGGAGAGACCGGCGTCTACACGGCCACCTCCTCGCCTGTCACCGCCACCTTGCCCATCACTGTCACATGGGACAATGGAACGGCGGGAGCCACTGCTGTTTACTCCTGGACCGTGCCCGGGCAGCATACCCTCACGGTCACCGCGGAGAACTGCGGCGGTACGGTCAGTGCCGCACAGGCTATCACCGTCAGCGAGCTACCACCCACTTGCCCCAGGCCGTTGAGTGGCGTCAGCATCAGCGGGTTCGGCGCGGGATACACCGACATCCACTACGCCTTTGCGGCCGTCACCCAGCCGCTTGATGCTACCCTTCCCATCACCTACACCTGGTCGCCTGTGCCCGATAGTGGCCGGGGAACGAGCGCCCCCGAGTACCAGTGGACCGCCCCTGGCGTGTACAGTATCACGTTGGAGGCGGAGAATTGCGGCGGCGTGGTCAGCGCTACGCACACCATAACGATCAGTGAATCACCGCCCACTTGCCCCAGGCCGTTGAGAGGCGTCACCATCAGCGGGCAGGGAACGGGGTATACCGGCATGGCTTGCCCCTTTGGCGCCGTCAGCCAGCCACCGGGCGCCAGCGAACCAATCGTCTACGCGTGGTCGCCCGAGCCGGACACAGGTCAGGGAACGGCCAGCGCCACCTACTCCTGGCCGAACCCAGGGAATGAGAACGTCACCGTCACTGCCGGCAATTGCGGGGGCCCCGTCAGCACCACGCACGCGATCGTCATCAAGGGGAGGGTGTACTTGCCGCTGGTGATGCGGTTTCCTGCGCCATAGACCAGCGTGAACCCGAACGGAAACGGCGGGCTTTCAAAGCCCGCCGTTTCTAACCTCATCCAAGGTGAGCCGTGGAGGGCTCGAACCTCCGACCCGCTGATTAAGAGTCAGCTGCTCTGCCAACTGAGCTAACGGCCCACGGCTACCCATTGTACTTGCTTCGCGGGGCGCTGTCAAATTCGCTGCAACGGCTGCCAACAAGCGACGACCCAACTACCCACTATGCACTATCGAAGCCCCAACAACGGATCTGTCAACCGTTCGCTCCAGCACTCCAAAGGCGATGATTCGCCATCGGCGTCGAAGAATGTTATAATTGGCGACTTGGGAGAGGTCGGTATTGAAGAAGACGCGTTTCTGGATCGGCATCCTCATCAGCATCCTGGCCCTGGTCTTTGCCTTTCGCCAGGTGAACTTTCGTGCCGTGTGGGTGGCCCTGGCCCAGGTCAACTACTGGTTGCTGGTCGCCTCG
>Ga0315286_10004273_pt1 | contig 13688 bp, 10 predicted proteins | sample YL17G10_0_MG_FD_205038 | JGI IMG/M metagenome (GOLD analysis project Ga0315286, IMG submission 205038) | Sediment microbial communities from Yellowstone Lake, YNP, Wyoming, USA - YL17G10_0 | ecosystem: Environmental > Aquatic > Freshwater > Lake > Sediment | place: USA: Wyoming | collected... | reverse complement strand
GGTGTCGATGATCTTCGAGGTGGCCCCTGGCGTTCTCACCGAGCACGGCAAGACCAAGAACCCCTGGCCGAACGTCGATGCCCAGTCCGGCGTGATCCAGTGGTACTACGGCCTCAAGGAATGGGACTTCTACACGGTCCTGTTCGGTGTCGGCCGCGCGCTCGGCTGTATGGCCAACCTCACGTGGGACCGCGGGCTCGGCTACGCCCTTGAGCGGCCGAAGTCGGTCACGACCGCGATGCTCGAAACGTGGGCGGCGGAAGGCGGCCGCAAGCTCGCGTAGTCGATCTCCGGTCAAGTCCTCTGCACATGCGAAGGGGGATGCCGCTCTGGTGGCATCCCCCTTTTTTCCGTCTCGCGGGCCGCGCTACTTCAGCGATTCAGCTGACATCGCGGTAATGGCCGCCACGTTCACGATCTCCGCCACCGTCATGCCGTGCTGGAGTACGTTGACGGGCTTCATCATGCCCATCAGGATTGGCCCGATCGCATCCGCGTTCCCCAGGCGTTGCACCAGCTTGTAGCCAATATTGCCCGACGTCAGGTCCGGAAACACCAGCACGTTTGCGTCACCCTTGATGCGCGAGTGCGGATAGTTCTTGTTGACGATCTCCTCGACGACCGCGGTGTCGAGGTGCATCTCGCCGTCGATGATGATGTTCGGGTTCCTGGCGCGGACGATGTCGACGGCGTCGGCCACCCTCTTCGAGATCGGATGCGGTACCGACCCGAAGCTCGAGAACGCCAGCATACCGACCCTCGGCTCCATACCGAAGTTCGCCGCCAGATCGGCCGCCAGCAACGCGATTTCCGCCAGTTCTTCCGCGTTTGGCGAGATATTCACCATCGTGTCGGCGCAGAAGAAGATGCGATCCTTGAGCACCAGCAGGTGGGCCGCTGACACGCGCGACACGCCCGGCTTGAGGCCGACGATCTGAATCGCGGGCCGGATGGTCTCGGGGTACGCCCGGTACATCCCGCCCACGAATCCGTCCGCATCACCCGCGTGTACCATCATCAAACCGCAGGTCGTCGGGTCGTGCATCATGTCGATCGCCGCCGGCATGGTCACACCCTTCCGCTGACGCAACTCGAACAACGTCTGCGCGTAGGCCTCCTCGTGCTTCGAATCCGGCACGCCCAGAATCTCGAAGTCAATCTGCTCGATCCCGAGGCGCTTGGCACTGGCCCGGATCACTGATTCGTTGCCGAGCAGCACCGGCATCGCGATCTTCTGGTCGACGATGTCGCGGGCGGCGCGGATGATGGAGTTGTGCTCGCCCTCAGGGAACACGATGCGCTTCGGCTTCTCGGTGCGGGCCTTGCGCATGACGAAGTGCATGACCTTGCGAGAGGGGCCGAGCATCCGCTCGAGGGATTCGCGATAGGCGTCCCAATCGGTGAGGGGCTTGCGCGCCACGCCCGTATCGCAGGCGGCTTTGGCCACCGCCGGCGCTTCCCACGTCAGCACGCGCGGGTCGAACGGCTTCGGAATCAGGTACTCGCGGCCGAACGACATACTGTCGACGCCATATGCCCTCAACACGACCTCGGGCACGTCTTCCTTCGCCAGTTTCGCGAGGGCGTAGGACGCCGCCATCTTCATCTCGTTGTTGATCGCCGAGGCGCGCACATCGAGTGCGCCGCGGAAGATAAACGGGAAGCCGAGGACGTTGTTCACCTGGTTCGGATAGTCCGACCGGCCGCTCGCCATGATGACGTCCTTGCGCGTCGCCAGGGCCAGCCGGTACTCGATTTCCGGATCGGGGTTCGCCATCGCGAACACGATCGGATTCGCCGCCATCGTCTTCAGCATCTCAGGCGTCACGATATCCTTGGCCGAGACCCCCACGAACACATCGGCGCCCTTCATCGCGTCCGCAAGCGTGCGTGCCTTCGTGTCGACCGCGAACCGCTGCTTGTACGGGTTCATCTTCTCGGTGCGGCCTGCCCAGATCACGCCCACCGTGTCGATAAAGAGGATGTTCTCCTTCTTGACGCCCAGGTTCAGGTAGAGATCTGCGCACGCGATACCGGCCGCGCCCGCGCCGGTGAACACGACTCGGACCTCGTCGACCTTCTTGTTGACGACCTCGAGCGCGTTGACGAGCGCCGCACCCGAGATGATCGCGGTCCCGTGCTGATCGTCATGGAACACGGGGATGTTCATGATCTTCTTGAGCTCTTCCTCGATGTAGAAGCACTCGGGCGCCTTGATGTCTTCGAGGTTGATGCCGCCAAACGTCGGCTCGAGCGCCTTGACGATCCTGATGATCTCGTCCGGATCCTTCGTGTTGAGCTCGAGGTCGAACACGTCGACGCCCGCAAACCTCTTGAACAGCACGCCCTTACCTTCCATCACGGGCTTGCCGGCCATCGCCCCGATGTCGCCAAGGCCCAGCACCGCCGTGCCGTTCGACACGACAGCCACCAGGTTACCCTTGCCGGTGTAGCGATATGCCGCCTCGGGGTCTTTCTCGATCTCCAGACACGGTCGTGCCACGCCTGGAGTGTAGGCAAGGGACAGGTCGCGCTGAGTCAGGCAGGGCTTCGAGGTAATAACCTCGAGTTTTCCCGGCCTGGGTTTCTCGTGGTACTCAAACACATCTTCGTCGCTGATCTTGATCATGATAGTGGCCTCACCTGGAACGTGATGAGCAATGAACGCATCCGCTGGGGACGTTAGGAAGTGCTGTCGGCTGGCCTGCAAGCCGCCAGTCGCATAACGGCACTTGATAGCCTATCCGATCTCGAGTGGATCGGACAAAGAGACCCCCCGTGCGGAGCCGCCCCCGTTCTTGACACGGCGATTCGCCCGGACACACGATGGGTGGGGGACGCGGCTCCCGGCGCCGCCCCGCCCCGCCCTGACACCGGCGGGGCAGCATCTGTCGAATCGTCGCCCCGACCAAGACCCAGTCGCCCCGGTTCGACGAAAGGCCCACAATGAAGACGTTTGCCATCAAGGTCGATCCGCTGACCAACGAGGAATACTGGGAAGTCTACCTGCGCGGCCAGCAACTACTCAGCGATCCTCTGCTCAACAAGGCGTCGGCTTTCACTGAAGAAGAACGGCTCGCGCTCGACCTGGTGGGCCTGCTCCGCTCCGGCGTCTCCGAACTCGAACTGCAGGAACAGCGCGCGCTCGAAGCGTACCGCCGGAAGCCCGAAGACGATCTCGAGCGGTACATCTACCTCCAGGGCCTGATGGATCGGAACGAAGTGCTGTTCTACCGCCTCCTGGTGAACAACCTCTCCGAAATGGTACCCATCGTCTACACCCCCACCGTCGGCCAGGCCTGCCTGCAACTGAGCAAGATCACGCGGCGGTACCGCGGCATCTACATCAGCCCCGACAGCGTCGGACGTATCGATCAGATTCTGCAGAGCGTCTCACTGCCAAGCGTCAACCTGATCGTCGTCACCGACGGCGAGCGCATCCTGGGGCTGGGCGATCTGGGATCCGACGGGATGGGCATCCCGGTGGGCAAGGTCAAGCTCTACGTGGCCGCAGGCGGCCTGCATCCCGCCTGCTGTCTCCCCGTCTGCCTCGACGTGGGCACCAACAACGAGGCACTGCTGAAGGACCCGCTCTATCTCGGCTGGAACCACCCGCGGCTCGATGGCGACCAGTACTGGGACCTCATCGAGAAGTTCGTCCTCGGGGTGAAGCGCAACTTCCCGGACGCCCTGGTCCAGTGGGAAGACTTTGCCAAACACAAGGCGTTTACCCTGCTCGAGCGCTACCAGGAGCGCATCCTGTCGTTCGACGACGACATCCAGGGCACCGGCGCCGTTGCGTTGGCGTCGATCATGACTGCCATGCGCATCAAGAACAGCCGCATCAGTGACGAGCGCGTCGTGATTGCCGGCATGGGTCAGGCTGGTGTCGGCATCGGTATGAACATCCGCGCGCTGATGCGGTCATCGGGATTGAACGACGACGACATCCGGCGGCGCATCTTCGCCATCGACATGCCGGGCTTGTTGATGCGGGACACGCCGGGCCTCTCGAAGTGGCAACAGAGCTTCGCCCAGGACCGCGAGACGGTCGCCGGATGGACGCTCCGCTCCCAGGACCGCATCGATCTGCTCGACGTCGTCACCAATGCCAGCCCGAGCGTGCTGGTCGGCGTGACCGCCCAACCGGGCCTGTTCAGCCACGACATCCTGTCGGCCGTCGCCCGGAACGAGCAGCGGCCTGTTGTGCTGGTGCTCTCCAACCCGACGAGCAAGTCGGAATGCACGCCGGACGACGTGGCCCGCGCCACCGAAGGACGAGGCCTGATCGCGACGGGCAGCCCATTCCCCGACACATCGTGGAACGGGCGGACGATCACGACGTCACAGTGCAACAATCTCTACATCTTCCCGGGCGTGGGTCTTGGTGCGCTGGTCGCGAGGTCGTCCAAGGTGACCCACGAGATGTTCTTCGCAGCCAGCCTGGCCCTGTCGGCCATGGTGACGCCGGCCCAGCAGCAGCGGGGCTGCCTGCTGCCGCCGATGGACGACATCCGCGCCGTGTCGCGCGAGGTGGCGAAAGCCGTCGCCAGACAGGCGCGCGACTCCGGGCTGGGGCGCCTCATGGATGATCAGAAGATCGCATCCGTCGTTGCGCAGGCGCAGTGGAACCCCCGCTACGCGCCGTATCGTCCCGGCCGGCCAATCTCGTAGGCCGGAGGCCCCGCCTGATGAACGCCCGCGCCAGCCTCATCGCACTGGCTATCGCCCTCACGGTGATGGCCGTGATCTTGTACCTTCTCGACTGGCATGCCGTGATCGCCACCTGGGCGCGCGTGATCTGGCCGTGGGTGGTGGCCGCGGCCATCGTCAACATCGCCAACAGTTGGGTCGAAGGGCTGCGGTGGCGAACCGTGCTGGGCGCAAGCGACGTCGCCGTGAGCGCGAGCACCACATTCTGGGCCATGCTGGTCGGCACGGTTGGCAACGTCGTGCTGCCGTTCAAACTGGGAGAGGCGGCACGGGCGTGGGCCGTGGCGCGCATGGCCAAAGCGCCGATGAGTACCGTGGCGTCAACCGTCGTCCTGGATCGCCTGGTCGATGTGGCGGCCCTCGTCATCCTGCTGATCGTCATTCCGGCCATCGTCGGCCCGGTGGCTGGCGTCACACTGCCGAGCCCGCGCACGTTGTTGATCGCGGTGGGCGGGGGGTTTCTCTTACTGGCGATCGCGGCGGCCTGGTGGCGGCGCATTCGACGCCGCCGCAAGAGCAGCGGGGCCGGTGGGTTCGGGCCGCACGTTGAGTCGTTTGTCCGTGGTCTGAACGCGTTGAGACAGCATCACTTCCTGGCGCAGGCTATCGCCTGGGCCATCTGTTCGTGGTGCACTCGCGTGGCAGTCGTGTGGGTGATGCTCCAGGCGTTCGGGCTCGACTGGTCGATCATGCGCGCGGCCATGAGCCTGCTTATCATCAACCTCAGCATCGCGGTGGTGGGCACGCCCGGCAATGTCGGGACATTCGAACTGGCGGCAGCCGGGGCGCTCAGGTTGTTCGGCGCGACGCCGGAAGTCGCGATGAGCTTCGCCGTCATCCTCCATCTGGCGGAAGTTGTGCCCACGGCCCTGCTTGGCGCGCTCGCCATCTGGAAGTTCGGGCTCAGGCTGCAGCGTCCAGACCAATAGCCGGAGGGCGGACGCTCCCGGCTCGCGCTCGACCGCGCCGTCGCGGCCTACTGCGTCAACGTGCGCACAGCCGCGTCGGTGTCCAGCAAGTTCTCGAACACGATGTCGGCGCCGGCCGCTCGGAGCGCCGCCTGGTCGACCCCGCCGGTCGCGACGGCGACACAGGCGACGCCGGCCTTCCGCGCGGCGTCGACGTCGAGCGTCGTGTCGCCAATGATGATCACGTCGGCCAATCCCACATTGGGGCAACCTGCCTCGGCGGCACGCGCCATCGCGACTGGCACCAGTTCGTGTCGGAGATCGGCATCCCCGCCGTACGCTCCACAACGGAAATGGTGCCAGAGATCGAAGTAGGCCAGCTTGATCCTGGCGCCGTCCAGATAGTTCCCCGTCAACAACCCGAGAAACACCCTATCGATGACGGCCAGGCGCCCGATTAGCTCGGGGACACCGGGCAGCGCGCCTTTGAAATGGCGGCGGGACGTGCCATCGACGGGCGTCGGCACTGGCGCATCGACCTCTTCCGCGAGCAGCGCGACGTAGGCCGTCGTGAAGTCGGCGAGGTGACCGATGGACGGCTCAACGCCGAACTTCGTCAGGGCATCCGACAGGATCGCCGGATCGGTCCGTCCCGCCATCGGCACCCCCCGGAACGCGTCCGGAATGCCAAAGACCGCCTCAAACGCCCGGTTCATGGCGCGCACGCCGGCGCCGCCGGTCAACACCAGGGTTCCATCGACATCGAACAGCAGCAGTTTCACGGTGTGTGGCCTTTGAGCCATCGCCGCCATCGGGAGTCGGCGATCAGTTGACCGCTTGCCGGATCGAGCCTGCGCACGCGCTGGGCGACAACCCGCGCGAATCCCTGATCGGCGGTCAGGACCAGCAGCGGGAGGCGCCGACTCCGCGCCACGCGCGCAATCAACTGGCCGAATGCGAGTGCGTGATCCGCCGCCAGCACGTTGGCGTGTTCCAGAACGAGTACGCGCGGACCTGATGCGAGGGCTCGAGCCAGATGGCACCGCGCCCGAAGGGCCGCATCCAGATCGCCGACCCGCACGTCCAACCGATCGGCCGGCAGGTCTACCTCCGCCGCCAGCCGGCGCACATCGTCGAGCACGCGATTCGGAATCGGATCGAGCGACAGTGTGAAGGCCATCGCGATGTTGGCCGCCAGGCTGAGGTCGTCAACCAGCACCGCCCGCGACGACACGAGTCCGCATCGGTCGAGGGTGGCCAGCCAGTCGTCCGCGTGCACAATCGCCGATGTCGCCTGCCCGAACACGGTGATCTCTCCCGCATCGGGCAACGTCGCGCCGGTGATCAGGTTGACCAGTACTTCGGCGCCGGGACTATCGATGCCGGTGATGGCCACGCGCTGGTTGGCACCAAGCGAGAGGTCCGCGATCCGCAGCGGCCTCAGGCCCCCGAACTGTTTTTCCAACCCGGCAATCCGGATGACGGGTTCCTGCGCACTCATCGTATGCCCGCGCCTTCGGGATTGCGGGCCACCAGGGGGGCAGCCACTCGTGGCAGCCGCGTGGCCACGAACGGCGACACCGTCGAATCGGGGAAGAGGCCCTTCATCGCGGTTCGTCAGGACGGGCGACGGCCGGCGCGGCGGCACAGGTCGTCGAAATCGTCAGCGGGCAGGGCGAAACGGCCGAGGCCGCCTGGGCGGTGCGACTGCTCACCGTGGTAGTCGGATCCGCCGGTGACGCCGAGGTCCAGCCGACGAGCCAGCGCCAAATAGCGATTCGAGTCGGTGTCGGCATGATCGGCGTGGTAGACCTCGATCGCGCCAAGACCGACGCGCGCCAGGTCGGCGATGATGTCATCTATTCCGGTGAGACCCGGATGCGCGAGCGACGCCAACCCCCCTGCCTCCTTGATGATCTGGATGGCGCACTCGATGGTCACCCCGGCCCGGGGCGCAAACGCCGCGCAGCCTTCGCCGACGTATTGATCGAAGGCGTGCTGTCGGCACTGGACATGGCCCGCGTCGACAAGCGCCTGCGCAATGGACGGCCGCGACACCGGTTTCCCGCCCGCCGAGGCAATCACCTGCTCGATATCGATCGGCACGCCCATCGTCGCCAATCGCCGGCCGATCACGCGCGCGCGGCGGATGCGGTCCTGGCGCTGTTTCGTCAGAAACGCGATCAGGGCCGGCGCGCGATGGTCGAGAAAGTACCCCAGTACGTGCACGTCCTTCTGCTGCCACACCGCCGTGATCTCGATGCCGGGCACGAAGCGAAGCCCCGAGCGGCGTGCTGCCGCTTCGACGGCGGGGACTGCGTCGATCGTGTCGTGGTCGGTGACAGCGATAACCGACAGGCCGGCCGCCGCGCAGTTCGCCACAAGCGCCTCGGGCGCATCCACGCCGTCGGAGGCCGTCGTATGGAGGTGCAGGTCGATCAAGCGGGCCGAACGATCCGACATCGGGACTTCGCTACATTTCGGCACGGACGAAGTCCTTTGATTCAGTCGTTCGGTGACGAGTGTCTTCACTCAGGACGTCGTGCTGAGCGAACCGTTTCATCCAATCGCGTCGCGGGCATACGCCACCGTCATGGCGAGCCGAAGCACTACGCCCGTCGGCTGGCGGAGCGGGCGCGTCGCGCTGCTCGGACTTCGCTCTCGCGCTTGGTCAGACTGATGTACTCGCGAAGCAGGAGATCGAGGTGCCCGTGTTCCTCGTCGGCGAACTCCAGGAAGATCTGCTTGCCGGTCGAATCCTCGAATCGCTCGCCGTATCGCTTGAAGAAGCGGTGCGACGCCCGCTCGCAGCGGATGCCGATCTTGAGCGCCTGTCGATCGTCCACGCCCCGCGCCACTTCTTCGGCCGCTGCCGCAAACAATCCGTTGGCCGCCCCCTTGAAGAACAGGAACGTCGGCCGCGACTCGAGTTGCGGATCCATCTGCAGCAGTTTCTGATAGCGCGACTCGAGCGTGGACAGATGGTCGCGCTCCTCGTCGGCCAGTTTCTGGAACACCCGCCGGCCGCGCGCGTCTCTCGTCATCCTCGCGGCCCGCGTGTAGAACTCGAGACCGCTGCGCTCGGTGGCGATCGCGATGCGCAACGCGTCGCGGGCAAACACCATCTCGCTTGTGCCGCCATCGGCCACGGCGGGCTTGCCCGTGCGGCACTCGTCGCAGGTGCCGTAGATCTGCAGCACGCTCTGGCGGGCCGAGAAGTTCCGGGCGGCCGCGACTTCCTCGATCAACGATTCGATGTCGGAACTGAGAAACTCGAGCGATCGATTGCAGGTCTTGCAGATGAGATGGAAGTGGCGCGGATGCCGATAGGAATGTTCAAACCGGAACCGGCCTTCGCCGAAATCAACCTTGCGCGCGATGCCGGCATCCACCATCCACTGCAGCGTCCGGTAGACGGTCGCCCGGCTGATGCGCGCGTCCTCGCGGCGGATCAGATCCACGAGATCGTCGGCGGAGAGATGGCCTTCGTGCTTGAGAAAGACACCGAGAATCCGCTCGCGCTTGGTTGAGCGCTTTCCGCCGGGCAGGGCGAGGCGGGAGACGTCCGGCACGACAAGATCGGCTGGCGTTGGCATGGAGCGCAAGAACAGGGGTCGGACCCCTTTTCCCCTATTCCGAACTGAACGACGATCCGCACCCGCACGTCGACTTCGCGTTGGGGTTGCGGATGGTAAACCCGCCGCCCGTCACGCTGTCGACGAAATCCACTTCCGCGCCACTGAGATATCGCGCGCTGATCGGATCGATAAACAACTTCACGCCGTTCGACTCGAACGACTGGTCGGCGGCTCCCGGGCTGTCTTCGATCATCAGCCCGTACTGAAACCCGGAGCAGCCGCCTCCCTGCACGAACACGCGAAGACCGCTCTCTGCCTTCTGCTCTTCGGCCAGCAACTCGTTGATTCTGGTGGCGGCCGATGTTGAAACGTTCACCATATGGCACTCCCAATACGTAGTTGATTCACCTGTTGTGATTATAGCGTGACCAGCCCGCACCAGACGACAACCCCGCCTCCCACCGCCGGCTGATTTTCGCCATATCATGTTATCTTACAGCGAGTTAGCCCGTTCGGCGCGGCGCTCGCGCGCCTGGCTTCCTCCGGCTATGCTCAGGAAGCCCCGAGCGACAGCCGAGGGGCTCAGGGCTAATCCTTTGCGAAGGCTCTGAATCCGTCCTGAGTCGAAGCCCGCCGTTCGACAGGCTCACGACGTGGTGAGCGTAGCCGAACCACGAAGGGCGGACTGTTCCAGGTCTTCAGGAACAGGCCGGATGAGACGACGTCGCAGGCGTTCGAAATCCTTCGCGCCGCGCCCCCGGGAGTCGCCACCGTGACCCACGAATACCCATTCTACCTGGCAGGCCTTTGGGAGAAGTCATCCCGCACGCTGGCCGTCACCAACCCGTACGACGACTCGCCGGTCGCGGCCACATGGCTGGCCGGGGAATCCGAGATCGAGCGTGCGACGGCGGCGGCCGTCGACGCGGCGCCCGTCATGCGTCACCTGCCACTGTACCGGCGCGCGGAAATCCTGGTACAGGCGTCGGCGGTATTGACGAGACGACGCGACGAGATCGGGCGGGCACTCGCTGGTGAAGCCGGCAAACCCATCCGGGACGCGCTGACCGAAGTCGATCGTGCCGCCATGACCTTCCACGTCGCCAGCGAAGAGGCCCGCCGGCTGGGCGGCGAGGTGATCCCGCTCGACCTGGCCGCCCACGGCAAGGGGCGGATCGCCATCCTGCGCCGCTTTCCGCTGGGACCAGTCGCGGGGATTTCGCCGTTCAACTTTCCGCTCAACCTCTCGGCCCACAAGATCGCGCCCGCCGTCGCCGCCGGCAACACGATGGTGCTCAAGCCCGCCTCCAAGACGCCGCTGTCGGCGCTCTTCCTGGCGGCCGCGCTCGACGAGGCCGGCCTCCCCAAAGGCGCGCTCAGCGTCCTGCCGATGTCGCGCGAACTCGGCGACCGCCTGGTAACTGACGATCGGTTCAAGCTGCTGACCTTTACCGGTTCGTCGCCCGTTGGCTGGGCGATGAAGGCGCGGGCCGGCAAGAAGAAGGTCGTGCTCGAACTTGGTGGCAATGCCGGCGTCATCGTCGATGCCAGCGCCAACCTGTCGTACGCGGCGCAGCGCGTCGTCACGGGCGGATTCGCCTATGCGGGACAGAGCTGCATCTCGGTGCAGCGCGTGTTCGTGCACGACGATGTCTACGACACGTTCGCGAAGATGCTGGTCGAGAGGCTGTCGAAGCTGGTCGTTGGCGACCCGCTCGATCCGGCCACCGACGTCGGGCCGATGATCGACGCGGGCGAAGTGGATCGGATCGAGCGCTGGGTCAACGAGGCCGTTACGGAAGGCGCGCGCGTGCTGACCGGCGGATCGCGCGTCAGCCGGTCGATCTACGCCCCTACGATCCTGGAACACGTCCCGGAGCGATCGAAGGTCTGCGCACAGGAAGTGTTCGCGCCGGTCATCGGCTTGTACCGGTTTACCGATTTCGATGAGGCGATGGCCGCCGTCAATCGGTCGACGTTCGGACTCCAGGCCGGCGTCTTCACCAACGATCTTCAGCACATGCTGGCGGCCTACGACACGCTCGAGGCGGGCGGGATCATCGTCAACGACGTGCCCACGTGGCGGATCGACCACATGCCGTATGGAGGCGTCAAGGACTCGGGCACCGGCCGCGAAGGCCCGCGCTATGCGATCGAGGAGATGACAGAGCCGCGGCTGCTCGTCATCAACAGAGAGACTGGGTAGGAATCACCGCCCAGTCGGGACAACCGGAAAACCAATCCCGGATTGATTTTCCCAGGATTCCCACAAAATCAATCCGGGATTGGTTTTCCGGGCTGTGGCACTTGTGCCACGGGGTGTTGAGACCGTCACCAGGCAACTTCACCGAATCTCGACGGAGCCTCGACCGAAGCCCCGGGTACAATCCCTCTCGGACGGCTGTGAGAGAGGTGAAGAGGGCGATCTGGTATGGACACGTTGTCTCGGTGGCTCGGCGCCCCCCGCGGCGTGCTGATCCTGTTCGGGACGGTCGTGGCCCTGCCTGCGGCGACTCTTGTCTTCCTCGGCGTGCGACTGCACCAGCAGGACGGGGAACTGGCCCACCAACGCCAGGCTGAGGTTCTCGAGCAGGCATCAGGTCGCGCGGTCCGTGCGCTCGACGATGAACTGGCCGTGATCCAGCGGCGCCTGTCCGAGCCGGCGTGGCGGCCCGCCGAGGCACCGCCCGGAGCGGTCTACCTGCTGATCGCCAAGGACGAGGCGCGAGCCGTTCCGTCCTCGGCGCTCGCCTACTACCCCATTGCACCAACGTTGAAGGAGCCGGCGGCGGCGCCGTTCGGCGAACTCGAGACTATCGAGTTCAAGACGCAGGACCTTCCGAAAGCGCTCGAACTCAGCGCCAGATTGGCAGCGTCGACAGATCCGCTCGTGCGGGCCGGCGCACTGCTGCGGCAGGCGCGGATCCTCCGCAAGATGGGCCGACCCGCGGACGCGCTGTCCATCTACGGCACGCTGGCAACGTTGACGACGATCTCGATCAACGGAACGCCGGCCGACCTGCTGGCACGCAGAATGCGATGCCAGCTTCTGGCAGAGCTGAGGCGGACGAATGAGCATCGGCAGGAAGCCGCAGCACTGGACATGGACCTGGTCGCAGGGCGATGGCCCCTCGATCGGATGGGTTATGACTACGTCTCGGCTCAACTAGACACATGGCTGGGTTCGGCCCGGCGGCCGCACGTCAACAGGGAGCACCTGGCCGCCGCCGTCGAATGGCTCTACGGCCAGTGGACGGGGACGACGGCCGGGGGCGTGAGCCCGACCGGCGCCCGCTGCCCACAGCAGCTTCCCTTTCCGATCGCCACTTCGCGGCAGCCCTTGACGTTGCCCACCGGGTCTTCCCTTCGACGGCGCTCAGGGTAGGCAGCCCCGGCGGCGCCGCCGAACGTCAGCGCTATGCGGACCTCGTGGCCGATCCGCGCGGGTAGTCGGCGATGACGGCGTGGGTGCGTCGATCCACCAACACGAGTGCGGCGCGGCCGGCGCCCACACTGACGGATACGAAAGGCAGGTCGGGTGCGACACGGACCGTGAGGCGCGTGGGTCCCATCGATGATTCAGACACCACCGTGTAGAGCACGGCATCGCGATACCGGGCCGGGTAAATGAGCACTGACGGATCGATAGGGCTCGAGTTGACGGTCGCGCTCGCGACGCCAGCCGCGCGCAGAGCCGCACGATAGAGCAGCACCGTGGGTTCGACATTGTCAGCCAGCTCGACCGGCGCACCGACCCACAGCAACTTCCCCGTTCCGATCGCCACGTCCCGATAGCCGCGAGCGGCGCCCGGCGTCCCGTCACCCGCAGCCTCGAGACGATGGAGCTTCTCGCCGCGATAGTGCAGGACGACCAGCTCGATCACGTCAGAAGGTCTCCCGAACGACTCGGTCGGAAGCACGGGGCGGGCGAGGGCGGGCAGCCCGAATTCCTGCATCCGCCCGGTCGGGATCCAGTGTTCGTCCTCGTCAAAGGGCCCGGTCACCAGGAGCGTCGTTCCCTGCTCCATCCACGCGCGCAGCTGCGCCCATGCCTTTCTGGTGAGAATCCGGGGACACGGAAGAATGGCGAGTTTCGGCGGCTCGGGCCAACTGTCGATGTTGAACTCGCCAACCGCCGCCATCGGCACCCGGCAGTGATAGTGCATCGCGCGCACAGCGCGCTTTGTGGCCTCGATCGCGCTCGTCCTCACGCTGAACTGATTCGCCTGTGGGATGACGAGCAGCACCTGCTCGCGCTCGCGGCCCTCGAGGTAGGGCGCCGCCTCGCGAACAAACGACGTGATCCCCCGCCACGCGTCCAGTTCTGGTTTGATCGAACCATCAGGCCTGATGAGGCCAATTGCCGCCTCGTTGTCGGACGGCATGTAGGGATTCGTATTCCAGATCCAGTTGATGTACCCGGCACCGCCCACGCCAATGGCGAGCGCGAGTTTACGCTCGAACAGATTGCGCACCTCCTCTTCGGTTC
>Ga0315286_10004271_pt1 | contig 13690 bp, 10 predicted proteins | sample YL17G10_0_MG_FD_205038 | JGI IMG/M metagenome (GOLD analysis project Ga0315286, IMG submission 205038) | Sediment microbial communities from Yellowstone Lake, YNP, Wyoming, USA - YL17G10_0 | ecosystem: Environmental > Aquatic > Freshwater > Lake > Sediment | place: USA: Wyoming | collected... | reverse complement strand
CGTACATCACACCGGCGTCGACGAACGGCGTCAGGTAGTTCGGCAGATTCAACGCGAGCGCAGGCACCCCAAGCGCCATGGCTTCGAGCGCCACGGTTGAATTGACGGTGACGACCAGATCCGACACCGCAAGCGACGAGACGAGATCGACATCGGCGGGCGCCACCGACACCGTGGATGCCCCGCGGGCGAGCGCCAGGTAAGGCCCCGGCGTTTCCGCCGGATGGCAGCGTACCACCAGGTGAATGCCCGGCATCGCCCGCACGGCGTCGACGAGCGCCTGCAGCGCGGCGTGCGCCCGCTCGCGGTACTTCGTGGCCAGCAGCACCACCCGGGCCTCCGGATCGACACCCAGGCGGCCGCGTGTCGCGAGCCGCGTCTGGGCAGTCTGCTGCCGCGCGGCTTCGGCCAGTTCATCCAGTCGCGGATTGCCCATGATGCCAAGCGACGAGGCGGGAAACGAGCCGCGCGTCACCAGGTGCTCCATCGCCAGTCGATCGAACAGCAGCGTCAGGTCGGGCCGTGGGAATCCCGGCGAGCCAGAGGCCGGCGCCATCTCGTCGGGATCGTGCAGGTAGTTCATCCAATGGCGATGGATGAAGCCGTGCTGCAGTCCGCACACCGCGATGCCACGCCTGCGGGCCTCGATGACCAGAGCGCGGCCCCATCCACCGGCTTCGGCGTAGGTCAGCGCCACCCGCGGTTGCAGGTGGTCCAGCGCCGCGGCGATTTCATCCATGATCCGGACAGACCAGGGCAACTGCAGGTACGCGACGCCGGCCAGTTCGTGACGAACAAAGCGCCATGTATCGTACCCGCCGACGACAGCGGCGCGACGCAGGTCCGCGCTCTGCCACAACCACCGGCGCCGACGGCCGCTCGTCAGGCCGTAGAGGAGCGAGCCGCGCATGGCGCGCAGCCCGGCATAGCCCTCGATGGAGTGCACGTCTGGCGGGGCGCCACCCCAGTTGCGAACCTGGCTGGTGAGCGTACGCGCGCGAAACACCGTGCGCGGTCCGAGTCCGACAAAGACCAGATCGGAGGACGGGACGTCGGCCACCAGTTCCTTGAGCACCGGGCCGACGTACGCCTCGCGGTCCGCGGTCGAGCGCCAGAACGCGGCATGCACGAACGCGGCAATGGCGATCCGGCCGCCTGCCGGCGCGGCGCGTCGGTGACCGACCCGCAGATGCGAGACGAACGCCTGCACCAGGTAGGCGACACCTTTGACGATCGTGCCGGACAAGCGGCGAGCGTGGAACCAGGCCCCGCTCGACGCGCCCAGAAACGCCGATCCGTGGAGCCGGGCGCCCTCCTTGACGACCGACTGGGCGATCGCGTCGCCGTCGACGAGCCTCACCGACCGGGGCTGCTCGGTCCGGAACAGGTTCTCGGTGGCGGTCACCGCGCGATGCAGGGTCTCGATGACGCGCATGCGGTGGAGGTAGATCTCGACGAACCACCACAGCGAATCCCCGCGGTATGTGAGCTGATCGCGCAACGGACGACCTGCGATATCCATGGTGCGGACACGCTTGATCCAGGCGATCGCATCGCGGTCGGCCTGCTCGATGTCGTCCAGAGACAGATAGTCGCCGAGCCTGACCTGTCGGCTGCCGTCCGCGGTTTCGATGAGGAGCCGTGCGTCATCGGTCACGACAGCTTGACTCCAGGCGCCGTTGCGCTGTCGAGAAGCGAGGTGGCGGATCGATAGACATCGTCCACCAGGATGGACGCGAGGCAATCGGGCGTGTGACCGACGCATCGCGCCGGCGGACGCCTGATTCGATTGCAGGGACTGCAGGGCAGATCGACCCTGACGATTCGGCAGTGATCGGACAGCGGGCCCCAGCGTTCAGGTGAGGCCGGACCAAAGATCGCCACGACTGGTGTCCCCACAACCGCGGCGATGTGCATCGGCCCCGTATCTGGCGTGACGAACAGCGACAGCCGCGCCAGCACGGCGGCAAGCGTGACCAGGTCGAGCTCGCCGACCAGATCGATCACGCCGGCTGATTGGGGAAGGTGTGCACGCAGGACATCGGCGGCGGCGCGATCCTCCTGCGCCCCTGTCAGGACGATGGTCGCGCTGAACTCCGAGACGAGCCGAACGGCGACCGCGGCCAGCCGTTCGGCTGGCCACTGCTTGACCAGCCGACCGGCGCCGACCTGGATGCCGACCATGGGCGATGCCGGGAGCGCCTCCGCCCGGAGGAGTCGTTCGGCGCGCTTCCGGGCGTTCTCCGGCAGCAAGAGCCCCGCGCGGGGAAGCGCCGAGGCAGCCTCCCAAGCCGTGCCGACACGGGCCTCCCCGGTGGTCAGTTCTTCCCCGAGCGCTGTGGCGACAAGGATGACGCCGTTTGTCGCGGTATGTTCCGCGAGATCGAACTCCACCGCGTCGTCGAGTACCGGCCCGCCCCCGGCCATGCCGAAGCCCGCCTTCCAGCGCGCGCCCGAAAGACCGAGCAGGAGATTGCTGCGGATGTCGCCCTCGAGGTTGATGGCGATATCGTAGCGGTGGCGGCGCCAGGCCCAGGCGCGTTGTGCCAGCGCGGCCAGTTTCAGGCCGCCCGCTTCGCGACTCAGCCAGTGGGCATCGATCGTTTCGACCCGGTCGATCCCGGGAATGAGGCGCGCCAGAGGCTCGTTCCAGCTTCCGGTGACCAGATCGATCTGCGCCTGCGGCGCGAGCTGCCGGAGCGCGTGCAAGGCTGGCAGCGACATCATCAAATCGCCGATGCGCTCGAGTCGCAGTACCAGGATGCGCCGGATCCCGGCGCCAGGCGGGCGGGTGCGCCGCCGACCGATCGCGTACGCGGCGCGCAATAACGCGTCTGCCGCGGCGACCATCCGCCGTTCCCGAGCATCAGCGATGTGCAGCACGGCCCCTCAGCGGTTTCGCTCCACTCGAACCCGGTCGAGCATCACTCCGAGTTGACGGTCGTCTGGGCCCCCGAGAATCTGCTTCGGCGACCACGTCGTGGACATCAGGCGCAAGACGGACGCCCCCGGCTTCCGCGCGGCGTCGCCGGCGGCGGCGGGCGTGATGGGTACCGTGTAGTCGTGAAAGCCGTCCGCGACCTCGACCTCCCCGAGCAGACGATCGTTGAGATACACCTGGACGCGTGCGGCGCCGGCGCGCGCGGGCCGTCCGCCACTGCTCATCCTGAGTGTCACGCCGCGGCTGTCGGGGGCGATACCCATCAGCGACACGAACGACATGTTGCGAACCCAGCGGAAGCTGACCTCGCCGTCGCGCTCCTTCGCATAGAACCGCAACACCCACACATCATCGAGCATCCCGACATCAATATCCGTCTTGACGGTGGGCTCGTCGGATCGCGACAACTCGAACACGCTGAGCGAGAACTTCTTGTGCCTGATGCTCCGAGGATACGCGTTCGACGCGGACTCGTATTCCGGGATCTCGAAGCTCTGGCTGGCCACCGGTGTGATGGCGATCCCGCCCGGTGATATGTCGGTGCCGCCGTCGGCCACGAAGTAGACGTGAGCGTAGGTTCCGGTGGCCCACTGACAGAAGCGATCAAAGGCGGCGCGATCCGGTCTCGGCGACAACACCTGCAGGACGTGGCGGCCGTAGGTGTACGCGAGCGGCGCGGCCAGCACGTGTGCGTCCGACGAGTTGCGCGACTCGACCAGCACCAGATCGCGATCGCCGAATCGACGGCTCAGGGTGTCGAGGTGTGCGGCCAGGCCCTCGTACTCGATGTGGCCGACGATCGCGCTGGTCGCCGATGCGTACTGCCATCCGATCCAGCCGACAAACGCGGTGCCGGCGATCGCGCAGCAGATGGCCGGCCAGATGCGGACGTGCGATCCGGGCCGCGCCGCATAGCGGCGTTTCCACCACATCTCGACACCGAGCAGGGCGCCCGTGGCGGCCAGGACGCACGTCATGGGTAGAATAACCGGCAGATAACGCCTCGCCAGCCAGAAGTGCTCGGGCACGATCCGGGTCCTATAAAAGAAGAACCAGGAGAGCGACGTCACGACGATCAGCATCACCGGGTCCTGCCAGAACGATCGCCACGTGATGACGGCCAATCCGAGCACCGCCGCGAACAGTCCGGCCGCACCGACGTACCAGGCGTAGTGTCTCAACGAGTACGCGTCGCTGGCGGCCAAACCCTGGTGCAGCGTGACGCCGGCGGCGTGGTCGCGAATCGTCTCGTACGGGACGCGCCAGAAGTAGCCGTAGGCGAAGGCCATGACGATGGCGACGGCGAGCACGCGCGGGAACCAGCGGCGACACCAGTGGCCATGGATCGGCCAGCGGCCCACGGCGAGGTGGATGCCCCATCCCACAGCCGTGAACCCCGCCGTCGCCGCAAGCAACCCGGCGGGTCCGCGAAGGAAGCCCAGCGGTGTGGATGCGTAGTACTTCATCGGCCCCATGTAGTACAGGCCCGCCAACCCCGTCAGGATCCCGAGCGGCAGCCAGAACGACCACCGTGGACGCTTGCCATCCGCGACCAGCAGCAGGATGCCTCCGCCGATGGCGATCAGCAACAGCACTGTGTCGATGCGGGCGAAGAGCAGCACCCCCAGGAGCACGCCGGCCACCGCCCCGAAGAGCGCGTCTTCGTCGCCGACGGCACGCACCAGGGCGAGCATGCCCGCGAACAGCAGCGCCTGCTGCATCAGTTCGGAGTTCGGATACCGCGCAAACCAGACTTCGGCCACGTTGATCGCAAGAAGGGTCGCGCCCGCAAACGCCGGCAACCGGCTCACCAGCCGCGCCGATGCGAAGTACACAGCGAGCACGCCAAGCAGGCCCCAGAAGCCGACGGCGGACAACGCGCCAGTGACGCCGCCGAGGCCGTAGCCGATCGCAATCCACACGGGATACGCGTGCGGAAACTGGCCGATGACCGCGCCTCGATCGAAATCGAGGACGAAAAACCCCATGAAGTTCGTGCCCTCGTTGAGGCGCTCCGCATCCGGGGAGACGAACAAACCGCGGCTGTCGGCCGGGAGCAGCGCCAGCGTCGTGTCGGGAATCGTCCAGGACCCGTGCTGCGCGATCTGGATGCCTTCGTTGACGTAGGTGCCCGGGTCTTTCCCGCCCATGAGGTACTCGGCGGGCGGGAAAAAGAGAAACAACCCCAGCACCGCGAGGGCCATCGGCATCAGCGCCAATCGGGTCGGTGCGGGCCCATGCGGACCGGTCGACCCCCCGCGGCGCCCGATGGCGATGGTCGCGGCCGCCGCGCCCGCCAGCACGAGATCGCCAACGACCAGCCGGCCAAGTGTGTAGGCACCGGCCGCCGTCAGCGCCAACGCCACAATCGTCGTGACGGCGACGCTGATGATGACGGCCCAGAACGCACGCTCCTCGGCCGGGAGCGAGGCCCTCCGTATCCGGCCGCCTTGGGGCAGACGGTAGATCAGCGCGCCCGGCAGGTACGCGACGACACAGAGACCTGCGATGGCCCGGAGCATGATGTCAGGGGGTGAACCGGCAAATGGCGTTCGCCACCAGTTCGACTTCCGACTCCGGGATGCCTGGGTACAGTGGCACCGACAGAATCTCGGCGCAGACCCGGTCGGCGATCGGGCAGACGCCCGGGCGCTCCGACCGGAGCGCGGGCTGCCGCGGAATGGGCACGGGGTAGTGAATCAGCGTCTCGACGCCCAGGTCACGCAGCCATGTCTGCAGCCGGTCCCGGGATGTCGACAGGATGGGCAACAGATGATAGACGTGGCCGCTGTCGCATTCGGGCGGCACGTTGACGGGCGCACCCGCGAGCAGGCCCCGGTACCGACGGGCCACATCGCGTCTGGCATCGGTCCACCCCGCCAGATACGGCAGCCGGGCGGACAGGATGGCCGCCTGCATCTCATCGAGCCGGCTGTTCACGCCCATCTCGGCATGATGGTAGCGATCGGTCTGGCCGCCATTCCGCAGACGCTTCACCTTCGCCGCAAGCGCCGTGTCGTTGGTCGTGATCGCTCCTGCGTCGCCCAGCGCACCGAGGTTCTTGGTGGGATAGAAGCTGTAGGCGGCTGCGACGCCGAAACTCCCGACGGGCTGCCCGTCGCAGGTGGCGAGGTGCGCTTGACAGCAATCCTCGACAACGGCGAGCCGATGCCGTGAGGCGATGGCCATGATCTCGCGCATGTCGGCGGGCTGGCCGTACAGATGTACGGGCAGGATGACCTTCGTGCGCGGCGTGATCTGCGATTCGACGGCGGCGGGATCCAGCGTCAGCCGCACGGGATCGAGATCCGCGAACACGGGCCTGGCGCCCACCATCATGCACGCCAGCGCGGTGTACGCCGCCGAGAGCGGCGTCGTGATGACCTCATCGCCTGCGCCGATGCCCAGTCCGCGCAGGATGATCGCGATGGCGTCGGTGCCGGTGCCGACGCCGATCGCGTGCGAGGCATGGCACGCCTCTGCGAACGCCTGCTCGAATGCCTCGAGCTCCGGGCCGAGCACGTACCAGCCACGGTTGATGACGCGGCGAATGGCCGCGTCGATCCCGGAGGCTTCCTCGCCCGGCTTGAGGCGCATGAAGGGCACGCGCGGCGTCATCACGCGTGTTCCGACGCGGGCGGCGCCGGCTCCAGGTACTTCGCGAGATGCTCGCGGTAGAACGCCACCGTCCGCCCCAGGCCTTCGCGAAGATTCACGCGTGACCGCCACCCGGTCGCCGCGGCGAAACGGCTGGAGTCCGCGTAGAAACTGCCGATGTCGATGGCCTTCTGCTCGGCGGGCCAGTCCACATAGCGCACGCGCCCGGTGCCCGCGACGTCGATCAACAGGTGGACGAGGTCGCGGTGGCTCGTCGGCTCAAGGCCGCCGACGTTGAAGACCTCTCCATTGCACCCGTCCGACGCGCCCGCCGCCAGAAACGCCTCAGCGGCATCGTCGACGAAGACGAAATCCCGCAACTGTGATCCGTCGCCATAGATCTCGATCTCGCGATCCTCGACGACGAGCCGGATGAACCAGCCGATGAACCCCTGGCGGTTGTGCTTCACCAGTTGGCGTGGCCCGTAGACGTTGGTCAGCCGCAGCGAACACGCGCGCACGCCGAAGACGTTGTTGTAGACGAGGTGGTAGTACTCGCCGGCGACCTTGTTGATGCCATTGACGTCGGTCGGCCGTACCAGATGCTGCTCGGTGACCGGCAGCGAATCCGGCTTGCCGTAGACCTGTCGCGTACCGGCAAAGACCACCTTGGCTTTCGGGTTGTTCCGGCGGCAGGCCTCGAGCAGCGACAACTGGCTGCGGCAGTTGATCTCCAGATCGGTGTACGGATCCCGCATGCTGTCGATATGACTGACTTGGCCGGCGAGGTTGAAGATCACGTCGACGTGCCGCACGAGGTAGTTCATCGTGCTCTGCTGCCGTTGGTCGGCGATGTTGACCCGCACGCGATCTTTGATGTCCTCGATGTTGAACAGGTTGCCGCCGTAATCCGGGATCAGCGAATCCACCAGCAGGACGTCGGCGCCGAGATCGGCCAGATGGTGGGCGAGGTTGCTGCCGATGAACCCGAGTCCCCCCGTGATCATCACGGGCCGGTTGCGGTAGAACGTCCCGTCCATGGTCATGTTCGCGGCGATCTGCCCTGGTTCGGCGTCATGTGTCGGCGTTTGATGACCAACTCCCACCACAGCTTGAGCACATCGATGCCCGTTCGCAGGATGCGGCCGAAGTTGAAGAACTGAGACCTGCCGTACGCGCGGTGGTAATGATGCACCGGTGCCTCGACGATGGCGAAGCCGGCATCCTGGATCTTCTTCATCATCTCCAGGCAGATGACGCCGCTCGTTTTCTCGAGGTGCACCTTGTCGAAGATGGCCCGGCGCAGCAGTCTGAAGTCGCAGTCCACGTCCCGCACCTTCAACCCAAAGAGCAACTTGACGGCATGATGATAGACGCGACCGATGATGATGCGATGCAGCGGGTCCGACCGGCTGATCTTGTATCCATTGACCAGGTCGACGCCAGGACCGAGCCTGGCCCAGAGGATACTCATTTCGGCCGGGTCGTACTGCGCATCGCCATCGGTGTAGAAGATGTACTCCTTGGTGGCGTTGGCGAACCCGCTCCGCAACGCCCCGCCATACCCGCGATTACCCTGGTGGTGCACGACCCGGACCTGGGGATACACGCGCGCCAGCTCGTCGGCGAATTGCGGTGTCAGGTCACGGCTGCCGTCATTGATGACGAGCACCTCGAAATCGGGCGTGAGCGTGCGCGCGGCCACGACCGCGCCGATCACCATACTGGCGATCGTGCCACTGTCGTTGTAGGCGGGGAAGAAGATGCTCAACCCCGGCGCCTGTGGAGGTGCGTCCATCAAAAGTCCCGTACCGTACTCCGGTGCGTTTCACGCCGACACGCAGCCCGATCGTACACCTGTTCCATGCGTTCGGCGACGTGGTCCCATGTTCGCGCCGCCACGGCGTCGGCCCTGGCCGCCGCCCCGATCGCGGCACGCGCCGCCGGGTTCGCCATCAGCCGCTCGATCGCGTCTTCGAGTGCAGGCACATTCTTCTCCGGCACCAGCAGCCCGTTGCGGCCATTCGTGACGACCGACGGGATGCCGCCCGCCGTGGTCGCCACCAGCGGCGTTCCGGAGGCCAGCGCTTCCATGACCGTATTGGGCAGGCCATCGACGTTGCCCGCCTCGTCTCTGATCGATGGCATCACGGCGATATCCGCGGCCGCGAGGTGCCGGGCCACATCCGGCTGTGCCAGCACACCGACGAATTGCACGCGGCCGACGATGCCCCGATCGCGCACCCGGGAGCGCAACTCGTTGTCCAGGTCGCCGCCTCCCGCGATGACGAGACGCACGCCAGGCCATCGCGGGGCGAGTCTGGCCACGGCATCGATCAGGTACTCGAACCCCTTTTTCCGGACGAATCGTCCTGCGGTAAACAGCACCACATCGTCTGGCTCGACTCCAAGCGCGCGCCGGCAAACGGCGCGGTTGTCCGGGTCTGGCCGAAAACGCTCGACATCCACGCCGTACGGAATCGTCTCGATGCGATCGGCGGCCGCGCCGAGCGCAATCGCGCGGTCGCGCAGGTCGTCGCTGCACGCGGTCATCCAATCGACGCGGCGGAGCGCGAACCGGGCGGCGAGACGTGCAATCGTGTGGCGTTCGGCCACGTACACGTCGGATCCGTGCAGGCTCGTCACCACCGGCAGCGCGGTGGCGGCTGCCGTCACGACCGCGCCCCCAGGGATCAGCCAGTGGCCGTGCAGGAGCGTGGCGCCCACCTCCCGCGACACGCGTCTGGTGGCGCGGACAAGCGCCTGCAGCGCCAGCGGCGCCGCCAGAAAGGCGGCGAGGCGCAGGTGCACATCGGCCCGCAGCGATTCGGCGTAGCCGAAGACGTTCAGGCTCGGGTGTGGCGCGTAGCGAACCGGGTGAAAGTGGATGCCATCCTCGACGCCCAGGCGCGCGAGGCGCGGATGCCACGGCAACACCACGTGGACCTGGTGCCCGCGCGCGGCCACGCCCCTGGCGATTGGTTCCATGAACGTCCCGATCGTGTCACCCGGAAACCTGGGGTAGGACGTCGTCACCATCACGACCACATGACGCCTGGTCACGACCCGGCGCCCCCGGCGCCTGCCCGCCAGAGCCTGCGCCAGACCAGGCGCCACGGCATCAGCATCGATTCAGTCAGCACGCGCGTCGACATCTTGGAGACGCCTTCACGCCGCTCCACGAAGACGATCGGCACCTCGCCGATGCGATAGCCCCTGCGTGCCGCTTCGAACGTCAGTTCCACCGCGAACGCGTACCCTCCCGACAGCATCCCGTCAATCGGGATGGTGGCGAGGGCATCGCGGCGCCAGGCCCTGAACCCAGCCGTGCAATCGCGCACCGCCAGCCGCGTGATCGATCGGACGTACCAGTTCGCAAAGGCACTCAGAATCACGCGCCGAAGCGGCCAGTTGACGACCGAGATGCCGCGCAGATAGCGCGATCCAATCACGAGATCGTATTGGCCGGTCGCCGCTACCAGATCGGGCAGGTACTTGGGGTCGTGCGAGAAGTCGGCGTCCATCTGGCACACGACGTCCGCGCCGCCAGCCAGGGCCCGCTTCATTCCATCGATATACGAGCGCCCGAGGCCACGTGGTCCCGTCCGGTGCATCACCTCGATGCGATCCGGATGTCGCTGGGCGTACTCGTCTGCGACTGCGCCTGTTCCATCCGGTGACTGATCGTCGACGACCAGCACGCGGTAGTCGTAGTGCGCCAGGATGCAGTCGAGCAGGATCGGCAGATTCTCCCGTTCGTTGTAGGTCGGGACGATAATCAGGACGTTCATGCGCGCAGCTTTGCAGCCGGAACGGCCGCCGGGGCCGATCGCAAGGCCCACCAACTGGCCGCGCAGACGATGAGCGCTGGATCGATGACGGGAATGCGGAAGCGCTCCTGCGGGAAGAGCGCGAGCGACAGAAGCACGGCCGACAGCGCCATCAACAAGAGTACGATCGGCGGCCGGTCGCGCCGTACGAGCCTGAGGAATCCGGCCACGGCAAACGGCAGCACGCCGAGGTACGACACGACCGACGCGCCGAAATACAGCGGCGAGTGCAGCCGGTAGGACGGCCCGATCGGGACGACCGTGTAGAACGCCTTGCGCACCTCGATCCAGGCCCAGGAGAACGGGTGGCCGGTGATGAACTCGAGGGCTTTCCGATAGTACAACCCGTCCAGTTCCCTGGCGCTCAGTCCCGGGTTCTGTGCTTCGATTTCCCGAGACAGCCGCCGGAGTTCGGGGTTGGCGGCCATGTCGCCCTCGCCCCGGGCCAGCTCATTGTTGCCCGTCCAGAACGTCACGCCGCCATGGGGCGAGCCCACGACGAACCCGCCGTGCACGAGCGCGTTGCGCATGGTCCATGGGAGCATGATCACGAGCACTCCCGCCAGCAATGCGGCGACCTGGCTCCACCGGCGGCGTGCCACCAGCCACAGTGCGCCAACGGCGAGAAAGAACAGCATGGCTTCCCGGGTCAGCAGCGCGGCGCCAGCGACGATGCCGGCAGCGCACACCTTCCAGTTGTTCGACCGGCCTTCATCGAACGCGTCACCGAGCAGCAGGACGACCGCGAAGGCGAGTGCCGTGTAGAGCGTCTCCGACAAGACGTACGCCGACGACCAGACGAGCGGCGGATAGACCGCGGCGATCCACACCGCGATCGCACCAGCCCTCTGTCCGGCGGCGCGGCGGGCAATGAGCCCGATCAACAGGATGGCCACCACACCGACGATCGACTGGACCACCTTGACCGGGGTCGGCACGCCCACGTCGCTGCGGACGCCGGCAAATCCACCGCTGAGCGTCATCACGCCCGCCAGGAAGACGGGGTATCCCGGCGGCCGCTCGAAATGCCTCGCGCCGCCCGGTTGCACTGAGGGCGACGGGTAAGTGAGGCCGCGGCCTTCGACCAGACTCTGGGCCAGCAGCAGGTACTCCTGCTCGTCCAGGGTCAGCGGCTTATCAATCCAGTAGCCCAGGGCGAATGCGAGCCGGAACACGAGTCCAGTCAGCAGCGCTGTGGCAATCAGCGGCCGGACGGCCCACCGCAGGGCCGGGGTCTGAGGGTTGTCCCGGGTATTGGTCATCGGCCGAGAACCTTACTCGCGCCGCTCGAATCTGAGCGCCGCTATCTGTTCCGAGACCAGGCCCACCAGGAAGACGATGACCGCGAGCATGATCAGCAGGACCGACGTGTTCGCGATGTGGGATTGCGTGGCGATGGTCCACGCCGCGTAGGCCGCGCCGACGGCAAACGATCCGAGGCTGACGGGCAGGAAGACCCGGAGCGGATTGAACAGGGTGACGATCTTCAGGACGATCAGCAGAAACTTGACGCCATCACGCGCGAGCCTGATCTTGGACGTGCCCGCGCGCGCCTCCGCGTCGACCGGCTCGAAGGTGACGTTATACCCCGCCTTGATGAAGGCGAGCGTCGTGGTCGTCGGCGTCGAAAAGCCGTTGGGCAGCAGGTGCAGGAACTCGCGCAGGCACAAGGCCCGCGCGCCACGGAACCCCGACGTCAGGTCGGGCACGCGGCGGCCCGTCATGTAGCTCGCCAGCCAGTTGAGCGCGCTGTTGCCGAGTCGGCGCATCGGTGTCGCCTGTGTGCCCGCTGAGCGGGCGCCGATCACCAGATCGTACTCGCCGAGCCGTGCGACGATCCTCCTGGCATCATCGGTCCGGTGCTGGCCGTCGCCATCGATGATGAGGATGAACTCGCCGGTCGCCGTGCGGATGCCCGACTTGACTGCCGCGCCGTTCCCCTTGTTGTAGGGATGACGGACCAGCGTCGCGCCCGCCGCCTGCGCGCGCGCGGCCGTGGCGTCGGTCGATCCGTCGTCGACCACCAGGATTTCGTGCCAGGCCCCGGCTTCTCGCAGCCGTTCGACGAGCAAGCCGATGGCCGCTTCTTCGTTGAAGGCCGGTACCACAATCGAGGTCGATGACGGATCAGCCACGAGACTCACCCCGCTTGTCCTGGGACAGACCGAGGTCGGCGGGGCGTTCGTCGCCGCGGGTCGGGTCGGCGGTGGCGGCGAGTTCCATCCGGCGCACGCGATAGAGCAGATCTTCAATCAGCTTGCGGTTGCCGGAGATCACATCGGCCACCAGGCCAATGAGCGCAATCTGGAAGCCGACGATCATCAGCACGGCCGACACGATCAGCGACTGCACATGTCCCTGACCGGCACCGCCCAGGTAGTAGTAAATGAAACGCGCCGTGATCGCGATGCCCGCCATGAACACCGTCAAGCCGATCAAGCCAAACACCTTCAACGGCTCGTACATCGCGTAGATGCGCACGATGGTGGCCGCCGACGTCTTCACGTACGTCCAGACACTCGAAAACAACCGCGACTTGCGGGTGCGCGGGTTCGTGCGGATCGGCACGTGGGCAATCGCGATGCGCTTCTTGCCGGCCTGGATGATCGATTCGAGGGTGTAGCTGAAATCCGAGACAATCGTGAGGCGCAACGCGGCCTCGCGGGTGTACGCGCGGAATCCGCTTGTCGTGTCCGGCACCTGCGTATCGGAAACCTGGCGCACCACCCAACTGCCGAGCCGCTGCAGGCGCTTCTTCATCGGCGACATGGAGTCGAGATCCTGCACGTTCCGATCGCCGATGACGACGTCGGCGTCCCCGTCGAGCAGCGGGGCGATCAGCCGCGGAATGTCCTGGCCGGCGTACTGGTTGTCGCCGTCGGTGTTGACGATGATGTCGGCGCCGAGTGTCAGGGCCGCATCCAGTCCCGCGCTGAAGGCCGAGGCCAGCCCGCGCCGGCGCGGGAAGCGGACCACGTGTTCGACCCCGTGCTGCCGCGCCACCTCCGACGTGCCGTCGCGCGACCCGTCGTCAATGACGAGGATCTCGACCGCGTCGATGCCTGGAATCGACCGCGGAATGTCGCGGAGCGTTGCCGGCAGCGTCTCAGCCTCGTTCAGGCACGGAATCTGGATGATCAGCTTCATCTGATTTCTGTATCGCCCGGTCTACAGACCCGGCCCGCACTCGCGCGGGCGCGATGAATCGCGCCCCTGCAACAGGTTCATCCGTACTGTCCCGTAGGGGCGCAATTGACTGCGCCCGAAAAGGGGACGTGTTGTCATGTAGGGGCAACCCCCTGTGGTTGCCCCGGTGCCGGGG
>Ga0315286_10004270_pt1 | contig 13690 bp, 14 predicted proteins | sample YL17G10_0_MG_FD_205038 | JGI IMG/M metagenome (GOLD analysis project Ga0315286, IMG submission 205038) | Sediment microbial communities from Yellowstone Lake, YNP, Wyoming, USA - YL17G10_0 | ecosystem: Environmental > Aquatic > Freshwater > Lake > Sediment | place: USA: Wyoming | collected... | reverse complement strand
GGCTTCCGGCGAGGTGATCTCCCGGTTGACAAGAACTTGGGCGATCGTCCTGGGAATTCCCAGCGCGGCGGCCAATAATCCGGCTTCCTCCCGGGGTGGAGCAAGCTTCCAGACGGAGTTATCCATCGTCAAGTCAATTTAGCACAATTGATAAGAATTGAGAAATCCGACAGGCATAATCCTCCGCCGACCGTCGCGGAGTTTGATTAAAATTATGCTATAATCTTCGAGCTGTGAGTGGACGACTGCGCGATAAGCTGACCCGGACGAGGCAACGGCTCAAAGGAAAAATCGAAGAACTCCTGAAGAGCGGCCGCTCCCGGGAAAATGTCCTTGAAGACCTGGCCGAAGCCCTCATCCTGGGCGATGTTGGCGTGGCAACCACCGAAAAAATCATCCAGGCCATCGGCCAGAGGACTAAAAAGATGGACCCGGCGGACGCCATTGCAACGGCGCTCAAGACAGAGCTGGTCAGGATCCTCTCCCGTTTCCCCTCGAAACTGAAGCTCGAGGCCACGCCCGGAGTCGTTCTCGCGGTCGGGGTCAACGGCGGGGGGAAGACGACCTTCCTGGCTAAGCTCGGCCTCAGCCTCGTGAAAGAGGGCAAAAAAGTCCTTCTCGTCGCCGCGGACACATTCCGGGCGGCCGCCCAGGAACAGCTGGCGATTTGGGGAAGAAGACTGAACATCCCCGTAATCCAGGGCGCCTCCGGCGCCGACCCGGCATCCGTCGTCTTCGAGGGTATCCGCCATCTCAAAGCACGCGGCTACGACATCCTGCTCGTCGACACGGCAGGCCGGATCCATACGAACACCAACCTGATGGCCGAACTCGAAAAGGTGAAGCGCATCATCGGCCGCGAAATCCCCGGCGCGCCGCACGAAATCCTCTTGGTGCTCGACGCGACCTTCGGCCAGAACGCCCTGCACCAGGCCCGGGAATTTCTTAAGTTCTCCGGAATCACGGGGATTGTCCTGACCAAGCTCGACGGCACGGCCAAAGGCGGATCGGTGATCAGCATCGCCGACGAGCTCGCCCTCCCGATCAAGTTCATCGGCGTCGGCGAGGGAGAAGACGACCTTCTCGAATTTTCCGCCGAACCCTTCGTGGACGCTTTATTCGCATGAACGCTCTCAAAGACGCGGCGTATATGGGGCTCGCCTACAGCCTTGCCGAGAGGGCGCGCGGCTACGCCAGCCCCAATCCCTATGTCGGAGCCCTCGTCGTCAAGGACGATGTCATTATCGGGCACGGATACCATGAAGGCGCCGGCAAACCGCACGCCGAGATCGTCGCCCTCGAGAGGTCCGGCCGCCGGGCCAAAGGCGCGACGCTTTACGTCACCCTGGAGCCTTGCGTCCATTGGGGGCGGACCCCGCCGTGCGTCGATGTCGTCACTTCGGTCGGCCTCAAGCGCGTCGTCGTATCCGCGCTGGACCCCAATCCGCTTGTCTTTCAAAAGGGCATCCGGAGAATCCGGAAAGCGGGATTGGCTGTCTCCGTCGGAATCCTCGCCGAGCGGAACCGTCTCTTGAACGAATTCTATTCCGCGTATATCACCCGGACAACGCCGTTCGTCACGCTAAAAGCCGCTCTCAGCCTTGACGGGAAAATGGCCACCCGGACGTACGATTCCCAGTGGATCTCTTCGGCCGCGGTCAGGGAATATATTCATCTCCTCCGCGGCGAGTATGACGCTCTGATGGTCGGGATCAATACCGTTCTGCACGACGATCCCCAGCTGACCGTCCGCCATCCCAACTGGCCCAACAAACGCATCGCCCGGATCATTCTCGACCCGGAGTTGCGTCTCCCTCTCGGTTCGCGGCTTCTGGCGACGCTCCCCCGCGGTCCGATCCTCGTCTTCACGAGGCAAACGTCGTCGCTCCCTAAGCGAAAAAAACTGGCAAAATCGGGTGTCGAGATTATCCCGTTGTCCGTCCGATCCGAGAAAATCGACTTGAGGCAGGTTTTCACCGCGCTCGGCAGGCGGGAAATATCGAGTGTCCTGGTCGAGGGCGGCGGCCGGATCGCAACGTCTCTCCTCGAGGGCAGGATTGCCGATAAGGTCCTTCTGGCGCTTTCGCCCCGGCTCATCGGCGGCAGCGCGGCTGTCTCTTTGTTCGGGGGCGAGGGAGCCGGAGTTCTCGAGGATGCCCTCAGCTTGAAATCGGTTTCGGCTTTCCGCATTGGCGAGGAAACAATTTTGGAGGGATATCTCTGATGTTTACCGGTATTGTTGGCCATATCGGCCGGTTCCGAGGATTCCGCCAGGGGAAAAAAGAAATGGCCGTCGAGGCTCCGGGACTTGGGCCGGGCATCGCCGTCGGGGACAGCGTCGCCGTGAACGGCGTCTGCCTGAGTGTCATCCGGAAAGACGGCGGCGTTCTTTTCTTCAACCTTTCCCGGGAGACGCTCGACTGCTCAACCATGGGGATTCTTCGGCCCGGCGCCGAAATGAACCTCGAAACTCCCCTGACCTTGGCGGCTCCGCTCGGAGGACATTTGGTTTCGGGACACGTGGATTTTACCTCCCGCCTCCTCCGCCTGGTTCCGAAAAAGCCGGGCCGAAGGCTGGTCTTCTCCCTCCCTTCGGCATTCAAGCCGTATTTCGTCACCAAGGGTTCGGTCGCGGTCGATGGCGTCAGCCTAACCGTGGCCGCCCTCGAGCCGGCCTCTTTCGAGGTCGAGATCATCCCCCTCACCCTGGAGAAAACCAGCCTCGGTCGGCTGAAAGGCGGGGACGTAGTCAACGTCGAGTGTGACATGATCGGGAAATATGTCTATAATTGGATAACTCGAACGCAAAAATCGAGTTCAAGGACGGAACCTTATGGATAAACAGCCGCTCGCGACCACCGTCGAAGACGCGATCGACGCTGTCCGGAAAGGACGGCTCATCATCATCGTCGACGACGAGGACCGGGAGAACGAAGGCGACCTTATGGTTGCCGCAGAAAAAATCACTCCGGACATCATCAATTTCATGTCCAAGTTCGGACGGGGACTTATCTGCCTTCCCCTGGCGAAAAAGCGGCTCGAAGAGCTTCAGCTGCCGCTCATGGTCCACGACAACACCGCCCGGTTCCAGACGGCCTTCACCATCTCCATTGACGCCAAGGAGGGAATCACGACCGGCATTTCCGCCTTCGACAGGGCGCGGACGGTCCAAGTCGCCGTCAACCCGGCGACCAAGCCTTCGGACCTCGCCCGGCCCGGCCATATCTTCCCCCTCCAGGCGAACGAGGGAGGAGTTTTGGCCAGGACGGGCCAGACCGAAGCCGCGGTCGACCTCGCCCGCCTCGCCGGACTGACTCCCGCCGGCGTGATTTGCGAGATCATGAACGAGGACGGGACCATGGCCCGGATGCCCCAGCTCGAAAAGATCAGCCGGGACCACGGCATCCTCATCCTAACCATCGCCGACCTGATCAAATACCGGATGCAGAACGAGTGTCTCGTTCGAAAGGTCGAAGAAGCCGAGCTTCCGACCCGCTACGGCGATTTCAAGATTGTGGCTTTCGAAGACGTCATCCACCACGAAGCCCACGTCGCCCTGGTCAAAGGGGAGGTCCGCTCGGACGAGCCGACTCTTGTCCGGGCTCATTCCCAATGCCTCACCGGCGATACCTTCGGCTCCTGCCGCTGCGACTGCGGAGAGCAGCTTCACCGGGCGATGGCCATGATCGAGGAAGCCGGAAAGGGCGTCATCCTGTACATCCTGAACCATGAGGGCCGCGGGATCGGCCTGGCCAACAAGATCAAAGCCTACGCCATCCAGGACCGGGGCGCCGACACCGTCGAAGCCAATGAGCAACTCGGATTCAAGCCCGATCAAAGGGATTATGGAATCGGCGCCCAGATTCTGGTTTCCCTGGGAATCAAAAAGATCCGGCTTTTAACCAACAATCCCCGAAAATTCATCGGCCTCACCGGCTACGGCCTGGAAATCGTCGAACGCGTCCCGAACGAAATCCCCCCCAACACGACAAACCTCCAATACCTGAAAACGAAGAAAGAAAAAATGGGCCATATCCTCGAGATGGTTTAGACGAGAGTGGTCAAGTTTTTACGGCGTTCCCGGGACGACGACGCTGATCTCTATCGAGGCCTGGACACCGACCTCGTCGAGGAATTGAGAGCCGCGGAGGCCAAGGGCCAGGAGGCGGCAGCCGCAGTCGTTCTCCGCAAGATCGGCATCCTCCAGGGCAAGGAGAAAAAAATCCGACTTCTGGAAAATCTCCGCCGGTTTTCCGATCCCTGGGTGTGCACCATGCTTCTTCAGCTTCTGACGGACCCCCGCGAAGAACTGAGGGAAGCGGCGGCCCGGCAGCTGGCCGAGCGGGAAGACTGCCCCATGGAAAAACTCCATGCCAGGCTTTCATGTCCTCCGTGGTACGTGAAGAGCACGATCCTCCGGATCCTAGGCCGGAGAAAGAATCCGCAATCCGTGCGGCCGATCAAAGCCGTTCTCAACGATTCGAACGCGGACGTCAAATGCTCGGCGGCCCAGGCGCTGGGGTCCATTGGCGGTCAGGAGGCGCGCGTCTGCCTCGTCTATCTGGCGAAGGATCATAACGCCTACGTCCGCGCCGCGGCGGTTGAGGCGCTCGAAAAGATCTGCGACTTCAAATTTATCTGATGGTCCCGGGTCCGGCTCCCCCTTTAAGCCGGCCTCTGTTTCGAATCCAGGACAAACGTCACCGGGCCGTCGTTGACGATAAGGACATCCATGTCCGCTTGAAAAACGCCGGTTTCAACCCTGAGTCCGGAGGCGCGGATGAGGCCGGTCAAATGAGCGAATAATTCCGCGGCTTTTCCCGGCGCCTCGGCATTGTCGAAGCTCGGCCGCCGGCCCTTTTTGACCGATCCGGCCAGGGTGAACTGGGAGACCGCCAGGACCTCTCCGCCGACGTCGGCCAAGGCGAGGTTCATCTTGCCTTCCGCGTCGGGAAATATGCGCAGTTCGACGGTTTTCCGGGCTAAATATTCCGCATCCGCGGCCGTATCGCCTTTCTCCACGCCCACAAGAAGGCAAATCCCTCTTCCGATTTCCCCGACGGTCCGTCCGTCGACCTCGACCGACGCTTTCTTGACTCTCTGCAGAACGACTCTCATCCGCCTCTCCCGGGAAATCCGGGACAGGGCCGGATGATGCTCGGGGCACCGTTTCTGTTCATGGATGACATGTCGCGACCCTGTTTTTCCGGATGCCGTTCCTTGAATTCCGTCTCCTTTTTGTTGACTTTCAAGGGGATATATTCTATCATATTGCGGCTTTAAGGAGATTGTCATATGGCTCATCATCCATCCGCGGTCCGACAGCATCGCCGGAGCTTGCGGCGGCAGGCGATCAACAAGAGGAACAAGTCCGCCGTCCGGTCCCAGGTCAAAAAGCTCCGCGAGCTCATCTCGAAAAAAGACAAAGAGAGCGCCCGAAAGCTTCTTCCCGAGGTCGTTTCGGCCATAGACAAGACGGTCCAGAAAGGATCGCTTCACAAAAACAAGGGCTCCCGAACCAAATCGCGGCTCAGCCGTCAGGTCGAATTGATCAACTCCGCGCCCTCGAAGTGAAGCCCGCGCCGCCTGCCGAGCGCAGGCGGAAGTATTCGTAAATCACCGATTCGAAAAGCTCCTGGGCGGATGCATCCGTCGTCTTGATCTTCAGGTCCGCCTGTTCGAGGCGGACGATGAGGAAGGTCAAATCTTTTTGTTTGAGTCCTTCGACGACGTCGAAAAATTCATTCAGCCTATCATAATAAAATCCCCCCATCGTCTCCGGGATCCGGGGCCGGAGCTCGCGGAAAATTTCCTTGCGGTCCCGTTTCTCCCGGAGGCCTGCCTTGGCCGACTGGATGTCCCTGAAAAAATTGGTGAGACTATAAAGGACATACTCGGGTTTGGCGTTCTCTTGAAACCGCTTGTTCAGGATCATCAGGCTCTGGCCGAGGTCGCCTTTTTCCAGGCTGGAGGCCAGCTCCCACTCCACATAGCTTCTGACCCAATCGGAAATCTGGCCGACGTCATCGGCTTCGATCAGCTTCTTCTCGCCCACATAAGAGGAGATTTTGTCGATTTCGTTGTTCAGCCGCATAAGGTCGTTTCCGGCCATCTCGAGCAGCAACTCGACCGCTTCTCCGCTCGCCCGCTTGCCCTGGGCGGCCAGCTTCTCGTTCGCCCAGGCGGCGAGGGCCTTCCCTTTCAGCGGCTTGAACTCCTGGACAAGGACGGATTCCTGTCCCAAGGACGAGAACACCTTGGAGAGCGGATGGGACTTGGGAAGCTTCCCCGGACAGAGCACGATCATGACCGTCCTCGGCGTCGGGGAAGCGAAATACCCCTTGATGTTTTTCACCTCGACGGGAGAAAGTTCTTCATCTTCCTCCGCGTCGGCCTCGACGAGCAAAAGGCGCCAGGGCGAGAAAAAAAAGGGGATGATCCGGGCGATATCGATGATTTCGCGCCACGGCGTCTCGGCGGTGGTAAAGCGCTCGATGCTCATTCCCTCATTATCGGGCGAAAGGAGTGCGGTCTTGAGCTCCCGGATGAACTGATGGGCGGGAAACATCTCCTCGCCGTAATAAAAATATCCGGGCCGGATGCTTTCTTCGGGAATATTCCGGCCGGAAGGCAGCTCCGGCATTCTAGAAACCCTCGAGGATATTGATGATCAGATTCCGGGCGAACTTATCGGAAATTTTCTTGAGGGCTTCGGTCTGCACGGACTCGAAATCCTTGCCCTGGGGAACTTCATAGTCCTCGCTGAAGACATAGGAAGGATTGGAATAAAGGGTCGTCTTGTTTCTGACGTCCGTCAGGACGAAGCTTGCCGCGACATAAATCGTGTAGCGGTCGGCCGAACCCTGCCCCGAGAAAGCGGCCGGGACGGCGTTAAACGACAGGATCTGCCCGATGAGGACCGCGTCGGCCTGGCTCGCGTCCGAAGTGACTTCGACTTTTCCCCGGGCGATGAATTCATCGATGACGCCCTGGGTCAGTTTCTTGTCGAGCTCGAAGCGCGTCGTCCTGTTTTGAAAAAGCGGGATTTGGATCTTCCGGATGTGAGGAGGGAGGAAGCTCCCCGTCCCGCGCAATTGATAGCCGCAGGAGAGGCACAAGAGACAGGCCGTCGCTAGGACAGCGATGCGGCCCGGCTTTAAAACGGGCCATCGGCCAAAATCGAATATTTTCGTCGATCTCCGCATCTGCGTTTTTATCCGATAACGATGTTGACGATCTTGTTTTTAATGCAGACGACTTTCCTCACCGGAGTGTCGCCGATGAACGCCCGGATCCGCGGAAGCCCGAGGGCGGTTTCCTTCATCGCCTCTTCGGACAGGCCGAGGTCCGTCTCGAACTTGTCCCGGACCTTGCCGTTAACCTCGACGATGATCACCGTCTTCTCTTCCTTGGCCAGGAGCGGGTCGAATTCGGGCCAACGGTGGCGGAAGATCATGTTTTTATGCCCGAGCTTCTGCCAGAGCTCCTCGCAGAGGTGAGGCGTGAACGGCGCCAGAAGGAGGACGAGATTCTCGATCACTTTCCGGGTAAGCTGGCGGCCCAGCTCGAAATCCTTGAGGCCGGATTTTTCCTTGCGCAAGGTGTTGGTCAATTCCATGATCGAACTGACCGCGGTGTTCAGATGGAAGCGTTTTCCGATGTCCTCGGTGACCTTCCGGATCGTCTGATGCAACTTCTTCTGGAGATTGACGAAGCTCGTCTGGTCATAGGTTTCGTCGACCCCGGCTTCGGTTTTTTTCTGGAAGATATCCTCGCATTCGGCGAACGTCTGCCAGACGCGGCCGATGAAGCGGAAGCAGCCTTCGATGCCATCTTCGTTCCAGGCGAATTCCCTTTCCGGCGGCGCGGCGAAGAGGATGAACAGCCGGAGGGCGTCGGCCCCGTAGTTCTGGATCATTTCGTCGGGATCGACGGCGTTGCCTTTGGACTTGGACATGGCTGCGCCGTCTTTTGTGACCATGCCCTGGGCGATGTAATGAGGGAAAGGCTCGTCGAGCGCCGTCAGCCCGAGGTCGCGGAGGACCTTGGTGAAGAAACGGGCATAGATCAGGTGGAGGATGGCATGTTCGACGCCGCCGATGTAGAGATCCACGGGAAGCCAGTACGTCGCCGGCTTGCTCATGAACGGAAGCCTGTCTTCCCTGGGCGAGGTATAGCGGAAGAAATACCAGGAAGAATCGACGAAGGTGTCCATCGTGTCGGTTTCGCGCCGCGCCGGGCCGCCGCATTTAGGGCAGACGACGTTGACGAAATCGGAAATTTTCTCGAGCGGCGATCCCGCTTCCCCCGTGAACTCGGCCTCGGGAGGAATCCGGACCGGCAGGTTTTCATAAGGGACGGGAACGGTTCCGCACTTTTGGCAATAGATAATCGGGATCGGCGTCCCCCAATACCGCTGGCGGGAAATGCCCCAGTCGCGGAGGCGGTAGGTGACGGCTTTCTCGCCGAAGCCCTTCTCCCGGGCGAAGGCGGTCATTGTGTCCATCGCTTCGCCCGATTTAAGGCCGGTGAACTCGCCCGAGTTGACGAGGACGCCGAGGTCTTCAAAGAGGCCGGCGTTGTCGCCCTTTTCCTCAGGATTCTCCGGCGCGATGACGTCCTTGATGACGAGCCCGTATTTTTTGGCGAACTCGAAGTCGCGGACGTCGTGGGCCGGGACGGCCATGATCGCGCCCGTCCCGTATTCCATCAAGACATAGTTGGCGATCCAAATCGGGATATTCTCGCCGGTGAACGGGTTGACGGCCGTTTTTCCTGTGTCGATGCCGTCCTTCTCGACTTCGCCCAGGTCGCGACGGAGACGCGATTCGGCAATCGTCTTCGCGATCCACTCGTGACGCTGCTCCTCGCCCGGCCCGGCGATGAGCTCGTGGCTGGCGGGATGCTCGGGCGAAAGGACCAAAAATGTCGCCCCGTAGATCGTGTCGATGCGCGTCGTGAAAACCCGGATCGATGACTTGAGATGAGGCACGGGAAAATCGACGTCGGCCCCGAAGCTCTTCCCGATCCAGTTCTTCTGCATCAGGAGCACGTGCTCAGGCCAATGGGCCAGCTGGTCATGTCCGGAGAGAAGTTCCTCGGCGTAATCCGTGATCTTCAGGAACCAGTGGTCCGTTTTTTTTGGGACGACTTCGGCCGAACAGCGCCAGCATTCTCCGCCCGCGGCCTGCTCGTTGGCCAGAACCGTCCGGCAGTCAGGGCACCAGTTGACCCAGCTTTTCTTCCTGTAGGCCAGGCCGCGCTCGTACATCTTGAGGAAAATCCATTGGTTCCATCTGTAGTATTCGGGCTCGCAGGTGTTGACTTCTCGCGACCAATCGTAAGCGAACCCCATCCGCTTGAGCTGGGTTTTCATGTGGGCGATATTGTCGAGGGTCCATGTCCGGGGATGGACGCCGTGCTTGATCGCCGCATTCTCGGCCGGCATGCCGAGCGCGTCCCAGCCGATGGGATGAAGGACGTTGAAACCGCGCATGAGCATGAAGCGGGTGATGACGTCGCCTATGGAATAATTGCGGACGTGCCCCATATGGATCCGGCCCGAGGGGTAGGGATACATCTCGAGGAGGTAGAACTTGGACTTCCGGGGATTCTCGCGGACCTCGAAAGCCTCGCGCGATTCCCAGATTTTCTGCCACTTTTCCTCGACCTGGCGAAAATCGTACTCGTTCGAATCCTTGTTCATGGCCGGCTGATCCTTGTTTTTCCGTGACTCCGCGGAGCGGCGGACGTCAACATCGAATCAAGCCAAAGTTTAAGGGGAACAGGCGGAAAAGTCAAGAAAGAGAAAGACTTAGAGGAGGCATTTTTTCCCTAAAAAAAGAGAATTATTTGACGATGGGGCGTTAAATTGTTATTCTGACGGGGCTTCATCGAGGCTGGCGATCGGGAGAACGGGCCATGAAATGCCCCAGGTGCCAGAACGAAAATTCATCCACCGCGAAATATTGCGCCGAATGCGCGACGCCGCTTCCCGCAGAAATTCGGGGGCATGGAGCTGATTCGGCTAAATCAGACAACAAGCGCCCTATTTCGGAAATGGGTATTGTGTCCCCGAATTTAACCGAAACGCTGCGCACACCCATCCATGAGCTGGCCACGGGCTCGACGTTTGCCGGCCGCTACCAGGTGATCGAGGAATTGGGCAAAGGCGGAATGGGCCGAGTCTATAAAGTCATCGACATCAAGATCAAGGAGAAGGTCGCCCTTAAGCTCATCAAGCCTGAGATCGCCATTGACCACGAGATCCTAGAGCGCTTCCTCGACCTCTGGAAGGACGCCGACCCCGGCCGGCCCGAAGTCGAGGACGCCAAAAAGCGGCTAGCCGGCTTAAAAACTTGAAAGAACGAGCCGATTACACTATAATGTTATCTCATTTGTCCGATTTTTGAACGCTTAGAGCATAAAACATCCTCTGAATTCCAGGCCCGGTTTTAAGTTAGATTTAAGTATATCTGAGAAGGATTTTTTGATGAACACCGACATCGCGAGAATGCGGAACATCGGGATCAGCGCCCATATCGATTCCGGCAAGACGACGCTGACCGAACGCATCCTCTTTTACTGCAAAAAAATCCATAAGATACACGAAGTCAAGGGGAAAGACGGCGTGGGCGCGACCATGGACCATATGGACCTCGAGCGCGAGCGCGGGATCACGATCACCTCGGCCGCGACCTACGTCGAATGGGCCGATCATGCGATCAACATCATCGACACTCCGGGCCACGTCGACTTCACGATCGAGGTCGAGCGTTCCCTCCGGGTGCTCGACGGCGCGATCCTCGTCCTCTGCTCGGTCGGCGGCGTCCAGTCGCAAACGATCTCCGTCGACCGCCAGCTCCGCCGCTACAACGTCCCCCGGATCGCCTTCGTCAACAAGTGCGACCGCGTCGGAGCTAACCCCTTCAAGGTCCGCGACCAGCTCGAAGAGAAGCTCAACCACAATGCCGTCCTCATGCAGATCCCCATCGGCCTCGAAGACAAACATCGGGGCGTCATCGACCTCGTCGCGATGAAGGCCCTCTATTTCGAGGGCGGCGACGGCGAGACCGTCCGGGTCGACGACATCCCCGCCCACCTGCTCGACGATGCGCGGGCGAAACGCGAAGACCTGCTCGACGCCATTTCCCTTTTTTCTGACGAGCTCACCGAAGCCATCCTCGAAGACAGGGTCACGGAGGGCCTGATCATCGAAGCCGCGCGGCGGGGGACGATCGCCCGCAAGCTGACCCCGGTCTTCATGGGCTCGGCCTACAAGAACAAGGGCGTCCAGCCGCTCCTCGATGCCGTCGTCCGCTATCTTCCCGACCCGTCCGAGGTCGAGAATTACGCCCTCGAAATTGAGGGCGACGGAAAGCCGAGCAAGCTCATGGCGGAGATCACCCTGCCGACGGTCCTCCTGGCTTTCAAGCTCGAGGACGGACCTTACGGCCAGTTGACCTACATCCGGCTCTATCAGGGTCATATCCAGAAGGGCGACGAGCTCGTTAACACGCGCTCCGGACAGAAGATAAAGATCGGCCGGCTGATCCGGATGCACGCCGACAGCATGGAAGATATCGCCGAAGCCGGAGCGGGCGACATCGCCGCGTTGTTCGGCATCGACTGCGCTTCCGGCGATACGTTCGCCTCGCCCGGTCTCGATCTGGCCATGACCTCGATCTACGTTCCCGAGCCGGTCATTTCGCTCGCCATCAAGCCCATCGACAAACGGTCCCTCGACCGGATGGCCAAGGCCCTCAACCGCTTCACCAAGGAAGACCCGACATTCCGAACTCATGTTGACCCGGAATCGCACGAGACGATCATCCAGGGCATGGGCGAACTCCATCTCGATATCTATGTCGAGCGGATGAAGCGCGAATACAACGCCGAGGTCGAAACGGGCAAACCGCAGGTCGCCTACCGGGAGGCGATCACAAGCCGGGTCGAATTCGATTACACCCATAAAAAACAGACCGGCGGCGCCGGACAGTACGGCCGGGTCATCGGGCGCATCGAGCCCTACGCCGAAGGGACCTACGAATTCGTCAACGAGGTCAAGGGCGGCCGCATTCCCCGGGAATTCATCCCGGCGTGCGACAAGGGGTTCCGGGCGGCGATGAAGAAGGGCGAACTCATCGGTTTCCCGGTCATCGGCGTCAGGGCCGTCCTCAGTGACGGCCAGTATCACGAAGTGGACTCCTCGGACCACGCCTTCCAGGCCGCGGCCAACGGCGCGTTCCGCCAGGTCTACCGCAAAGCCAAACCCCAGATTCTCGAACCGGTGATGAAGGTTTCGGTCGAGGGCCCGACCGAGTTCGCCGGAAATGTCTTCGCCAGCATCAACCAGCGGCGGGGAGTTATCATCAGCTCGGTCGAGGACGGAATGTTCTCGAGGGTCGACGCCGAGGTTCCGCTCGCCGAGATGTTCGGTTACTCGATGCAGCTTCGCTCGCTCACCCAGGGCAAGGCAGAGTTCACCATGGAATTTCTCAAATACGGGCGGGTCCCGGCCGGTGTCGCCGAGGAGCTCGCGGCCCGCCAGGCGGAAAAAACGGGGAAGCCCGGAGCCAAATAAAAGGAGAGACGCCCGATGGTCAAAGCCGAACTGGTCAAACGGAGCCCGCTGAGGATACTCGAGCGATCGATTCATGGCGGGCTGGGGAAAGGCAACATCGCCGTCCTCGCTTCTCCCAAAGGCGTGGGCAAGACGGCCTGCCTCGTCCATATCGCCACGGAAAAGCTCATCCAGGGAAAACCGGTCATCCACGTGTCCTACTCGAGCCGGGTGGACTACATCCTCAATTGGTACGAAGACATCTACAAGGAACTCGCCAAAAACCGAAAGCCGCTCGCGGAGGGGAACCTCTACGACGAGATCGTCAAAAACCGGGTGATCATGAACTTCAAACAGGAAGCGACGCGGACCGAGCAGGTTTTGAAGAGCGTCGAGGCGATGATCACGTTCGGCAAGTTCGCCGCGGATACGATCATCGTCGACGGCTACGACTTCAACCGGCCGGCCTGCGACGACCTCCGAAAGTTCAAGGAATTCGGCGGAAAGCTCGGCCTGGAGACCTGGTTCAGCGCCTCGCTCAAAGAGACCGACGGACCGCTTTACGACGACAAGGGGATTCCCTCCGTTCTCAATCCCCTCTGCTCCGAGATCGACGTCCTCATCACCCTTCATTCCCGGGGCAACTTCGTCGAACTCAAGGTCGTCAAGGACCGCGAGTATCCGCCGCCCGGACCGCTTCCGCTGAAGCTCGACCCCAAGACGCTGCTTATCATATAATTCAAGGCATGACTCTATCCCGGGCGCGAGCTTTGGTCGCCGCCGTGCTTACACTCGCCGCGGCCGCTGCCTCGAGCCCCCAGGAAAAGACGGTCAAGGATGACGTCGGGAATGTCTTTATCCTGGGCGCGCCTCCGCGGCGCATCGTCTCGCTCGCCCCGAACATCACCGAGATCCTCTTCGCCCTCGGACTCGGGGAGAACATCGTCGGCGTCACCCGCTATTGCGATTATCCGATTGAAGCCCTGTCCAAGGGAAAAATTGGGGGGTTCATCGACCCGGACGTCGAACGGATCAAAGCGCTCGATCCTGACCTCGTCATCGCCTATCGGGGCAATCCCTGGGATGTCTTGAACCGGCTCGCGGCGCTCCGCCTGCCGGTTTTTATTT
>Ga0315286_10004269_pt1 | contig 13692 bp, 13 predicted proteins | sample YL17G10_0_MG_FD_205038 | JGI IMG/M metagenome (GOLD analysis project Ga0315286, IMG submission 205038) | Sediment microbial communities from Yellowstone Lake, YNP, Wyoming, USA - YL17G10_0 | ecosystem: Environmental > Aquatic > Freshwater > Lake > Sediment | place: USA: Wyoming | collected... | reverse complement strand
GCCTGCCAGCCTTCCATCTTCAGCGGGACGTCGGTAGCGACGTGTTGGTGTTCGGGGATGGCCTGGCCCGGGAGAAGGTAGATCTCGTGGCCGAAGTAGTTGTGCTCTTTGTTATTGACCCAGAAAATCCCGGCCATGCCGGCTTCGAGGAAGTTGCCGAGGCCGAAATCCAGGGCCCAGAAGTCCTCGGTCTTCAGGCGATCGACGATGGGGTAGGTGTGGAAGCGCATGAGCTGGTAGTAGGCTTCCTTGGCGACGCCGGGGTCGAACTTGCCGTCTTTGTAGAAGTCTTCGTTGCGGAATTTGGGGAGTTCGCGGGGGGCGCGGGCGGCCTGAGCAACGGCGGGGAGGATGGTTGCGGCGGCACTTGCGATGAGCATGTTTCGGCGGGTGATTTCCATGATTCGGTTCCTTTTTATTTACTTGCTAGACTTGGCGTGATCGGCCTTGAGGCTGTTGTACATATCGAATGCTTTCTCGGGCTCTTCGTTGTTGTGGACCACGGCGCGGACAGCTTGAGTCATGGCCGGGGGATCATCGGCCAGGAAGATGTTGCGGCCCATGTCGACCCCGGCGGCGCCCTGGGAGACGGCGTTGTAGGCCATTTTGAGGGCATCGAGCTCGGGGAGTTTCTTGCCGCCGGCGATGACGATGGGGACGGGGCAGCCGGCGACGACCTCGTCGAAGCCGCTCTCGCAGTAGTAGGTCTTGACGAAGTGCGCGCCGAGTTCGGCGATGACGCGGCAAGCCAAGCCGAGGTAGCGGGAATCGCGCACCATTTCGCGCCCGACGGCCGTGACGCCGAGGGTGGGGACGCCGTAGCGGTTGCCTTCGTTGATGAGAACGGCGAGGTTGGCGAGGGTCTCCTTTTCGAAAGGGCCGCCGATGTAGACCTGCGTGGTGACGGCAGCGGCGTTGATGCGGACGGCGTCTTCGACCGTGACGCCGATCACTTCGTTGCTGAGTTCCTTGAGGATCGTGGCGCCGGTGCTGCAGCGGAGGACGACCGGCTTGTTCGTCTCCGGCGACACGCAGGTCCGCAGGCCCCCGCGCGTACACATCAGACAGTCGACGTAGGCGACGAGGGGCGGGATGGCCAGGTCCATTCGCTCCAGACCGGAAGTGGGGCCCATGATGTAGCCATGGTCGAAGGCGAGCATGACGGTTCGCCCCGTCTTGGGATTGAAGATGCGGCTCAGCCGGTTCTTCATACCCCAGTCGAGGTGTGCGGAGCCGCGGAGAAAGAACCCGGGCGTCGCCATGGCGACGCTCGTCTGAAAGTCCTTTTTCTCGGTGTCTTGTTTATCTGCCTCAGCCATGGGACTGAAATCCTTCGTAAAAGCCGCGGAAAATCAGGGCGACCGAGGTAGCGCCGGGATCTGGCGAGCCGATGGACTTGTCGCCGACGTTTTTGGCGCGGCCGAACTTGGCCTTCAGGTTCCTGGTGGAATCGGCGCCGGATTGGGCGGCGGCGGCGGCATTCTGGAGAGCTGTAGCAAGATCGGGCGCTTGGCCGAGCGCGCGAACGGCCGGGACGAGGGCGTCGATCATGGTCTTGTCGCCGACCTGGGCCTTGGTGCGATGCTGCACGCCCGCGAGCCCGGCTTCGAAAACAGCCGTTAGCGTTGGGGCATCCAGGAAGTCCTTGCCGGAAGCGCCTTCGGACATGGACATGAAGAAGGTGCCCAAGAGCGGGCCGGTGGCGCCCCCATCGACCCCCATAATCGCCCAACCGATGTCGTTGAGGAGTTGGGGAAGCTGTTGGGTGGTCGAGGAGTCGATCGTTTTGCCCATCAGCTCCATGGCGCGGAGCATGGTCGTGCCGTGGTCGCCGTCGCCGCCGAACGAATCGAGCCGCGAGAGCGCCGGGTGGTTCTCGCGGATCTGCGCAACGGCGCCTTTGAGCATCCGGACCAGCGTGTTGTAGTCGATCGCGTCAGGCATCGTACCACTGTCAATTACTTAGTGAGTGCGGGCGTGTTGCACGGGGCGTCCCAGAGGCGGATCAGTTCCTGGTCCATGCGAGCCAGGAACATCTGGAAGCCGCCCATTTCCTGGACCGTGAGGAACTCGCCGACGAGTGAGCGGACGAGGGTGATCTTCTTGGCATCGAGCAGTTGCTTGACGCGCCGGAGGACCAGGTAGAGCTCCATCAGAGTCGTGGAGCCGACGCCGTTGAGTATGGCCAGAACCTGTTCGCCGCCCTTGATCTTCAGGTCGTCGAGGAGCATGGGAAGCATGATCTCGGCGGTCTTGTCGGCGGTCGCGAGTTTCTGGGAGCCGGTGCCGGCTTCGCCGTGCTGGCCCATGCCCACGACCATTTCGTCGGGGGCGAGCGTGGAGATGGCGTCGCCGGTGCAAGGGTGTGTGGCGCCGGAGACGGCGACAGCGAGGGTAGCCATGTTGGCTTCCATACGCGTCGCGATCGCCAGGCAATCGTCGAGCGATCTGCCTTGTTCGGCGGCGCCTCCGGCGACTTTGATGACGGGAAGGCATCCGACGAGGCCGCGGCGTTCATCAGGGTTGTCGCGGGGACCGGTGGAGATGTCCTCGTGGGTGAGAATTTGTCTGACGTTGAGGCCCTCCTTCTTGGCCATTTCCATGACGATGTTGGCGGTCATGACGTCGCCGGCGTGATTGAGGACGACGAAGAGGACGCCGGCGGGACAGTTGGCCAGGCGAAGAGCTTCGATGACGCGGGGTGGCCCAGGTGCGGCGAAGATTTCGCCGGGGACGGAGATGTCGAGCATGCCGTACCCGACGTAGCCGGAGAGCGCGGGCTCGTGGCCGGAGCCGCCGAGGGTGACCAGGGCGACTTTGTCCTTGGATTTGGGGTTCGCGCGGACGACGAGGTTGTTGCCGACGAGTTTCACTTTGCCGGCGTTGGCGAGGACGAAACCTTCGAGCAACTCGGCGACGACGTTAGCGGAGTTGTTGAGGAATTTCTTCATTGGCATCGGGCCTCGTTAGTTGGATTTGACTTCCATGAGTTCGATCAGGGCATCGCCGTCCAGGATGAAGGCGACGCGGAGAGTGGCGTTGGCGTCGAAGGGGGGAACGATGATCTTCTGGCCTTTGAGGGCGGCGTCAAGGTTGGGGACGATGAAGGCGGCGTGCGGCTTGCTCTGGCAGAGCTCCGGCATGGGACTCTCGGCCTCGAAGCGCACGAATTCGACGTGATAGGGGTGCTTGTCCGGGTCGGTGACGAAGACTTTTCCGCCGGCGATGTAGGTTTCGTTTAGCCGCTTGGTTTTAGAGGGAACGCCGAAGTGGTGGAACTGGCACGATGACATAGACACAAGGTCCTTTCTCCAAAGCCCTGTACGAGATAACGCGGACTATACCGCGGAGGGCGGCCGCTGCAAGGCGGGGCGGGGCTGCGGCCGGCAGCGATCGCGCGCTCGCCTACAGCACCCGAACGTTCGAGAACAACTGTGCCAGCACACTCGCCTCCGGCTCCCTTCTCTGCGGCCGCTGATACACGATCAGGTCAGTTCCCGTCGCCGCCTGGACCTTCTCAGGATTGCTGACGGCGAGCGGGCCCGTCTGGCCCAGAAAAGCCGAGTCGATCAGGAAGTAGTCCTCTGCGTTGACCACTCCGTCCACATTCATGTCGCCGTTCCACGTGTACTTGACCAGAGTGCAGTTGCTGTCCACATCCTGGCCATCGAAGCGCGCGTGAAACTGCTAGCGCCGTACCCTCGGTCATTCACCACCGCCGCCAGCCCGGTCATCCTGCGAACGTCGTCTCTGACCGTGGAGCTTGTGATGCCGAAGCCACAGGGCGAGGTGGTGACGGGCAAGCGACTGGAGATCGAGACCCGCTATGGCGCCACCTGGCTCTTCTACGATCCAGCGGACGAGCATGCAATCCTCTATCAGCTTCTCCAGCGACTCCGCAGGGACGGCGTCGCCGCAATGCAGCGCAAACTCTGGGAACCCCTTGTGGCCACGAGTTCAGTTGCCCTTAACCAACGCTGTATAGGGGACGCGGAGTGACTCTGCCCGACCGTTGACGTATGCCAAGACCATCACTTCGCCTGTGATGACTCCATCGTGCTGCGGCGCGGTGTAATCAAGTTGCACCGTCACCTTGGAACTGGGCGGCGGCAGAGCACCGGCCTGCGTGATGCTCTTCGCATCAAGCCTGCGGACATCGACCACCGCCCCCTCGTCGGCCACTATGGTGCACGTGCGACGGCTCCGCTCTCCCGGGATGAGGATGCCGAAGTTGATAGTAGCCGGAGCGCTCTTCACTCGGCCGAGCACCTCTGCCGATACCGGGATGGTGCGCGCACCGGTTGGCTGGCCGAGGTCTGCATCCAGCCTTCCCTGGAACATGCCGATGGGCAGGGGAGCGGTCGTCAGGCGAACCTTGTAGGTGAAGACTTGGCCATCGCGGGGGGCCGTGCCGGTTGACGGCGGATCCACAAGGGTCACAGAAAGTGCGGGGTCTGCCGTCCGCAGGAGGGGTTTGGCGACGTCGTCCATGCCGTATCTTCGAATGACGACGTCAGCGGACTTGTCCTGGCCGCCGACAACGGTCCCGAGCGGCAGGGCGTATGGGGTAATCGTGCTGCCGCGGATCACGGCATTTACCCGCAGCATGATCTGCGGTGAAAGAGGGTCGTTAGTCTTGAGGACAGCCATTGTCTGTAGGGGCCCGATGCGGTCTGCCGGGTCGACCATGATCCGCACATAGCCCTGGGCTCCGGGCGCGTACTCTTTGTCGAACACAGCTGCCGCGCAGGCGCAGCTGGTGGCTTGCAGGGCGATCTTCAGCTCGCCGCCGCCGGCGTTGCGGAGCTTGAACTCGGCGACGATTTCCTTCTTGGCGTCGCACATGCCGAGGTCAATGTCCTTGGTGTCGAACACAAGGCGCGGCTTAGCGGCGTCAGCCTGGGGATGTTGTCGGTCTTTGCTCTCGCACGCCGAACAAAGGGCAAGGCAAAGGCCGCAGACGACGATGCCAGGAATGGTCTTCATAATCCTTTACTCCCGAGAGTGGACATCGCGGTTGGTGCCCCGGCGACGGACCACCAACGCAGTGTTGATGAATGTGAGGGCGAGAACACCGATCACCAGCATCGAGAAGCGTGCGATGCTCATCTGCCCGATGGGCCCGCCATCGCCTGCCGAGGCGCCTGGCAGGAGGCCTATGGGGGTGTCGGAAATCAGCAAAACTTCGCCACTCCAGTATTTCACGAGATCGGAGATGGGGAAGAGAACGGGCTGTTGGGGGAAGTTGACGAGCACGACCCTGCTGTCCTTGCTTCCCATCACGACGAGGAAATGGTCGATGGTGTTGCTCCACTCCCTGACCGGGAGAATGCAGAAGTATCTCCGGTTGGCGAGCAATTCGTCGGGGGACATTTTCCTGCCCTCGGCGTAAAGCCCAGCCGCTCTCAGGGCGTCGCGCAAGGCCAACAGGGATGTGCCCTGCTCGGTGGTGGTGCCGCAGATCGACACCATCTGGTCAAGGGACATGGCGCGCCCGAAGTACTTGCAGGCAAGGTATCCGCAGATGGGCCCGCAGTGTCCGGTGTGTTTGGCATCGAACCGCGCCACTGGATCCTGGTCGGCGCTCTGGGTGGCCGGCGCGGCCGGCAGCCGAAGTGCCAAGACCAGGCAGAATGCTGCGGGCAGGAGGAGTCGTGAGATTGCGTGCATCATGGTTGCACCTCGATTCTCGCCTTTCGGCTCTTTTGCAGGACGACGGCAACGGTGGAAGCAAGCAGTGCGGCCAATGCCAGGCAGATCGCCCAGAGCCTGAAGGAGGCATGCTGCCTCTGCGCCGCTTGTGGCGCGGGCGCGGCCGCCGGTGCCATAGGCGATTGGGCATCGGCGCGGGCGAGTGGTCCAACCGCGGGCCGCACGTCAGCTTCCTTCTGCAGTTGCCCCATCTTCCTGATGGAATCGTCAAGGGCTTCCTGGACGGAGGTCATCCCGGCGGTGAACGTCACGCCGCGTATCTTGTCGATCACATGAAGCCCCTCTTTGAAGGTCACATGGAACACTTCGTCAGGCAGATCTTCAGCTATCTTGAGTTCCGTGGTCTTGAAGGTCGAGACGAGCGTGGGCTGGCCAATCTCCTGGTCAGGTCCGGACGTCAAGTGCCAAGTCTGTGTTGACTCGACGGGGAGGTACAGTCCGTTGGGGAATTGTGCGAGCTTGGTGTTCTCTGCGCTGAACACCAGCTGGTCGGGCCGCTTGGGGTTGTACATCTCGTACCGCATGACCGCGAAGCCTCGCTGGGGATCCAGCCAGACCTTCCGGTTCACCCGGCCATCGAACTCCAAGGAGGCGACAACGCAGGAAGTGCCGTTGACGTCCTCCTTCTGGGGCTTCAACACGCATCGCTCCGACTCAAGTAACCGCACGACGTCGATGTTATAGTCGGCCCTGCCCCTGGACTTCACGGAGTCCACCATCATGGCCATGGTGAGCGGGCTGGCTTCGGATTTCCATTGATACGGCTTGGCGTCAGCCGCAACCTCGCCGAGGCGGTTGTCCGAGAGCTGTTTCATCGTCTGGCCATCCCATACCCTGGCTACATCTGAGGCGAGCTTTTCGGCGGACGGTCCGTTTCGCGACTGGAATCGCATTTTATTACCTTGCCAGGCCTCGACGCGCTCAAGGTACTGGAGACTCGGATAGATAGTGGCGGCGGGACTCGGGTCCGGACGGATGGATTTCTGGGTGCGGATGGTGCGGGCGTAGTAACTGGTGATCTGGTCTCGCTGCGACGACAGAAACTGGGCGATATCCTTCTTTGCGAAGTTGGGCTGTTGGGCCAGCAGACACGCGCCGCTGCAACCGATGGCAAAGATCATCGCCGTGGTTTTCATGATTCCTAGCATGGCAGAGCTCCATTGGGACTGTGTTCATGTTGGCAGGGGGTGCAAAGCGGAAGCTTGGCCTCCGCCTTGCACGACCTCTGCATTCCTGACGCACTGTGGTCTCATCACTCACGGTTCGGGCTGAGGGTCAGGCACGTCGGATCAGCAGGCGGCGCCGGCGCTCTTCCGGGTGCCGGGGCACGGCAGCGTGGTTTCAGGCGGCCAGTCGCAGCTGAAGGCCAGGCACCAGTACCAGTCAAAGTGGCAGTCGCGATAGGTCCGAGTACCGGAGCAGTCGGGATAGTTGACCTTGCAGTTGCCTTCAGATCCGCCCGTGCACAGGGTCTCCGCCTCGGGTCCGCAGGCGCCATAGAAGTAGTGGCAGTTATCGCTCATGCCGATCAACTTGCCGGCCACATACAGCGGATTGCAGGTGCAGGAGTTGTTCTCATCCTGAGAGCACACAGTTCCACCGTTTGTAGAGCTGCCGCCGCCACACGGACAGGCGGCGCGCCCAAGAATCTGGCCCATGTCTCTGTCGCTCAACGCCAGCGGAGCACTCTGTTCGCCAGCCTGAGACAGCGGAATGATAAGCGCGCCGAGCAGTATCAGTGCTGCGGCGGAGTATCTCACAATACCTTTCATTGGATGTTCCTTTCTTTAGATTGGATGGTACACTCTGGGGGCTCCCGATCTGGTTTGCTGTCGGGAGCTCCCGTTGCTGTTCGAATCGCACCGTTTACTCTGTAGTGTTCGCTTGTTACCCCCTTTCGCCAACTCTGGCTCATTCGCTGATTCTTGCCCGATACAGCTCGAGCCCATGAGATGCATGGCACAGTACGCCGTAGACCTCCGGGTGGACTTTCGCCTCGTTGGCCAGGCTGCTCGGATCGCCCGTAAACCCGTCAATGACATCGGTCAGCCGTCTGACGGCTTCGGTCATCCAACCGGCGAGCAGCTCTTGGTCGTTAACGGCCAGGGCAAGCCACTCCAGTTGGTGGCCCGTGGTTTGGATGATGACGTGGCCGCCCAGCTCCTCTTTGTCGGGCGTGTCGTGCACCCAGTTCGGCGTCCACGTTCCCTGAGGCGACTGGCTGCGTTTGGCGCGATCAACCGAGACGGCGAGGAAAGCCCGCAACTGCTGCCTCGTCGCACGCGCGATGCTTGGGCATTCCGCCAGGCGTGCGGCGGCGTACAGATAGTGGGTTCCCCCGCAGGGCGTGTTTCGCCAGTCCATGTTCAGCAGCGACCGCGCCAGATCATCCAAACTCAAATCCTCTCCATAGGTGTTCTTCCATGTGCCCGCCACCCGGTAGTTCGCCAGCGCGGTGACCGACCAGATGAGTTCCGCATGGCGGTTGACACTGAGCTTGGCGCCGCCCAGGAGATCCTGAACGGTCGCCGACGAGTTGCCGATGGCGATGGGAAGCGAAAGCGGAATCGATCGCTCGGAGAAGATGAACAGCCACTGATCCGGATGATCCGCCAGGCGGAAGTGCGGCGAGCGAGAGCTTGCAGAGATCTGCCGCACCCCGTTCTGCCAGATCATGAAGAGACGATCGGCTCCGGCTGCGCTTGCCCACTGCAGGGCGGTCACTGGCTTGGTGGATGGCGCGTCCTGGATGGTCCAGCCGTCACCGAACGCGTAGATGCCGTGCATGATGACCCATGGCGCGTGTTCGGAGGTTATGGGGACGCTTCTCAGACGGGTGACAGATGTGTTGATACGCGCGATGAGCGCATCGGCCTCGCGATGCTGCTCAGCCAACAGAATTGGTTTGTCATCGCAGCCCGCCAGCATTACCAGTATCGCGACCAGAACACCTGCTGTCAAAAAATTATGATTCCCCATCATACTCACTGCTCCGACCCCGCCACACAGATGCGGACGGGGATCTTTAGAGATGTGCGTGGCCCCTGTCTGTCCCGGTAGGTCAACACAAGGCTGCCACTCCGTGTCACTTGCAGCGTCGACAGGTCGATATCGCAGTTGATGCTGATTTGGCCGTTCCGCGACTGGCCCCAGGCAAACGTCCACCGGGTATCCGGCAGCTCAGCCGATATGGCTTCGATGGTTGGGCTGAGGGCGGGCGAGTGGACCAGAGACAGCGCGCGGCGAAGCTGCCGCTGGTTGCCCACGACCAGCATGGTCAGGCTCTCCGGAACACTCCTCACCACAGGGCAAACCGTCCCCCGGACTGGAATGCGGATGGTGGGGGCGTATTGCGAGCTTGTGGTGAGAACCACCTCGCCTTGAAATGGCCCCACCTCGCTGACGTTAGGGGTGCACAACAGCGTGCCGTCCTTCACCTCCACGTTGACGAATCTGCATGAGTCGGCGCCGCCAAGCACCTTGAAGTCGCGGTCAAAGTTTGGCTTGAGCGTGATGCCAAGGGTCGGCAGGCTGTCCGAGTAGAAGGTGCCGAAGTCAAGCTGTCGCGGCGTGACAGCCACCGCGGGTCGCCTGAAGCCGGAAACCTCCAGAACCACCGGCTGCGACGTCGGTGCCGCGCTCCGCAGGTGAACTCGGGAGGCGAATTGGCCTTCGCGTGTGGTCTGCGGTATGCGAAGAGTTGCCGCAACACACTCCCCGGGCTGAATGGGCGTCCGGGGGATGTCGATCGTCACCTCGTCTCCCTCCACTCCTACCCATTCGAGGGTTCGGGGCTCTGCGGAGCGGTTGGCAAGAGCAAACGCGACGGATGTTGTGATGTCCGAAGCGATGAACCCAAGCGAGCGGTAGTTGCCCTCCTTGCACTCAATGCCAGCATCAGTCGCAGGCGGCGGGGATTCCGGGCCCGCAACGCATTGAACGGGGGACAAGCCCTGCGTGGTGATCGCGGTGGCTGAGAGAAGGAACAACCGTACGCCCGTCACTCGATCGACCCGCAGCACGGTATTGCCCTTGGAATGCCAGGCGGTTGCTGTCCCTTGATCGTCGGGTTCAGTCGTGGCCTCGTAAACGTGCTGTATGGCGTCGCCGGGTGGGGATTTGATCAGGACCTCGAGGTTGTGGAGCGGGCTGGAATGATAGGGCAAGTTACTGACCACGGACGCGGACTCGTTGGCATTCCGCACTATCAGGACGATCTTGCCGCGCCCGCACACAAGGGTGTCTACCACGGCACGCCGGTCGGAGCAGGTCGCCAGTCGCACCGGGTGTGCCAGCAGCAGATGCTCGCGGAGCGGTGACAGCTCCGCCTGAGCGGTGCGAAAGGCACGCAGTAGCTCCTCCCGGTAGTCGGCGCCTTCCGGCGAGGAGAGCAGCCGAACCCCCGAGGATCCTCTCCCCACCGAGGCGTAGATCAGCGATCGCAACTCACCTCCGCTAAACCGGTCTGCGCGCTGGTTGATGCCCTCGTCGAGTTCGACGATCAACGGGTTGGGGGCCATGCAGTCGCGCAGGTGGCTGACCCGCTCTGCAGCTGCCACAATGCGGTTGCTGAACGCATCGGCCACGAAGTGATCGGGGGCTTCATGGTTGAGGTAATCGTTCAGCGACAGGTCATTCGGCCGAGCTATCAGCAGGTCGCAGTACATAGGATAGAGAGCCAGCTCATCGGCCCTTTCGCCCGGACAGAGTGAAATGCAGCCGAGGGCAGGAGCCAGAGGCGTGTGCAGAAGCCCTGCCGCGCGCTGCACGAGAGCCAAAGCCGACTGCGCCGGCTGAGGTCGTAGGTTGCACAGAAACAGCGGCATGGTGCCATCGGGATGGCCAAGACCGGTGCCGATCGGCAGGTCGTGGCGACGGTCCACGATCCATTCGGTCAGACACCGTTCGCTTTGTCGTTGCTTCCCCAGAACGGTGCCTTCCAGACGTACGTGCAGGCGCTGTTGCGACCGCAGTGCCGCAGGTAGCGGAATGCGCAAGCGGGCCGCGTCGCGATCATAGAAGTGACTGTCCGGAGGAAGCGGCGCGGAGGGCAGCGTGCTAGCAGCTGTCAGGTCAGTGCCAGCAACCACCACCTTGTCCAACACGATGGGCGACTTGATCTCGTTGTAGACGGTGATCCCGAGGGTGGGGTCGCCTGGTGTGGGCCACCGGCAGTCGACGATCCGCATCAGGTCGCTTCCGGGGTCGTAGCTCATCTCGAACCGTGAGTCCGCCCGAGTGCACGCCGCGGTTGGCAAGCCGTTCGTGTCGGCAATGAGAACGCCAACATGCTCGGCGGGTTGCAGAGCACGTTCCCAGTCCATTGCCACAGCGACAGTGCTCTGCGCCGGAATGACCACGCCCCTAACACTCGCGGTCATGTCCTTTGAGCCGCCGGTCGCAGAAACGCTCATCATACGCCCTGGCGAAACCGCGTGGTTCGTTGTGTTGGCCAGGTACACGACCGAATGCTGCAGGTCCTTGCTAAACCGTATCCCCTCCACTCTCAGGCATGGGGCGAGGGGCGCCACCTCGACGACCGCTCGCCTGCCGCGACCGCAGTCTAGGCGAATCCGGCAGACCTGTGGCTCCCCCTCTCGCCGCAAGATCTGGAGCAAGGTCAACCCCTCGGGTGGGGTTGGGTTCTGTGTGAGGCTCCACAAAGGCAACGGAAGCCACACCTCCGAATCCGGCCCGCCGACGGCGACTCCGCACACTGCCAGTTCCGACGATTCTCCGTTTCGAAGATAGATCTGCGTAATGGTGGTCCCCGACGCCGGAACGGCCTTGACCAGGGCACACTCCACAGAGACGACGCACCCGTCCTCCATTCTGCTTGTCTCGCCTCGGTCACAACTGAGCGACGCGACCAGCACAACACAGACCCCGGGCCACACGCAGAGAGCCAAGCCCCTGTAAGAGTTGTGAGTCATCCCCCCACGACCTTTCGCTTGTCGGGCAGACTGCCGCTTAAGTGGTCTTCTTCCCCTTGCGTGCGGTGCCCCCTGACCGGCCGGTATGCGGTCCGGCCCGATGGAGCCCACTGCGCCATCGCGCCCGCCAGCCACCAAGACAGGGGGCCCCTCGCGAGACCTCGCACCCCTGGTCATTATCGGTCGCCGGCCATCTTCTCACTCAACAAGTTGGGGCAAGCCACCCCACGGAACTACGATCATTCCCCTGTCTGTCAATTCTTTAGTGACCGTAGGATGCGTTTTGCCCCATTTTTTCTGAGAGCTATAACCCAACGCTGTGGATGCTGATGCGACAATCAAAGCGGCGTACCTTGGGTGCGGTGTTCGAAGCCCACCCGTTTGGCCAACAATGCCCATCGCGATCGGCTCGACCCCGCCGGCCATCGACTGGTGGTCCGCAACGGCCACAAGCCAATTCGCACGATCCTCAGCGGCCTGGGTCCCATCCAGGTCCAGCAGCTCCGCGTCAATGACCGCCGCGTGGATGAAAACGCCGTGCGCTTCCGCTTTACCTCCAGGATTCTTCCGCCCTATCTCCGCAAGACCAAGGCCATCGAGGACCTGGTCCCCTGGCTCTATTTGAAGGGCATTTCCACGAAAGAGATGCCCGATGCCCTGGTGCATCTGGGCTTCGATGGATCGGGCCTTTCGCCCACCTCCGTCACGCGAATGACCGAGCTTTGGCAGGGCGTGTACGAAAACGGGAGCCAGCGGGTCCTGACCGGCAAACGCTATGTCTACGTCTGGGCCGACGGCATCTGCTTCGGCTGCCGGCTCACCGACGAACGCCCGTGCGGAGCTGCTGGCGTTCTACGATTTCCCGGCCGAGCACTGGCAGCATCTGCGAAGCAGCAACCCGATCGAGGGCACGTTCGCGACCGTGCGGCTGCGAACCTATCGGACAAAGGGTCCGGGTTCGAGGAAGGCGGGTTTGGCGATGGCCTTCAAGCTCGCTCAGAAAGCAGAGAAAGGCTGGCGGAAACTGAACGGAAGCGAGAAGCTACAGGAGCTGATCGACGGCATCGTGTTCGTCGACGGCGAAAGAAAGGCCGCTTGAGCTGTCGCCGCCGTCCACAGCTTTTGGAAATAACTCCGACTGAGTACAATGTTGTCGTGCTTCGTCGCTTGTTCAATATCATGTCGGCATTGTCGTTGCTATTGTGCGTGGCAATGGTGGCGTTGTGGGTGAGGAGTACCACAACCAGCGATATTATCTCTTTCACCATTGGCGGTAACCGGATGCTGGCATTTCGGACGGTCCCAGGCTGGCTCTCCATTGAGTCGTTCACCCCTTGGCAGACGGCAGAGTCGCTCCGCTGGGACGTTCGCGAAAGCGATAAAGTAAATCTGTTCCTAGAGGGCAGCCGGGCGGGTGCGGCAACGAACTGGGGTTGCCCTGGCATCATGATGCATGTAAAGCTGACCGGAGTGCGCATCCCCGTCGATGCGAAGGGGAAGCCTTTCCGATTCTTCTACTATGGCATGAAAGGACCTAACGTCTCCTCCACCATCAATCTCTCGCCCTACACGCTGAATTACGCGCAATGGGTTCTGAGTTTCTGGGTACTCCTGGCGCTGTTTCTTGTCCTGCCTTTTGTGTGGGCGTTCTTGCCGGTGCGAACATGGTGGCTCCGTAGACGACGCTTACGCCGCTGGCGACTTCGCGGCCTCTGCCCAGTCTGCGGCTACGACATCCGGGCCACCAAGGACCGCTGCCCCGAGTGCGGCTCATCCGTCCCCGCCGGCCATGTTCCGAAGGTTGCCCTATGAAGCAACGGTTGATCGACATTCTGACGGGCGAAGAGATGGTGCCGGGTTTTCGATGCAGCTTCGTAGATGGCATGTTGGTTGTCAGGCCAGCCGGTAAAGGCTAAACCTGACAACCATGAAACACCAGACTTCCAGTAAACGTAGCCGCAAGGCGCCCTAAGGTCGAGAGGGCGAAGTCTCGACGCAGTCCCAAAAGAAACGCTACGCAACGATCAAACTCGGCGTGGATAGCCAC
>Ga0315286_10004268_pt1 | contig 13693 bp, 16 predicted proteins | sample YL17G10_0_MG_FD_205038 | JGI IMG/M metagenome (GOLD analysis project Ga0315286, IMG submission 205038) | Sediment microbial communities from Yellowstone Lake, YNP, Wyoming, USA - YL17G10_0 | ecosystem: Environmental > Aquatic > Freshwater > Lake > Sediment | place: USA: Wyoming | collected... | reverse complement strand
ATTAACTCAAATATGTTTTTATTATGTAATCGATGTTGAGCCTGAAGTCTGATTTATCCATGACCCAAGGCATTTTATCAGCCGGAATGTGCTCTTTTGCAAGTTGAGTCTGCACATAACCAGCGCCATAGCCACTCATTATAATGACCTTCCCCAGCAACTCTGGTTTTTTAGCCAATAAATTCCTATAAAATTGAGCACCATTCATTATAGGCATATCAAAATCAGTAACTATCAAGTCACAATGTTCTTTTTTCTCTAATTTCTCCATGGCAGCAGCGCCGTTTAATGCTTTATCTATGTTATATCTCTTTCCATTCATTATAATTGCGAGAAGCCTTTCGTTTGCATTCAGAATTCTCTCATCATCATCAACTAGCAATATTTCCAATGGCTTTTCTTGTGGCATAGTGTATCCCTCGTTTATTAAATTCTATAAACCTTTTTTCTATTAGCCAAGATAGGTGATTGTTGAGTCAGGGCTGTGCTCAACTCGGTCTCTCAAATCACGCACAAATTCAGTAGTCTCATGCTTGTTCCTGCCGTCCATATACCATGACATGAACCTAGCCACGATATGTTTGGCTTTAGCGTCCCCTTTTCTATAACCAAAGAAAATCCGTCTAGTATTGGTATCCAAGCTAGCTGTGATTACGGGATTGGCTTCATCAACTGCTACTCTTCCTTCATCTAATTTAAAAGGCAGTAATCTTAACCTTGTGGCATCTGGAATATAAGGGTCAGGTCCGCTTCCTCTTTCCTTGATTACTTTGTGTTTTAATTTTTCTTTTTTTTCTTCATGTGTTAATTCTTGTAATTTATCATTAACTTTCTTAAATTCTTTATAAGAGTCAACAAAAACATCAAGCTCAGAATTCTTAATTTCTCCGCAGAACTGTGTGAATGCTTTTCCGAAACTAACTACATCCGGCTCTGCTACAAATCTGTCTGAATAATATTTAAAAGACACTACCCGGTATTTTCCAACGCCGTCCTGGTTAATATGATTAACATCATAATAAGGAGATTCTGAAGAGCTTGAGCTTCTATTCTCAGGGAAGAGGTGTTTGACATTTTGCAAGGCACTAGCTATCCTGCTTTCAAGTTCTTTTCCATTGCCAGATTCCATCTTTACACCTCTCTTTTTTTGCGTGATTTAATAAATTATCGCAACAACTACTCTTTTGATTTGCTCAAACCTTATCTTGCCAGGGTCGTTGATTGGGTTGTTGTCTCCTTTGAGCACATAATATGTGCCTTTGTCATCCTGCCCTTTGAATACAATCCTGTGGATTATTGTGCCTTCTGCATATTCTGACTTGTAGGCTATAATGTCTCCAACCTGGATTTCATCCTCTGATTTAGGAGCCATCTCTATTGCGTGGGTCCCTGCATCAATTACAGGGTCCATTGAATTTGTATCTGTGAATGAAGCCCATTCTGCTCCTTTGATGTTGAGCACAACCTTTTCATTGGTCACAAGGATTTGGTCTTCAGACACCCTGTTTAATGGTGACGCAACTTCATTACCTGTCTCGTGCAGCATTGATAATGCCCTGCTAAGAATATTTTGTGTCTGGTACTCATAGCTTCCATCCCCATTGTTCTCTGGCAGCTGCAAATCTGTTTGAGCTGATGCATAGTATGAGTATATGTTTGTGGCTATAATCCCAAGAAAAAATACGCATATTATCAACAGTACCTTCTTTATCATAGTATCCCCCTAATTCAGGATATTATGGCGTCTGTTATTTATAAATCTTTCGATTTTTTAACCACTTAGAAGTAGTTATAACTTCTGGTTGTAATCAAACTTAAGGCTCTCAAACAAAGCCTTGGCCTCTTCAATAAACTTATCCTCGATAGCAGTATCAATAATAGCGCCTGCAGCCATTTGATGGCCACCAGCTTCTCCTCCAACTCTCTCGACAAGCTCAGACACAATGCTCTTCAAATCCACTCCCTCCGGATTTCCGCTAACTCTTAAAGAAACCTTAGTTGTATTGTCAGGGTTGCGAGCCATGCTAAGAACAAAAATATTCTCTGCAATCTCATTGTTCTTGGAAATCATGCTGGCAATAGTCCCGATCATGGTTGAAAGTACATTATTCTTGGCATTAATGATGATGTAATTGCTTCCCTTGATAATCCTATCAGATTTTTCATTTGAACTATGCTCTTTGTACCAGTTCATTGAGCTAACAATCTCCTTTTTGTAGTCCATCAGGCTGGCAATTGCTTTTGTTCTCTGCTTCTTGTCACCCAGGCAAGAGCCAATGCCGAGTGAAACATTATTCATCCTGCCGCAGGAGTTCAGAAGAGTGGAGAATTCTTTTGCATCCCTAAAATGCCCTGGCTTTTCTTCTTCAAGAATATAAACATTGGTGAAAACATCCTCAGGATTCTTCACGCCACTAGTCTGCCTCTTCATCACGATGCCCGCAATCAATCTTTTTTTCTCATCATCACTCAGGTCATGAAAAGTTCTCCACCTGCCTTTTCTCTCAATAGGCTCAATATTAAGCCTTTTCAAGAACTGAACTGCTCCTGATTCACTCCCAGTAACTTCTGGGATAGGCAGGTCAGAGCTGTACTCCAATAATTTGATGATTGAGCGCGTCTGCAAGCCAAAAAGTTTAAGTCCTTTCTCAATCCTTATCTTTCCAGTCTTAACAGCAGCATCAATGATAAGCTTGTTCAATCCCTTAAAGCCATTCTTCTCCTGAACATCACCAATAGCTCCTATAATCGCAAGATAGGCCAGGCCCTCATTATTCCTATCAACTGCTCTTGCAAAGAAGAAGCACACGCCAGCAGCACTGACCTCAGAGAAATCATCAAAGCCAAAGCCGTGAGGATTAAGATGAATAATATTCTCGTCTGGCTTTCCCTGGATTTCGTGATGGTCCAGGACGAATATTTTCTTGCCTTTGAAATGCTGGTTAAGAGACTTTAGCTGGCCAGAACCAAGATCGCAGAAGATGTAAACTTCATAATTCTCCTCTGAAAGCCATTTTGCATCCTCATCTTTTAGCTGGTGCAAGATGCAGAGCGAATAGGCAAGGTTCTCTCTTTCAAGAACTTTTATTATTATGCTGGCAGCTGTTATGCCATCAGCATCAAGATTGCTGATAAGTTTTATAGTCTTGGACTTGGGTATTTCCTTAAAATCTTCAGCAGCCCGGTTAAGGGCTGCCTCAAAAATTTCTAATTTAGAGTCAGGCATGCCTATTCCACGACCAGCTTGATCTTCTCAGGATCATACTTCCAGTTAAGAGGAAGCCTTCCTGTTCTCCTGTAATATTTGGTAAGCCTCTTAATCTTAGATTCTGTAAGTATTAATCCTGTCTTGGCAGTCATATCCTGCTTGTTATCCCCAAGATGCTTTCTTATGAAGACAGCTTTCCTAATCAAAGCCATCAGGTCCTCAGGCACTTCTTTGCTAAGGTTTTTCTCCTTGAGAATCTTAGTAATGCTCTTTTTCACAATAGTCTTGACATCTGGGATTCCATACTCATCCCTAAGATAAATTCCTATCTGCGAAGGGCTTTTACCTTCCTTTGCAAATTTCACAATAAGGAACTCTATCTCTTTAGGCTTGTACTTAAGCCAGCTAGGAACAACTTTCTTGCTAGGCTTAGTGCTCCTGCTCTTACCCCTTGCTCCTGAATGCATGCGTGCCATATTAATCTGCCTCCTTGTTTGTACTAGTTTATCTTTTTATTTTTCTATTTACTCTATTGAAACAATAAGAATTAGTCTTATGTTCCAGCATGAACAAGCCCCGTCAAAAGCGTAGCTTTTGTGGCAAACGAAACAAGTTTCGTTGTGCTAGAAAAGCCACGGCTTTTCTTCGCACACCAGAAGTCTAACTTCTGAGTGCTTTCGAACCGGTTCATCTATCAGTGTAAAAAGAAGAGAAAGAAGGTTGTTTATAAATTTTACTGAGCTGAGTAAGCAGAAGCGATTTTTCTAGCCTGCTCAAGATTAATTTCAGTTCTTTCTTTTGCAGAGCCAATATAAAGTTCAATCTTTCCTGCAAGTATATCTTTCTTTTTCTCTGGGAGTTTTTCATATAATGCTTTGAACTCACCATCCCCTAAACATACTCCTAGGAGAGGTTTTGCTTCTTTTTGGGCTTTCTTGCTCATCTCCTTTACAAAGTCATGACCAACTCCGTAGGTGCTATGAACCCATCGTTCTCCCCTTAATATTGCTGTCATTGCTTCTCCTGGTTTGTCTCTCACAATTTGAAGATTCTTCTTAAGTCTGTCCTCGTTTATTGACAGCTGATCAAGCGCACCATTTAGCCTTTCAAATATTCTAAGAGTCTCCACCATCATCTCTTGAGGTTGGGTTCTCCCTGGGACAGAGTCAGTGAGGTCTCTTTGGAAATCAGAAGCTATCATGTCATAGAGCAATCCCTGAGCATTCTTTATTATCTTTGCAGTTCCAATTATGTGCTCGTATTCTATCGGATTGTTCTTGGTAGCGTCAGCACTTGAACCTCCAAGTCTTGCTTGGTTATCTCTGGAAGTAAGCTCACCAATCTCAGTTGAATACATCTTTCTTACGTCATCAGCAAATGCAGCAGCTACCTGTGTAAGTGTAACAAGGCCATGGCCTAGGTCAGAGTATCTCTCTTTCTGGGTTATCTGAGTAGCAGTGTAATCAGGCTTTAATCCAAGTGTTTGCAACACCTTTTTTTCAAATTCTATTGATTGCTCTTCTCCTATAACCATGTCAATGCTTGCTCCTGTTCCAACAATTCCTGAAATCTTTCCCCTAAGATCGTTAAAGTAAGCATCGCAGTTTTGAAGACGATTAGCAATTCTGGCAGCGAAGACTGAGAATGTTTGGCATAATGGGACTGGAGAAGTTGCTTGGAGATGAGTTCTGCCCACTTGGAGTAATTCTCCTACCATTGTCCTTTCGGACATTGTACAAAGCTTTTCAATGCTCTTGGCTGCTTCAGGCCTAATAACCTCGAACCAGGCTTTCTTGAAAAGATAGGCCCTGGCAGTATCAATTACATCATAGGAAGTTGTTCCTGGATGGAGCAAAGCTTTTGTTTCCTCTGAAACAAACCTTCCAATATCCTCTAAGACTGCAAGCTGGTCGTGCTTTGTAACTTGCTTCTCAATAAGGTCCATATTTAAGCAGCTTATATTATCCAATGCGCTTATCACTTCATCAAGATGTTTCTGCTCTGCTTTTCCAAATTCAACCCTTTTTTCTAAAAGAACTTTTTGAACAAATGCATATCCCATCCATTCCGCACTAGCACTGAGATAATCAGCAAGTTTTTCAGAAGTCTTCCTGTATTTTGAATCATCAGGCGAGATGCATCTAAGTGCTTTTTCAGCGCTAGCTCTTTCTTCCGGTTTTAGTTTTGAGATTAAATCAACATATTTCTTTTCAGCCACGTGTTGCCTCCATCTGCATTATTCCCTATTCTAAGAAAGAACTTTTTTGACAGCTTACCAGCGGCCAAATCCGCCGTATCCGCCGTAGTAGTTGTTGTAACCGCCGTATGAGCTGCCCCATCCGCCGTAATAAGACGGGCGATAGTAGTTGTAGGTTGGCCTGTACCAGCTGAAGAATGTTGTTGGCCTGTACCAACTGTATGAGTAAGTTGGTCTATACCCGCTGTACCAGCCATATGAGTACGTTGGCCTATAATTGTACTGTCCGCCGCAAGGATACCATCCGCAGTTGTAATTGTAATAATTGTAATTGTCATGATTATCATTATCACCGCAGTCTCTATGGTCGTGCTCGTCACAGCCAGCTGCTACGCAGATTGATGCTGTCAGTGCAATGATTAATCCTAAAAGAACCAATATTATTGCTTTATTGCCTTTCATTCTTCTTCCCCCCTTCAAAGTAGTGATGGGTAATGTTTAGACATATTTAAATTTTTTGATAAATCTGGTAAATAAGCCAAATAAAGCTAGAATTCATCCTTTGATTGTTGCATAGCCAATCAACCTGAACCTGGTGCCTACTTTCCTGGAAATAGTGACCTTGTCAGTAGCATTAGCGCAAAGAGGGATTTTTAGCTTGCACTTAACTAGATTCTTGCTAAGGTCATAAACAAAGCCAGTGCTTCTTCCACCGTTAACATTCAACAATAGTACTTCATTCATCTTAATAGGATCAACAGCAAGCTCTTCCTGGCTTCCAACAACTCTCTCAAGAAGATGAACATCAAGAATCAGGTCATACCATACTTTGGGAAGCTTGTCAGGCAAGCCAACAACATTACCTACTAGGCTGTCAGAATGCACAACACTAGGGTCAAGAGCTGTTTGTATTGCAACACTGCCGCCAGGGCCAAGCTCATCAACAACAGTCCCTCCGGTCATGCAACTAACAATTGTGGTGAAAATTGATTTAGCAACTGTCTTGTTCATCTCTTCTGTAATCCTTCCGGGCTTAATCTCAATCCTGTCGCCAGTTCTTAATTTTCCCCTGACAATAGCTCCTCCAAGCACTCCGCCTTTTAATTGTTCAGGAAGAGTTCCTGGCTTGTTAATGTCAAAACTCCTTGCTACGAGCAAGAGAGGCTCTGCATCAGGGTCTCTAATGGGTGTTGGAATATTATCCTCAATTGCCTTGATTAGCACGTCAACATTAACTGCGTGCTGGGCGCTGAGCGGGATAATAGGAGTATGCTCATAATCTGTTCCTTTTAAGAAATCTTTTATCTCCTTGTAATTCTTCAAAGCCTTTTCCTTGGTAACCAGGTCAATCTTGTTCTGCACTACAACAACATGCTTTATGCCTGCAATTTTCAAAGCAACCAAGTGCTCTCTTGTCTGAGGCTGAGGACAAGGCTCATTAGCAGCAATTAATAGCAAAGCTCCGTCCATGATTGTTGCTCCGCTAAGCATGGTAGCCATGAGGCTCTCGTGCCCAGGGGCGTCTACAAAGCTTACTTTTCTTAAGAATTTTGTAGGAACATTATGTTTTTCACAGGTTTTCTTAGTAGTATAAGCTTCAATTCCTTCGCATAGAGGGCATTTCCTGAAAACACTGTCAGCATAGCCTAATCTGATGGTGATTCCTCTCTTTACTTCCTCAGAATGAGTGTCAGTCCACTTGCCAGTTAGCTTCTCTGTCAGAGTTGTTTTTCCATGGTCAACATGACCAACCAAACCAATATTAAGAACAGGCTGAACAGTCTCAGGTATTTCTTTCTCAAAGGCGCCTGCGGCCTTTGAAATTTCTTTATGTTCTTTTTTCTCGTGTTTTATAGTTTCTTTCTTAACCTTTTCGTGCCCCAAAGGAGGCCCCTCTTCTGCTTTCTCTTTCTTCTTTCTTCCCGCGGCCTTCTTAGCGTGAACTGCAGCAGATTCAATTGTTTCTGTGCTTCCTTCCTCTATTTTTTTCTCAACTTTTTTCCTTGGCATTTGAAGAATTTGAAAATAGACGTAATATATAAAGGTTGTTGTGGATTTGATAAACAAAAACAAACATAATCTTTATAAATGACTGCTTTTTCTTTTCATGAATCATGACGCAAGTATTAGCATTCAACAAATGGGACTGCTCAGGAATAAAAGTTCAGGACCCGGGGCTGATAAGATACCTTAATGTTAATCCTGTCATTGTTCCGAAGACAGGAGCAAGGTATGCAGGCAATAGGTTCCATAAGTCAAAGCTATTCATAGTTGAGAGGCTAGCCAACAGGGTGATGAATCCAGGCCACAAGGGAAAGAAGCACTACAGGACCAGCTATCACTGCACAGGCAAAGGAGTTAGTGCTTTAAAGATAGTTGAGGATGCATTGAAGATTATTGAGCAGAGGACCAAAAAGAATCCTGTGGAAGTTCTTGTCAAGGCAATTGAGAATGCTGCTCCAAGAGAAGAAATCATAACAATTGAATACGGAGGAGCAAGATACCCTAAGGCAGTTGAAATGGCTCCTCAACGAAGAGTTGATGTTGCGCTCAAGTTCTTTGTCCAAGGAGGCTATCACAAGGCATTCAACAGCAAGATAAGCGCAGAAGAAAGCCTAGCCAGGGAGATAATCAACGCCTACAACATGTCTGCGGAATCTCTTGCAATTTCTAAGAAATTCGAAGTAGAAAGACAGGCAGATGCTTCAAGATAAATCATCAATATTGATTACAGCCTTCCCTATCTTCTCAGCTTCATCATAAGCTATTCTCGGGCATGCTGTGTTCACAAAGCATTCAATAAATGGAAAGTTCTCCAGTTCGCCAAAGTCTATTGTGTCAAACAAGAGGAAATAGAAGTTCTTGTCAGTATATTTCTTTTCTAAGTCATAGGCTTTCTTTATCTGCTGCTGGCCTGGCTTAGTGCTTATTAATACTCCAATCTCTTTGCTGCTCATGAACTTCAGCTTTGCTCCTTCATTCTTCATTTTCATTTGTTCAACGTCTTTCTCTTCCAGTCTGCTGTGTTTTTTTGAGAACGGATTGTAAACAAATACTGGCTTGTTGTTCTTCAACATCAGTGCTTTTGGGTGAAACATTCCGTCTCCTATATATAAGAATGCGTCAAAGCCTTCTTCAGCTTTATCAAACTTCTTTATGTTGCACCCTAAGAGCTGGCCAGCATATTTTGTATGCTCTGTTTTTAGCAAAAGAACTTTCTTGCCTTTTTTCTCAAGCTGTTTCTTAATTCCTGCAATGCTGTCAAGGAACTGCACTGTTGTGAATAAAGCAATCTTTTTAGGCAATATCCCTATCACTTCATCAGGCAGCTCAAACTGTCCCTTGTGCTTGGCTTCTATGAAAAAGGTCTTCATGAGAGCTGAGAAAGCCAGCTTGCTTTTTAATGTTTCTTTCTTCACTGCATAATTGTTCCGAATTATTTATATACCTCTGTTTTTATTATACTATCCATGGCTGAACTTCAGAAGACTCTGGGCATTGGCACAATCATTGCTCTTACTCTAACTTCTCTTGTTGGGACAGGCATGTTCCTTGCTACTTCAATAGGCGCTAAGTATTCTGGTAATGGGGTTGTTATTGCCTGGGCTATTCTCTTGATTGTGGGGCTTTATGTTGCTGCTTGTTTTGGAGAGCTAATTGCCATGTTTCCGAAGTCAGGAGGAGTTTATGAATTCGCAAAAAAGGCCTATGGAAGGTTTTTCTCTTTTGTAGTGGGTTGGGTTTCCTGGCTGGTTTCTACAATAACTATTTCTGTTCTTATAATCGCTGCTCTTGAATTCCTGCCTGTGCAAGGGCTTTCAGGAACTGTTAAGCTGATTGTGGCAATTGCCCTGATAATAATAATTAATTTCATTGCTTACATGGGAGTTGACGTAAGCGGTGCGTTGTTGATATTCTTTGCAGCTGAGACTGTTCTCTTGCTGCTCTCGCTCATAATTCCTGGATTTTTGCATATTGACTGGGCTGGCTTTACTCCTTTTCTTACCAAGCCTTTTACCTGGGTTTTTGTATCTATGTTCTTCATGGTAGAGTCATTGATGGGATGGGAATCAGCATCTTTCCTTGCAGAGGAGACTAAGAATGCTGAGAAAGTAATACCCCGTGCCTTAATCATAACAACATTTATCTCAGGATTATTGGGCTTGTTATTTGCCTTTGTTTCTGTTGGGGTTATTCCATTGGCTCAACTGGTTAATTCACCAGTTCCTGTACTCGATCTGGCAGCCAGGCTTTTTACCTCTCAGCAAGCTCAGATAATCAGCTCTGGCATATTGCTTGCCCTTATTGGTAGCGTTGCTGGCGCTGTAATATCAACACCAAGACTATTACAGGCTATGGCGCGCGACAAGCTCTTCATAGACCAATTAGCAGCTATTCATGAAAAGAGAAAGACTCCTTATAAGGCCATCATTTTCCAGGCAATTGTCTCAATAATAATAGTCATTATCGCGTTTGGCGCCTATGATTCCCTGCTCGGCATGTTAACTCCTCTGGCTCTTATAATGTATATCATAGTGCTGCTGGCAGTCACTATCCTGAGATTTAAGATGAAAAATGTCAACCGGACCTTTAAAGTTCCTTTTGGGGAGATTGGCCCTGTGCTGGTGGCTTTATTATATCTTGGAGTTGTGGTTCTTTGGCTTCTTAAAGTACCGGGGGCATTGAATCTTTTCAGGATAATAATTTCGCTGGTAATCTTTGGCATACCGATTTATCTTTTGTTAATCTTTTTATACGATCCTGAAACCATTGTTAATTTTTCAAATTACTTTTCAAGATTAACTCTTTGGTTTGAGAATGTTATCCTGCCTAAGCATATCAGGAATGATATCATGGGCTTGTTTAAAGACTTGGAAAGAAAGGTAGTGCTGGAGTATGGGGCGGGGGTCGGTACACTTACCATGCATCTTGCAGAAGCTGTTGGTCCCCAGGGCATGATATACGCTACTGACATGAGCCACAGGAACATTAATCTTTTAGAGAAAAGGCTTGAGAAAAAAGGCATAAAGCATGTTACTTTAATTCACGATGAGCATCAAGTCAACAGGATTCACCCATCAATTGAGAATGTGGATTTTATATTCAGTGTAGGCATGATGAGCTACATGCAGGATGTTAGGAAGATTCTCAAGCAGATGAACCGCATATTGCCTGATACTGGGAGGATATGCCTGGTGGAGTATGTTAATTTCTTCAGGTTCCTGCCTGATGTAGAATGGCTCTCTGATACTGGCAAGTTAAGAAGTATATTCAGGGAAGCAGGATTCTCTGTGCAGGTTAAGAAAAAACGAGGCTTGCTTTGGAATTATCTGTTCATATACGGAATAAAATCAGAAAGAGACGTGCCTTTCATTTAGGCATTAAATCATTTTCTAGTTCTGGCTTCCAAGCCTGTCCAGATACTCAAGAAGCCCGAAATATGCTTCTGCGCATTCCCTGCAATAGGTGTTATTAGGCAATCCTCTCATGCAGAACTCTGCCTTTGCACTGCAGATTATGCAAGATGGATTATTCTTAGGATTAGGATTGGATAATACTTCCTCCTTGTTCTCCTCAAGCTTCTTTTTTTCTGTGACAGCCATGAAAATGAATATTTTCTGCGGATAAATAAACAAGTGCAGTAACTTTAGCACTGTAGAATAAAATAATATTTAAATTTTTTTATAGAGAGTAGAAGCATAACTATATAAATACTGAATTCATTCTCAGTAACGCATGGCAAAACCGCAGAAGAAACCCTATAGGCCAGAAGGGGAAGAGATAATTACTAGTGTAAGGCTGCCCAGGGATAATGAGGTTTTCGGGATTCTAGACAGAAGATTAGGAGGCAGCAGGTGCCAGGTGAGATGCCTTGACGGCAAGACCAGGATTTGCAGGATACCGGGCAGGCTTAAGAGAAAGCTCTGGGTGAGAGAAGGAGACCTGGTTCTAGTAGAGCCCTGGGAATTTGGCGGAAACGAGAAAGGAGATATCGTTTACAAGTACAGGCCTTTGCAGGTTGACTGGCTGAGAAGAAAAGGCCATCTTGGCAAGCTAGAAGAAATGGATGAGTTCTGAGTGCTTTAGGCCGCGCAGCGCACAAATTTTATTTTAGATTAGTTTTACTTTTACCCTAACTTAATTATTTGCGCCTCAAACGACAAAAATGCAAGAATTTTTGAGTTGACTGTATGACAGTCAACGCCGGCGAGGCTTTTCAGTCTTTTTATTTTCAGCAGAATCATTCTTCAGAATAACAACTATCAGCCATATCACTCCAATAAATATGCATGAGTCTGCAAGGTTGAAGACTGGCCAGAACTTGAAATCTACGAAATCAACTACAAAGCCCCTGAAGATTCTGTCAATGAGATTGCCGAGAAGGCCAGCCACTATGAGAACAGCAGGGAGAACCTGCTCTTTTCTTTTTCTTATATAATCAACATTCACCATGATTGCTCCAAGAACAATCAGGCTAACCCATATTAGAAGAGAGTTCTTGCCCTGCAGAATTCCCCAGCTGGCGCCTGTGTTAGTCACAAAATGAAAAGCAACAATTTTCAAATCAATGAAGAGCCTTGTTCTTTCAAAAAACAGCTTTAACACCTGGTCTAATACTATCAGGCCGAAAAGAATTATGCTGTTCCATGTGAATGCTTTCATAGTAAGAAATAAGAACTTTTTATAGAATAAAAACTTTCCTATAATCAGTAATTCCACTTATTACCTGGTGTAGAATTCTCACCTTCTGCTATTCTCTCAAGCCTCTTGAGCCTTTGGCTCATGGAATCAAGCTCTGCTTTTATAGCATCAAGCTTTGCGCTTATGAGCTCCAGGTCCTTGCCAAGGGTAATATCCCCAAAACTCTGCTGCTGAGCTTGGTAAGGCTGGGCTCCAGCAGGCACTCTTTCAAAGCCCATTTGCTCTGGAGAAAATCCACCAGCAGGCCCTCCTGCGCCAGGATTACCATAATCCATTGGCTCTCCATAGCTGCCATCAGGGCTTCCTAAAGGCTGGTTAAAATTAGGGTTATTGTCAAGGTTTCCTAGCTCGCCTAATCCAAGATCATCTTTTTTTCTACCAAAGATTCTACCCAGGATACCCATCAGCCACCTCTTTTTTTACTAATCCTGATTATAATTCTTATATTATTCTTGCTTTAGTATAAAAACTTTTCTTATGGAATCTTTTTAAGCCCACGGCAGGTATTTTATTATTTTAAAGCTTATAGTCTCAGGATAAACTGTGATTTCCTTTTTCTTGAAACTCTTTACCAGGTCTCCTGGCTTTTGATGCGTGAAATAATTTGAGAGCAAGGCAGCAAATAGGTAGCCTTTGAACTTCTCCTTGTCGCCGTAAAAGCTCTCAAAGGTTTTTTGCAATGATTTTTCGCTCATATCATAGTTTTCATCTAATTTTTTAGCCAGCACATTATAGGGATCATCACTCATGATGATGTTAAGCAAGTCTCCCTCATTTAGCTTAATATCAGGCCCAAGATTCATGGTGTAGGGCTTGTTCATGACAACTGGCTTGAAAATAAATAACCTGCTGCTTTTATTAAGCAGGGTTTCATAGCTTTTGTTATTTAGAGCCTCATTGCTCTTCTCTATATCATCGCTTGTGAAATAGCCAAAGCTATCAATAGTAAGAGTTATGTTAGTCATTGGCTTAAGGATTATTGCGCTGTAAAGCTGCTCATTCTCATACAGCATGAAAGTATTGTTCCCCTCTTGAAAGCCTTTTTTCAGGCTTTCCATATCCTTATAAGTCAAGGCTGTTAGCAATGCCAGAACAACTATTGCCCCAAGCAATACCTGGACTACTATCTTCAATCCCTTGCCAAGAGCCCGTGTTGCAAAATAAACAACCACTGCTCCTACAATGATGATAATGATAGCATTTAAATCCAAATCAGCACCTCTTGCTATATTATCCCTTATTTGTTATTATAAATTTTTTCTATTTTTATAATTTTTACAGCTTCATCCTGTTGAAAGACCATGTGCCAACAAGAATCAGTACTATGTCAAACCCGATAACAATCAAGAAATTAGAGATAAATGGCATTGATGAACTATGGATTATTACACTTCTAAGCCCGTCCACTGCATAGGTTGCAGGATTGATGTGAGTAAGCACCTGCATCCATTTGGGTAAGTTAGTAAGAGGATACAATGCACCTGATAGGAGAAAGAGGGGGTAGACTGCAAAGCTGGCTACAAGGCCAAACCCTTCAGGGCTTTCCATGAAAGAGCCAATAATAAGCCCGAGGCTTACTAAGCCAA
>Ga0315286_10004266_pt1 | contig 13696 bp, 13 predicted proteins | sample YL17G10_0_MG_FD_205038 | JGI IMG/M metagenome (GOLD analysis project Ga0315286, IMG submission 205038) | Sediment microbial communities from Yellowstone Lake, YNP, Wyoming, USA - YL17G10_0 | ecosystem: Environmental > Aquatic > Freshwater > Lake > Sediment | place: USA: Wyoming | collected... | reverse complement strand
GATAGCCTGGGCGACGAAGCGCGCTTCGTCCATCTCGGCCTCACCTCCTACGACATCGAGGACACCGCCCTGGGCCTGCTGCTGAGGGAGGCGGCGGAACTGCTCGAGCGCGACGTCGCCGAGCTGACCGCCGTCCTTGAGCAACAGGCCGTGGAGCACAAGGACACCCTGATCATGGGCCGCACCCACGGCGTGCACGCGGAGCCCACCACCTTCGGGCTGAAGTTGGCGGTGTGGGTGGACGAGATGCGCCGCCAGGCCCACCGCCTGGCCGAAGCCAAGCAGGGCGTGGCCGTGGGGAAGGTTAGCGGCCCCGTGGGGACCCACGCCACCGTCCCGCCGACGGTGGAGGAGGCGGTGTGCCGCCGCCTGGGCCTGGCCGTCGCCCCCCTGAGCAACCAGATCGTCCAGCGCGACCGCCACGCCTACTTCATCGCCACCCTGGCCGTGGTCGCCGCCTCGCTGGAGAAGTTCGCCACCGAGATCCGTCACCTCCAGCGCACGGAGGTGGCCGAGGTGGCAGAGCCCTTCGCCGCCGGCCAGACGGGCTCGTCGGCCATGCCCCACAAGCGCAACCCCGAGAAGTGCGAGCGCGTCAGCGGCCTGGCCCGCCTGATGCGCGGCTACACCGTCACGGCCCTGGAAAACGTCGCCCTCTGGCACGAGCGCGACCTCAGCAATTCCGCCCCGGAGCGCGTCATCCTGCCCGACTCCTGCATCATCCTGGACTACATTCTCGACATGTTCACCTTCATCATGCGCGGGCTGGAAGTCTACCCGGAGCGCATGCGCGAGAACCTGGAGGCCGGCCAGGGGGTGGTCTTCTCCCAGCGGGTGCTCCTGGCCCTTATCGATAAGGGGCTGGCCCGCGAGCACGCCTACAAGCTGGCCCAGCGCAACGCCCTGACGGCCTGGCGAGAAAGGCGGCCGTTCGCGGACCTGCTCGCCACCGACCCAGAGGTCACGGCCCACCTCTCGCGGGACGAGCTGGCGTCGCTGTTCGACTACGGGTACTACACGCGGTATGTAGACGAGAGCTTCCGGCGGATAGGGCTGGTCTGAGGCATTGGGCAGATTCACGAGGTACCATGCCTAAGGAGTTCCCTCTGGAATCGCAAGGGTTCAACCCCTTCGGCGAGCTGATAGGCCTGAGCTTCTCCCTGTGCGAGAAGGGATTCAGTCGCTGCGCCTTGCAGGTCACGGACAGCCTCCTCAATCCTCACCGCGTCCTGCATGGAGGCGTTGTCTACTCGCTGGCGGATACCGGCATGGGTGGAGCACTCTACACGGACCTGAATGAAGATGAGTCATGTGCGACCGTCCAAATCGATATCTTCTACCTCGCGGCGGTGACCTCCGGCACTCTCACCTGCGAAACGAAACTCATCCACCGAGGCAAGACGACTGCCGTACTGGAATCGGAAGTGAAGAACGATGGGCGCCTCGTGGCCAAGGCGCTGGGGACGTATTCGATATTCCAGTCGGCAAGAACATGAACCCCTACACCGAACCCCATCCTGAGACCGCCGGACTGCTGACCATCGACGTGCAGCGCGACTTCTCGCTGCCCGGAGCCCCGTTGGAGATACCCGGCACCCTCGATGTCGCGCCCCGCATCGGCCGCCTGCTGGACGCCTTCCGCGCCGCCGGCCAGCCCATCGTCCACGCCGTGAGGCTGTACCATGAAGACGGCAGCAACGTTGACCCCGTCCGGCGCGACGCCGTCGAGAGTGGCGTCCGCATGGCGGCGCCCGGCTCGGACGGCGCCGAGCTGCTGGACGAGCTGAAGGCAGATCCCGCCCTCCGCCTGGACGCGTCGGCCCTCTTGCGCAGCGAGTTCCAGCGCCTGGCGGAGAACGAGTTCGTGATGTACAAGCCACGCTGGGGCGCCTTCTACGGAACGTCCCTGGAGGCGTTCCTGCGCGAGCGCGGCGTCGACACCATCGTCCTGGCCGGGTGCAACTTCCCCAATTGCCCGCGTACGACCATCTACGAGTCCAGCGAGCGCGACTTCCGCGTCGTCGCCGTGGTCGACGCCATCTCCGGCTCCTACGACCGCGGCATCCATGAACTGCGCAACATCGGCGTGCTGGCCCTGACCACCGACGAGTGCCTGGCCTGGTTCGCCGGCGAACGCCTCTCGGTTCAGAAGGGAAGGACGTAGCCATGGCCGTTCTCGTGGAAACTGCCCTCCCCAGCGCGCCCTTGTTCCATCGGGGCAAGGTGCGCGATACCTATGACCTGGGCGACCGCCTCCTCATGGTGGCCACCGACCGCATCTCCGCCTTCGATGTCGTCCTGCCCAACGGCATCCCCGACAAGGGGGCCGTCCTCACCCAGCTCTCCGCCTTCTGGTTCCAGCTCACGGGCGACGTCGTCCCCAACCACTTCCTCCGCCTGGTGGACAGGACGGAGATCGAGGGCGTGCCCTTCCCCATCCCGACGGACCTCCTGGGCCGCTCGATGCTGGTACCCAAAGCGCGGCGAGTGGACGTGGAGTGCGTGGCCCGCGGCTATCTGTCGGGCTCGGGCTGGCAGGAGTACCGCGAGACGGGCAAGGTCTGCGGCATTCGGCTGCCGCCGGGCCTGCGAGAGAGCGCAGAGCTGCCGCAGCCGATCTTCACACCCGCCACCAAGGCCGCCAGCGGCCACGACATCAACATCTCGTTCGAGGAGACGGTGGAGTTGGTGGGCGCCAAGGCGGCCGACGTTCTGCGCGTCCGGACCCTGGCTATCTACAACTTCGCCCGCGACTACGCCCGCGAGCGGGGCATCATCATTGCCGACACGAAGCTGGAGTTCGGCTGGCTGGACGACGAGCTCATCGCCATCGACGAGCTGTGCACCCCCGACTCCAGCCGCTTCTGGCCCGCCGACGGCTACCAGCCCGGCCGGCCGCAGCCCAGCTTCGATAAGCAGCCCGTCCGCGACTGGCTCATCGACTCCGGCTGGAACAAGGAGCCACCGCCGCCGGTGCTGCCGCCCGAGGTCGTGGAGGGAACGGCCGAAAGGTATCGCGAGGCTTTTCGACGGCTCACGGGGCGGGAGCTGTGGCGACCCTCGTGAAGCCACAGACGCGCCTTCCCCTGGTCGTCGGGTGCCTCGGAGCCGCGGCCCTGCTCCTGGCCGCGTGCGGCGGCGGGGGAAGAGCCGCGCCGGCGCTGCCGGCCGTCACGCCCACTCCCCTGCCCGCTGGCCAGTGGATGAGCGCCTGGGAAGCCGACGCCCTCTGGCAGCAGATCGCCGGGAGCGCCACCCTGGTGAATCCCATCCTCCGCCCCAACTACCTACCGCCGGGGCTCACCGAGGTGCGACGGCTGGACTCGGGCGAGCGGTTGTCCTTCGCCCTCGTCTATGCCGATGCCCGTAAGGAACAGTGGCTGACCGTTGTCGCGGGTACCGTGGGCAACGTCCCAGATCCCGGCCCCCAAGGCGAACAGCAGCAAGTGGTCATCAGGCACACCTACGCCACCTTCCAGCTGTACGACAAGGAGAACCCGGCAGGTGATGCCTGGATGCTATGGCAGGAGCCGGGGAGATGGGGCGCGCCCGACGACCCCAACCTGCCCAACCTGGACCACGTACCATACTACATTTCTTCGCGCGGACTCTCTCGAGACGAACTGATCAAAGTGGCCGATTCCCTTCGGCCAGTGGAGGAGTGAGCATGTTCCTCGCCCGCGTCTACGTCACCCTGAAGCCCACCGTCAACGACCCGCAAGGCCTGACCGTCCGAGGTGGACTGCACTCCTTGGGGTTCGCCGAGGTGGAGAGCGTGCGAGCGGGGAAGTACATGGAGATCCGCCTACAGGCCACCGACCGCGCTCAGGCCGAGCGGCAGGTGGCGGAGATGTGCCGCCTCCTCCTGGCCAACCCGGTTATCGAGGACTACCGCTTCGAACTGGAGGAGACGGGCTAACGCGAATCCTGTTCCGCTCATGGTGAGCCCGTCGAACCATGAGCGGGGGCCGCTCGCCTTCGACATGCTCAGGACGAGTGGCCTTGAGCCCCTAGCCTCACAGCACTTCCTTCGTGCTAGGCACCTCGCCGCCGATGCGCGGGTCCAGGCGCACGGCATCGCCGAGGGCCCGGGCCAGCGCCTTGAACGCCGCCTCCGCCTTGTGGTGGTCGTTCGTCCCCGCCGGCACCCGCACGTGCAGGTTGAACCGCCCCTCGATGGCGAAGGCCGCCAGCAGGTGGCCGATCATCTCCGTGGGCAACTGCCCTATCAGGTCACTGGTGAAGGCCATGTCCACCGCGGCGTAGCCCCTACCCCCCAGGTCCAGCGCCACCAGGGCCAGCGCCTCGTCCAGCGGCACCATAGCGTGAGCCATGCGCACGATGCCCCGCCGCTCGCCCAGCGCCTCGGAGAAAGCCCGCCCCAGGCAGATGCCGATGTCCTCGATCAAGTGGTGCGGGTCTCGCTCGATGTCGCCGCTGGCCTTGATCGTTATGTCGAATAGGCCGTGGCGCGGCATCTGCTCCAGCAGGTGATCCAGCATGCCGATGGAGGTGGCGATCTCGCTGCGGCCAGCGCCGTCCAGGTTCACCTCCACCGCCACCTGCGTCTCTTTGGTCTCGCGGCGAATTGTGCCGATTCGTTGGGGGGCCAAGTCTCCCTCCTACCCTGCCAGGCAGATCTCGCGCAGGGCGGCCAGCACGCGCTGGCTGTCCTCCGGCCGGCCGACGCTGATGCGGATGCAGTCTCTGACCATGGGCTCGTCGAAGTAGCGGACGAAGATGCCCTGGCGCCGCAGGCGCTGCCAGACGTCGCGCGCGTCCAGGGTTTCGATGCGACAGAGGATAAAGTTAGCCTCCGACGGGATGGGCCGCAGGCCGGGGATGGCCGCCAGCGCTCCGGACAACCGCTCCCGCTCGCGCACGATGAGCCCCACCCGCTCGCGCAGCAGGGCGATGTCCTCCAGCGAGGCCAGCATCGCCAACTGAGCCGCCACGCTCACATTGTAGGGCATCTTGACCTTGCGCAGGAGCTCGGCCACCGCCGCCGGGAAGATGCCGTAGCCGGCGCGCAGGCCGGCGAGGCCCGCCCACTTGCTGAAAGTGCGCAGCACGGCCAGATTCTCCCGCCGGGGTACCAGCTCCACAAAGCTGCAGTCGCAGAACTCGGCGTAGGCCTCGTCCACCACCACCAGCGCGCCGGTGGAAAGCAGCGCCTCCAGCTCCTCGCCCGAGACGGGGTTGCCGGTGGGGTTGTTGGGCGAAGCCAGGAAGATCAGCTTCGCACCCTTGCTCGCCTCCCGCAGCGCCGGCAGGTCGAGGCCGAAGTCCTGCCGTCGCAGCACCTCCACGACGCGGCCGCCCCAGACCTGCGTGGCGAAGCTGTACACGCCGAAGGTGGGCACGGGGATCGCGGCCGTATCCCCCGGCGAGAGGAACAGGCGCGGGATGAGCTCCAGCAACTCGTCGCTGCCGCTGCCCACCACGATGTGCTCAGCGCCGACGCCCACGTAGTCCGCCAGCGCCTCTCGCACCCGCCGTTGTTCGGGGTCGGGGTAGATGTGATAGAGATCGAAGCCCGCCAGCGCGTCCTTGACCCGCGGCGAGGCGCCGTAGGGGTTCTCGTTGCCGTCCAGCTTCAGCACCTGGTCCGGCGGAATGCCCAGCTCCTCGGCCAGCACGTCCACCGGCTCGATGGGCTCGTAGCCCAGGAGGGCCAACAGCTCCGGCCGCACCAGGCGGGCTACGCCCTTCTGGGCTGCTTCACCGCTGGCCCTCGTCGTGTCCATGCGCTATATCGCCTCCGGGAACATGGCCATGAGGTCCGCACCGCGGGGCGGCTGCCACTCGCCTCTCACCATATACATCCCAATACTAACTGATGACGAAACCAGCGTCGCAAACGTAACGCAGAAGGTATCCCGCCCCACTCCGAATTGCTCCGCAACCCCTCATTCCACACGCCGGTTGTAGTCAGCAATGAGCTCGTTGGCTTCCTTGGCGGCGTCGTTGATGGCGTCGACGGGGTCCTTGTCACCCACCAGCATCTCCTCCACGGCCCTGGCGGCGATTTCGACCGTCTCGTTATATGGACCAAGGAGGGGGCCCGGGGCGGTGGGCGCGTCGGAAGCCGCCATCATGAGGTCGGCGGCGATCTTGAACTGCGGGTACTTGGCCTCGATCTCCTTGGCCGCCGGCAACTCAAACGCCTTGACGTTGACGGGCAAGTAGCCGCTGCCGGCGTACCACTGCGCCTGCTGCTCGGGTTCCATAAGCCACTTGATGAACTTCCAGGACGCCTCTTGCTCGGCCTGAGGGTGCGATTTGAGGATCCACAGGCCGCGACTGAAGATCCCGGGCAGGCCAGTGCCACCGGACACGCCGGGCTGGTTGGCCACGCCTATCTCCACTTGCCTTCCCTGTAGCCCACCTTCCAGCACGTCCAGCACCGACCGTAGCGCCGCCGAGCCTCCGAAGCACATGCCGGCGCGGCCAGCCCCTATGGCCAGGAAACCCTGGGCATATGTGGGGTCGCGTCCCACGTTTAGGGCCAGGCCCTCCTCGACCATGTCGTGCCACCACTGGAAGTAGGCCTGGCCCGTCGGCCCGTTGAACAAGACCTCCGTGGCGCGACCACCGCGGCCGTTCTCGTTGTCCACGTAGGGGTCGCCATGCTCCTGAAGGGTGAGATCCAGATACCAGCCGGTGATATCGATAGCCACGCCGGAGCGCGTTATGTTGCCGTGAGCGTCGCGCTGCAGCATCTTCTCCGAGACCTGCCGCAACTCCTCCAAGTCCTTGGGGGGCTTCTCCGGGTCGAGGCCGAGCTCGCGAAAGAGGATCTTGTCGTAGTACAGCATAGGGACCAGTGTGGCAAAGGGCATCGCCCACAGCTTGCCGTCGAGGGTGTAGTAATCGATGGGTTTCGTGTTTAGGTCGGACAGGTCGTACTTCTCCCGGTCGATGAACTCCTGGGTGGGCGTTATGGCGCCGCTATCGATGAGGCGCTGAGCGATGATCTCGCCCAGATAAGCGATGTTGGGCAGTTCACCGCCGCGCAGGGAGGCGACCAGCTTGGTCATCTCCTCGTCGTCGGTGCCCTGGAAGGCGAGCTTGACCTTCACCTCGCTCTGCGAGGAGTTATAGCTGCGCACCAGCGTCTGGAGGGTGTCCAGGTTGGACGCCACCTCAGAGTGCCAAATGGTGATCTCAACGGTGTCGCCGCTCGGCGTGGCCGAGCCGCCGGGCGTGGCCGTGCCGCCGGGCGTCGCCGTGCCCTCGCCTCCCTCCTCACCACCGCCGCCGCAGGCGGCCAACCCCAGGACAAGAGCCAGGCACGCCACGAGAGGGACTACCCACCCCACTCTTCCTTGCTTGCCGTCCATAGCCTTACACCTCTTGCCTTGAGTCCCGGCGCCCTAGGTGAGCGCCCCTATTCGCCACGCCGATTATACTTGGGGCCCTTCTCACCGTCCACGACGCCGCTTCTTCGAGCTTGAACGTCTTGCTGACCCCCTGTATGCTGTGGTCGCGCCAGGAGGAGCACAGCTATGTCTCAATTAGCCATCGAAGGGGGAGAGCCTGTCCGCCGCAGCCCCTATCCCCCGTGGGTGTGCATGGACGAGGAGGAGGAACGGGCGGTGGCCGAAGTGCTCCGTTCGGGCCGTCTGACATCTCTGACGAGTCCCACGGTGTACCAGTTCGAGAGCGAGTTTGCCCGCTATCACGGAGTCAAGCACTGCGTGGCTGCCAACTCCGGCACGGCCGCTATCCATATGGCCCTGGCCGCCGCCGGCGTCCAGCCCGGGGATGAGGTCATCGTTCCGACGCACACGTTCATCGGCTCGGCTTCTCCCATCCTTCATCAGGGTGCCGTGCCCGTCTTCGCTGATGTCGAACTCGACACCTTCAACGTCAGCCGCGAGACCATCGAGGCCCGCCTGACACCCCGCACCAAGGCCATCATCGTCGTCCACATCAACGGGCACCCGGCGGACATGGACGATATCCTGGCCCTGGCCCAGGAACGCAACCTGGTGGTCATCGAAGACGCCGCCCAGGCCCACGGCGCTCGGTACAACGAGCGAATAGTCGGGACTATGGGCCGGATGGGCTGCTTCAGCTCCTGGGAGGACAAGATCATCACCACGGGTGGCGAGGGCGGCGCCGTGATCACCGACGACGACGAACTGGCCGCCAGCCTCCGCCTCATCCGCCACCACGGCGAGGCGCCGGTGGAGGGCCAACGGCAGTACTTTCACCTCGTGCTCGGCTACAACTACCGCCTCTCGTCCGTGCACGCGGCCATCGGTCTAGTCCAGTTCCGCCGCCTGGAGCAGTACTTGGAGGCCCGTCGTCGCAACGCCACCTATCTCAGCCAGCGGCTGGCGGGGCTGGCCGTGCTGGTGCTACCTTACGTGGCGCCCTACGCCGTCCACAGCTACTACAGGTACGTCTGCAAGGTTCGGACTGATATGATCTCGGTGGACATCGACAGGTTCATCGCAGCAGTGGCCGTCGAGGGGGTGCCCATCGCCCGCCGCTACCAGACGCCTCTGCACCGCCAGCCGGTGTTCCAGAACCTGGGCTACGGCCGGGAGAGCTGCCCCAACGCTGACCGCCTGGCCGGCGAGCAGATCGCCCTGTTGGTGCACCCGGCGGTCGGCGAGAGCGACCTAGACGATGCGGCGACGGCCATCGCCAAGGTGGTGGAAGCCTACGCGCGGTAGAGGATCGAGAACGAAGAGCAAGGGGTGGCCCATTGACAGCCAAACGAAGTCTTGATCCCGTCACCACCGGCGAGAGGGGTGGACCCATCAGCCGCCCCAATCTGTTTCGCGCCGAAGAGCTGAACTACCGTCAGGTGCGCGCCCTCAACCCCGAGCGCACTATCGCTTTCCTGCCGGTGAGCGCCCTGGAGGTGCACGGCCCCCACCTGCCCTTGGGCATGGACCTCTTCATGGCTCGCTGGACGGCCGAGGAGACGGGACGGCGCTTCGCCGAGGCCCACCCCGATTGGACCGTCGTGGTCTTCCTGCCTCTCACCCTGGGCACGGACGAGGTCGCCCTGCGTGGCTCCATGAACGGCACCGCGCGGGAGCTGTACCGCGTCGTGATGGCGCACGCGGGCTCGCTGGTCCAGGCCGGCTATCGATACGTTGTGGTCACCAACGGCCACAACGGGCCCCGCCACGCCTCCGGCCTAGAGGCGGCCTGCCGGGCGGCCAGTCGCCGCTATGGCATCGCCATGTTCACCCCCTCCATCGCCATCTTCCTCGCCTTGTTGAGAGGCGATCGCTTCCAGGCCCTGGAGTCCCTGCTTGGCCGGTCTCTCACGCCCGAGGAGCGAGCGGGCATCCTCAGCGGCGACCATGCTGCCACCGTAGAGACCTCCTTCGTCCTGGCCGAGCGGCCGGAGCTGGTGGATCCCATCTATCGAGAACTGGGGCCTGTTAGCCCGCCGCCTTTCCGGCCCCTAGTCCTTCTAGCGCGGCCCATCGTCTCCCTGCTCGGTCGGGGCGGCAACGGCGAGCGCAGACAGAGGCTGGAGGAGTTCGTGGACGGCATGGCCATGAGCCTGGGATGGCTTCTGAACAACCGGTTTGGCTACGGCGGGCCAGAGGTCACCTATATGGGGAACCCTTCGGTGGCTTCAGTCGAGCTGGGAGAGGCCATCCGCCGTCTGGTGGTGGACGACTGCCTGGCCGTGGTGGAGAAGGTGGTGAGGGGAGAGCTGCGGCCGGAAGAGGTGCGCAGCACTGCCTCCGACCCCATCATCCTCCACCCCCTGTTCTTGCGAAGGCTGACCCTGGCAGCAGTCGCCCTGGCGGTGCTGCTGCTGGTCCTGTGGGAGCGGCAGCACCAGCGGGACTAGCCCGCCCTCTGGTCTAGCAGGCGCCCCTAGCCCTTCTCCAACCGCCGCTCGATGGCGCGGGCGTGGGCGGTCAGACCCTCGGCGCGGGCGATGGCCGCCGCGGCGGGGCCCAGCTCGGTCAGCGCGCTCCCGTCCAGGGAGACGATGCTGGTCACCTTCAGGAAGTCGTGCACCCCCAGGGACGACGCGAAGCGGGCGCTGCCACCGGTGGGCATTACGTGGCTGGGGCCGGCGGTGTAGTCGCCGATGGCCTCCGCCGACAGGCCGCCCACGAACACCGAGCCCGCGTTGGCCACCCGTTCCGCCCAGCGGTCGGCGTCTCGTACCTCCAGGCAGAGGTGCTCAGGGGCGTATTCGTTGGCCAGGGCCAGCGCCTCCTCCAGCGAGTCCACGATGACGGCCAGCCCCTGCGCCTCCAGAGCCGCGCGGGCGATATCCGCTCGCTCCAGGGTCGCCAGCTGGCTCTCCACCTCGGCCAGCGCGGCCTCGGCCAGCGCCTCCGAGTCTGTGATCAGGATGGGGCTGGCCAGGGCGTCGTGCTCGGCTTGGGCCAGCAGGTCGGCGGCGCAAAGGGCGGGATCGGCGTGGGCGTCGGCCACCACCACCGTCTCCGTGGGCCCGAAGAAGCCGTCGATGCCCACGAAGCCGTGCACCGCCTTCTTGGCCAGCGTGACGAAGATGTTTCCCGGCCCGCAGACCTTGTCCACCCGCGGGATGCTCTCCGTGCCGAAGGCCAGGGCGGCGATGCCCTGAGCGCCGCCGGCCCGAAAGACGCCGTCCACACCCGCGATGTCGGCCGCGGCGAGCTTCAGGGGCGACACGCTGCCGTCTGTGGCGGCGGGCGTCACCATGTACAGCTCCCGCACGCCGGCCACCCGAGCCGGGATGGCGGTCATGAGCACCGAGGACGGATAGACGGCCTGCGTGCCCGGAACGTAGATGCCCGCCCGCTCCAGGGGCCGCACCCGCTGCCCGAAGGGCCCTTCCTCGAAGCTGGCGGCGGCGTGGCGGAGCTGCGCCTCGTGGAAGGCGCGAATGCGGTCGGCAGCGAAACGGAGGGCCGCCATCACCTCGGCGTCCACGGCCTGGCAGGCAGCCGCTATCTCGTCGCGCGACACCACCAGGGGGGCCGACGGCGGCACCCTGTCGATGGCCTCGTTGTAGCGGCGGACGGCAGCGTCGCCGCCGTCACGCACGTCGGCCAGAATGCGCTCCACTACCGTCTGGGCGTCCAGCTCGGCCCCGAAGACGCGCCGGATCTCCTGGCGGACGGCCGCGGGCAGATCTACGGCCGCCGGCGTGCCCCGCCAGCGGGAGAGCAGCCGCCGCCCCTCCTCGGCTCCGCGCACGAGCCTCAATCCAGGTACTCCCGGATGGCCTCGAGGGCCTCCTTGACCGACCTCTCCAGAAAGGCCTGGATGCGCTCCTGGGTCAAGTACGCGGTGGTCTCAGCCAGCAGGTCGGGCACGGTCTTCAGGAACTCGGCGTAGTCGTCGGCGCCGTCCAGACCCGCCGCCCGCAGCGCCCGCCCGGCCAGGTAGCGGAAGCGCTCCCAGTCCGGCGGCTGGTTCACCGCCTCCAAGGTCAGCGCCCGCCAGCGGGCGATAGTGTCCTTATCGATGAAGCCTACCTCCACATCCAGGGCAGTACGCGCCAGTTCCTTCACGATGTGGGCTACCGCCTCGCGGTCAGCGCGCGTCTGGCGGTCCAGCTCGTACTGGATCGCGCGGTCCATGATGTTGGCGCGCACGTCGCCGCCCTGAGGCGAGCACGGGCCGAAGAAGGGGCGGTAGATGTCGTTGATCCAGATCTCGTCCATCACCAAGTGGGCCATATAGCCAGCGATGAAGGCCGCCGTGGCTGGATTCAGGCCGGCCGGTCGGGCCAGTGCAGGATAGGCCTCGAACATCGCCCGCACGCCGTCCTGCCGGTCGAAGTTGTGCAGGTCGAAGAAGTGGGTGCGCTCTCGCTCCCAGCGGGTGAGGATACGGATGTCGGGAGCGGTGGAACCAAGGTAGAAGCTGCCCGGATCTTCGTCCAGCAGGCGGTGGCGCAGTTCGCCGCCCACGCGCTTCGCGACGACGGTGTGCAGGGTCAGCGGCGGCATTCGTTCGATTCCCTAGCCTTCTACCGCCATTTTATCATCCGCCAGACACGCCCCGGCCCGCCCCGTCTCGGAAGCGCTCGATGAGCTGCGCCAGGAGCTTCCCTTTTCGACCCGATGCCTTGCGCTGACCGACCAGGAGACAGGTCGTGGAGCGCAGAAAGCGGTCGATGGCCTTGAGGTTATTCTCTGCCAGCGTCCGCCCGGTCTGGATGCCCTCAATAAGCAGATCGGCGTCCTCGGGCACGAAGCCCTCCGAAGCGCCGCCGATCGGTATCACCTGGTAGCGCCAGAAGTGGTTCGCGCGGGCGTAGTTGTCAGCGATGGCCGGAAACTCCGAGGCGACCCGGATGGAGCCGGTACCTTGAGCCTTCCAGATGGCCATGGCCTGGGCCAGGCTATCGGCCGGCAGGTCTTGGCTCACTACAGCCGACAGGTCGAACTCGCCGCCGCCCAGGTCCACCGCCTCCGCCACCGGGCTCGCCGGGAAGCGATAGAGGTGCTCCAGCAGGCAATCGCGGCCGCTAAGGGCCAGGTCGAAGTTGCCCAGCGCCACCTGCTGGGGCATGTCGTGAGGCCGGATCACCTTGACCTCCAGCCCAGCGATGGAGCTGGCCGGCCGGCGCACCCACCCATCCTCGTCGTACCCGGCGAATGATAGGCCGGCGGCCCGCAGGATGGCGACGGCGTTGGGCTGTTGGTGGCCATCGGGCAGAGCCAGGCGCACCCCATCGGAAGTCGGGCGGGGTGTCCGCCCCAGGCGGACGGAAGCGGCCGCCACGGGCGCGGCGGGCAGCTCCAGCCGAGCGCTCGCCCGTGCAGCGGGCGGCTGGGCGCCCTCCAGGGCCATTAGCGGCTCCAACAGGGGGCTCAAGTCCTTCCCCTCAAGGCTGGGCCGGTGAGCGATGAGCCAGGGCGGGCCCCACAGCAAGCGGTGCAAGGGCACTAACCCCTGGAAGAGCACCTCCTCCTCGCTGGCGGCGGCCACCACCGCCAGGTCGGCGTCCTCGGGAGGGTAGGCCTCGGCGGCGCCCCACACCGGGAAGATGCGGTAGGCGGGTAGCCGGGCGGCTAGGGCGAAGGCCTCGGCCAGGTCCGGAAACTCGCTCACCAGGCGCAGGCCACGACGGCCGGCGAGCTGAGCCAGGCGTGCCAGGCCCCGATCAGACGCCGCCGCCACGTACAGCCCGACGGGCGGCAGGGGCAGCGGCCGCAGCATGACCAGCGCCTCGCTGGGGTAGCGCACCAATTGCTCCTCCACCCAGGCCAGGCCGCAGATACCCAGTTGGTAGTTGCCGAGGGCGATCTGAATGGGGATGTCCTTCTCCCGGAATACCCGAAGAAGCACGCCGTCCCGCTCGTGGAGATTGGGCCGATAAGAGCGCGACCCGTCAGCATAGCCGGAGACGGTCAGGCCCGCCCGGTCGAGGACAGCATCGACTTGACGGGCGAGCTGGCCGCCGGGGAGGGCCAGCTTAAGAGGCACCGGCCGTCGCCTCCAGGGCGGCCACCAGCCCGTCGAGGTCGGCGAACGAGCGACGCCGGCGCGTGGAGCTGTCGTAGAGCGCGAAGGTCACGCCCTCGCCTTTGGCCTCCACCGTCACCCGCCAGCGCCTGGCCGGCGCCTGGCCACCGGCCAGGGCCACCTCCGTCCACAGGCCCAATCGGCGGAGAGCGTCGGCGGCGGCGAAGGCGGCGGCCAGCTCCGCCGGCCCCCTCGAGGCCGGCTGAACGGTGACGGCCTGGTCCAACGCCGCCGC
>Ga0315286_10004265_pt1 | contig 13698 bp, 8 predicted proteins | sample YL17G10_0_MG_FD_205038 | JGI IMG/M metagenome (GOLD analysis project Ga0315286, IMG submission 205038) | Sediment microbial communities from Yellowstone Lake, YNP, Wyoming, USA - YL17G10_0 | ecosystem: Environmental > Aquatic > Freshwater > Lake > Sediment | place: USA: Wyoming | collected... | reverse complement strand
CACCGCTTCGATTGACCCCAACGCCTGGCTGACCCAGTTCGGGGTGGATGTGGACGGCTTCGACGAGATTGACGTCGTCGAAAGGACCCACGACGTGGACCCCGCCAAGGTCGAGCTCTACCGCGCCTGGCTGGCCCGCGAGTTCGGAGGCGTGCAGGTGAGCGACGCCATTGTGGATATGTCGGCGCGGCTCTACCTCGCGCTGAAGCAGGTGATCGCCGAAAAGCGTTTCGACTTCATCAGCGTGAAGTGCCTGCCGACGATGGCGAAGGTTTACACCAGCTTCTGCCTGCCCCACGCGCTGCTCGGCGACGCCAGCGACGCGGAAGGCCCGAAGGAAAGGATGGTCTGTGCCTGCGAGTCCGATTCCAACGGGGCCCTCACCATGCAGATGATGAAGAACGTGAACGATCAGGCCATCAACTTCGCCGACGTCCGCAACCTCGATCTCGATACCAACACGCTGCGCATCTCGAATTGCGGGTCGTCCGCGACCGAACTGGCTCGCTCCCGCAAGGAGGTCATCTGGGTCAAGCACGGCCTGCAGGAGTTGCCTTGGAAGCATGGGGCGATGTGCCCGCAGTGCGTGAGCCGCCCGGGCCGCCTCACCCTGGCCCGCCTGAGCCGCATCGCCGGTCGTTATGTCATGCTGATCACCGGCGGTGAGGCGTTGGACAAACCGCGCGAAGCGCTTAAGACGACTTACTGGGAGTTCTCGCCCCACACCTTCATCCGGCCCGATGTGCCGGGGAAGACGTTCGTAGCGCATCTTCGGTCCAACCACATCCATACGATGTATGGCGACTGGCGCAACGAACTCGTCCATCTCTGCCGGGTGCTCGGCATTGAGTCCATTGTCCCGGAGGGGGTGCCCGCGCGATGAACCAGCCCCATCCCATCGCCCCGGCCAACCGTCCGGTGATGGACCGGTTGCTCGCGGAAGTGCGCCGCCTCCATGCCGCCGGACGCCCCTGGGCCACGCTGCTGGCCATCTGTCCCAACTCCGAAGCGGTCCTGCGGGCTGCGGTGCTGGCCGCCGTCCAGGCCCGTGCGCCCCTGTTGCTCGCCACCACGCTCAACCAGGTGGATCTGGATCGCGGTTACACCGGTTGGACGCCCGAGGATCTGGTGAGGTTGTGCCGTGAGTTCGCGCAGACCTACGGTGTTACCCGAGCCGGGTGCTCGCCTGCGTCGATCACGGCGGCCCCTGGCTCAAGGACAAGCACACGCTCGAGCAATGGGCGCTCGACGCTTCGACGGATGGGGTGAAGCGGTCGCTCATCGCCGCCCTCGAAGCCGGCTATGATCTGCTGCACGTCGATCCCACCGTGGACCGCACCCTGCCGCCCGGCGAGAGCATCCGCATCGAAGTGGTGGTCGAACGTACGCTCACGCTGATCCGACACGTCGAAGCCCACCGCCGCAACCGCCGCCTGCCGCCCATCGCCTACGAAGTCGGGACGGAGGAGGTCCATGTCGGGCTGGCGGATCTGGCCGCCTTTCGCACGTTCTTGCGGGGCTTGCAGTCGGGGCTGTCGCGGGCCGGCCTGGATGACGTCTGGCCTTGTTTCGTCGTCGGCAAAGTCGGCACGGACCTGCACACCACGACCTTCGACGCCGACGTGGCGCTCGGCCTCTACCGCGAAGTGCAGTCGTGCGGCTCGGTCATCAAAGGCCACTACACCGACAACGTCGAGAACCCCGCCGCTTATCCCGCCAGTTTCATGGGGGGCGCGAATGTCGGGCCGGAATTCACCGAGATCAAGCATGACGCGCTGGTGGAGTTGGAAGCGCGGGAACAGACGGTGCTCGGCAAACAGGCGCTCGCGCAAGCCAGCGGCATCGGGCGCACGCTGGAGGCCGCCGTGTTTGGGTCAGAGCGTTGGAAGAAGTGGCTGCAGTCCGGGGAGGTGGGCCGGGATTTCCACGCCTAGACGCCGGAGCGGCGCGGTTGGCTGGTGCGGACGGGCTGCCGCTACATTTGGACCCAGCCGGAGGTGCGGGAGGCGCGAGCGCGGCTTTGTGCGAACCTGCGGCGCGACGGCGTGGACAGCGAGATGTTCGTCGTGCGCCGCATCACGGACCGCATCGCGAAATACTGCCGGGCGTTCAACCTCACAGGGCTGCTGGACGACGTGAACCTTACGCTTTGACCATGTCTCTCCCGAATTCAACGAAGCTGGATGTCCTCTCGGCCGGGGAGTTGATCGTCGAGATCATGCGCACCGGGCTGGACCAACCGCTCGAGAAGCCGGCGCCGTTCGAAGGGCCGTTCCCCAGTGGCGCGCCGGCTATCATGATCAGCGCCGCGGCTCAAGCCGGGCTGGGGACGGGTTTCATCGGCGCGGTGGGCGCGGACGAATTCGGCGACTGCCTGCTGAACCGGCTGCGCGCCGACGGCGTGGACCTGTCGCTCGTGCGCCGCGTCCCCGGGATGGCCACCGGCTGCGCGTTTGTTGCCTACCGTTCCGACGGCACTCGCAAGTTCATTTTCCACATCGGCCAGACGGCCAGCGGCCAAGTGTTCGACACGCCCGAGCTGCGCGCCTATGCCGCCCGTTTCCGCCACTGCCACCTGATGGGATGTTCGCTGACGGTCAGCGAGCCCGTGCGCCAGACCTGCCTGGCCGTGGCGCGCACGGTGAAGGATGGGGGCGGCACGGTCAGCTTCGATCCCAATCTGCGGCCCGAGTTGCTGGGCGTGGGCGAGGCCCGCCGCCGGCTCGACCCCCTGCTGGACCTGGCGGACCTGCTCCTGCCCAGCGGCGAAGAGGCCTGTTTGCTGACGGGGCTCCCGACCGACGAGGCCGCCTGCCAGAGTCTGCTTCGGCGCGGCGCGCGCATCGTGGCCCTAAAACGCGGCGACGCGGGTTGCCGGGTCGTGATGGTTTCTATGATCCCCAGAACAAAACCGTGACGTGGTGGGTCGATGGCGTGAAACAGATGAGCGCCGGCTCTCCCCACGTGCCGGAGGTCGGGGCCAGGCAGAATTTTTATCTGATCATCGGCGCCCAGAGCCACGGGAGGCAGAAACCATACTCCATGTTCGTCAGCGGCGTGAGGGCTTATGTGCCGCCGAGTTCACCGTTGCCGGCATGGAAAAGTGAGACGCAGACTAACATTCCTGAAATCTGAAGATGCACTCGATCAACCTCACTGCAGTCATCACCCTTGCCACTCGGCCGCTGGCCGCGCTGGTGCTGCTTTTCCCTGCCCTGGCCCAGAATGGTGCGGCCGGGGACATCCGGCCCAAGGGCTTTGATTCCGCCAGCCTCGCGGCCGCCCTTCAGCAGGCTGCTCCAGCCGATACCATTCGATTGCCAGCCGGAACGTTTGACATCACCGAAACGATCCAGCCTAAGTCTGGCGTGAAGCTGATTGGTGCGGGCCAGGACAAGACCCGCATTGTATATGGAGGAACCAAGCCGATATCCATCATGCGCATCGCCGACTGCCAGGACGTTGAATTGGCGCACCTCACCCTCGATGGCCAGGACAATCCGCTGGTCCAGGACGGGATTACTGGCGGCCACTCGCGCCGTTTGCTCATCCATCATGTAACGTTCTGCAACCTGGGCAAGGGCAGTTCGTCCTTTTCACATGGCATCATCTTTTCCGGTCATAATCCGACGATGGAGCGTGGCGTCACCGACAGCATCATCAGCGATTGCCGCTTCGAAAGAATCGGCCTGAAGGCTGAGTTCGGGAGTGGAATCCGGTTGGCTTGGGGAAGTGTGCGCAACCGGGTGGAGCGAAATGTGATCCGCGACACGGGCCGGGGCGGCATCTTTGGCGACCATTCGGCAGAACTCGTCATTCGCGGCAACCGCGTGAGCGGCTCTGGCGGCGAGGGATTGGGCATCGAGCTTTGGGGCGGCTGCCCCAGATCGTTGATCGAAGACAACGTGGTGGACCATTGGCTCAGCGTGGACAAGGGCGACCAAACGGCCGTGCGCCGCAATGTGGTCGGCACCGACGACGGCACCCTCAAGTTCATCGGGATCGAGATCATCGCGCGGAACATCGTCGTCACGGACAACGTCATCAAGCGGGGCGCCGCGATTGGGCTGTCGGTTTCCAACCAGGAGATCAAGAACAACGTTTTCTGGGGCTACAACACGATCGGCGACTGCGCCCAATGGGGTGCGCAGTTTCAAGGCGAGACCGGCGGGATCGCTCACCATTATTTCTATCGGTGCGACTTTGAGCAGACCGTCCAGGGTGACGCCCGCGTGCGGTATCCCCAGGCCAGCGGCCATGGATTTCGTTTTAACGGTTCCAGCCGGGAGCTGGTCTTCGAAGAATGTGCGTTCCGCAACAATGGCGGCTACGGGGTTCAGTTCGGCGGTCCGAAGGTGGACGCTGTTCCCTTCCTGCGCTGCGTATTCACGAACAACCGCCAGGGGTTGGTGACCGGGCTCTCTCCGGAAATGACCGTGGATTTCAAAGACTGCAAGGGGGCTGGGGACAAAGCCGGTCAATTGCCGGCGACCAAGGCTTTTTCCGGACCAGCACCCGTGGCTGATTTCGGAATACCGCAAGTCGTTCAAGCCGGAGCCGCGGCCCAGTTTGAATGCAAGTCGAAGCCGGCCAGCGGGGAAATTGCCGAGCGGCTGTGGGACTTTGGCCACGGCATCGCCGAGGTCGTAGCCAATCCCAAGCATACCTTTGAGCAACCGGGCAAGTACCGGGTGACGCTCATTGTCTGGGATGCCGCCGGGCGCGGCGCCCGGGCGGAGAAAGTGATTGAGGTCATGTCTGGCCAATAGAGATAACAACGCTGGACGCGACTGATCGGAGAAGGAGCAACGCCCTTAACATGAGTGAACCAGCCTCTCCCCTGAATCTCTCACGCCGAATGAATCTTCAACCACCCCAAACCTCCAATCCGCCATGGCCCGGTTTATCCGCAACCGGGACGCTGTGGCTAACCGTGGTGCTGGGCCTGGCCGTTGCCCCGGACCTGCCGGCAGCGGGTCACGCCGCGGTGGAATCGCCCCATACAGCACCTGCCTGGTTCCAAACCTGCCGCCCACACCTCGAGTGGGTCAACTGGGATCCAGATCTCGACGTCGAACGCTACGCGGACACGCTGGTGGCTCGCGCCCGGCAAATGAACTCCGACCTGCCGGTCTATCCCTGGGAGTCCGGCGGCTACGCGTTGTATCCGACCGAACTGGCGCCGCCCTACGAACACCTGCGCGGTCGTGATCTGATCGGCACCCTCGAGCGCAAAGCGCATGCGGCCGGGCTGCGCTTTGGTGTCTGCCTGCTGGGCCAGAGCGGCAACACCTACCTCCCGTCCGTCAAGCCAGACTGGGTCATGCGCGACCGAAACGACCAACCGGTCGGCCAATGGCACGGGTACAACTTCCGTTCCCTGTGCCCCAACTCGCCCTACACGAACTACCTCCACGACGTGGCCGCCGAACTCCTCCGGCGCTACCGCGTGGACGCGCTGTATTTGGAGGGTATCTACGTGAGCAGTGGTTTCTGCCGGTGCCAATACTGCCTCGATTCATTTCGTCAGACTTACCGCCGTGAGTTGCCGAAGGAACGACTCGATGACGACCGCGACTACCAGCGCTATCGTCAGGACAGCTTCGCTCGGCCCTTCCAAGTCCTGCGCCGGGCCATTAACAACGCGTCACCCAGCACGGCCTTTTTCGGCGGCATGGGTTACACCTACTACTTCGGCAAACAAGGCGATGACGTGCGCCGCGTCGCGCCCCTGGTGGACGTGGTTTGCCTCGAAGCGCAGTGGAACTACGACTTGCCCCAAGGCTATGATCCGGGTTGGGCGCCCACGTTGCCCGAGGTCGGCCTGATGATGCAACAGCTCCGTTCCGCGGGAGGAAAGCCCGTGCTGGGCACCGTCTGGATCGCCAAGCACGTGGACCAGAATTACGCGCCGCGCACCCCTGCCAACGTGACGCTCAACTTCATGGAGATCCTCGCCCGAGGCGCCATTCCCCAGGTCCATACCCAAAACGCCCTCGAAGTGGATGCGACTCATCTCCCGACCCTGGGCCGGCTCTATGCCGCGGCCGGCAAGCTGTTGCCCTGGCTCGCTGACAGCGAACCGCTCGCGCACGTCGGGCTTCTCGACTGGGCTTCGCTGGACCGGCCGGCGGACTTCCTCGACGGCTCACTGCGCGGTGCCTACAAGGCCATGCGCGAAGCCCATGTGCCCGTCACGCTCGTCACGTCGGCACAGGTCCCCACGACGGCCTGCAACGTTCTCTTCCTCGCCAACGCGCGTTCCCTGGACGAGCCGACGGCCGAGGCCATCGAACGATTCGTTCGCCGTGGCGGCGGACTGGTCATGACGTACCAGACTCGTGAAGTAGTAAGCGGCCCTGTCAGAACGCCGGTTTCGGGCGAACGACAGGCAATGGCTGGACGAGCCCGCAGCCCCGCCGAAACGCTGAACCAAGTTAGACAACTGAGCCTGAGCATGACACCGACCCTCCTGACACGCAGAGGTTTTCTGGCGCGAGCCGCCGCGGGGGGCGCCGCTCTGGCCGCCGCCCCTCTGCTCACCGCCGCCAACCGGCCCCACGTGCCCGGCCCGGTGACCCAGGTTCGCCGCCATCGCGGCCAGCCGGCCTTCTTCCTGGACGGCAAGCCATACACAAAGCCGGTGTTTGAGACCTATGCGCCCCAGGCGAAGTTCTTCCGGCAGTTCGCGGAGGCCGGAACCGACGTCTTCTGCTTCTCCACGAACCTGGGAAACGGCTTCGCCGCACCGACGTGGCTGGGCGAGGGCCGCTGGGATTTCACGCAACTGGATGAACTTGCCCATCGCGTGCTGGCGGCCAATCCCCGCGGCCTGATCATGCCCCGGATCCTGCTGAACACGCCCGACTGGTGGGTGACGGAAAATCCCGGCGAGTGCCAGGTGTTGGCCAACGGCTCGCGCCATTACTCGGCCGGCATCAGCATGGGGCGGAGCGGCAACGCCTTTCCTTCGCTTGCCTCTCTGAAATGGCGGTCCGACACTGCCGGAGCGCTCCGGCGGGTGATCCGGCACATGCAACAGTCCGATTACGGCGATCGGATGTTCGGCTACTTCGTTACGGGGCTGATGAGCGAGGAGTGGTACCACTGGAGCATCCACACGAACCAGTTGAGCGACTACAGCCCGCATGCGGTGCGCGCATTTCGCGACTGGCTGCGGGCGAAGTATCGCACGACGGGAGCCCTGCGCGCCGCGTGGAACGACCCACAGGTGGATTTCGACATCGCGTCCGTCCCCACCCAGGCAGCTCGGCAGCGGGACCGGCAGCGTACGTTCCGGGATCCCGGAACCGAGCTGGCGGTCATTGACTGGTATCTTTTCAACAACGACCTCATCCCGGATACCATCGACGGGTTCGCCCGCGCCGCCAAGGAAGCGTGCGCGGGCCGCAAAGTGGTCGGCACGTTCTACTGCTGCCTGTTCGAATTCGGCGGCGACCCGGAGTTTGGTCACAACGCGATGACCCGGCTGGTGCAGTCGAAGCATCTGGATTTCGTGGCGGTCACCGCCAGCTATGGCAACCGGGAAGCCAGCACGGGGGCGGACTACGCCCGGGCGCCGATTACCTCGCTGGGGCTGCACGGCAAACTCTGGTACCACGACAATGACACCGTGTCGTTCCGGTACGACGCGATGAATGCGGGGAATCCAGATCGGGCTACCGTGGCACGGTATCGCCGCGAATTGGGCGTCACCGAGACCCCGCAGGAAACCATTTGGCAATACCGGCGTGGCGCCGGGTTTGTCCTGGGCCACGGGATCTACCAGAGCTTCTTCGACCTGCATGGTGGCTACTTCGATGACCCGCAACTCATGGCCGAGGTCAAGCGGCTCAACACGTTGCTGGCCGACGCGAAAAACCACGACTGCTCTTCGGTCGCAGAAATTCTGGTGGTCTCAGATGAACCCTCGTGCAGTTACGCGACGTTCGAGAGCGGTTTCCTCCAGCAGACTCTCCAGCCCGCGCAGGTACAGTTGGCCACGCTTGGCGCGCCCCACGATTCGATCTTGGTGGACGACCTGGGGCGGCTCGACCTGAAGCGTTACAAGCTGGTCATCTTCCCGAACTGTTTTCAGCTCACCGACGCCCAGCGGGAACGCATCCGGCGCCAGGTGCTGAGTCGGGATCGCACCGTGCTGTGGTGTTACGCGCCCGGGCTGTTCAACGGTGCTGCCACTTCCATCGAAGCCATGCGCGAGTTGACCGGCCTCCGATTGGTGCGGGCCGCGAAGGCGGACCGGGTACGGGCGAGGATTGCCTTAAGCAAGGCGGGCGAAGCGTTCTTGAAGGGTGGTCCCGTCGCTTCATTGGCTTCCCTGACGGTGCCGAAACGGACTGAAGTCCGCACTCCGGAGAAAACAGTCATAGGCCACGAGCACGTCTGGGCACAACTCTTCTCCGTCGAAGACCCGCAGGCCATCGCGCTCGGCCACCTGGAAGGCCGGTCGGGCGTCGTTCTGGCGCTGAAGCGCCTGAAAGACTGGACCTCGGTTTATACACTGAACCCGGTCTTGCCGGCCGCCTTTCTCCGCGCGCTGGCCCGCTCGGCCGGCGTTCATCTCTACAACGGCCGCGACGACACCTTCTACGCCAGCCGCAGCTATCTCTGCCTGAACGCCGACGGTCCGGGGGCGCGCACGCTGCGTTTCCCCAGACTCGTGGACCTGTTCGACCCGTTTACGGAAAAGCGCCTCGCCCGCCGCGTGACGCGCTTTGCCCATGCGTTCGAGGACAAGGAAACGTGGCTGGTCCGTTATCGGGGCAGTTGAGCATTGAACCTTCCGGCGGTGCATCTCCGGGGGTTGCCCGTGGCGGTGCCCACAACCCGGATGCACGGACCTGCCGGGGTCATGGGACCACTCGGTTGATTTCAGACACGGAACAAGGGCAACATCGCGGCATGAAGCTCCGTGGACACATTACAGTGGAACCGGGCAAGTGCGGGCCGGCTCTTATGACCCATCAGCAGCTATTCCGGAGCGTCTGCCTCGGCTTGTTCAGCCTTGGCTTCATCGCCTGCTTCGGACTTGTGGGGGTCGCCGGCTTGGCGCAAGCCGCCGCGAGGGACTCCCAAACGGAAACGGAGCGTTCGCTTCGGCCCTCGGAGGTCAGCTCCAAGCCCGCATCCTTCAGCGCGCGAGCAGGTGACGAGCGTGAATTCACGTGGTGGTTGCCGCCCGGCGCGGAGGAATACGTCCTGCCCATCTCAGCGGGCATGATCGTGCAGGCGGGCAACCCCGAGCAAATGGCCTGGCTGCGCCAGGGCTCGCCGTGGAGCTTCAGCCAGTTGCCTGCCTTCGGCGCACGGTACGGTGAGCGAATGCTCGTGGTGATTGTGCCATGGCCGCATTACGCCGGGCTCGTGACGCAGGATCGGGTCGGGGTCCGGTTTGCCTTTCCGGAAAAGCGCAACAACACGACGCCGTGTGAGCTCGTCGCGCAATGGGCGGGGCCGGAGCCGCTCGAGATCGCCCGGGTCTTCCGCGAGTGGCGTGAGCGGGCGAAGGATACCGGCGCGGTGCCGCCAGCGCGGTCGCTGGCACAAAAGGCCGCGGAGTTGCCATCTGTCTCGCGGCTGTTTGGCGCGCCGCATATCTATCTCTGGGGACCGGCGATGTTCAGTCGTCACGACGTCCCGCGAAACAAGTGGGTTCCGCTGGCCAAAGCCCTCCGGGACGCTCCGGACGACAGCGAGGCCGCCCGCCTGCGCGCGAGTTTTTCCTCGGACCAGCGACGCAGCCGCGGGGAACTGGCCGGCGCGGAGTGGCCGATGAACTACCTGGTCCTTGACGTGGCTCAGGCGATTGACGCCGCGATGGCCAGTCGCGGTCTGCTCGGTCTTAAGGAAACCACCGCGCTCCCGGAAGTCACGGGCCGGAACCGCGCGCTCATCGTCAGAGCCTTGGCCCCCTTCGCCAATCCCCCGGAGACATGGGGTGACGGGCTGTCGATCACTTTGTTGAACAACCTTCACGATGCGGGCATCGACCGCGCGCTGCTGCTGCTGAGTGATCTCTATGCCAAGGCCGTCCGGCCGGACGTCGCTGCCCGGGCCGGGGAACTGGGCTACCTGCTCGGGCCATACGATTCCTATCATTCCGTCCACTCACCCGGCGCCCCCGAGGATCAGACCTGGGAGACGGCGCAGTTTGATGAAACCGCCTCCACGGATGGCCGGGTGTTGAGAATCGATGGCCAGGGCCATGGCGGTTTTCGTGGCCGGGGGTATCACCTGGCCCCGTCGGCCGCCTGGCCGTACGTGGAACGGCGGGTTGACTCCGTGCTGCGCCTGAACCCCTACTCGGCCTGGTTCGTGGATTGCGACGCCACCGCGGAATGTTTTGACGATTACCATCCGCTGCACCCGGCGACGCGCGTGGACGACATCAATGCCCGGCGACGACGGTTGCGCTGGCTCGAAACGGAAAAGCGGCTCGTGGTCGGCAGCGAAGATGGCTCGGTCCTGTTCGCCGATGTCATTCACCTCGGGCACGGGGTGCAGACGCCTTACCTCGGCCACCTCGATCCCGCCTTTCGCGACCAGGACAGCCCTCACTTCCTGGGCCGCCGCTGGCCGCCCGACTCACCCGAACAATCGTTCAAGCCCGTGCCCGTTCCGCCCTCGCTCCGGTGGCCGTACTTCGATCCACGCGCGCGGCTTCCGCTCTACCAGGCCGCGTTGGGCGACCAGGTGGTGGTGTCGCATCACTGGAGCTTCGACTCGTTCAAGTTCAGCGACCTCGCGGCGGATCGGGAGCTCATGGAAATCCTCTACCTGGTTCCGCCCTTGTACCACCTCAACCGGGAAACCTGGCCCCAGCGAAAGAACCGCATCACGCGCCACTTTTCATTCTGGAGCCCGCTGCACCGGCAGCTCGCGACGGCGCCCCTGACGCGCTTCGAATGTCTAACCAAAGACCGGCTGGTCCAACGCACGACGTTTCGTCACCCCGCCGGCGATGTCACCCTCACCGTCAATTTCTCGACCGACCCACGCTCGGGCTTGCCGCCGCGTTCGGCAACCGTGGGTGGACCGGTCGACGTGACACAGAAACTGTACCAATGCAACTGAACCTGCGCCCGGAAGGGGAAACCTCCAGAGCCTCGATGAAAATGGCACCGCCGACTGAAATGACGAGGGACCTCTGGACACGCCGTGATTTCATCCGAACCGCTTCGGCGGGCGTCGCGGCCGAGATGATCGAACGCTGCCACCGCCGCCACATCGCCGTCGTGCTCTACGCCAGCCTCATCCACGATCGCTGGGCCTTCGACAACCACCCCGAGTGGCGCGGGAAACACGCGCGCGGATTCGAGTTCGGCACAAACAGCCGGTACGGCAAACCCGCCGCCTCCGTCGAGCACCAGTCCTCGACCTATCCGCTCGGCTGGTCCAACGGCGTGTCGTATCCCCTGGTGCCCCAGAACGATTTCCTCCAGGGCGATTTCTACGGCGACGCGCTCCAAGGCTCATTCGTGCGGAAACTCCTGAGCGAACTCACGCCGAATCGCCCGTTCGGCTACGAAACCAGTTTCTCGACCGAGCTGCGCGATCATACCGGCAAGAAGTCGGAGGCCTTGCTCGAGGCCAAGGCCAGCGCGGCGATTGCCGATTGCGCGGCGTTCATCTTCATCGATGCGATCGACCAGCTCGCCCGGTTCAAGGTGCTGATCCTGTCCAATGTGCATCACCTGTCGCCTGACGAAGCCCGGGCAATCCGCGAGTTCGTGCGCCAGGGCGGTGGCGTCTACGCCAGCGGCGGGACCTCGCTGGTCACGACCAGCGGCCGACGACTCCCGGACTTCCAACTGGCCGATGTGTTTGGTGTGTCGCTGGTCAAGGCGGATTGGTCCGACCGCGAACATTACGTCGCGCCAACCCCGGCGGGTGCAGCGGATTTTGCCGGCTGGGAAGCCACGCATTCGCCGTTTTTGAAGGGCTATGGCTTCGAGGTCCGCGCGCTGCCTGGGGCCGAGGTGCTGGCCACCACCAGGCTCCCCTGGCCGGCCCCGGAGCCGAGCCGGTTCTCCTCGATCCACAGCAATCCACCCTGGGTGCCCACGGGTAACCCGGAGACCGTGTTCAACCGTTTCGGCGCCGGCCGGGTCATCTACTGCGCCAGCGTGCTGGAGGAAGTGGAAGGCTTGCAGGACACCTTTATCCGGCTGCTTCGCCGGCTACAGCCATCGTTCACCTTTGAGGCCACAGCCCCGGCAGCCGTGGAACTGACGCTGTTCCACCAACCTGACCGTCGGCGTTATCTGCTGAGCATGGTCAACTTTCAACATGACTTGCCGAACATTCCCGTGGACGACATCCAGGTGCAGTTGCGCCTGCCACACGGGGTGCGCAGCATGCGTCAACTTGTGGTCGGCAAGGCCATGCGACATCGCGAACGGAACGGCGTGGTCACCTTCACCACACCGCGGCTCCACTCGTTGGCGCTGTTTGCCGTGAACCATGCCTGGAGCTTGGGGCAGCCGCGATGCGAAGGAGCTGAATCACGAACAAGACGTGCTAGCGGATCAAGCCCAGCGCGGTCCACACCTCGACGGTGAAGAAGTCGGCTGCGGCCAGTACTTCCCAGTGGCTCTTCAGGAACTCCTTCCAGGTGGTTCCTCTTTGCCGGTCCGGAGCCGGCTCCACCCCCGCCTCTTTCAGGATCTTGGCGATCGTGTCCCGTCCGATTTCATGGCCCAGGTTCTGCAGGGCGCCTTGGATGCGGGTGGCTGCCGCTTGAACGCGGATTCGCCACGTACACGCTCGCCCGCGCCGGCAGCGGCGACCCGCCCTGCATCCGCGACGACCCTCGCCCGCTCCACGCGAAGCCGGGCCGGGGCAAACCCGGCCCTTCAATCCCGCACGGTGCTCAGTCCCATGCGGAGAATCCGATCGATCAATTGCGGATAGGGAAGGTTCGCCTTCCGGGCGGACTGGGCGAAATCCTCATCCTCTGCCAGAATCGGATTCGGGTTGGCCTCGATGAAATAGACCTCGTTGTTGGGCGCGAGCCGCAGGTCCAGGCGCGCGTACCCGTCGATCGTGAGCAACCGATAGATGCGCTTGCAGGTCTGTTCCATATCGGCCACCAGTGCGGGGTGGAGCCCTTCGGCGAACTGATTCTGCAGGCCCCAGCGCTTCCGGTATTCGGCGTCCCACTTGGCCTTGTAGGTGGCGATCTTGGGTTCGTCGGGCGGAACAGCCTGGAAGACGAGCTCGCGAATGGGGAAGACCTGGAGCCGGTGGTTGCCGAGGGTGCTGACGTAGAGCTCGCGGCCTTCGATGTATTCTTCTGCGATCACGTCGCTGTCGAATTTCTCGTGGAGGAACTGCACCCGCTCCTTGAACTGCTCGTCCGTCTCCACGAAGGACGCCTGGGAAATGCCCAGCGACGCCTCCTCCTTGAGCGGCTTCACCAGAATGGGAAACTTCAGCCGCGGGGGCCGGGCGATCCGCTTGCCGCGAGCCACGGTCATGAACTCCGGCACGCGGATGCGATGATAGCCGAGGATTTTCTTGGAGATGCCCTTGTGTTTGCAGAGCGTGAGCCCGGTGGAGCCGCAACCGGTGAACGGCAGCCCCTGCATTTCGAGGAACGAAACGATGTTCTGGTCGAACGCGCGGTTGTTCTTGAACTGGTCGGCCAGGTTGAAGATCACGTCCGGCTGGAAGCTC
>Ga0315286_10004264_pt1 | contig 13698 bp, 12 predicted proteins | sample YL17G10_0_MG_FD_205038 | JGI IMG/M metagenome (GOLD analysis project Ga0315286, IMG submission 205038) | Sediment microbial communities from Yellowstone Lake, YNP, Wyoming, USA - YL17G10_0 | ecosystem: Environmental > Aquatic > Freshwater > Lake > Sediment | place: USA: Wyoming | collected... | reverse complement strand
AAGTGCAGCAGGTCATGCCTGTGTGGTCTCTCGCCTAATTGTGTAAAGCCTAGTTTCTCAAGCTCCGCGGAGAACCACTGTGCTTTAGACACTTGCTCATTCCAATGGGCAACTCTTTCTTTCACAAAGGGAAACGAAGCGATGAGTGTCATCAAAGGAACCCCCCTGACACTACAGCCGAGAAGCTCAATATCTTTATTGGCGTGCCTCCCCGATTTTCTCAACACTATCTGTTCCCATTTCTTCTTCATTCCCAGTACCCCAACAGGTCCGGCAGATGCCATACTTTTGTGCCCGCTACCGATAATGAAATCAGCCCCTGTCTCTGCCATGCTTATCGGCATTCTGCCTACAGCGTATGCCCCGTTGAGAATATAGGGGACATTGTATTCTTGGGCGATTTCTCCTAACCTTCTGGCATCGGGAAGGTTTCCATAATTACCGTCGGGATAAGTCAATAGAATCAGCTTAGGGGCATGTTGCTTCATGAGCGCTGCATATTCGTTAACATCGACCCTGAATTCAGGATGTCCGGAGTTAGGCACCTCGATTATGTTCAATCCCACCCTTTCAGCAGCTACGAACGTTGTATAATGTCTGTTGGCATCAACAAGAATCGAGTCCCCCGGCCTGGCCAGAGAATGCATCACCATAAACTTGCCTTCCCGAGCTCCGTGGGTTATCGTGGCAACTTCACAGCCCAAGAACTGAGGCAGGAGCTCCTGGACGAAGTCCCGGATAGGGGGATTGGTTATATTACATAAACTACCCTGGCAAAAATCGCACACTGAATATCCGTCCGCAAATTCCGTCAAAGCCTCCCTGGCGGCATCGGTAAGCATGCCGCCTGTCTGCAGAGGCATGAGGTTAATAAGCCCCTTATGGTCTCTGCGCAACCCGCTGAGCTTCTGTAGTGACTTGCTACTTTTCTGTTCCATCTTCTCTCCCACTTCGGTCAAGCGTTTTCAGCAACCCGAACTGTCATTGCCAGCGACCTGCCCGCCAAGGCTTGACTCGCCTGCCGAAGTCTTACGGCGAGCAGGCAGGCGGGAGTGAGGCAATCTCACGCCCCTCCACGAGATTGCTTCGTCCCGATAAATCGAGACTCGCAATGACACCATCCACATCGCTAAGCCTTATGGCTTAGAGTTTCTTGGCTTCTATAGCCACAAATACAGCGCCCCCGACCTTTATCTTCTTCCGCTGTCCTTCAATATGCTGTCGCACAGCCTCGGGGATCTCCAGGTTAAGGTCGGAAAGATGCTTTATGCCCTTTACCTGATAGGTCAGGTTATTGGTGCTACTTTCTATTGCTGCTGCCGCACCCGTGGCGATAGCACGCATATAGTTTATCCCTGTGTATGTTCCTGAGGGCACAACATCGCTATAAATAGCGCCATTGGCGACGCAGATCTCGTTGAAACCGGCCGGGCCGATTAATCTCTTGCCGACTTCTTTTTCGAAAACCTTCACCTCGATAGACTCGTCTTTCCAGGCCAAAAACTCACATGGCGCAATCTCGTCTTTGTGCTTTCGGGCGGTTTCCTCAATTGCCCTGGCTATTCCCTGCCCCCTGGCAGTCTGAGGGCTGGCTATATAGCTGATGGATTTGGCTATCTCCTCGTCAGAATACTCGACTACGGTAAACTGGGGGTATGCCAGCTTCCTGACATCGTCTATTTCATAAATAAGCATCCCCAATCGCTCGATGCCGAATCCGGCGTTGAACACAGGGTATTTGATGTCGAAGTTAGCCAGGGCCACCGGCGAATACATCCCGATGTCCGCTATCTCGAGCCAGGTGCCTTTATGTTTGACAAAGACCTCTTGCTCCTGCCCCGGGGCATAATACTTGGAAGTTGCTGTCTTAGTCTCAAATTTGATGTCTGAGAAGCCATATTGCTGCATAACATTCCTGGTGATCGCCCTTCCCGCATCCAAAGACATTTGGGGGTCCATAACCACAATAGATGCGGAGTGGTGGACTCGCAGATGCCGGGCATCCTCTCTCTGTTCATTGCGGTATCTGGGGCCCACGGAAAACAAAGCGACCGGAAAACTGGCTTTGTCCTGTAATGCTGCCAGGGTATGAAACCAGGTAGCCGTCATGTGACTTCTCAGAGTCTTGTTGGAGGGCACTGGCTGTAGTTCTTTTATCTCGGGGAAGACCCTGTCCATGAGTTCCGTAGCCTGGTAATCGGTGATGCCCAGCTTGGCGATAAGCTCTTCGATGAGATTGTCCGCCTCGATTTCCCCCTTTTTATAACTTCTCAAGATGGTCTGCAATTTTGCGACGTCCATTCCCTCGGCTATTTTCTTTATCTCGGCTATCCTTTTTGCGCTCAGCCCGATGTCCGGGCGGGGCAATTCCGCCAGATAAAAGGCCCTGTCAAGGATAACCCGGGCTTCCGGTCCATACTGCTTGACCACATCGCTGTCGGGCAGCAGTGTGAGATTCTCGACCTCGTCGAAACCCAGGTTTAGCAAAATCTGACGTGATTTTTGAATTAGTTCCCGGACAAGATGGGGTTTACCTTTCTTCGCCAGAGAGACTTCCGTGCCGGTGGGGATCAACTTGGCTGTAGCTATCCAGGCCTCGGTAAAATTGGTTTTTGCCTTGGACTTTATTTCCCCCGTATCGAAGGCTGCCATAGCGCAAAGTATATCTCAAATGCTGAGACAGTAGCTAGCCTTCTATTGCTTCTTGTCCTTTGGGGTATCTTCCACCTTCTCCACTTCGATAGTGCATTCTGTGACCAGTGCGGCAATTGCTCCCAGCGCAGCCAGTACCGGCGCTGCCAGGGCCGTTACCGCAGCTACACCAACGCCTGCCGTCAGCGGGATGTCTATTAAGGGGCGTCCCTTATGTATTAGACGGACTCTCCTAATATTTCCTTGATGTATTAGCTCCTTGATCTTCTCAACCACCTGACTTCCATCTACTGTGAACTTCTCAGTTGCCATTGTCCTTGACCTCCTTAACTTGATTTTCTAGGGCGACCGTTCAGGTCGCGCTGCACGGGGCTAAAGCCTCGCGGTACCTCCTGTGGCTTCGGCGCACCGCAGCAGGTATTGCTTCAGCATGTTTAGCGCGGCTTCAGCCGCATCTCGCTTGTTTCCCTCTCGGTTTCCTGGAAAGACATGTTTCCGACTCAAGCTCCCATCCTTGGCTGCCAGGCCCAGGTAGAAAAACCCCACTGGTTTTTCGGGGGTAGCTCCTGAGGGGCCGGCAATCCCGGTATCGGACACGCATACATCTACATCCAGGAGCTTTCTGCCGCCTCGAGCCATCTCCCGCGCGGTTTGCTCGCTCACCGCTCCATACTTTTCAATGGTTGCCTTTTTTACCCCCAGCAGGGCGACTTTTGCTTCGTTGCTATAAGCTACTACCGAGCCCTTGAAATAGTCCGAGCTGCCGGGGATATTGGTTATCCTGTCAGCTATCCTCCCGCCGGTAGCCGACTCAACAGCGCCGATGGTCAACCACTTTCCCGTTTTGGCCTGGTATTCTCTTATCAGCCGGCCAATTTCTGCTTCCAGTTCTGCCATTATTTGTTAATTTTAACACGTCTCCTTGCTATAATTCAGCGATGGCTGAATTGAGCGACACAATCACCTTTCTGGGCACTGCAGGCGCCCGGTTTGTTGTGATTCGCCAATTTCTGGCTTCCGGGGGCGCCTGGCTTAACCTTGGTGACACTCAAATACTCCTCGACCCCGGTCCCGGCTCCCTGGTCCAGGTTGCCAGGAGGAAACTCGACCCCGCGAAACTGGACGCCATTGTTCTGTCTCATAAGCACCTAGACCACAGCGGGGATATTAACATCATGATTGAAGCTATGACCGACGGAGGTACAAAGAAGCGTGGCACGGTCTTCGCTCCCGCCGATGCCCTGGACCAAGACCCGGTTATCCTTTCTTATCTACGGTCTTATCCCCAAAGCATACAGGTCCTAACTGAAGGCGGGTCTTACACAATAAACGACGTTTCTTTCAAGACTCCCGTCAGGCATAAGCACCCCGTGGAAACATACGGCTTTACCTTCCAGACGCCGCGGCATACTTTCTCCTGGATTGTTGATACGAAATATTCTGAAGATTTAGCCGGTCACTATGAAGGCGATTTGCTGATTATCAATGTGGTTCGATTAAACCCCGGAGCTCCTGTGGACCATCTAGCTCTTTCTGAAGCACGGAGCATAATCGAGCAAATAAGGCCAAGAGCGGCCATCCTTACCCATTTCGGCATGACCATGTGGCGGGCCAAACCCTGGGAACTAGCTGAGAAATTGACCCGGGAGACCGGAGTCACAGTCATTGCCGCCAGGGACGGTATGAAGTTCGATCTGGCGCAATTGAAAGATGATAAGATACAAGCTCTAACGTAGCAAGTCCTAACTCACCATCGTCCTTCTGAATAACATAATCCCCGCAGCAAATAGGACGACTGCCCAGCCGATAAGCCAGTAAATATCGAGTATGATGGCTGGGAAAGGGGAGCCGTTGATAACAGCTCGAGAGGCGTCTATACCATGGATAAAGGGAAGGGCTCCAGCAACGCTTTTGAGAGCCGAAGGCATACGATCTACTGTGAACCAGGCCCCGGAAATCATGGCCATGGGGACGATGAAGAGCCAGGAAATACCCGCTTGAGACTCGCTTTTGACCAGGCTGCCCACTATCATGCCTATCCCGATAGCGCAAAGCCCGATAAGAAAGAAGATAAGAAAGGCATACCCCAGATTGCCGACAATGGTCAAGCCTAGCGCCATCCCCACGCCAAGATAAATCAGCGTGGAAACTATGAGCACCGGGATAAATGGCAGGGAATACCCCAGAATGAAGTCCCAGGGTCTGGCTGGGGTAGTGAACATTCGAGACAGAAAGCCCTTCTCCCTATCACCGGCAATTATTCCCGCCGCTGTGGAAATCAAAATCATGAGTCCGTAGACAGCTATCCCGGGAAAGTAGAAATTGACAGCCATATTCTTTATTTTGCTTTCCGTTCCTTTTAGCTCGACATTTAGAGAGGGAACCACTCCCAGGAATTCAGAGCCAGCAGCCTCTATCATAGGTTTTAATTGTAGACCTATCATCGGGTCTGCTGCCTTGTAGACTAACTCTAAGTTGATAGCTTGTTGGGTCTGTTGTGCCTGCTCGAATCCCGAGGGAATGAATAAATAAAATGATATTCTGCCGTTCTCCAGGTCTTCCTGGGCCTGAGATTTTTCACTGTATATCGGCTCATTCAATTCGATAGCACCCACAATTCCAAGATACTGTACAAAGAGAGAGGACTTTTGGGAGCCGTCTTCGTCCGCTATGCTCAGCGCAATAGGGCCGGCCTGTCCCCCACCAGCGGCGGCGACAAATACCAACATAAAGGCAACGGGCATTCCCAGGAGAAAGCCTAGAAGAACAGGGTTTCTAGAAATCTCCTTCAAATTCCTTTTGCCGATTTCCCAGAACTTCATTTCCTTCACCTCTCTTCTAGTCTCTAAGCTTCTTTCCCGTTATCTGGATAAAGACGTCCTCCAGAGTTGGCTGCTCTAAGGCAGCAGAGTAAACGGTAACTCCTCGGGAATGGAGATGGTTTACTATCTCTTTGAAGTCCAGGTCCTTATGGGAAATCTTAAGCTGCCCCTTGGTCACCGCAACCCTGGAATATTTGTTGTGCAAATCCGCTATGACCTCAGCGGTGAGGCTTTCCGTTGAGACGACCATGTTTCGCATCCCAAAGAGATTTTTCTTTAGCTCTTGAGATGTCCCGAGAGCCACAACCCTTCCCTCGTCAATAATCCCTATTCGGTCGGAGAGTGAATCCGCTTCCTCCATATAATGAGTAGTGAGAAGGATAGTCTTCTTTCCCTTAAGCCCAGCGATATGTTCCCAGATGGCTCTTCTTGCCTGGGGGTCGAGGCCCAACGTGGGTTCATCCAGAAATAATACCTGAGGATCAGAGACGAGCGCCATGGCTATACTGAGCCTCCTTTTCATCCCTCCGGAAAACTTCCGCACTTGGTCTTTAGCCCTTTCCATAAGCCCCATCGTCTCCAGCAGTTCCGTCGACCGCCTTTTTACTTGGCTAGAGCTCAGGCCATGGACCCTGGCAATCAGAGCCAGGTTTTCCCAGCAGTTAAGGCGCTCAGAGAGGATGGTATCCTGTGGCGATACCCCAATGAGCCTTTTGACCGCGAATGGTGTTTTAACTACATCATAGCCCAATATAGAGGCACTCCCCTTTGTTGGCTTTAAGAGGCAACACAACATCCTGATGGCGGTCGTCTTCCCTGCGCCGTTAGGACCGAGGAGAGAGAAAAGCTCGCCCTTCTTTATCTCCAAATCAACCCCGTTTACCGCTACTAAGCCATCAAACTCCTTGGTGAGCTTGAAGGTTTGTACTGCATTCATTTCTTTGCTTCTCATTCTACAAATAGTACTACAGTTAATGTTCTAGAGACAATGGCATGTAATCGCGGGAAGATGGACTTCAGTCTTATCCATCGGCGCTTCTAGGTTTTTCACCGGGCCGAAATGTTTTGAGTATATTCAAGGAAGGTTCCAGCCTTAACTCCCAGACGTATGATGTATCGACCACATCCGGATTATTGCATTTCCAGCATCCCTTCGTGACGTTTGCCGCCTGCCGGCGATCCCAGTTTTTCATTATATCATCGAACGGGGAAGCTCTCACATTTCCATAAGGTTTGTCATAGTTGAAGCAGTTCGTTACGTTGCCCTCTGGAGTCACGGTTACGTAGACAAAAGGGACACGGCAAACATAATGCGTCATATTCAACAGGTATCTCTGCAGATAGGTTCGGGAATTATTTATGGAATAGCCCTTCTTTTTCAGGGCAAGCAACTCTCTGGCTGCTTGTTGCTCTGACTCTCGCGATGCTAGAGTTTGCTTGTTTGTCTCACCAGTCTCTTTCAAAATCCCTTCCTTTGCCGGGCAGACCCAGAGCGATACGCCGAGTGAGCGGGCCAGGTCTGCCATCTGCCCCATCATATTCTCATTTCCCCGATGGAGGAGACAATTGATTACGATCTTCTCGGGAGAGTTCATCCTCTTTAAGATCTCTATGCCCTCAACAGCCCTGGCGAAAAGCCCCGGCATGCCCCTGAAAGAATCGTGACCCTTGCTGTCCGGATAATCCAGTGAGACTATAATAGAGTGGACTTCTTTGCCGATTTCATGTGCTCTGTCCGGTAGCAGAAGTCCATTGGTGATCACGGTCGTCATCATTCCGTTTTCGCAGGAAGAACGGCACAGCCGGCCAATGTCCTGCCGCAAGAGGGGCTCTCCACCCCATATCGCATTTAATACGAATCCTGCATCCTTCGCGCCTCGATAGAGCCGTTCGATCACGCTCGTTTCAAGCTCGTCCGCTTCATTATCACGCCAAATACACGTCGGGCACTTGCAGTTGCAGCGTCCTGTGACCAGATGTGAGAGAAAAAACGGGCCCCGCCTGCCCAAACGACTTGCCAGTATAGTCCTGACGAAGCGGGCAATGTCGCTCCAATCCCATTGCGCTCTCGAATCTGGTTGCCCTTCTAGCATGTCAGGAACCCCTCTTCTGGCATATGAGCTAGCTCCGAAATTTGCTGGTGACCACGAAAACCGCAGGATCTTCGTGGACGGAGTCAAAAATCAAAAGCTTCCTGGCAACGACATATTTTCCCAGGGAGTTTCCCCTCAAGTATCGTCTGCGCTGGAGCGTTTCACTTCCGTGTTCGGGATGGGAACGGGTGGTTCCACTCCGCTCAAGTCACCAAGAAGCTCTCTGATTAAGTATAGCCTATTCCAGAAAGAATATGCAAGTTTGTAAGTTGTCTGGTGAAACGATTTGCTGCGGTCGTGTGGTATAATTGTTCCTAGACTTCATAAAGAGGAGGTTCGTCTTCATGGACTGGGGAATGAAGAACCGTCTGGCGCAACTAATTCAAGCGGACGGGCGCTGTCTGTTCCTGCCCGTGGACCACGGGTATTTTCAGGGTCCTATCAGAAAATTGGAGGACCCCCGTAAAACTCTCGAACCTCTTCTCCCCTACACCGATGCCATCTTCATTACCAGAGGAGTTTTAAGGTCATGTGTAGACCCCGACAAGACGAAACCAATTATCCTCAGAGTCTCTGGCGGCACCAGCATGGAAGGAAAGGACCTGGCTCATGAGGGGATAACTACGTCTATGGAGGAAGCCATTCGACTCAATGCCTGTGCCGTGGGCATCTCCATCTTCGTGGGGTCCGATTATGAGCATGATTCCTTGCTGAATCTGGCCAGGCTTGTTGATGAAGGAGAAAGGTATGGTATCCCGGTCATGGCAGTTACTGCGGTGGGCCGAGAGCTTGAAAAGCGTGATGACCGCTATCTTTCTCTGTCATGCCGCATTGCCGCTGAGCTGGGCGCTCGAGTGGTCAAGACCTATTACTGTGAGAAATTCGAGAAGGTTATCAAAGGCTGCCCCGTTCCCATAGTCATTGCCGGCGGGCCCAAGGTACCTACAGGATACGAAGTACTTCAATTTGTTTATGACGGCATTCAGGAGGGCGCTATAGGTGTGAATCTGGGCAGAAACATCTGGCAGGATGAGCACCCGGTAGCCATGATAAAAGCCATCCGCGCCATTGTCCATGAGAACGCTACTCCTGAGCAGGCCCAGAAGTTGTACGATAGCGTGAAGAGCGGGAAAGCATAGCTACTGTGTCCCTGGAGTGCAAGAAATCCTAAATCCCAAGCACTAAATCCTAAACAATATCGAACGACCAAAATCCAAATGACCAAAACAGTTTAGAGATTCGAATTTTGAAATTAGGATTTGTTTAGAACTTAGAGTTTAGGATTCAGAATTTATCGTGGCACTGTGGTCTGCTGAGGGGAAAATGTCATGCGCGTAGCTATGTATTATAGCAACCAGGATGTGCGGTTGGAGGAGATGCCTGTACCGAAGATTGGTCCCGGCGAGGTACTGATGCGAGTGGAGGCCAGCGGCATCTGTGGCACCGATTTGCTGGAATGGTATCGCCGGCACAAAGCACCTTTGGTCCTGGGTCATGAAGTTGCCGGCGTGATTGAGTCTGTGGGGAAGGGGGTTAAGCATCACAAAGTGGGTGAGCGGATTTGTGCCGCCCATCATGTCCCCTGTAACGCCTGTCATTATTGTCTCAGCGGACACCACACCGTTTGCGATACCCTGCGTCGGACGAACTTCGAGCCTGGCAGCTTTGCCAAATATGTGCGGCTGCCGCGCATCAATGTCGAGCAGGGCCTATTCCCCTTACCTGACGAAGTATCTTTCGAGGAGGCGACCTTTGTGGAACCGCTGGCTTGCGTCCTGCGCGGGCAAAGACTAGCCCACGTGCAGCCCGGGCAGACTGTGCTCGTCATCGGCAGCGGCGTGGCCGGGCTGCTCCATATACAACTGGCCCGTATCTCAGGGGTCGGCTACATTATGGCCACGGACATTGTGGATTATCGGCTGGAGGCAGCGCGAAAATTTGGCGCTGATGTTGCCGTCCATGCCAGAGATTACACGCCGGCATCTCTGCGTCAGGCAGCCTATGGCCGTCTGGCTGACCTTGTCGTGATATGCAGCGGGGCGACGTCAGCTATAAATCAGGCATTGGAGTCGGTGGAGCGGGGAGGCGCTGTTCTGTTCTTCGCCCCCACGGAGCCCGGGGTCAGCATTCCCCTATCAATCAACGACCTCTTTTGGCGCAACGAGATAACGCTCACCAGTTCCTATGGCGGCAGCCCTGCGGATTATGCCGCAGCACTGGAACTGATAGGGGCTGGCAAAATACGTGTGCGGGAGATGATCACCCACCGGCTGGGCCTCGCGGAAACAGGCCTCGGATTCCAGCTTGTCGCCCGGGCTCTGGACTCTCTAAAAGTGATTATCGAGCCGCAGAGGTAGTTAGCGGCTGCTTTCCGGGCAAGTGACAATATCAGGGTAAACAATGCAGTTGGATATTCCAAAACAGGAAGGCAGAATCTGAACCGGGTAATAGGTTCGGTATTCTCGGGGAGTAATAGCTGCCGCATCCTTTATTGAACATTAGATTGGCGTCGTATCAGAATTGGAGCCATTACTGTAACGGAGGTTTATCGCCATGGGACTGGAAACTACTGTGCTTCTGGATGGCCTCATGTTTGGGGAGAGTCCGCGCTGGCACGAGGGAAGACTCTGGTTTTCCGACATGCCTGCATACCAGGTCATGACTGTAGACCTAGCCGGTCGCACCGAGACAATTGTCAGAGTCCCGGGATTACCATCGGGCCTTGGCTGGCTTCCTGATGGTCGTTTGTTGGTAGTGTCTATGACCGATCGCCGCCTGCTGCGATTTGAATCTGGCGGATTGGTTGAAGTCGCCGACTTGAGCAAGCTTGCCTCTTATCACTGCAACGACATGGTGGTCGATAGACTGGGAAGGGCTTACATTGGGCACTTCGGATTCAATTATTATTCGCAACCTTTCGCTCCCGCCGAGGTAATACTCGTGACACCTGATGGTAGTGCGCGCGTAGTCGCCGAACAGATGGCATTCCCCAACGGTAGTATCATCACCCCTGACGGACGCACACTCATAGTTGCTGAGACATTTGGTGTCTGCCTGACTGCTTTTGACATTCAACCTGATGGTTCCCTTGCTGGGCGCCGGATCTGGGCATCGACCTCGCCAGCTATTCCTGACGGCATCTGTCTTGACGCTGAGGGTGCCGTATGGGTCGCCTCGCCGACGGGGGAGGTGTTACGCATTCAAGAGGGAGGACAGGTAGCTGACCGGATTAATCTATCCAGGCCGGCTTTCGCCTGTATGCTCGGAGGCACTGACCTACGGACACTCTTCGTTATGACAGCGAAGAGCGATAGCCCGGATGAAGTTAGAGCAGAATCAAGTGGACGAGTAGAGATTGTGGAGGTTGATGTTCCTGGTGCGGGTCTTCCATAACTTGCTGCTATCTGGTATAGATCGGTCGGCATCCCTAGTGGACGACCCCTCGCGGAGATTCAGCCTACAGACGGGTGACGTTCAGAGTACTTTCGGGGCCAACTATGGCAGCCCTGCGGATTATGCCGCAGCACTGGAACTGATAGGGGCTGGCAAAATACGTGTGCGGGAGATGATCACCCACCGGCTGGGCCTCGCGGAAACAGGCCTCGGATTCCAGCTTGTCGCCCGGGCTCTGGACTCTCTAAAAGTGACTATCGAGCCGCAGAGGTAGCTGGCGGCTGCTTACAGGCAGGCGACAACATCAGGTAGCAATCCGGCGTTTTGTTGGGTCACTTCTCGTCAGGTTGTTGCCTCACACCCGTCTCTGGCTCTAGGGATGACGGTCAAGAAGTACTGAAGCCTAAGATAGCCAGACAATTTGGCAGGCCTTTCATTCTTCTCACCCGGTCGTTATCCCGCTGACTCTTCTCGTCTCCTGCGGTAGTCCAGGTCTATTCGCTCAGCCTCGCTCACCAGGCCCTCCCATTCGGCCGTCAACCTCGCCACGTTTTCTCTTAACGTCATATATTCACGGTTCACAGCAATTACGTTCCGGGAATCCTTGTAATGGGAGGGATCTGCCATCATAGCTTCGATTTCTGCAATTCGCCCTGTGTTCGCTGCCATCTCCTGCTCTATTTGTGTGATGCGCTCCCTTACCGGCGACATAGCGCGGTAGTACTCGTTCCGCAGTTGGCCCTCGAGTGCTTTGCGTTGACGCCTTCTCACGGTCGTTGATGGCTGACGTAACTGCCCTATGTGAGGCCCGGTTTCCATTATTTCCACTTGACCGTCCGGCGACCTGTGCCGCCACAAATAATCATCGTAACTACCTGGGAAAACCGTTACCTGGCCATCCCGCACTTGAATTATCTTGTTGGCGATCTCCCGGATGAGGGTACGGTCGTGTGTGATGAAACACAAGGTCCCTTTGTAAGCATCCAGGGCGTCGGTCAGAATCTCGCGGGACGCAATGTCCAGGTGATTGGTCGGTTCATCCATAAGAAGCAGATTGGCCGGTCTTACGAGCATCCTGCCAATAGCAGTGCGCGTCTTTTCCCCACCGGAGAGCACCGATATCCTCTTGGTTACGTCGTCACCGCTGAAGAGGAATGCGCCGGCCAGACCACGCAAGCGCTGTTCCGGCTCATCGGGTGCTGCGCTCCGCAACTCTTCGATGATGCTGTTGTCGGGGTTGAGAGATTCTACATAATACTGAGCAAAGTATGCCGTAGTTACATTGTGCCCGAGCACGCGCTCGCCTCTTTCAAAAGGCAACACACCCGCCAGTATGCGCAGGAGGGTTGTCTTCCCGGCCCCGTTCACGCCTACTAGAGCGGCCCGGTCTCCCCGCTCCAGCATTATGTTAAGGTCCCGGTATACGACATGCTGGCCGTAAGACTTGCCAACATGCTTGAGTTCGATTACGACACGACCGCTCCGTGGAGGCTCTCTGAAGTTGAAGTGTATCCTCTTCATTACCCGGGGAACCGTAATCCGCTCAATCTTGTCCAGCTGCTTGATACGGCTCTGCACCTGAGAAGCCTTGGTGTTCTTGGCCCGAAAGCGCTCGATGAAACGCATTTGCCGCTTGATTTCTACCTCCTGTCGCCGGGCGGCTGCCTTGCGAGTCTCGATATCTTTCTCGCGGGCGAGAACGTAGCTATCATAGTCTCCATGGTGAAAGATAACAGCCTCATCCTCAATAGCTATGACCTTGCTGACAACATTGTTGAGAAAGGCCCGGTCATGTGACGTGACCAGGACAGCGCCGCGATAGCGCTTCAGGTAGGTCTCAAACCAGCGCTGCGTCTCCAGATCGAGATAGTTTGTAGGTTCGTCCAGCAGCAGGATATCGGGATTAAGGAAGAGGAGCCTGGCCAGTTCAATACGGGTCCGCCAGCCGCCGCTGAATTCAGATAGCGGACGCTCGAAATCCAACGGGGCAAAACCCATTCCAGTGAGGATGATCTTGGCCTCGTGTTCGGAGCTATAGCCACCCTTCGCCTCGTAAAGCGACTGCAGCTCACCCAGTTTCCTCAACAGCCTATCCACGGTTTCCTCGTCCTTTTCCTCTGCCAGGTCTTCCTGCACCAGCGCGATCTTGTGTGCAAGGTCCCTGATGGGATCGGACGACCCGGACACATATTCCAGCAGACTGCGCTCCGATGACGGTTGGACATCCTGGCGCAGATAACCGATGGCAGTGCCACGTCGCACAGACACGCTTCCGGAATCCGGGAAGAGGTTGCCGGTTCTGTTTTCGAAAAGCGTGGTCTTGCCCGTGCCATTGCGTCCGATGACGGCAATGCGATCGCTCATGCCGATGGTGAAGCTAACCCCGCTGAAGAGCTCATGATCGGCATATGACTTGGAGACGCCGGTGACAGTAAGCATATTATCCTCTTACGGTGACATCAAATTGTACCAAGACTTGCCAAATTGTATGAGAAACCGTTTGGCTGAAATGTGTGTTCAACATTGCGAGAGACTATGCAAAAAGGTCCCAATCAATCGCCGCTTGTTCGTATCCACCTCGTCCAATGGCGAGTGATTCAGAGCACAGGACTAAGTGTAACAATCAGCCAAACAGTCTGACCGACTGGCAGCCGGTTTTGTTATTGATATGATGAGGGCTACTTGGTGACGCCCTTATTCCAAGATCGCCAGCTCTACCTACCTATGCGAAATACCTT
>Ga0315286_10004263_pt1 | contig 13699 bp, 11 predicted proteins | sample YL17G10_0_MG_FD_205038 | JGI IMG/M metagenome (GOLD analysis project Ga0315286, IMG submission 205038) | Sediment microbial communities from Yellowstone Lake, YNP, Wyoming, USA - YL17G10_0 | ecosystem: Environmental > Aquatic > Freshwater > Lake > Sediment | place: USA: Wyoming | collected... | reverse complement strand
TCCCCGAGGTCCAGGGCCGCTTCCTGAGGTTCGCCAACTTCAAGAGCGTCGCCACCCAATCCGTGATCGTGGCCCTGGGCGCCCTCGGCATGACCTTCATCATCGTCAGCGGCGGCATCGACCTTTCCGCGGCCTCCAATATCGCCCTGTCGAGCGTCATCGCGGCCTACGCCATCAACGCCGGGGCCGCCCCCCTCGTCGCCGTCCTCCTCGGCGTCCTCACGGGCGGCCTGGTCGGCCTGGCCAACGGGGCCCTGGTCACGCGGCTCCGGCTCATCCCGTTCATCGTCACCTTGGGCATGATGGGCATCGCCCGGGGGGCGGCCAAGTGGATCGCCGGGAACCAGAAGATCGACGCGCCCATGACCTGGGCGAACGAGCTCATGGCCAGGAGCCCCCGGCCGTCCTGGCTCCTCCTGGCCCCGGGCGTTTGGATCGTCATCCTCTTGGCCGTGGCCATGGCCGTCGTCCTCAGGTACACGGTTTTCGGCCGGCACGTCTTCGCCGTCGGCTCGAACGAGTCCGCCGCCCGGCTCTGCGGTATCCGGACGGACCGGGTCAAGATCCTGGTCTACTCCGTCGCCGGCCTTTTCTGCGGCCTGAGCGGGGTCATGGAGTTCTCCCGGCTCACGGTCGGCGACCCCACGGTGGCCGTGGGGCTCGAGCTCGACATCATCGCCGCCGTCGTCATCGGCGGCGGCAGCCTGAACGGCGGAGAGGGAAGCATCCTGGGCACCATGGTCGGGGTCATGATCATGTCCTTCCTGCGCAACGGCTGCACGATGATGGGCTGGCCGAACTATATCCAGGAGATCATCATCGGGGCGATCATCGTCATCGCCGTCACCCTGGACCGGCTCCGGCACCGGGGAGAATAGAGGGACTGTCCCCAACGGGGAGTGTCCCTCTCTATTCTCCCCTGCGCCGCAAAGCATTCCCGCCAGTCCTCGTCTAATACTACGAGATGACCCAAGGAGGCCGATCATGATAAAGATGAATTCCCGCACGTTCATCCGGGTGACGGCGGCCCTTTTCCTGGCCGCGGTCCTCATCCTGGTATTCGTGACGGCCCAGGAGGCCCAGGCGCCGCCGCCGGCCGGCAAGAATCCGCCCGCGAAGATGCAGTCCCGCGAGGCCCTCGGCCTTTCGCCCGGGCAGGAGAAGGCGCTCGAGACGTTCCGGAAAGCCCGCATGGATGAGAACAGGGCGTTCCGCGAAAAGATGATGAAGCTCCGCGGCGAGATGCGTGAGCTGGCCAAGGATCCCAAGGCCGGTGAAGCGAAGATCGACGGTCTCATCGACAAAACCGCTGAGCTCCGGGCCGAAAGGGCCAAAGCGGCTTTCAGGAACAGGGCCGAGGTGAAAAAGATCTTCACTCCCGAGCAGCTCGAGAAGATGAAAGGCTTCCGCGGCCCCGGCATGGGCCGGTTCATGGGGCCGGGATTCGGCATGCGGCGAATGGGGCGCTTCGGCGCTTTCCCGCATCGGCCTTTTCCCGGCCGGCGCTGGCGCTGGTAAGGGAACGGTCTCTTTTTCTCCCATGGCTAACGCACTCTGTTAAGTTCTATCGGTCGCTTCAGGGGCTCCGCTCCCTGCCGGCCCCCTGAAGGACTGTCCCTTTTTTTTTGTCCACTATCCGGGCTGTCCTCTTAATGGGACGGAGAAGTTCTTCTCCCCAAGGAGAGCCAGACTGGCATGATAGTTGCTTAATAATGGGTTGGAAGGAGAAAGACGATGAGAAAACTCTCGATACTGGCCACCGCGATCATCGTTTCTATCCCCCTCGGCCTCATGGCCCAGGACGAAGGGTTCTACCCCTACAGCTATGCCCGCCTGAGCTGCGTCAACGGCTCGGTCTTTGTCCAGAGGACGGCCGACTTGGGCTACGAGAAGGGGGAAGTCAACCTGGCCCTCGTCCAGGGTGACAAGATGGGGACCGAAGCCGGCCGGGCCGAGGTCCACTTCGGCCGCCGCAACTACCTCCGCCTCGCCGACAACACCAAGGTGGAATTCGCGATCCTTCCCCTCGCCGGGGACGAGCGCATCAAGCTCCATATCACCGAAGGCAGCGCTTACCTCAGGGTGAGCTATCTCGCCGCTGACAAGGACATCGAAGTCCATACCCCCGACGCGTCGTTCTACGTTCTCGAAGAAGGGCTCTACAGGTTCGACGTGAGACTGGACCGGGAGACCGAGGTCTTCGTCCGCGAGGGCAGCCTGGAGGCGGCCGGCGAGGACGGTTCGGTGATGGTCCGCGAAAAGGAAACCTTGTCCGCATCCGACGGCCGTCTCTCCGGCGACCCGGAATATTTCTATTCCCGCGAGGACGGTTTCGACGACTGGAACGGTTCCCGGGACGCCCAACTCTCTGAACGGAGCGAACGGCAGAACCTCCCCTCCGACCTCGAAGAATATGAAGAAGAGCTCGATCAGAACGGCCGATGGGTCTATGAGCGGCCCTACGGCAACGTCTGGGTGCCCAACGTCTCCTACACCGACTGGCGGCCCTACCTCTACGGCCGCTGGGTCTGGTATCCCGTCATCGGCTGGAACTGGGTCTCCTCCGAGTCTTGGGGCTGGTCCGTCTACCACTATGGCCGCTGGCATTGGCGCTTCGGCCTCGGCTGGTACTGGATCCCTCAGAATCATTGGGGGCCGGCCTGGGTGCATTGGTGGTCGGACAACAGCTACATCGGCTGGTGCCCCCTCAGCTGGTACAACCGGCCCGTCGTCATCGTCGGCAATCGATTCTACGACAGACACTTCGACCCCTATTTCTCCGCCCATAACCGGGCCCTGTCCGTCGTCCGCCGAGATCATCTCCAGTCTCCCGACATCGCCCGGCGCCAGGTCGGGTCCGGCGAACTCGACCGTATCGGCCGAGTGGCCCTCAAGGGCGAGCAGCCCAGGATCCGGCCGGCCGTGGATAACGCGCGGCCCCAAGCCGTCGAGGCTAGGCGGGCGCTGGCTGTCCGGCCAGGCAGCCGGAACGAGGTGAAGTCCGTCCCATCGGCGAATTCCGTGTCTTCCTCGCGGCTGAGACCGGCCGGAGGCTCGCAGGGCGTCCGGACGAGAGAACGGGACGCGTCCGGGTCCGACCCGAGCCGGAATGGCGTTTCGCGTCCGGTCATCAAGGATCCCGAAACAGGCAGCCGGGTCATCCGGTCCTACCCGAGCCAGAGGATCTCCGGGACCCGTGATGAAGGCGGCGCTTCCGAGAACCGCCGTGTGGGCGTCGTCGCGCCGGTCCGCCGGAGCGGGTCCGAGGCCAAGGAAAATCCCTCCCGGGTCGCCCCTTCCCAGAAACAGGTTTCGGCCTCTCCCAAGTCCGGATCCAAGCAGGACCAGCAGAAAGCCCAGAAGAACGAAAGCGAATCCAAGGGCGCCGTCCGCTCCTCGAGCGTGGCCGGGTCGGGCGGGTCTTCGTCAGGCCGCTCTTCTTCGTCAGCCCGGTCGAGCTCCTCTTCCTCCAAGTCCGGCAGCGTCAAAAGGAAAGGCTGAGCCAATCCGGTTTGGCTTTGTTCCGTACATCCCCTCACTTTTACACCCTTTTCCTTTAATTACAGGAGCGAGGGGATCGTCGGAGGGAGCATAAGGCAGGGATTCGGCTCATGCCGGCCAAGCATAATGGAGAATCACTGCAGCGGACGACGACGATCCCCGAGGCCCCATATTTTTCTTTACTTTTATAGATTGCGGTGGTATAAAATTATCCTCGCCCGGGAATAGATCTCCCGGCGCTGAAAAAGCCGCCTGTCCAGTCCGAGCGGACGGGCGATCGTTCGACACATGGAGGTGCTTCCGATGAGTTCCGCGAAAAAAACAGGTATTTTCCTCTTGAGCCTGGCCGTGCTCGTCTCCCTGGGCGGCGCCGTGGCCTGTCAGAAAAAAGCGGCCGAAGGGCAGGCCGCCGAGGTCCAGAAGGCGGTCAACGAGTTCGACGGGACCGTTCGGGCGGCCCTGGGCCGGTACATGTACCTTTCGACGGCCCAGGGGTTCGACATCGTCCTGCCCGGCCTCGACGCCGCTACGCTGGTCGGCAAGAACGTCAAGATCAAGGGCAATCTGCTGATCGAGCATCCCCCGATTTTCCTGGCCGACAGCGTCGAGCTCAAGGACGCCTCGGGTGCCGCCTCGAGCGTCTACGCGCGGAGCCAGGAGTTCCAGGCCGAGGATTTCATCGAGTTCAAAGCCCGGGAAGCCGTCCCGACCCTGGCCATCATCGGCATCAACAAGCCCGAGGAGTGGGAGAACAAGGGCCAGGTCAAGATCTACGGGAAGCTCCAGAAGGGCGACGTAACCTATATCATCCTCTCGGACGACAAGGGCAAGGAATCGGCCAAGATCATCGTCGACTCCTTCACCAACTACGCGAGCTACTACCTGGACAAACTGAGGCTCTTCGACAAGTTCTGGTTCTACCTGAACGTCAAAGACAGCGTCGACAAGAAAATCCGTCCGCGGACCAAAGAGATCTTCCACGCCGACGTCGTCGGCATCGGCCTTTTCTGAGTTTTCTTAAAGCGAGAAACCGGGGACGGCTCTTCGGGGCCGTCCCTTTTTTTTCAGCCCAACAAGGACGTCAGTTCTCTGAGCCCCGCCTCGACCGGGCCTTCGATCTCAACCCTCAGGACCCGGCGGCCCTTTTCCGCGAGGGCCAACCCGTCTCCACGCCCTTGAGCTGCGAAAAGGTCGGCGAATGTCGCGGCGGGACGGGAGATACCTGGAATGGCGGGGATGGGGACTTCCGGCATGTCGGCCTCGGTTAGCATCAGGAAGAGGCCCTTGTTCCCGTCCCCCTTGTGAAGCTGGCCGGTCGAGTGGAGGTAGCGCGGTCCGAATCCGAGAGTGACGGGCAGGCGGTGCTTCCGCCGGATGAGGCTCGTGAGGACGGCCAGAAGCGCCTCGACTCCCTCCCGCGGCGGGAGAAAGGCCAGCACCGCGACATAATCGCCTTCGCGGAAGGCACCCGAAAAGCGGGCCAAGGCTTCAGCCGGTCCTTCCAGCGGTCCCGACCCGATGATCCTCAGGCCTTCGGCGATAAGGGCTCGATCCTCCGGAGCGGCCTCTCCCGCCCGTCCGGCACCGGCCAGGATCTCTCTCGTTTTCTTTTTCGTCGACTCGACGTCCGGCTGGTCGAAGGGATCGATCTTGAGGATATGGGCGGCGACGGCCGTGGCGAACTCCCAGAGAAAGAAATGCCCGGCGAGAGAATAGGGGTCGTCGAGCGTCAGCCGGACAAGCGGCGCCCCGGCTTCGATGAGGGCGCGGACCCCCCCGCCGGGCCCCGGCTCTCCGGCCAGGCCCAGCTCGACGAAGAGCCGGTCCTTTCCATAGCTTTCGGGAGATCCCGGGACACCCTCGATGACCGGCACAATACCTTGGCCATCTTTTCCCGTGCTTTCGGCGATCAGCTGTTCGAACCAGCCGGCGAGCGGCCTAAGCCGGGGCGGGACGAAGAAGGTCAGTTTGTCCAGGCCTTTCGCCGCAGCGGTCCCCAGGATCGCCCCGAGCCTGGCCCCGGGATTTCCGTCCGGCGTTTCGACACGGCACGCGTCGGCGACGGCCCGGCTCGAGCGAAGCAGGCGCCTCAGGTCGATCCCCTTGAGGGCCGCGGGCAACAGGCCGAACACCGAGAGGGCGGAGAACCGCCCGCCGATATCCGGCCGGCCGGGAAACGTCCCGCGGAAGCGGAGCGATCCGGCCAGGGCTTCGAGCGGGGTCCCCGGGTCGGTGACGGCGACGAACCGGCCGCCGGCGCGGTCTTCCCCGAGCTCCCGGCGGGCCCGGTCGTAGAAATAGGAAAAAAGGGCGATGAGTTCCGCGGTCGTCCCCGACTTTGAAGAGACAAGAAACAGGGTCTTGTCGATGTCCAACCGCCCGGCCGCCGCGGCCACGGTCCCCGGCTCGGTCGTGTCCAGGACCTCGAGTTCGAGGGCGCCGTCCCCCGTAGCGAAGAGGCGGGCGAAGACCTCCGGCGCTAGGCTCGAGCCGCCCATGCCCAGGACGACGGCCCGGGTCAGTCCTTCACCGCGGAGCGAGGCCGCGAAAGCTTCCAGCGCGGGGACCTCGCCTTCGGCCGACCGGGGAGACGCGAGCCAGCCAAGACGGTTCGAGATTTCCCTGTCCTCGGTCTTCCAGACCGTCCAATCCCGGGCCCAGATCCGGCGGGTGATCCTCTCGTCCTCGAGGCCGCAGAGGACCGGTTCGAGCTCCGGAGCCAGGCGCTCCGGGTTGAAAAACCGAAAATGGCGGCTGTCTTCGTCCATGGGATCCATCCCTTCCTTCAGAGAGGATTATATCAGGACCCCGGGGAACGGATAAAGAGGCTTGATTATTTTCCCCGGATTCCGGAAGATAGAGGTCCCTGCGACCCGGAGAACGCGATACGAAACAGGAGGATCTGCCCATGGCCATAGACACCGCGGCGCCGGCCGGCTTCTTCCATCCGACCAAGCCGATCTACCGGTTCACGAACCTTTTGTTCATAGCCTCTTTAACTTTCGGAAGTTACTTCGCCTACGACATCATCGCGGCCATCGCGCCTTCGCTCATCGAGGGGCTCAACGCTAGCCGGGCTACCGTGGGAGCGTTCAACACGATGTACAGCGTCGCCGCGATCTTGGTCCTCCTCTTCGCGGGTGTGCTGATCGACCGGCTGGGGACGCGCAAGGCCAGCATCATCTTCTCGGCCCTCGTCTTCGTCGGCGCGGCGATCGTCTGGCAGGCCAAGACCATTCCGTTGATGTTCGTCGGCCGGTTCATTTTCGGGGCCGGCGCCGAGCCTCTGGTCGTCGCCCAGAGCGCCATGCTGGCCCGCTGGTTCAAGAACAAGGAGCTCGCGCTATCTTTCGGCGTGGCTCTGACCGTCAGCCGTCTCGGCTCCCTCTTCGCTCTCAACAACGGAGAGCTCATCACCAAATATTTCGGCAGCTTCCGCAATGCCCTTCTTGCCGCGGTCGGCGCCTGCGCCATATCCCTCGTCGGCAACCTCTTTTACATCGTCATGGACAAGCGAGGCGAGAAGGCCCTCAACCTCCGCGACGAGAGCGCCGGCGACAAGATCGTCTTCAAGGACATCAAGGCTTTCAAACCCACGTTCTGGTATGTGACCTTCCTCTGCCTGACCTTCTACGCGGCCGTATTCCCGTTCCAAAGCCTGTCGACGGACTTCTTCCACACGAAGTGGGGCATTGCCCTGACGGCGCCGTCTCCGGGCGGCTTCCTGGCCCAGGTCTTCAACAACTTCCTCCACATCACCAGCACGGCCGGCGGCGTCACCAGCATCATCATCTTTGCGTCGATGATCCTGGCGCCCTTCGCCGGGAGGCTCGTGGACCGGGTTGGGAAGCGGGCCACGTTCATGATCGCCGGTTCGCTCCTCATGATCCCCTGCCACCTGGCCATGGGCCTGACCAAGATCTACCCGGCGTACCCGATGATCCTCCTCGGCTTCGCTTTCGTCCTCGTCCCTGCGGCCATGTGGCCGTCTGTGCCTCTCATCGTCCGGTCGGACAGAGTAGGGACCGCCTTCGGGCTGATGACGGCCATCCAGAATATCGGCCTGGGGCTTTTCCCGCTCCTCAACGGCCTCCTCAGGGACAAGACTGGAAGCTATGTCGCGAGCCAGGTCATGTTCGCCAGCCTCGGACTCATCGGCCTCGTCTTCGCCATTCTCCTCAAGCGAGCCGACCGCCGGGAAGGCCAGGGCCTGGAGGTCCCGCCGAAGGCGGTCTCCCGTTGATCGAAAGCTTCCTGCCCGAATACGAATTCCGGGGGATTCGCTCCCTAACCATGCCTGCCTCGCCGGCCCGGAAAAAGTTTTCTCGATAGAGGAGATTTCCATGAGAACCCGTGAGTTCCCGAAGAAAATATTCTTTTTCCTGCCCCTCATCCTGATCGCCGGAATCGTCGCTATTTCCGCGCAAGTCTCCGCGCGCGGCGAAACCGGTCCAAAGCCGAAGGCCAACCAGGCCGCGTTCAAGGAGTGGCAGGACATGCACTTCGGCATGTTCATCCACTGGGGCCCGGTCAGCCTGAGGGGGACAGAGATCAGCTGGTCGCGCGGCGGGGAGCGGCGCGGCATCGAGGGCAAGGGCGAGATCCCGGTCGAGATCTACGACAACCTCTACAAGCAGTTCAACCCGGTCAAGTTCAAAGCCGCGGAATGGGTGGCCATCGCCCGGGCAGCCGGCATGAAATACATGATCCTCACGGCCAAGCACTGCGACGGATTCTGCCTCTGGCCTTCGCGGGTCGACGATTATAACATCGGCAAATCCCCATTCAAGCGCGACATCTGCGGGGAGCTGGCGGAGGCCGCCCACCGGGCCGGGATGCCCATCGGCTGGTATTATTCGCCGATGGACTGGCGCGACCCGGATTGTCGGACCGAACGAAACGCCGCCTACGTCGCCCGGATGCAGGGGCACTTGCGCGAGCTCCTCGGCAACTACGGGCGCATCGACAGGCTGTGGTTCGACACGGACGGAGGCCCGGCCCCCTGGGACCAGGAGAAGACCTACGCGATCGTCCGGTCCCTTCAGCCCCAGATCATCATCAACAACCGGCTGGATATGGGCAGCCTGGACGATTACAACGCCCAGCGCATCGGGCCGCAAGCCGATTACGCGACTCCCGAGCAGCGGGTCGGCGAATTCGATATCGAGAAGCCCTGGGAGACGTGCCTGACGCTCGGCACGCAGTGGTCGTGGAAGCCCGGCGACAAGATCAAATCCATCGAGGATTGCGTCCGCATTCTCGTCCGGTGCGCGACCGGAGGCGGGAACCTCCTGCTCAACGTCGGCCCCATGCCCAGCGGCGAGATCGAGCCCCGCCAGGCGGAGGTTCTGAAGGGGCTCGGCGCCTGGCTGAGCAGGTACGGGGAAAGCATCTACGGCACGCGCGGCGGCCCGGTCAGGAACGGCGCCTGGGGCGGGATGACGAACAAGGGCAACGTCGTCTACGTCCACATCCTCGAATGGGACGGAGATTCGGTCAAGCTGCCGGCCCTGAAGGCGAAAATCGTTGAGAGCAGGGTCATGACCGGAGGCGAGGCGAAAATCGAGCAGGCGGCGGACGGCATCGTCATGCGGATGCCCGTCGGAAGTCAGGACAAGCTCGATACGATCGTGAAGCTCGAGCTCGAACGTCCGGGACGAGCGAAATGAGCCGGGCCTTTAGGCGGAGACTCTGAAGGAGGAGGCGCACATGAAACGATACGGACAGCTCATCCGGGTCAAGCCGGAGAAATTCGAGGAATACAAGGCCGCCCATGCCAGGGTCTGGCCGGAAGTCTTGGAAACGATCCGCCGCTGCCATATCCATAACTATTCGATCTTCCACTGGCAGGGCCTTCTCTTCGCCTATTTCGAATACCACGGCGCCGATTACGCCGCCGACATGGCCAAGATGGCCGCCGACCCCAAGACGCAGGAGTGGTGGAAGATCATGATGCCCATGCAGGAGCCCCTCCCGGGCCGGGCCGAGGGCGACTGGTGGGCGGGAATGGAAGAAGTCTTTCACACGGATTGAGAGGGGATCGAACGGTGAATCGCACGGCCGGCTGCCTCGCCAAGCTCGACCGGATGACGAAAACGCTCCATCACCGGGAGGCGGACCGCGTCCCGGTCAGCGATCTATTCTGGGGCAGCTTTCTCGAGCGGTGGCGGAGGGAGCTGGGCCTGCCCGCGGGCACGGACATCTATAAATACTACGACCTCGACTGGACCGTCACCGTCCCCAACATGGACCCCCACATCAAAGCGTTCGAAACGCTCGAGGAGACGCGGGAGCACGTCATCGTCCGGACCGGGTTCGAGGCCGTGATCCGGAAGAACTTCGCCGACCCGATGCCGGCCTTCCTGACGTTCGACACCGACTCCCTCGAAAAAATGGCGGCCTTCCGGTTCGACGATCCGCGGGACGACCGCCGCTACTTCAGCTCGGGCGACAACCAGCTCGCCGGCATGGGCGACGGCTTCACCCGGAACTCCCCCGGCTGGATCGAAACGGTCCGGTCGCTCCACCCCGACATCCCGGTCTACGGCAGCGTCTGCGAGGCCCAGGAGATGCTGTGGCGGACGATCGGCCTGGAAAACGCCTTGCTCTGGATGGGGCTCTATCCCGACGAGGTCGGCCGGTTCATCGAGCGGATCGGCGAGTTCGTCCTGGGGATCGCCAAGGCCCAGATTCGGGCCTCAGGCGGCCTGCTCGACGGCCTGGTCATCTGGGGTGACGTGGCCTATCGCAACGGCCTTTTTTTCTCGCCGGGCTACTGGCGCAAGCATTTCAAGCCGGTCGTCAAGGCCCTCGTGGACGAATGCCACGCCCACGGCCTGCCCGTGATCTATCACGGCTGCGGCAACGTCCAGCAGATCTTCGCCGATTTCATCGAGATCGGGGTGGACGCCTATAATCCTCTCGAGGCCAAGGCCGGGCTGGATGTCGTCGCGTTGCGGCGGCAGCACGGGCACAAGATCGCTTTCTGCGGCAACATGGACGTCCTGACCTGGGCCCAGGGCTCGGAGGAGGAGCTCAGGCGCGTCGTCCTCACCAAGCTGAACGCGGCCAAGGGCGGCGGCTTCATCTTCCAATCCGACCACTCGGTGCCCGGCAACGTCTCGGCGCGCAACTTTGAGTATGTCGTCAATCTCGTCCGCGAGTACGGCAGGTACCCTCTCCGGCTCGGAGATTACGACCTGCCGGACTTGAAATGACAGAACCTGGCCCGCCGTTTGCCCCGGCCGCGGATTTCTGCTATAAAGTCCCTCCATGATCCGCGCTGTCATCTCCGACCTGGGCCGCGTCGTCCTCTGGTTCGACAACAATATCTTCCTGCGCAAGCTGGCCGAGCGGGCCGGGAAGCCGTTCTCCGACGTTAAGGCGACGGTCCACGGCGACCTCGAGCTCTTCCGGCGATTCGATGGCGGCGTTGTGACGCCTTACGAGGTTTTCGAACGGGTCACGGGGCTGGTCGGTGCGGACATTTCCTACGAGGCCTTCTTCGAGATGTACAACGACATCTTCTCGCTGAACGCGCCCGCGGTCGATATCCTTGCCCGGGTCAAGGCGGCGGGCACCAAGACCCTGCTCCTATCGAACACCGACCCGGAGCGCTTCGGCTTCGTCCGGACGAGGTTTCCCGAGATCCTGTTTTTCGACGAATACGTCCTGTCTTACGAACTCAAGCTCCTCAAGCCCGATCCGGCCATCTACCTCGCCGCGGCGCGCCTAGCTGGCACTCAGCCGCAGGAATGCGTCTTCATCGACGACATGGAGGAGAACATCAAAGGCGCCATCGCGGCGGGATTGGCCGGGATCCACTATCGACCCGAAACGGACTTGGCCGCGGAGCTCAAAAAGCTCGGCTTGGAGTTTTACTAAACCGGGCAGAAAATGGATGTCTTCAGATTTCTCTATAGCCCGGCTAGTGTAGTGCGTCATACGCTTCTTTACATATAGCGATTTTGGATAAGATTTTTTCGACTGGGGCCGTCCAAACAAAGACTCGAGGATTTTGATTGTGGTTCGAGAGATACTCCGTGATGGCGGTGATCAACGATGGCACACTGTCGAACGATCCTCGACGAAGGCGGTTGCATGTGAGATCCCGGAACCAACGCTCGATCATATTCAACCACGAGCTCGATGTCGGAATGAAATGAAGATGAATCCTTGGATGCCGCCTCAACCACGATTTCACTTTCGGATGTTTATGAGTGGCATAATTATCCACGATCATATGAAGATCCAGTCCAGACGGAGTTTCGGTATCGACCTTCTTGAGAAACCGAATAAATTCCTGGTGCCGGTGCCTCGGCATACAGTCGCCGATCACCTTGCCATCGAGCATACTGAGAGCAGCAAACAGAGTCGTCGTTCCATGGCGAACGTAATCGTGCGTCATCGTCCCGCACCGGCCCTTCTTCATCGGCAACCCCGGTTGCGTTCGGTCGAGCGCCTGGATCTGGCTTTTCTCGTTGATACACAGAACTAAGGATTTATCCGGCGGATTCAGATACAAGCCCACGACGTCGCACAACTTCTCGACAAAGTGCTTGTCCCGACTGAGTTTGAAGGTATTGACCAAATGGGGCTTCAAGTTGTGCTGCTTCCAGATGCGCCGGATAGTCGCTTCACTCAGATTCTGGGCTTTGGCCATAGTCCGCGTGCTCCAATGCGTCTCATTCGGAGGCGTCGTATGCAGGGTGGCTTCAATCACGGCTTTTATTTTACGAGGCGATATTTTCGGAATACGACCCGGCCGGGGAGCGTCTTTCTCCAATATGACGCACTACTCTAGAGGGGATTTTTGAGGATATATTGTAATTTACAAAAGTCTGTGCAGCCTCATCTTTCTTCCTCAAACTAAAGGGATATGATTCCCTATTATTGCTTTGACTTTCTGTTTGCATAAAAATATAAATATCAATAGGCAACGAGGGATAAGTAATTATCGGGCGATAGGAATCTATTTCATGCCATCACCTTTTTTCGTCGGTGAACGAGGAGAGAGAAAGATGTGTGCAAAAAAGCTCTTTTATCTATCGTTTTCGGTCTTCTTCACGATTTTCCTTGCCAGCGGATTCGCTGAAGAATCGAACGGATTCAAACCGAGAATTAGCCTCAAGCTGACGGGGGGGGGAAGCTACTTTGCGATTGGGGATATCAATGACAGTCTACTATCCATTGATCGCGTACTTGCGTCCGGGGCCTATCGGGCTTATTCGACCGACAACATCATCAAACTCAATAATTGGATTAGCACCAGGGAAGCGGAAGTGCGGTTCGACATCACAGCGAGATTCAGCTTAGGAATCGCCGTCTCTAACGCTTTTCACCTCAACAAGGAGTCAACTGTCCCCCTATTCTCCTATCCTGGGAGTCCCTCGATCGGGTCATTTTCCAGCACTCCGGATGTCCAAATGCGTGTTCCCATCAAGTTCAGCGTCTATTATTCCCTGCCGCTGAGGCTGCGATTAAGCATCCTCATTAGCGTTGGTGTAGGCTACTATTCCGGGAAGATGGCGGAATCCCTAGATTATGAAATATCAGACGAGATGGGACCGGCCTGGTATATAAGCGAATGGGAAACCGAATGGAAATCCTCATTTGGCTTTCACGGCGGATTGGGAGCTGAGTATCATTTATCGAAAAGGCTGTCCCTGGTTATCGAAGCGCAATACCGGATTGCCAAGATCCGCAATTTTGAAGCTACAATGAGCGCGGACAGCAACTTATGGGATCATATTCGAAATTACGATCCGGAAGGAATTCTTTATCTTTGGGGCTGGGGAGAGGATGGGCCTATGGGCCTTGGCTATAGGGAATTGATCGTCTGGTCGGGTACCCCGCCAAGCTACAAAGTTATGTTCGGCGGAGCTGCTTTGCGCAAGGCCATCCTTGACCTGAGTGGAATGTCGTTAAGATTGGGCATCAGCGTGAAGCTTTTCTAAAATTTTATTTGGAGAACCCGTACATGCAGGCCTTCTGTGGGTTCCGGTCGATGGCGACCGAAGAGGTCTTGGACGCGAGCACGCTGGCCAAGATCCGGGGGAAGCTGGGATTGAGCTTTTTCCGGTACATGGAAGAGAAAACCTACGAAGTCCTGATCGAGCGGCGGATCATCCGGGCAAGGGGAATGCTGATGGACGCCACCGTTTTCCCGGAGTCGGTCAAGTATCCGACCGACGTGGGG
>Ga0315286_10004262_pt1 | contig 13701 bp, 10 predicted proteins | sample YL17G10_0_MG_FD_205038 | JGI IMG/M metagenome (GOLD analysis project Ga0315286, IMG submission 205038) | Sediment microbial communities from Yellowstone Lake, YNP, Wyoming, USA - YL17G10_0 | ecosystem: Environmental > Aquatic > Freshwater > Lake > Sediment | place: USA: Wyoming | collected... | reverse complement strand
GCGCCTTCCTGCGTGGCCACCAGGGTGCCGTTGACGTAGAAGCGGATGCCCCGAGTCTCGTCCCAGGCCAGCGCCAGGTGCGTCCACGTTGAGGGCCCGGGAAACACGGGCAAGGAGTGCGACACGCGGGTGCGCGCCAGGCTGGCGTCCGTGACGAAGGCGTCGAACCCGGACTTGCCGTTGTAGTCGATTCGCAGCCACACCATGTCCCAGCTGGAGTGATCGGCGTACCCGACACGGAAGACCGGAAACGGCGTCGGGCCGACAGGCTCGCGCGATCGCCAGAAGAACGACAGCGTGCCGCGCTGGGCGTAGATGTTGCCAGGCGCCCAGTACGACAGCAGTTGCGTGTGCCCGCACTGGAGTCCGGGGCCCGCCTTGCCATCCGGGATGACAGTGACGTCGCTCGCGAAGTTCGGTTCAGGCGTCCCGCTGGCGGAGTAGTCCGCCGTGAGTCCCTGGCTGGCGGAAAGATAGAACAAAAGCCCGGGCTCGGGCGAAGCCGTCCGTGCCGATCCGGCGCCCATCAGCCACACGCAGGATCCCAGGAGGAGTGAACGACGCCACCACGAACTACGCATGGAACCTCCGACACACTTCCCGTCGTACGTCTTGTTATTTCTGTCTTCTGTCTTCTGTCTTCTGTCTTCTGTCTTCTGTCTTCTTGCTTCTGCCTACTTCTCTGTCGGCGCCCGCGGGACCGTCATCAGCCGCGCCGCGGGCAGGGCGTCCGACGTGAACCGGAGCAGCCGGATTCTCCCTTTGAACCACGACACGAGATTCTGGCGAACGCCGATGGACGTTCGGCCTGCGCCAAGGGTCCGGAACGCGACGTTGCCGGCGAGCTCCTGCACGCCGTCGACGTAGTGCGCCATCGTATGGCCATCGAACACGAGCGCCACCACATGCCAACCGTCTGCCGGATGCGTTCGCTGGCGATCGATCAGCGTTAACGAGGCGTCACCGTGGCGCAGGAAGGTGTCCAGGCACCATGACCGACCTGGCAGGATGCGCGTTTCCAGCATCAGGCGATTCTCGGAGCCGGTCTCCGACACGTGCAGGAAGCGTTGTTCCGCCGGGCCGTCCGGCGCCGGCTCGATGAGCGCCTCAACCGTGAACAGGGTCATTCCCTGGATCGGGTTGGCATCGACGAAGAGGCCATCCGTGCTGCCGTTGAACTCGACCGCGGGGCCAATGGCCGTCTGCACGACCCTGGGCGAGCCCACCACCGACACCGCATGGCCGCCGATCGTCGTCACGTTGTCAACCACCCAGTCGATCTGCATAGAGACCGCCCCTCCCGGCGGAACAAGCAGGATAGCGCCACCAAGAATCGCGAGTGCGAGGGATTTCACCAGTGCGTCCTCCACGTATGCTACCGGCGCGCTCCCGACAGCCACGCGACTCAGGGCTGGCCGGACGTGTAGAAGACGCGCCGCCGGAACCCGCCGATCTCGGACACCGGGCCGATCGCTTCGAGATCCTCGATCATCACCGTCCGCGCGCCGGACAGGACGATGTTCCGCGCGTGTAAACCATGGCAGTCACGTGGCCCCGCGACCGGATTCTCCCGTACCGGCGCGTGAAACAGCACGGGGGGCCCGGCGGCCCCCCGTTTCAGTCCGTCGTGCGTGCCGACGGGCGGCTCAATCCCTAGAAGATGAATCGAAGTCCGACCTGGATCTCGCGCCCGCTGCCGTCCACGCGTTTACGGGTGACCTTGCCGAAGTTCGAGCTGGTGATCGTGAGATCGGGGTTGTCCCAGATGATGGTGTTGAACGCGTTGTAGGCTTCGATACGCGCTTCCATCCGGTACCGTTTCCCGAAGTTGACCATCTTCGTCAGCGTCATGTCGGTCACCTTCCAGCCCGGGCCGTTCAGGCCGGCATAGTAGTACGGGTTGCTGCGCGGCGTGAAGGTGTCGGCCTGCGAGAACATCGGCGTGTCGAACCACTTGTCGCGGGTCGGCTTGTCGAGCTTCGGATTGCCGGTGACGACGTAGCTCGTGCCGAACAGCAGCGGCCGGCCCGAATACATGCGCGTCGCGAGGGAGTACTGCCAGCCGCCGACTACGTAGTCGAGGGCGGTCGGCATCGTCGACCCGTACTTGCGGTCCTTGCCCACCGGCAGTTGCCAGGTTACGGCCGCCGTGAAGCGGTTGTACGGCACCTCGGCCGACGGCCGCCACTCCCATCCTTCTTTGCCGCCGGTCTTCATGACCTTGTACTGCGCGATGTCATCGAACCACTGCTGGACCTTCTCGTTGTTGTAGGCGTAGGAGGCCACGAAACTGAGGCCCTTCACGAAGGGCCGCTGCGCGCGGATCTCGAAAGTGTGCGCCGTGGCAGTCTTGCCGTTGGTGTTGGTCTGCGTGATGGTGCCGTACTGCGGGTACGGAACGAGGAGCGCGGACGTCGCGACGGTCTTGTTGTTGCGCAGCGCGCCCGGGAACTGGGCCGGCGTCAGATACAGGTAGAACGGGTTGGTTACCGAGGCATTGATGGCGCTCTTCTGCTCGTACCTGAAGGCGGGGTCCATCATGTTCAGGTTGATGTCGTACGGCACGCGGCTGCCGTAGTTGTAGAAGTAGCTGACGTCGGTGACGATGCCGCCCCAGATCCGGCGCTGATAGGAGAGATTGAAGCGGTCGTTGATCTGCGGCCGCTGCTCGTACTGGTCGAGGCTGACGGCGCTGCCGACGCCCGTGTAGACGCCGTAAGCCTGGCCGTAAGGCTCGATGACCGGGTTGTTGGCCGGGTACGGGTTGACCAGCGTTTGCTGCGGCACGCCGTTGGTGAGACCGACGGTAGTGGTCGTCTGCGCGAAGCCCGTGTACTGGTTGACGTAGTCGCCCAGGGTCTCGCGCACCGTGCTGAAGTTGCGCATGTAGCGGCCGTAGGCGAAGCGCACGACCTGGTCGCCGCCGAGGTTGTACACCGCGCCGAACCGCGGCATGAAGTTCCACGGCGTGATGTGCACGACGTTCGGCTTGTCGGACGTGGTAAAGACCCACGCACCGTTGTAGAGGTAGCTGTAGCCCTTGCTGACCATCAGCGCCGACGCCGTCGCATTCATCGTCGGCGGCGTCGCCTGCATCGCCGCGTTGGGCACCGTGAGATCGTAGCGCTGGGACATGCGGTTCTGGCTGTCGGTGGTTCCGGGCTCGTATTCCCAGCGCAGGCCCATGTTCAGCGTCAGGCGATCGTTGATCCGGTAGTCATCCTGGAAGTACGCGCCCCAGCCGCGCGAATCGACGGTCTGCAGCGACACCAGGCGTGCCGAGGTCTGCGCGTCGAGGGCGCCCATGAGGAAGCTGGCCCACTGGTTGCCCGAGCCGACCAGGTCCGGCGAGTCGGAGCTGTTGGCGGTCAGCGTGGAGTTGAACACGAGGTTGATCGGCTCGAACCGGGCGGCCTGGCCGTAGTACGAGCGGATTTCCACGCCGTACTTCATGCTGTGTTTGCCCTCGTACCAGTTCATCTTCGCCGACATCGTCCAGGCGTTCGGGCGCTGCCACCATTCGCGTCCCTGACGGCCGAGGCGGTTGGTCGTGCCCGTGCCCGAGCCGCTCGTGACGTCGAGCGCCGGCGTGTAGACGTACCCGCTGTTGTAGAGCGACTTGTACCAGGGGTTGTTCGGCCAGTAGTTCTTCAGCCCCTCCTCACCAATCAGCAGCGACGGGTTGTAGAACTCGTCGGTCATGTTGTAGTAGCTGCCGCGGATGTTCAGCGTCTGCTTGTTCGACATCACCCACACCGCGTCGGCCGCCGTGCTCATGCCGTAACGGTTGCTGCCGGCGACCGGGAAGTACTGGGCGTCGGTCGGGTTCTGCTGGTAGAGGTTGGCCTTGAACTGCCCGTAGCGCACGAAGATCTTCCAGCTGTCGGAGATGTTCCAGTCCATGCGCTCCGAGAAGTTCCAGTACTTCGCGTTCTCGTAGATGCTGTACTGCAGGTTGTCCTGGTAGCCCGGCAGGTTCGGGAGCGGAATCTCCGCCAGAATCTTCATGGACGTCGGATCGAGCATCGACGTCGGGATGACGTTGCCGGCGAACGGCGTGCGGACAATGCGGGTGGTCACGGGATCGCGCACGGACGTGTACGGGTTATAGAGGGTGCGCACCCGGCCGCTCTGCAGCGACCCGCTGAAGTCGCCGGCGCGCTCCGCGGCCGTGGGCACCGTGCGGACGATGCTCAGCGGGCGATTGTCGTTCCACTGCTCGTACGACGTGAAGCTGAACAGCTTGTTCTTCTTGATCGGGCCGCCGAAAGTGGCGCCGCCCATCTTCAGCTTCGTGCCCTTCAGTTTCGACACGTCCGCGCCGGGCGCGACGGCCAGCGTCGGGTCGGAGATCGCGTTCATGCTCGGGTCGCGCATGAAGAAGTAGCCCGTGCCCTTGTAGCTGTTCGTGCCCGACTTCATGTTGAGCGAGATGATGCCGCCGAGACTGTTGCCGTTTTCGGCGTCCGCGCTCGTCTTGGAGATCGTGATCTCTTCGACGGCGTCCATCGACGGGGTGTATGCCGTCTTGTAGCTGGCGTTGAGCGGCACGCCGTCGAGCAGCACGTCGTTGGCGCGGCGCGTGCCGCCGCCGGCGTCCTAGTCGTTCGCGAAGGCGTGGTGGTACGGCCGGTTCTCGTTGGCCGTGGTGCCGACGCCCGGGTTCAGCGTCGCGTCCATCATCGCCATGTTGTATGGGTTGCGGCCGTTGAGCGGCATCTGGTCGATCATCTGCCGTTCGAGGGTCAGCTGCGAGTTGCTCGAGTTCAGCTGGACCTGCGTCGCCTCGGAGATGACCGTGATCGTCTCGCTGAGCTGGCCGATGGCGAGCGTGAGGTTGGCCGACACGTCACCGCGCTGCTGGACGCGGATGCCCGTGCGCTCGGACTTCTTGAACCCCGTCAACTCCGCGAACACCGTATAGGTGCCGGGGTCGACGAAGTCGAACAGGTAGTGGCCCTGCGGGTCGGACACCTTGAAGACCGACACGTTTGTGGCCTCGTTGAGCAGCGTGACCGTCACGCCCGGCAGCGCGCCCTGGCTCTCGTCGGTGATCACGCCCTGGACGCGCGCGCGGTAGTCCTGGGCGCTGGCGACCGATGCCATCGAGAGGACAGACGCGAAGAGCGCGAGCCTCGTTGCGAACTTCCTCATGACCGTTCTCCCTGAAACACGCGCATGGTTCGTGATGCGCGCACGTTGACGACTCCGAATCATCCGAACCAACGACCGCGATTGCGCAGCCGCCTGGACAAGTGGACTATCCAATTTGCGCATGCACAGGAAAATCCATTCCTTGACCGATGTCAAGATCTATTGTTGAATTGCGTCGATTCATGGCTGAAACAGGCCAGGCATCGCCTGGCCTGCCAGGACGGCCATTCGGGCCGACTGCGCCGGAGTGGTAAGTCCTCTGAGAGGGTCCGATGATCGCCAGAATGATCCGGTTGTGCGGGCTCGGCCTGTTCGCGTGGGCTGCGATTCCAATGCTGGTTGCCCAGGCGCCGCCGCCTGCCGCGCCCCCGTTCGGGGCCCTCGGCGTAGAGGGCCAGCGGAAGGCTGACCAGGGCAACGGGACCTACCTCAACCCCATCATGCCGGGCGACCACCCCGACCCGTCGGTGTTGAAGGACGGCCGCGACTACTACATGACGTTCTCGTCCTTCGATGCGTACCCGGGCCTCGTCGTCTGGCACTCGCGAGACCTGGTGAACTGGGAGCCCGTCGGGCCGAGCCTGTTCAAGAACGTCGGGTCGGTCTGGGCGCCCGATCTCATCAAGCACAAGGGCCGGTACTTCATCTACTTCCCGGGCATCGGCTCGACCTACCGGTCCAACTACGTGATCTGGGCGGACAACATCCGCGGTCCCTGGAGCGATCCGATCGATCTGAAGATCGGCCGCATCGATCCCGGCCACGCCGTCGGGCCCGACGGGTCGCGCTATCTCTTCCTCAGCGGCGGCTACATGGTGCCCCTCGCCGCCGACGGGTTGTCGGTGACGGCCGACCTGAAGAAGGTCTACGACGGGTGGCAGTACCCCGACGACTGGGTGGTTGAGGGGTTCGCGCAGGAAGGCCCCAAGATTCTCAAGCGCGGTGAGTACTACTACATGGTGCTGGCGGAAGGAGGCACCGCCGGCCCCCCGACGAGCCACATGGTGGTTGCGGCCCGGTCGACGTCGATTGAGGGCCCCTGGGAGAACTCCCCGTACAACCCGATCATCCGCACGACGTCCGCCGCCGAGCGGTGGTGGTCGAAAGGCCATGCGACGCTCGTAGAGGCGGCCGACGGGACGTGGTACGCCATCTACCACGCGTACGAGAACGGCTTCTACAACCTGGGCCGCCAGACCATCCTGGAGCCCGTGGAGTGGACGAAGGACGGGTGGTTCAGGGCCGCCGGCGCGGATGTGGCCAGGCCCATCCCGAAGCCCGCGGGCGAGGCGGTCGCGCACGGGCTCGCGCTGTCAGACGATTTCTCGACCAGCAAGATGGGCGTGCAGTGGAGCTTCTATGGCGGCGACGCGGCCGACAAGGATCGGTTCCGCTACGAGCCCGGCGCGCTCGTCCTGAAGGCGAAGGGCACGACGCCCCGGGACAGCTCGCCGCTGTGGTTCGTCTGCGGCGATCACGCGTACGAGGTCTCGGTGGAGATCGACATCGACCCGGGCGCCACGGCCGGGCTCCTGTTGTTCTACAACAGCCGGCTGTATGCCGGGCTCGGGTACTCGGCGACGGGCTTCACGATGCATCGCTACGGAACCGAGCGCCAGATGGCCAAGCCCCCGCACATCGGCCGCACGCTTCATCTGCGGCTCACGAACGATCGCCACATCGTGACCATCCACTACAGCGCCGACGGCAAGACCTGGGAACGCTTCGGCACCCGCATGGAGGTGTCGGGCTACCACCACAACGTCATGTACGACTTCCTCAGCCTCCGCCCGGCCATTTACGCAGCCGGAACCGGAGAAGTCCGGTTCCGCCGATTCACCTACCGCGCGCTGCCATAGGACCGGTTTCACAAGCGGCATTCAGCCGTTGGATCGGGTCGCAGGAACGGGTTGTGAAACCGCCTCTCGGGGGATGGCGGCGATTCAATTCCGCGCCGGAGAATGGCCGCGAAACGTCTTGACGGCCTTAACTAGTCAAGAATATGACCATGATTGTGGTCAACATCTTTGAAGCCAAAGCCAAGTTGTCCGAGTACCTGGACATTGCCGCGCACGGCGAGCGGGTGCTGATCTGCAAGCGGAACCGCCCCGTCGTCGAGTTGCATGCGGTCGAGTCCGCCCGCACGACCCCGCGGCCCGTCGGCCTCGGGCGCGGGCGCGTGACGGTGCCGCCGTCGTTTTTTGAATCGTTGCCGGAAGATGTCTTGAGCGGATTCGAAGGGGCAGTTCAGACTTCAGCCAGGCCGATGCCCGGAGAGGCCGATCATCGATCGGGCCTCCTCAACGTGGCCGAGAGTGCCCCCGCCGGCGGCTTCGACCGGCCGCGGAAGCGAGGCCAGTGAAGCTGCTGCTCGACACCTGCGCGTTTCTCTGGATGGTCGCAGACGCGCCGGATCTCTCCCGGCGCGCCCGCGAGTTGTTTCAGGCCGCGGACAACGAGGTCTACCTGAGCGCCGCGTCCGCCTGGGAGATCGCGGTCAAGCACGGCCTCGGCCGCCTGCCCCTGCCCGATTCACCCGATCGCTTCGTCCGCGAGATGCGCGACGCGCACGGCATCGCCGCGCTGCCGATCGATGAAGAATCGGCGCTTCATGTTTCGCGGCTCCCGGCACTCCACCGCGATCCCTTCGACCGCATGATCGTCAGCCAGGCCATCGTCCACGGCCTGACCATCCTCACCCCCGACGCCCTCATCACCCAGTACCCGGGGCGCACGACCTGGTAGGGACCGACCGTACAAGGCGACTGGCAGCCGGAGTCTGCCGTCCGTAGTCCCCAGGCGGGCCCTCATGACGGCCGGGCGATCACCGGACGTGTGTCTAGTCCGCCAGCCGTAACTGCCGCAGCAACTCGGTGAACCGCGGGCCGGGCCGCAGCGTGTCCCAGATCGGTTCGATCTTGAGCCAGTAGATGCCCATTGAGTGGGCTTCGCAGGCCTTGTGGAGCCAATCCAGCGCCAGATCGTCTTCGCCCAACCCAAGATGAAGGACAGCGATTTGATAGGCCAGCATCGGGTTGTTCATCTCCTCCAGCCGCAGCAGGAGTTGCCGCGCCTGAGGCTCGCGGCCGGTGCGGGCTAGGCAATAACCCAGAAAGCCACCGACAAGCAGCGGCGCGTCGGTCCTCGACAGCGCGTTCTCGGCCTCCCCGTGAAGGCCCTTCAGAAGGCACGCCTCGCCCAGCACGCGGTACGCCCACGGATAGGCGGGATCGAGTTCCAACGCCCGCCTACACATGGAGATGGCATCGTCGTACTGCCGCATCATCATTGACTGCGTCGCTACGGCGCCCGCCATGATCGCGGAAAGAGGATCCAACTCCCACGCCCGCAGTTGGTGGACCAGCGCCTCCTCGATTCGCCCGGTGGGGCCAAGCACCGATGCCGCGTAGAGCAAGTGCGCGTTGGCGTGGTTGGGATTCGACGCGAGCGCCCGGCGGAAGTGCGTTTCGGCGACCGCCCAGTCGTAGTCGAAAACAGCCGTGATGTGACCAAGCGACGTGTGCGCTTCTGCAAGGTCGCTGTCGATTTCCAAGGCCCGCAGCGCGGCACTCCTCGATTTACGCGCCGCTTCCTCGGCGGGCATGCCGGCAAAGATCCCCATCCACGAGTAGCTGTCGGCCAGGCCTGCCCAGGCGGGCGCCAACCGGGCATCTCTGACCAGCGCCCGTTCGAAACATTCGACGGCCTTCAAGAAGCCCGCGGGCGTTCTCTTACGCCAGTGATGGCGGCCCTCGAGGTAGAGCGTGTAAGTGTCGAGGTCGGTGCCGTAGGGTTGCGTGATCGTGCTGCTGGCCAGCCTTAGCCGAAGCGCCTCGGCGATGCTGCGGGCAATCTCGTCCTGAAGCTCGAACACCTCCTTAATTCGCCGGTCGTAATGCTGAGACCACAGATGACAGCCGTCAGCGGCATCGATGAGCTGCGCGGTGATTCGCAGGCGGCCGTCGGCCCGGCGCACGCTGCCTTCGAGGATCGTGTGTGCCCCGAGCTGAGCTGCGACCGCACGGGCATCCCCGGTCTTCCCTTTGAAACGAAAGACCGACGTGCGGGCGACAACCTGGAGTCCCTCCACCCGTGTGAGCGCGTTGATCAGCTCTTCCGTGAGCCCGTCACTGAAGATCTCGTTGGCCTCGTCGCGGTTCAGGTCGGCGAATGGGAGCACGGCGATAACTGATGCAGACGACTGGTCGGGCAGCGCACCGGTGAAGGGTCTCGTGCCGGCTCCGGCCGGGGTGCGCCGGACGTCCGCCGCGAAGCAGTAGCCAACCTTCGGAAGCGTCTTCAGGTACCGCGGCGCCCGCGCATCGTCCTGCAAGGCTTGGCGGACCTCGGCGATGCAATGCGTCAGGACGGCATCGCTGACGTAGGTCCCGGACCATACCGCGCCGAGGAGCTCGTTCTTGCCGACGGTGTGTCCGTGGTGTTCGACCAGATAGCGCAAGACATCGAACGCCTTAGGCCTGAGCGCCACCTCGCGCGACTTCTGCAACAGGCGGTGCTCTCCGGCGTCCAGCTCGAAGTCGCCGAACTGATAGACGTCGTGGTCTGTGCGCATGGAGCAGCCCTCGAAACGAGATTCGCGGAAATCTTGCGCCTTTTTGTCATGTTTGTCATCTGCCGGCCGCCTACCTTGTGAAAGTACAGGAGGCACTCATGTTGAATCGCGTCCTCGGGTTCGCGTTGTGTGCGGTGGTCATCGGCGCGTGCCAGCAATCGAACGGCGGATCCGGTTCTCCCACCAGCCCGAGTCCGTCGCCGACGCTCTCTGCCGGGATCGCCGCATCGCCGACCAGCGTCGGCGCCGAGCCGACGGCTTCGATGGCCGGCGAGCGCCCATGGAAGGCCAACTTCATGTGGGCCGTCACGGGCATCCAGTGGGCGGGAGTGCCCGGAAAGGACACGAGCACCTTCGGCGGGCGATGCTCTGTGGCATCCGACTACGTGATCAACGGTTCGATGGAAGGCGAGGCCACCCACGCCGGGCGTGTCACCGGCACAGGCTCCCACTGCAGTCAGATCGCGTGGGGACCGCAGGGACCCATGGGCGCCACCTACAGCGACGGCCAGGGCGTCTTGAACACCGCCAACGGCAGCACAATCACGCTCCGGTGGGGCAGCGGCACCACAGGTGTTGACCCGGCTACCGGTGAGAACTGGTTCCGCGACACCTGGACGTTCGCCGGAGGGACCGGGCTGTTCGCAGGCGCGACCGGGAGCGGTGAAGAAGGGGGCCGCTTCATGGACTTCAATGCCCTGCTGGCCGGCACGCCCGCGCGGATGTGGATGGAAGGTACCATCACGTATAGCCCGAGCGGTAAGTAACAGGGCAGTCGTGAAATGGTGACAAGTCCCATTTCCGCGTCTGGCGAGGAGAAATGGGGCCTGTCACCTTTTGGGGGATAATTCCCGGCGATGAGCCGCACCGGAACTCCCCGCGTACCGACGTCCGCGCGCTCGCGCGCGCAGTCCTCGCCAGCAACCGTCCTCGTGGCCTCCGACTGGGCGCCCATCCGGGCGTTCGAGCCGATCATCCGTGACGCGCCAGAGGCGATCTACGGCGACCTGCTCCCCATCCTACGCCGCGCCGACCTGCGCATCGTCAACTGCGAGTGCGCGCTGACGTCAACCTCGGCGGCGGTGTGGAAGAGCGGCGCGGTCTTCAAGGGTGAGCCGTTGCATGTTGCCGGCCTGAAGGCGGTACCGTTCGACGTCGCGTGCCTGGGCAACAACCACGTGCTGGACTTCGGCGTCGCAGGCCTGCACGAGACCCGGCGCGTGCTCGCGCGCGCGCGCATCCGCACCGTCGGCGCCGGGCTGACGGATGCCCAGGCGCTGGCGCCGCTCAGCCTGCGCGTCAACGGCCAGCGCATCCACGTCGTCAACATCAGCGAGGGTGAAGACCTGACCGCCTCAACTGGCGGCCCCGGCGTCTACGGCTGGGACATCGCGCTGGCCGCCGCGCAGACGCGAGCGCTCAAGAAACTCGGCGGCGTGGTCATCGTCATTGCCCACGGCGGGCTGGAGTACGTCCCGTTCCCGCCGCCGTACGTCGTCGCCGCCTTCAGGGCACTCATCGAGGCTGGCGCGGACTGCGTGATCGGTCACCATCCTCACGTACCGCAGGGCATCGAGTGGTGGCAGGGGCGCCCGATCCTTTACAGCCTCGGCAACTTCGTGTTCTATCAGCCGACGACGCTCCAGCACAGGAAGACCGGGTTCTGCGTGAGCCTGCGCTGCGGGCACGGCCGGGTGTCGGCGATCGAGCTGCACCCGTACCGGATCACGGACACGGGCCTCCGCTGTCTGGCCGCGAAGGAAGCGCGGGCCTTCAGCAAGGACCTCACGCGGCTCTCGCGTCCCTTCGCGACGGCCGCCGGGCCCGCGCGCGCATGGAACGCCTGGCTGGCGTATTACGGCGACGCCGGGTTCCGCGCGGAAGTGACCGGCATCCTCGACACGATGACGGCCGACCCGCGGAAGGGCGCGGCGATGTTCCGCAACCGCATCACGACGATGCAGCACCTGGAACACTGGGAGACGTTCTTGACGCGGGTGATCGACGGCGGGAGCCGCGACTACTCCCGGGCGGACTACCGGCTCGTTGAAGAGTACTTCTCGCGCACGATCAGCTGAGCCCGTACCGGCCGCCGCCCGCCTCGATAATCGTGCGGATCAGGCTCCGGTAGTCGGTCATCTCCCCTTCTGGTGACCCGAAGTACAGCGTGTAGATCTGCGGCGCCCAGCTCTTGTGCGGCTTCAAACCGGGAATGCCGTTCACTTCCATGATGCGCAGCGCGCCCGCCGCGTCGGTCTTGATGTCGATGCGCACGTGATCGAGGCAGCGCATCGCGTCGGCGGCCTGGACGGCCAGGACCGCCGCCTCGTCGCCGCGCGCGGGCGGACGGCTGATCTTCGTGAGGCCGACGCCGCGCAGGTCGGCCCGAAGGACCTTGTGCTTGCCGTAGTGCTTCGCCTCCACCGACACGAGGCCCGGCAGGCACTGGCGGGTCGCCCCGTTGCCGAGGACGAGCGTGGTGAACTCGTCGCCGGGCATGAAGTCCTCGACCAGGGCGGCCTGCTGGAACTCGCGCTCGATCCACGTCACCTGGCGCATCAACTCGTCGGCGTTGTTGACGACGCTGTCGTCGTTGATGCCCACGGACCGGGACTCGCCCATGGGCTTCACGAACGCGGGGTACCGGATCATCGACAGGTCGTCGGTTGTCCGCACGAGATAATGGGCGGGGACGGTCACGCCCCGGCTCGCCAGCGTCTCGTGCGTCCTGAACTTGTCGATCATGTCCTTCATCGTCTGGCTGTTCGAGCCGATGTAGGGGATGCCCTTGCTGTCGAGGACATCCGCCACCCACATGCCGCCCTCGCCGCGCCCGATGAACTTCTCGTTCGGTGTGATGTAGTACAGCGCGCTCCAGACGATGTCGAAGCGCTCTTCGCCGATGACGCGCAGGAACGCCTGCTCGGTCTCGACAAACGCGATGCGAGCGGGATGGCCGACGGCCGTTGCGGCGTCGGCCAACGACTGCGTGACGCTCGTGTCGCCCCAGCCTTGGGCGTCGCCGCCGGGGCCGGTCAACAGCAGAACTCGCATGAACGTGCTCCAGCTACGCGGGGTCGAAACCCGGCCAGACGACGAGGGCTCGCGATTGCAGTCCTGTTACCAGTGCGAGGCCTTGCAGCTGATTGGTCCCGATCCCTCAAAACAGATCGGGCACGCGTGAATAGGATAGCAGGGCGTGGGCCGTGACGGCCGATACCGGCTCGATCAACCGCGCGATGCCCCGGCGGGCCGTCTCGTCCAGTTCGACCTTGGAGATGAGCTCCACGGTGACGTCGCTCACCGACCCGCCCCCGCGGGTCTCGCCAGCGCCGGATTCCAGGTCTGGCGCGCGGTCGAGGAGTATGTCGCCGGCCATCAGGCTGCCGACGAGGCTGAGGTTGGGGTCCAGCGCGCGCACCCGCCGGCCAGTCTTCCGGGCGAGCGCATCGACGATCCTGACGGCGACGTACCCGTAGTGCGTGCAGCAGAGCCCCACGAACAGCCCGCCGCCGGGTGGCGCCGCCGTGGCTGCCCTCGTCGCGCACACGTCAATGAGCTCAGCGACACCGGCCCCGTCGATGTCCTTCTCGATGGCGGCGGCCAGGCCATGGCAGGAGGCGGCCGCGATCCGCGCGGGATAGATTCCGCGAAGGACGAGTCGGTCGCGGTGCACGCCGGACTCGATCGTCGTCCTGGTCCCGGTGAGCACGATGGAGGCGGCGGGATCGTCACGCAGGCGTTCCGCGAACAGGTCGACGCCCGCGTCGACGATGCCCTGGACGGGCACCGGCGGGTTGCGGCTGAACTCTGTCCGCGGATAGAGGATCGACAGTGTATTGCACGCGATCAGGATGCGGTCCGGATGCATCGCGCTCATGCGCAGGAGGGCGCGATCGAACACATCGGCCCGCGCGGCGGCGTCCGGGAGGTCGTTGTAGCCGCGGTCTTCGAAGGGCCAGGCGTTCACGTAC
>Ga0315286_10004260_pt1 | contig 13703 bp, 7 predicted proteins | sample YL17G10_0_MG_FD_205038 | JGI IMG/M metagenome (GOLD analysis project Ga0315286, IMG submission 205038) | Sediment microbial communities from Yellowstone Lake, YNP, Wyoming, USA - YL17G10_0 | ecosystem: Environmental > Aquatic > Freshwater > Lake > Sediment | place: USA: Wyoming | collected... | reverse complement strand
GCGAGGTCCCCGACCCGGGGGCGCAGGTCCTCGATCAGCAGCATGCGGTTGAGCAGGCGGCGCACCAGCTGCGCCAGCCGCTGCGACGAGACGTCCATGGTGTAGAAATCGAGCCCGCTGGCGCGACCCGTGCTGTCGGCGTGAATCACGAACCAGGCAAAGAGCTTTCCGCCCACCGCCTGGGCCTGCAGCGCGGCATCCCGAGCCTTCTCCCCGGCTGGCAGCTCGAGCTGTGCGGGCGGCAGGTAGACGTGATCGCGCATCTCGATGCGGATGATGCCGCCCGGAACTCCCGCCTCGGCGCGCACGCTGTCGATCAGCGCGGCGGCGTAGTGCCCGGTCTCATCGATTACCGTGAACGCCTTGGGCGGCTTGGGCATCGACTCCAGGATCGCCGGGAGACCGAACGCCATCGCCAGGATCAACGGCAGCATCACGACCGAGAGGATGAAGGTCTTGGTCCGCACGTACGCCAGATACTCGCGCCGCGCGACCAGCAGGATGCGCCGGATCATGACTCGGCCCCCCGCGGCGCCTCGGCCATCTGCTCCGCCGGTACCCAGCTTCCGTCCGCGCCGATCCGGTGCGTCCGCTCCGGCGCGACCAGTTCGAGGAAGATGTCGTAGAGCGACGGATCACTCACGTCGAAGCGCGAGACCTCCACGCGGTCGACAATATCGCGCAACAGACGATGCGGCGGCGTGCCCGGCTGCACGAAGACCTCCAGGTGGTTGCCGTACTCCCGCACCCGATCCACATACGGCAGGTCGCGGATGAAGCCTTTCTCGCCGTAGCAGGTGAGACGGATGGCGCGGTGCGGCGCGTGCGCCTTGATCTCGGCCAGCGGGCCGTCGAGCACCTTGCGTCCGCGGTGGATCATGAAGATCGCGTCACAGAGCCGCTCGGCGTGATCCATCATGTGGGTGGAGAAGATCACCGTCCGGCCTCGGCGCCGAAGCGCCAGGATCGTCTCGGTCATCACCTCGACGTTCACCGGATCGAGACCCGAGAAGGGTTCGTCCAGGATCAACAGTTCCGGGTCATGAACGATCGTGCCAATGAACTGCAGCTTCTGCTGCATGCCCTTCGACAGCGTGTCAACGGTCGACGTTTGCCACTCCCCGAGGCCGAGCTGTCCCATCAACTCGGCGCCCCGGGCCCGAGCCGCGCGCGCCGGCATGCCCTTGAGCGTCCCCAAGTAGGTGATGAACTCGAGGGTGCGCATCTTGACGTACATGCCGCGCTCTTCGGGCAGGTACCCGATGCGCGAACGGATCGCGGCCGGATCGGTGTGCCCCAGGACGGTCACCGTGCCGCGGTCGGGGCGGATGATGTCGACGATCATGCGCAACGTCGTCGTCTTGCCCGCCCCGTTTGGACCGATGAAACCGTAGACCATCCCGGGAGGGATGCGCACCGAAACGCCGTCGACCGCGGCGTAGTCGCCGAAGGTCTTGTACACCTGGTCCAGCTCGAGAGCCGCCCGTCCGGACTCCGTCATGCGATCGGTTTCCTCCTTCGCGAAGTACCGGTGCGCGCCGCGCCCGACCGGCGCAGCCGAGGACGGAACAACGCGGGATCGAGCTGGGCCCGCTCCATCGCCTTGTAGAGCGCCTGGCGGGTGATCCCCATCGCCTGGGCGACGCGCGACACCGCCCCGCCGTAAATGCGCAGCAGCGCGCTCACGTAATTGCGCTCGAACTGGCGCAGCACCAGCTCGCGCGCATCGTCCCAGGGGAGGCTAAGGAGCGGGGTGCGCGCGGCCACGGGGGCGAGCAACTCGGGGCCGATGCGCGGCGTGTGGCAGAAGATGACCGCCCGCTCGATCAGCTTGGACAGCTCGCGCACATTCCCGGGCCAATCGTAGGCGACCAGGAAGGAGAGGGCCTCGGGGGCGAAGCCCTCCACCGTCTTGCCCAGCTCGGCGCAGGTGTGACGCAGGAAATGCTGGGCCAGCAGCGGGATGTCCTCGCGGCGCTCGCGCAGCGGGGGGATGTGGAACCAGACGACATTGATGCGATAGAAGAGATCCTCGCGGAATCGCCCGTTCGCCACCTCCGCCTGCAGGTCCCGGTTGCTGGAGCAGATCACCCGGGCATCGGCGGTCAGCGGCCGCTCCGCGCCGACGCGGTAGAACTCGGCGGTGTCCAGGGCGCGCAGCAACTTCGGCTGGAGATGTACGGGCGTCTCGGTGATCTCGTCGAGGAAGAGCACGCCGCCGGCCGCCAGCTCGAATCGACCCCGGCGCAGATCGCGCGCACCGGTGAAGGAACCCGGCTCGTGGCCGAAGAGCTCGCTCTCGAAGAGGTTCTCGGGGATCGCGGGGCAGTTGACCGCGACGAACGCCCCCGCGGCACGGGGGCCCTGATGGTGGATCCAGCGGGCGAGCACTTCCTTGCCCGTCCCGTGCTCTCCGGTTATGAGCACCGTACTGTTGACGGTCGCGACCGTCTCGGCGTCCTCGAGCAGGCGGCGGATCGCCTCGCTGCGTCCCACGAAATGCCAGAGGATGCGCTCGGGATCCTCGCCGGGCTTGCGGCGGGAGTGCTGCCGGGTCCAGATCGCCCGAAGGGCTTGGGCGATCTCCTCGGGTGATTCGACCGGCGGCAGGAAAGCCGTCGCCCCCACGCGGCCGGCGCTGAAGGCGGTCTCGGCGCTCGCATCGGGGGTCAGGATGTAGATGGGGACGTGCGGGTGCGCTCCGTGCAGTCGGCGCAGCGGCGCGAGGTCGGCGGGTTTTCCGGGCGACCCGATCCGGAGAACGACCGCGGCGTAAGCGCGCCGGTCCAGGGATTCGAGGGCGCTCTCGGTGTCGGCGGCCGCCTCGAGCGCGAACAGATCGCGCAGGATGGCCGCCAGATCCCGGACCGCCCGTCGGTCGGCACCGACGAAGAGAACCCATGGCCGCGCGCCCGCCGGCTCGACCCGGCGGCGGCCGCGCCGCTCGTTCTGGCGACGGCTGGTTGGCATCTACGCTCCCTCGCCGACGTGACCCCGGCTGCCGGTCGCACCCGGGAACGGGTGGCGCACGAAGGCGAGCATCGCCGGGCGCCCACGATAGTGGATGATCGCGGAGTACCCCTCGTACCGGCCCACGCTCCCGTCCCGGTGACGCAGCAGGGTGATCCCGCGGGCCATTTGCTCGTTCCCGGCCAGGCGTTGCCGGTAGGTATCCGCGACGCGAGCCTGATCCTCCGCGACCACGAGATCGAGGTAGTGCCGGCCGGCCAATTCCTCGACCGGGTAGCCGAGCATCGCGGCCATGGGCCGGCTGACGAAGACGCACACGTCGTCCTGGACGATTGCGACACCGTCGCGCGATTGTTCGACCAGGAGCGAGTAGCGCTCCTCCGATTCGCGCAAGGCCTGTTCGATCTCCTGCCGCCGGGAGACGTCGCGCATGATCACGGTGTCGGCCGGTCGGCCCTGCCAGATCGTGCGTGCGCCGGTTACTTCGACATGCACCACGCGGCCGTCTTTGTGAACGATGCGCGTCGGAAAGGAGCGTGGTCCCTCGTCAGACTCCATGCGGCGCCGGAAGACGCGGATCAAGTTCTCGAGTTCGTCGGGATGGGCCAGCTCCCGCAGGCCGATCGTGGTCGTCAGCTCACGGGCCGTGTAGCCCGTCATCTCCGAGACGCGCGGGTTGACGTAGGCATGCACACCGGTTTCGGTAGCGATCAGGATCCCATCGTTGGCATTCTCGACCAGCGCGCGGAAGTTCGCCTCGCTGGCGCGGAGCGCGTTGGCGATCTGCTTCTGCGGGCGGATGTCGATGACCAGTGCGCCGATGTACGGCTCGGCGCCCCGTTCGCCGTGCACCAGGAAGCAGCTGTGCATCGTGTCGATCCGCTCGCCGCTGCGGGAGCGCAGGGTGAGCTCGCCGACCCACCGCCCGGTCTCCAGGGTGGCTTTGAGCATCACATTCACCGCGCGGTCGTGCTGGTCCTCCGGATAATTGTCGAGGACGCTGGTCCCGACGATCGCGTCCGGGCTCTCGGCCCCCAGGAGTTGACACATGGCCGGGTTGACATACGCAGCGGTGCCGCGAGCGTCGGCCACGACGAAGCCGTGACCGGCGGCATCGGCCATGCCCCGCAGGATGACCAGCTCCGTCGCCTCGCGGCCGACCGCAGCGGCGCCGTCCGCGGGACCGGGAAAGAGTGGTTCCGACAGTCCGTTGGGCAGGACCTGCAGGCTCAGAACCGAGTCGCGGTCCATTCGGACGACGAAGTCGCGCAGGTGCATCATCTTTTCGGCGAGCGCGCGGTCGAGCACCATGCCGGTGCTCGGGTCGAAGCACCGGTCCCGGAGCAACGCGTACTGGGCATCCATCCGAGCCCGGAGCTCAGTCGCCTGGCCGTCGGGTGTTTCCGTCATCGTCGAACGCTTTCTCCTGGGCATCCGTCCCGTCCGCGCGCCCACTGGAGCTGCTCATGGAGGATACCGACCGCATGTGGGACGATGCCAACGGCTTGCGATGCTATCCCCTGGGCGGCGCGGGCGCCAGGACAATATCGCGGAGGCGGACGCCGGGTGATATCCTACGACCCGCTCGGCGTATGCGGGAGGCTGCCGATTGGAGGAACCATGATTAGGGTGCGCAGCGGTCGGGAATCGCCCTGGGTGCGGGTGTGGCGACCTGCGTTGATTGCCCTGGCGTGCCTGTGGCTGACGGGTCCGATCTCGGCCAAGAGCTACCGAATCGCACGTGTAGCGATCGACGCACGACTCGCCGGGGACGGTAGCCTGCAGGTCACGGAATCCCGCACCTACGCTTTTGAGGAGAGCTTCCACTACGCCTTCCGTACCCTGCCGACCGGGCAGGGCGAGGCGTATGAGGCGATCGGGGTCTCGGAGGGGGAGACCGCCTACCGTCTCGCGGACAGCGGCGAACCGGGCACGTTCCGCGTGACCCCGCGAGCGGACGCAATCGAGGTGCGCTGGTTCTTCCGCGCGCGCGGGGCGCGTACTTACGATCTCGACTACCGGGTGAAACCGGTGGCGAAGCGCCATGCGGACGCGGCGGTTCTCTACTTCCAGTTCCTCGGGAGCGATTGGGACGTCTCGAGCCGCGAGGTGACCGTCCGGGTGCGGCCGCCGGTGCCGGTCGCGCGGGACTCGGTGCGGGCGTGGCTGCACGGACCGCTCTGGGGCGAGGTCGCGATCGGTGAGCACGGCGACATCACGGCGCGCTGCGCGCGGGTCCCGCCGCACGTCGCGTTCGAGATCCGCGCGCTCCTTCCGCTGGCGATCCTGCCCGAGGCACCGCTCGTGACCGGGTCGGCGCGCGCGCGCGTGATGCAGGAGGAGGCTCGCTGGGCCGAGGAGGCGAACCGGTTGCGCGCCGAGGCGCAGCGCCGCCTCGCCGAACGCGCGGCGCGGCGGGCGGCCGGCTGGCGCGGGCTGCCGCTGATCGGCCTGGCCGGGATCGCCGCCTGGTATCTGATCTGGCGGGCCCGCGGGATGCGCCCGGCCCTGCCGGAGAGCAGCGCGCAGGTGCTCGTATCCGCGCCGCCCGCGGAAACGCCGCCGGCGTTCGTCGGCTACCTGCTCAAGGACCGCCAGGTGGGCGGGATGGATCTCACGGCCACGATTTTCGATTTGGCCCGCCGCGGCTTTCTCATCCTGCAGGAAGGGCGGCGCGAGCAGCGCCGGCTCTTCGGCGGCACACGCCCGGTCCCGACCTACACGCTGGAGCTGAAGCGCGACGAGCTGCGCCGGAACGAGTCTGGACTTCTGCCGCACGAGTCGAGCCTTCTGCGTTTCCTCTTCGATGAGCTGGCCCAGGGTCGGGATGCGATCGATCTGGCGACGCTCAAGCGGCAGCGGAGTCGGATGACACGGTTCTTCACGAAGTGGGCGCGACAGGTCAAGGCGGAGGCGCGGGCCCGCGAGTACTTCGACGGCGGCAGCCTTCGCGGCTTCTACGCCTCGCTGGCAGTCGGCTTCGGGTTGCTGGTTCTGACCATCCCGGCGGCACTGATCTGCGGCGAGCCGGCCGTGGTGCCGGCCGGCTCGGGAGTCGTGGTTCTTCTGCTCTCGCTCCTCATTCCCCATCGCACCGAGGCCGGCGAGAGGGAGGCCCGACAGTGGAAGGGCCTGAAGCGCTATCTGCAGAGCTATGGTGCGCCCGGAGCGACCCCGGCCGATCCACGGCCGACGCTCGATGCGTTCCTGGTCTACGGGATCGTGCTCGGCCTGGGGGACAAGGCATATCGCAGACTGGTCGGCAGTCTGGCGCCCGGTGACGCGAACGTGTATGTGCCCTGGTACATTGCGCATGGAGGGTCGGGCGGATTCGATGCCGGCGGTTTTGCCGGTGCGTTCTCGTCGATGGTCTCGACGGCTACGTCGAGCGTGAGCAGCGCGGCCGGTGTCGGAGGCGGCGCCTCGGGTGGTGGGGGTGGGGGTGCGGGCGGCGGCGGCGGCGGCGCGGGCTAGCGACCGGTTCTTTCCAGGAATCGCGCGAGTTTGCTCTTCGTCCCCGGACGCCACGGGATGCCGTGACGACTGAGCAGCTCGCGCACGGCGGCCTCGGGGAACGGCGTCTCCGGATGGGGCCACTCGATCTCCAGCTCGTTCTCGATGCTCCCATCCGGATAGCGCGTGCGGTCGAGCTCCGCGTCGACCTCGATGGGTTGGCGCGGGGGTTCACCCGGCAGGGGCAGCCGGATGACCCGGCGCTGGTTCTCGATCATGCCCAATTCACGCAGGTGGCCGGAGGTGGACGGGTCCCTCAGCTCGTCGGGAATCGGTAGCGGCAGCTCCGCCAGGCAACGCCCGCCCGCGAGCAGGTCGCGCGCCTCGTCCCTCGAGATCGCCGCTTCCAGCTCCAGACGCTCAGTCATCCCGCCCGTGCCGCGGGTCGGGCCCTTGAGCGTCAGACGGAGATCGCCGTCCTCCTCGCGCAGACGCAGGCCGTAGCCCCGGCGGCGCAACGCGCCCTCGGGCGTGTCGAGGTAGTGATTCCTCTGCCGGAAGGTGTGGAGCGGCGGGCCGAAAGCGGCGGCCAGGAGCGCGGCTTCGGCTTCGGTCAGCGTCAGCTTCAGCTCGCGCTCGATGCTCACGGGAAATCACCGGCCACGCGGGCCGGGCGCGCCCATGACCGAACGAAGCCGGCCAGTGTCGGGCCGGCTTCGTGGCGGGGTGGCATTCCCCGCTGCTGGATCCAGGGGCAGAGCCCCGCTGCAGACACATCGACTTCGATCACCATCTATTTTACCACATGCGGCGGTGCCGCGGACTCGCCGCCCGTCTCCATGGGCAGGAGTTCGAACGATGTCTCGAGCAGGAGCGTGCGGAAGAGGTAGGCTCGAACCAGCCATCTGCCGGTCTTGAACGTCCGGCGGTCCTCCGGCTTGGTCAGCTCTTCCTCGAAGCGTTCCGGGCTGACGCCGTAGCGACTCTCGAATTCGAGCGCATTGCGTTGGGGATCGAGCGTGATCATCTCATCGGCCAGCGCGCGGCGCCGGTCGTCGTGACGCCAGTCCTCCGGCCGGATCTGGATCTCCTTCGTGTAGGCCGCCTTGCCGTCGGGGTTGATCCACATCAGGTGGAGGTGGAGCCGGTGCGCCGGTGCCAGGTTCTCGAGCTGAAGCACGGCCCGGACCTGACGGCCTTCCTCGACGCGGAAGCTCCGCCCCACGCCGAGCCGTTCCCCGGTCCGGGCGGAAGTAATGCGATACAGGTAGAGACGGCCCGTGCGACCGATCTCACCGGGCAGGGCGACCGAGACGGTATCGGCACCCACGGGCGCGGTCGCGCCATAGTCGCCGCACCCACCGGCGGTGAGCGCCGCGAATACGACCAGCACCGGGGTCAGCCATGCACGCATGGAAGGGGCCTCCTCGTCGGCGACGGGAGGCCCCACCCGCAAGGAGTTCGGTTGCCGCCGCTACCGCAGCAGCGTCATGCGCCGGGTGATCTGCCTCCCGTCCGTGTTCAGGACGTAGAAGTAGACGCCACTGTCCACATGACGGCCGCCTTCGTCAAGACCGTTCCAGGTGATGTCGTAGCGTCCCGGCGCCGCGTGCCCGTCGAGCATCGTGCGGACCAGTCGGCCGCCGATATCGAAGACCGCGAGCCGGACCGTTGCCGGCTGGGGCAGATCGAGACGGATCACGGTTCCTTCGCCGCGGGCGCCGAACGGGTTTGGACGGTTCGCGTGGAGCGCAAGCTGAGCGGGGATCGGCGTCGCGTCCGGCGCGCCCGAGGGGTCGGGGCTGTCGCCGATCACCTCGACGTCGTCGATGTACCAGCCTTCGCGCCCGGTGTTGCCATCGGAGCCGAAACGGAAACGGAACCGGACGCTGCCGGTCACCCCCGTCAGATCGAAGCTCGCTTGGGACCAGTCCTGCGTTCCCCCGTAGACCGGCGTTTCGGCCGGGAACGGACCCGGCTGACTGCCGACCCGGATCAGATAGGGATAGCCTCCGATGGGCGTGATCTGGGTCCACGACCCGCCGTCCACCGATATCTCCACCAGCCCACCGTCGTAGGCGTGATCCGGGTAGCTCTGGCTGACCTCGGACTCCATCCAGTGCCAGAAGGTGAGACGCGCGTCGCCCTGAAGCGTGAGCGTGCCGCTCACCAGCGCGCCGTCGGCCTGATCGGCGTACGTGCCGGTGCCGGTGTTGCCGAACTTCCACGCCGACGTTCCGCCCGATGTGTGATTGCGCTGCGTGCTCAGGTGCCACTGATCGACGTCGCCCTCGGTCACGACGTAGTGCGTCCAGTCGCCCGCGCCGAGCTCCATGTCATCGCTCAGGATCGGCGCCAGCACCCAGAAGGAATAGGTCTCGGCCGGGGCGCCGGCCGGATCGGTGCGGGTGTTGCCCGCCACGTCGCGCCCATAGAGGTAGTAGTGGATCAGCGAACCGATCGATTGTCCCGGGATCTCGCCGTGATAGGCGTTGCCGCCCTGATTCTGCAACGCCACCGACTCCCAACTGACGCCGTTGACGTTGTAGCGCAGGGTGAGTTCGGTAAGGGCGGAGTATTCCGTGATCTCGGTGTCGATTCCATACGGGCCGACGGTGTCGGTCGTGTTGTCGTAGACCGTCGTGTTGGAGAAGACCGGCCCTGCGTTGTCGGTCAACGCGAAATTGAGGACCGTGGCCTGTCCGTCGTTGACCCAGACCGAGTGCACCGTCTGGCTCTGGAAACTGGGGTGGGAGCAGACAACCGTGAACTGGCCGACGCGCACCCCACCCCCGTAGCTCCCGTCGGGGCCGCTCAGGAACGTGTCGCCGGTCTCCACCACGCGCACCTGCGCGCCCTCGACCGGCGTGCCGCCGTTGCTGGCGTTGGTCACCGTGCCGGAGAGCGTGCCCCGCGGGACCGGCGAGATCGGCATGAACTTGATCGCGCGGCCGGCCTGCAGCGTCGCCGAGCCGGCGCTGTAGTAATTGTAGAAGGAGTACATGACGCCGTCGTCACGGTTCTCGTTCTCGATCCCAACGGTGGAGTAGTGCTGTTCCCAGTCGCAATTCGTGAACTGGTTGTACTGGAAGACGATGATCCCGTCCCCGGTGTCCGTCGGGTAAAACGTCGGGTCGTAGAGGATCACTTCGAACGTTTCCGTCGCTCCACCGTTGTTGTTGATCAACCGGCTCCACTCGACGATGTAGCGGTGGTTCACGATGTCGTTCTTCTGGCACACGCGATTGCTGCCCGACTGATACAGATCGTCCCACATCGGGGCGATCATGTTGGCCGGGGCCTCGGCGCCGGGGATGTTCCAGTTGCGATACTGCGTCAGATAGGTCGACCCCATCGCGATCCAGCCATTGGAGCAGATCGTGGCGCGGGTGAAGTTCTGGCCGTAGTAGCGGAACGTGAAGGGCAGCGTGATGGTCTGGGAGTCGTCCTGCGCATCGCCGTTGTCGGTCAGGCCGACGGAAGTGCCGGAGCCGCCCTGATTCGGGTCGATCTCCACCCAGGCGTAGGTCGGCGCCTGGGAGTATCCGGTGTCGGTGTTGTCGAAGGCGTAGTAGCCGTAGGCGTCGGGACCGCTCGGGTCGTCGCTGGTCGCGGTGCCGATCTGCAGCGTGAAGGCGGTCGTATCGCGCGCCCCGCCGGAGAACTGCAGCACCAGACGCATCGGCGCCCGGTGGCCCTGGAAGCAGTCCGCCGCCGCGCTGAGGCCGAAGCGGTCGCCGGTGTTCTCGCCGATGACGCCGACGTTGATCGTGCCGAAGGTGCCCGAGGCGTCGCTGACGATCACCCAGGGGGTGTCCGAGATCAGCGTGCCGGTGCAGCCGGTCGCAGGTGCGCCGCCCACGTTGTTGATCTTGACGCTGATCTGGCCCGACTCGCCCGGATCGATCTGGGTGCCGAAGTTGTAAAGAGTCTGTCCGGTGTGAACCAGGGCGGCGGCGACCACCGGGACCGCGATCAACGAGCGCCACACATCCGTCCCGGATCGCAGGTCCAGATCCAGATAGATCGTGTGGTCGTGGGGCGCACCGGCGCCGATCATGATGTCGAAGTCGTCCGCGCTCCAGGCGCTCGCGCCCCCGGCGATGTCCCCGAATGTCTCGCTGTCGTCGACGATCGTGACGTAGGGATCCTCGCTGCTGATCGTACCGGTGACGGCGCTGGCGGTCTGGGTGCCGAAGTTCTTCACCTGCACCGGCACCTCGATCCGTTCCATCGGGTTCGCCAGATGATCACTGTTGCCGCTGCTGGTGCCGCTGGCGTCGTCGTCCAGGGTGTGTGACTGATACGCGACAAAGCGCGTTGACTGCGTGACGTTGATGTTCAAGAGCAGGGGGAGGTTGTTGTGCCGGGTGACCGTCAGCTTCATCGTGCCGGTGGTCGGCGTGTTCACCGGCAGCTCGATCGCACCGCCGGCGTCGGTGTAGCCGCCGATGAAGGTCTCGCTGCCCTTCCAGAGCGTTACATAGGCGCCGGCGGCCGGGCTCCCCTGCTGGAGGACGCTGACCGTAATCGCGTTGGTTCCGAGCGGAACTGAACTCGGCGGGTTGGCGAGCGCCAGGGACCGCGGCACCGCGGTCCAGAGCTCGCCCGCCGCATCGCCCATCAGGTTGTTCCAGCAGGTGAAGATGCACATCTCGTTGTAGTCCTGCTGGGCGTAGTTGATGTAGAGCTCGTACTTGCCGCGCGTGAAGCTGGCGCCGAACTCGTAGAGGTCTTCCCACAGCGCCCCGCGCCAGATGCCGGCGGTCATGCAGTTGTTGTGACGCGTGTCGGTCCCGGTCGTGGCGGTGCCGATGCTGGCGATGCCGCCGGTGGGCGTGTTGGGCGGCACGCCGGCGCGGATCCATGCCTCGCTGCGCGCCGTCCCGCTGGCGAAGGACCCGGTGTCGCAGGTCAGGTTGACCGCGTAGGGCATCTTCCAGCCGTTGGCCAGCGCCGAGATGTTGCCGGAGGTGAACCCGCTCATGCCGTAGTAACCGCGGTAGGAGAAGACCGTGTCGCCGCGATTGAGCTTCGACGTCATCTGGCTGACGAAGTCGCCGCCCCAGATCGTGTCCACCTCGGCATAGCCGATCTGGCGCAGACGTTCCTTCATCCACTGTCCGATCTGGATGCAGGTATAGCCGGAGTAGCCTGCGTCGCCCACCACGCAGCCGCGCACAAACCAGGAGGTATCGGTCATGTAGGGCGTGCTCTCGTAGCCGACGATCTTGTTCACGTAGAGCGTGAGGCGATCGGTCGAGTCGACCGAGATCCGGCCGATGTGCACGTCGGACAGGATGTCGCCCCCGGCGAGCTGCGTGTAAAGATGATCGGTCTCGCCGCCCCAACCGGAGTACGGCTCCGGCCAGTACGGGATCGCGACCGAGCCGCTGACGTCCCCGACCAGGGTGACGTACTCCGGCGGCTTCTCCCAGGTGTCATAGGCGTTCTGCAGCCAGGCTTTGATGTTCTCCTTGGTTGTGCCCGTCTCCGCCGTGGTCGCCAGGTGGACCTCGTAGCCCTTGCGCGTGCGCCACTCGACGAGCGGCTGCAACGCGGTCACCACCGCGGTGTTGTTGGGACAGATGAGGACATAGGCGCAGCGCGCGACGATCTGACCGTCGCGCGGGCCCTGGTAGTTGACCACCAGCTGCCGGTAGAGCCGGTCGAAGGACTCCGGGACATACCGGGAGGTCTCGGTCAGCGCGTTCCGCAGGTCCGTGCCGGCGAAGTGGATCCGCACCTCGATGCGTCCGGCGACCTCGACCGTCCCGCTCGCCGGATCGTAGCGTACCGGCGCGAACGAGATCGGTACCACCCGCAGCCCGCCCGCCAAGGCCGGGTCGCCGATGCGCACCGGATGCGCGTCGCCGAACCCGGCGCGCGCGTAGGCCGCCCGATCGATCGCGAACGCCTCGGGCTCGTCCGGCTGCATCGGCACCGGACGGTACCCCGCCAGTTGGCGCGTTTCGACCACGCTGGTCTCGAACGTGACGCCCGCGTCGTCGGGGATCTGGATCAGGCGCCCGAAGGTCGGCAGCATCGGTGCGCCGGTCTCACCCTCGAACTCCCCGCCCTCGATCGCCAGGATGTGGTAGGTCTCGCCCTCGGCCTCGATCGCCTGAACCTCGATCGCGGGCAGCTCGAACTCGAGGCGCACGCCCTGCGCGGTTTCCTCCAGGACGCGCACCGCCGGCCCCGCGGCCGGATCGGCGCCGCTCAAGATCGGAAGCCGCGTCGGGGAATCGATCTCTGCGCCGATGGCGGCCAAGGGGATGAGGCAGGTGGCGGCGACCAGGATCGCGAACACCAGGACCGCGGACTTCGGATGCATGGCTCCTCCCTAGGCGTTGCGGGCGCGACGGCGGATCCGTCACGCTCGTGCGGTTCGTCCGCCGAACCCATGGGTGTTCGTGCCGATCCGTTTGGTGGACGCCGGAGCTGCACGGGAGCCGAACGCAGGCGGAGCCGTCTCCAAGAGAGCCTCGCCGATCGGCCGGGCGCGAACACGCCGAATACTATTCAATGCTACCGCGCCGATGGGTTGTTCCGGAAGCGATTTCGCTGTTGGCTGACGTCACCCGGTGGCATCTCCAGGCGCCTCTCTCACCCACCCGAGATGTGCTATACTCGACACTGATTGGATCGAATTCGCCGCAACTTGGATGGACAGCGAAGGAGGCTGCCGATGAGGATTCTTTGGGCGTTTGCGGGACCAGCCCTCTGCTTGGCGGTCCTGGCCGGCGGCGCGCAGGGGGCGACCCTGCTGGTGCCGAGCCAGTATCCCCAGATCCAGGATGCCATGGACGCCGCCGTGGCCGGCGACGAGATCGCCATCGCCCCCGGCGTCTACTCCGACACGACAAATTTCTCCCACCTTCCGACGGACTCGACCAAGTGCGTGGTCCGCTGCAAGTCGGGTGTCACGGTGCGGGGATCCGGCATGGGCCGCACGATCATCGATGGAAGCTACAACCCGGGGCCTCCCAAAGTCGGCGCGCGCGGGTTCCACATCCAGGATGTGTCGAATGTGACGATCATCGGCTTGACGATCCGCAACTGCTTCAACGGGTGGAACGACGTCTACGGCGCGGGGATCTTCTTCAAGAACGCCTCGGGGAATCTGCTCAACGTCGAATTCACCGGTAACCACGATGGCGCGCTCACCTGCACCGACGGCGCCAGTCCGCACGCCGACTGGTGCGTGATGAACGACAACGAAGCGAAGTCCGGCGCCGGGCTCTTCGTGAACACCGACTGCGCGCCGATCCTCTACG
>Ga0315286_10004258_pt1 | contig 13704 bp, 10 predicted proteins | sample YL17G10_0_MG_FD_205038 | JGI IMG/M metagenome (GOLD analysis project Ga0315286, IMG submission 205038) | Sediment microbial communities from Yellowstone Lake, YNP, Wyoming, USA - YL17G10_0 | ecosystem: Environmental > Aquatic > Freshwater > Lake > Sediment | place: USA: Wyoming | collected... | reverse complement strand
ATAACGACGCGGATCTCATCCCCTGTCTTTTTCGGAAGGTTCTTCGTATCCTGGACGAGAAGGGTGATCGTCGGCGGCCGGAGCACGGCGGCCAGCGGCGGCGTCGGGATCGTCTTGACCATCTCCCGGAAGAGGTCATCGCAGGCGCGCAGGAGCTGGATGTCCCGCATGTTCATCGCGGTCGCGATCACAACTGCGATGATGCCGATCGGCGTCGTGGAGAAGCCTCCCTCATGGATTCGGACGACGTGCTGTCCGCTCCAGAGGAACTGGCCCGTCTTCGTCTCATACATCTTCACCTCGGCCCCGACCGAAACCTGCGAATAGATCACTGCAAAGAGCTTGTCAAAATTGGAGATCTCCCCGTAAATGACGGCATCCACCCCGAGGATCTCTCCTAATTTCCGGGGGTCCGTCTTGTTGATCTGTTCGGGATCCGTCAGATCCGCCTTTGACAGCAAGTCGTTGATCTTCGTGATCTCCATGTCCTTGAAGGGAAGAGAGCTGAAGTGGTTGTAAAAACCCCGGCGTACGGGTTCGAACCCCAGCTTGCTCTTGGACTGATCCAGGAAGGGGAGAACCGCCACCGTCAGCGGCCGGTTTTTCTCCATATAGGGATCGACCTTGTAGGTCCCCTCGAACATGGAAATGATTTCGGGGGCGATGATGGTCTGCTTTGTGGCAACCACGCAGCCGCAGATCAGGATCGCCAGCACCAAGGCGAGCGCCGTCGCCGTCTCTTTCCTCCAGAACGATTTCATGGCAAACCTCCCGAAGAGTCCTCCATCGCCCGCAACGAAACGAACCGTTCCGATACCCCTTCTCACTTCAGAGTTCGGACTCCGAGCAGCACATTTTCTCCGCCCCGAATGACCTCCCCATGGCCGGGATAGATCACCTGTGGACGGATGCTCCCGCAAAGGAAACGGAACGTCTTTTCAATCGTAGCCCTGTTCTCGCAAAAATGGTTCAGCCGGCCGCCGTCCCGGTCCAGATTGAGGATCAGATCGCCGCAGAGGAGCTCCCGGCTCTCTTCATGGTAGAGCGAGATCGAGTCCTCCGTATGACCCGGCGTTTCGATCACATCCCAACCGTTAAAACCGATCCCGTAGCGCACCCGGCCGTCCCCGCCAATCCACCGGATCCGCTCTTTCCCGAAGGGCGGAGGGAACCGGTTTCCAAAACCCGGCAGAGGGATCCCGGCGAGGCTCTCAAACCACAGATGGGAGGGCCGACGGACATAACGACAACTTTTAAGCGCCGCCACGAAAAACGCGGAAAACCAGTTCTCCATCAGCGGGAGAGATCGATCTCCGTCTAAATAATCCCTCACCCGGCGGTGAAAAAGAACCGGCGTCCCGGTCGGGCACTCCCGGAGCAGTCGACCGATCCCGCCAATGTGGTCGAAGTGGAAATGGGTGGCGACGATCCCTCTCACTTCCGCCATCGACCTCCCGCACATCCTGCGGATTACGGCCATCACCGCCTCGGCGGTACCCACGCTGCCGGGATCGATCACCATCAGGCCGTCCGCCCCGGAGATGATGTAGGCGCGGACCAGACCACCGTCCGGAACGGGATGCACCATCGATCATCCTCTTAAGGGGACACCTTGCGGCAAGGTGTCCCCAAAACCCGGATACCGATGCGCCGCTAACGTGCGCTCGGCGGCATCGACATATCGGCGCCGGCGCTCTCGACCAGAAACTCGCCCTGATTTTTCGGCGTGCGCAGAATGAACTTGAAGGGAATCGCTATCGGTTCCCGGCCGGTGGCCATCGTCCGGTAGGTCAACACCCAGACGGCGCCCGTCACCTTATCGACCAGATAGGCCTTGTCGTCACCTCCGGCAACCACCTCGAATTTCCCCGTCTCCGCGATTTTCCCTGTCTCCGCGGCCATGGCCGTTGCCGACAATATGGGGACATCTTGCCGCAAGGTGTCCCCTCCAACAACATCTTGCAACAAGGTGTCCCCAAAAAAAACAAGCAGGATCAGCCCGACGATCGACCGATACGATCTGCGCTTTCTGTTATCCATTTCTTTCATCATTTCCCCCTGATTAAAAACCGACACGCCGCCGATGGCGTATTCTCCAATGGGGACACCTTGCCGCAAGGTGTCCCCTTACAGACCCGTTATCGTTATTTCGGGAGCGGGATCGCTTTCCAGACCGTCACGGTCCGTCACCGTGATCAGGTAGATCTTGACCTTCCCCTTGGTCGGCGCAGCTTCGCTAAATCTCCTCTCCCGGACCGTGGCGATCTTCTCCATCCCGAAGAGCTTCTTTTCATAAACCGTATATTGGTCAACATCCGGCTCAGCCGCCTCCTTCCAGGTCAGGACCGCCTTCCCATCCGCGATCCCGCCGGTTGCTCCTTCCGGTATCGCGGGTCTCGCTTTGGTCCGCACCGATATGGTTTCGGAAAAATCACCGATGAGACCATCCTTGTCCTCCGCCTGGAGTCGATAACGGTACAAGGCGTTGTCCTTCAAACCCTGGTCGAGATAGGCGGCCTCCCTTGGTTTGGCGATGCGCTCAAAATCCCCACCCTCCCCTGACCGGAAGATATGATACTGCGCGATGTCCTTTTCCGGATTTGGCGACCAGCGCAGTGGAACGGCCTTCGCCTTCGCACTTTCCCCCTGGAGCCCGGAGACCTTCTCCGGTCTCGGTTTTGTTCGGACAGTTAACGACGGCGCGGCCTCACTCTCGACCTCGACCCGGTTGTAGCTCGTCAACCGGTAGCGGTAGGCCGTGCCGTCTTCTAACTTGTCATACCCGCGGGAGTTGTCGGTATAACGGTCCGTCTGCCGCCCCGGAAGCGTCTTCAACAGCGGCAATTGCCCCTCATTTTCTTTGGCCCCGTAGAGTTTGTATCCTTCCACCTCTTCCGCGGTCGAGGCCTTCCAGCTCAGATCCACCCTCTTCACCAGACCACCCGACACCCTGAATTCCTCCGGCATGGGCGGTTTTCCCCGGGTGACGGCGGAGGCCACAGGCGAGGGCGACGTCTCGGTTTCCGCCTCTTCGACAGCGGTAACCCGGTATCGGTAACGGGTCAGATCCGTCAGACCGTCCCGGTCGGCATATTCGATCTTCCGGTCGACGGCCGAAGGGGCGTCCACCCGCTTGATCCGGACAAAATTTTCTTTATCCGCAGCACTCCGATAGACGTGATACCCTCGGATGAAGGACGAATCAATAGGCCTCCAGGAGAGGCGGATCTCTCGGATAAGATCCCCCTCGGCGGCAACCGCTCCGACCGTCGGCAATGTCGACCCCTTGACGGACCTGGAAAACTCGCTCTCCAGCTCCTTTTCGTTGAAGGCGGTGACGCGGTAGTAATATTCCTCGCCGTCCCCGAGAGCTTTGTCCAGATGTGACACCTTCAACAGCCGGTCAAGGGCGGCAGTGGCGTCTCCGAGATTGGTCGTCTGGAGGTTGGCAACCTCAAGGTAAGGCCCCTGTTCCGATTTGGCGCGGTAGAGCCGGTATCCCTTGAGGCGGAGGCGGTCCCCGCTGCCCGGGCCGGGTGACCAGAGAAGAGAAATGCTCTTCACGTGGCCCTCGGTCTTGAGGATCACGGGAGGGTTCGGCGTCACGGCGGTTTTTGCCTCGACCACCTGTGAAAATTCACTCTGAATCCCTCTGTCGTTGTAGGACCGGATCTTGTAATAATAGGGCGTGTCTTTCTCGACGGTCTCATCCACATATTCGGTCTTCGCAACCTGGGCAAGCATTGAGAAGGGCCCGGCCTCCGAGGCCGCACGAAAGACCTCATAACCAGCGGCCGCCGCTCCGGGAGGCAGCTCCCAGAGCAGTTGGACACTCCGGTTCCCCGATCGTTTTGCAACCTTGACAGGTCCGCCGAAGGCCCCTCCTCCCGCGCTCTTTTCCTTGAGAATCTGTTCCGCGATGGCGTTTCGGACCTGCAGACTCAACTTCCTCATCTCGCCGGCCAGCCCGGCTTCGCCGACCGCCGCGACCCGTTCGCTCAGGATCGCCTTCTTCTGCTCGATCTGAACCGCCTTGCACACAACCATGATCAGCGACCCCTTCTTCTCCACGCTTCCGACAATGACCACATTGAGACCGAGGCGGGCGCCGATGTTGACCGCGTTGTCGAGCTGGTCGTTCTGCTGGAGATCGTTCATGCTGAGAAAGGCCTCCAACTCCTTCCGGTCAAGTATTGTCAGGACAGTGTCCTCCGTCAGCAGACCGATGAGCATGTTCGTCACAGTCGCGCCCAGACCTGAGGCCTCCATATTGACCGTTCTGAAATTGAAGACGGAGATCCGAACTTGCGACGGTGCGGACAAGGCGACAGCCGGACAGATCAACAGCAGAAAAACGATGACTGCTAAAAACCTCTTTCCCATGGGTTTTCTCCCGGAGCATCCCGCGGTCGGCAGCGGGATGCGAACCATCATGGTTTACTGGTGCTTAATGAGTTGATCAATGGATTCAAGACATTGCTGCGAAACAGGTGTCGAAATCCCCTTCAATTTCTCATCGTAGATCGCATCGATGTACTTTTCCACGGCCTGTTCGATGTTTCTGCGCTTCTGCTGCTGCTGGGCCTCGTTGAAGTAGGCCACCTCCAGACTCTGATAATTTTTGAGGACGCTCTGTCCCATCTCCGACACCTTGGTGTTCGTCAGCTCATCGAGGGCCTCGTCATCGGTCGGGAGTTCCAGCGGGTCATGGACGATATTCCCGGCCGGCACGGCATCCGAGTACTTGTCCTCCTTGATCAGTTTTCCGGAGACGGTGTTCGTGACAACGTTCTCTCCGGTCGAGGTATCGACCAATTTGTAGGAGATCTCTAACATCGCGTTGATCTTGGCCGATCCCTGCTTGTAGGAGATAAACTGATAGTCTCGTTTCTTGACCGTCCGCGGCGGGGCCAATTTGAGGTCTTCCGTTTTCGGTTGCGGATGCATGATGAGCCAGTCGGAAAACTCCGGATTGCGGACGTCCTCTTCATTGACCAGGACCTTGACCTGGCTGATACTCGGGATGTCGGTCGTCTTGGCGGAGTAGTGGAGGACGTCCCCCATGATGAAGGTGTCGATCCCCCTCATCTTACCCACATTCTGCGCCGCCTTGATGTCCACAAGGCCCGTCTGGCCTAACTGCATCTCCCGGAGGATCGACTGGAGGTTTTCCCGTTCGATGATCCGGAGATCCCCGCTGGCATTCTTGTGGAGGTAGCTGATGAGCTTGTTCGCCGCGATCTTCCCCGCATCCTTGTTGTTGCTGGGGCTGGAAAAATCGAAAACAGCGATCGATTTCTTGATCCGCTTGTTGATGAGATCCCGCGTTTCTAAAAGTTTCTGGAACAGTTCCGAATAGTTCGGTGACAACGTCTCCACTTTTTGATACCAGAGCAGCGCGTTGCCGTACTGTTCTTTTTCGCTGTACTTCTGCGCCCGCTCCATCAGCTTCGCACAGAAATTCTTGATGAATTCCTTGAATATGGGATCAGTCTGGAGGGACGGGCTGTACGTCTTGACGAGCTCGATTTTTCTCATGGCCTCATACAGCCGGCCCTGATTGGCCTGTTTTACGGCATCATCGAAGAAGCCCTGTGCAACCTTGATCTTCAACTGGTCCAGCCTGGCAAGCAGCTCCCGGTTGTCCGGCTGGTAGTCGGCGGCCTTTTCCGCAAGCAGGATCGCCCGCTCCCAGTTCTGCGCCTTTTCCGCCTTGATCGACTCGTTGATGGCGTAATCGGCATTGTCCCGGGATTTGGCCTGCTCATGCTGCCGGGCAACGTCCAGATACTTGGGATTGATCTCCGTCGCGGTCTTGAAGGCCTGTGCCGCCATCTTCCAGTCTTCCTGTTTTCCGAGCTCAATGCCCTGCTGATAGAGGACTTTTGCGCCCTCCTGTTCCGCACGGACGAGCTTGCTTCCCGTATCCTCATACCCGGTATAGATCTGATTGACCTGTCGCAGCTTCGTCACGGCGGCAAGCCAATCCTCCTTCAGAATGTCGGCTTCCGCCTTTTCGTAGAGGGCCTTGACCTCCGCCTGCAGGGCTGCGACCTTTCCCTGGAGCTGTTCCTGAAAGGTTTTGACCGCCGGATTCCCGGGGTCGAGATTGTAGGCGATGGCGCCCTCCTTGACGATCGGCTCCAAGGCGCGCAGATTCCTCGCAGGTACGGCATTGAGGGCCTGTTTTGCCTTTTCGAGGTGGATTTTTGCCGCCTGCTGACGCGCCTGCAGGAGAGAACTCTTGAATTCCGTGTTCGCCGGATCCTCTTTGACAGCGTTTTCAAAGTAACCGATGGCCTCATCCCACCGGTTCTGGTTCACCAGATCCTGACCCATCTTGTAGTTTTCACTTACGGCGCAGCCGTAAATCAGGATGAGAACCGCAATACCGACCAGGAAATTCCGTAAATTACGCTTTTTCATCACGTCCTCCAATCTTCCCCGAAAGGGTATTATCATCAACCCGTGCCCGTCTCGCAAGCCGACATGGCATCAATCTCTCGCCTCCGGGCGGCTCAAGGCTGAACCCCCGCATCCACCCGGTTGGCGGTAATTCCCAGGATCTTCACTTTTTTCTGATTCAAGGTCATGGCCATCAGATCGTCCGCCAGACTCCGGCTGTTTCCGCGCATCTCCACGTCTAATTCCGCCTCTCCCTGGCGATAGGCCCGTTGCTGCACCTCCTTGAATCCCTTCACTTCCGTGGAGAGAAGGTCCTTGAACCGCTGGAGCGTTTCATAGGAATCGAGTCCCGAAACGACAAGCTTGACCGTCACCGTATTGGTCAGCTCCGAGGACCACTTCTCCAGAACCTCTTCCATCATCTGGCGGGCGAGCTTCTCCGCAGCCTCTTCCGTGATCTTCTTCAGGTCGCCCTTCATCCCGGGGGCAGATCCGCCCTTGCTGTCCGTCGTAATGACCTCTCCGGTATCGCCATTAATCACCTTGATGGAAACCGTCACCTTGTTGCTGTGCATCTCGATGCCGCCGACATTGAAGGAGGTAGTTGCGGCGTCAACCGCGCCGATCATGACGATCTCGGCGCCGTATTGTCCGGCCAGCCGGCTCACCGCCTTCGGATCCAGCGGCAGATTTCCGCCCCCCTGCCTCCGGAGGAGCTCCGCATCGATCAGTTTGAATCCTTTTCCCATGAAATATCGGGACATGGCCGCTTCGGCGATGGCGTCCTTCTGAGCCTTCTCGGCGAACAGGAGCATGAGACGCGGCTTCGCCTTCCGGGCGATGATCAGGTTGATCGCCTCCAGGCGATCCTTCAGGCGCTCCCGGCCCACCTCGGCCTCGACAGTCACCTCGAATTGGTCACCCTGCCGTTTCTCTGAGATGATCTTGTAGTTGCTGATGAATCCCTTCGATTCGGAGAGGATCCGGTCCAGCTTGAGCTGGAAATTTTCCACCTCCGAGGAGCTGGTCACCATTACCCCCACCACTTTTTCCACGGCGCTGCGCAGCGCACCATCCAGGGCTTTCTCCCGGGCGATGTCCACCCGGTTGTTCATGATGACCGCCATCCCTTCCGCCCGCATCTTCGTCTGGGCGGAAACCATCGGAACCGACCACAGCAGACTCGCAAATATCGCAAAAATGATCATTTTTTTCATTTGTTTACCCATTTATCTTTATCGTCGAAATGCGGTAATATCCCCTTCCTGCATCATCACCATAAAAACGGAATAACCGGAGCCCGACGTCATCTTAAACCCGCCGTCCTGAATAACCCCCATGCCCGGCGCGGGCACAACGTAAGGATGAAAATCACCCCCACCCTTCCCTCCCCCCTCGAGGGGGAGGGATAAAGGGAGAGGGGGCATTTTCATATAAACCTGTCGTGAAAAGAATCGGGCCAAAATATACGGGATTCACCTCGGGGTGTCAAGACCAATTCAAATGGCGAATTATTCGCGTAAATGGACCCGTTTCCTCGCCCGCCTCTATTTGCGTCAGCCCGACAGGCCCAGGTAATCCTGCAGCGCGATCTGCCAGAATCTCATGGTCTTTCCGGTTTCTTCCGAGAACTTCCGGGAGCTGAGGACGCTCCAGGCGGGTCGGACCGCGGACCGCGCCAAACCTTGAGAGCCGATTGGTCTCACAGTCACATCGGTTTTCCCAGCATACAGCAATATTTTGCACGCAAATTCATACCAGCTGCAGCGACCGCGGTTGGTCAGATGATAGATGCCCTCCTGCCCCCCTTCGATAAGGAGCTGGACGGCGGCGGCGAGATCCCAGGAATAGGTGGGAGCGCCGATCTGATCGTCCACGACATCGAGGGTCTTGATCGCGGAGGCCTTCTCCAGGATGGTCTTCACAAAATTCTTGCCGTTTTGGCCATAGAGCCAGGCCGTCCGGATCAGAAGCCAGCGGTCGGAAAAAGCCTCAAGAAAACGCTCTCCTTCCAATTTGGAAGCCCCGTAAACATTCAGCGGCGCCGGCGGGTCCGTCTCCACATAGGGGGTCTCCTTCCGGCCGTCGAAGATGTAATCGGTGCTGAAATGGACGATCCGTATCCCCCTCCCCCGGCAGGCAAGAGCCATGTTCTTCACACCGCCGGCATTAACGGCAAAACAGCGCTCCCGATCCGCCTCACAACCGTCCACATCGGTATAGGCGGCTGCATTGATGACGACCTCCGGCGAACATTCCGCGATCACACGCGCACAGTCATCCCCCGCTGTGATGTCGAAGTCGCCGATGTCGATTCCCGTCACGTCATGAGCCGCCGCCAGGCGGAGCATCAGATCGCTTCCCAGCATCCCCTTGTGTCCCAAAACAAGTATCTTCATCCGTACTTTTCTCTCGTAATAATTCCAAAATCCTTGCATCCGGAACGGTTTCGTAAAAAGTTCGCAGGCAAGGCGCGCGACTCCTGAGGAGTGAGGCGTACTTTGGCGTACGCTGCAACGACGAAGGAGGAAGCGCAACGCAGCATCCGGACTTTTTACGAAGCCATCATCCGTATTTCACGTCCATTAAAAACAGTCCGTGGGGCGGCGCCGTAAGACCCGCCCTTCTGCGATCCTTGGCCAGCAGAATTTCGGCCACCTCTTCCCGGGAGCATTTTCCCCGGCCGACATCGACCAGAGCGCCGACGATCGTTCTGACCATATACCTCAAGAAGCCGTCGGCTTCCACGATAATATTGATCATATCCGCGGCATCCTTCTCGACGGCGATGTCAAGAATTGTCCGGATGTGGTCCGGGCTGTCCGTGTGCGTCGAACAGAACGAGGAAAAATCATGCCTCCCGAGGAAAAGATCCAGCACCCCGTTGATCTTCGAAAGCGACAGAGGCTCCCAGACGAACCAGGCGTAATGCCGTTCCAGGGCCGGCCGGACCGGGCGGTTGCAGATCCGGTACAGGTAAACCTTGCTTTTCACGGAGTGGCGGGCATGGAAGGAGGGATCGACCTCCCGGACCTCACGGACAACGATGTCCGCCGGCAGAAGGCTGTTGATCCCCATCAGAAAGTTTCTCTCGCCTAACAGGGAAGCGGTATGAAAATGGGCAACCTGGCGGAGGGCATGCACCCCCGCATCCGTCCTTCCCGAACCGATGACCCGGTTCGCCTCGCCGGTCATCCGGCCGATGGACTCCTCCAGGAGCTGCTGAATGGAAAGCCCGTTCTCCTGGCGCTGCCAGCCGCAATAGGCGGTCCCATCATATTCGATGACCAGTCGGATATTTCTCATGCCACCGCTTCACGATTGACGTTCTTGTAATAATAAGCCGTCACACCGGTGAAAACCGGTGTCCAGAGCTTTTGTAACGCTTTGAAATCCTGGATTCCGGTTTTCACCGGAATGACGATTCTTGAGCATTTTCGACTTATTATGAAGTCGTCACGATTTGGCCGAGACGGAAGAGGGAGGGAGGCCTGCCTCATCCCCGCAGCGATCCAGGGCGGCCACCGCCGGCAGGACCTTGCCCTCCAGGAGCTCCAGGGAGGCGCCGCCGCCCGTCGAGATGTAGGTAATCTTGTCGCTCTCCCCCGTCTGATGGATCGCCACATCCGTATCCCCGCCGCCGACGATGGTCAGGGCATAAGAGTTCGCCACAGCATGGGCCAGAGCCGCAGTCCCTCGGCTGAAGGCGTCGATCTCGTACACCCCCATCGGACCGTTCCAGACGATGGTTTTGGCGTTTCCCAGCACCTCGGTGAAAAGGGCGATCGTCGCCGGACCGATGTCGAGGCCCATCCAATGGGGATTCATCTCCTGAACGGGCACGATCTTGGTCTCGGCGCCGGCATCCTTGTTTTCGGCAATCACACAGTCGACGGGCAGATAGAACTTGACCCCATACTCCCTGGCCATCTTCATGACCTCCGTCGCCTTGTCAAGCAGGTCATCCTCGACCAGGGATTTCCCGACATCGTATCCGAGCGCCTTGAGGAAGGTAAAAGCCATCCCGCCGCCGACGATCATCTTGTCGACCTTCCGGATCAGATTGGCGACCGCTTCCAGTTTCCCGGACACCTTTGACCCTCCGACGATCGCAACGAACGGCCGTGCCGGCTTGTCCAAGGCCTTCTTGAAATAGGTGAGCTCCCGCTTGATGAGGAAGCCGGCGGCGCACACCGGAACAAAGCGGGTGATCCCCACGTTTGAGGCGTGGGAGCGATGGGCGTTGCCGAAGGCATCATCGATATAGACATCCGCAATACGGGCCAGTTCGGCAGCGAAGGTTTCGTCGTTCTTCTCCTCCTCTCGGTGGAAACGGAGATTCTCGAGGAGGAGGATGCATCCGGGTTTCAGCGCATCGACCATCTTCCGGACCTCCTCACCGATGCAGTCCGGGGCCAACGGGACCTCTTTCCCAAGAAGCCGGGAGAGGCGTTTCGCCACCGGGGCAAGGCTCATCTCCGGTACCGCCTTGCCTTTTGGCCGACCGAGATGGGACATGATGATCACGCGGGCCTTTTCATCGAGGGCATAGTTGATCGATGGGAGGACCGCCCTGATCCGCGTATCGTCCGTGATGTTCAGGGAGCTGTCGAGAGGAACGTTGAAATCGAACCGGAACAATACCTTTTTCTCATGAATGTCAATCTCATCGATGAATTTCATGGCTCCTCCTGTATCGTTGTGGGCAGGTTGCGATCCATGGGCGATGGCTCTTTCCAGCCGTTTCAACAGAGAATCCGTGCCGAGGAGGGCAAAGATCCGATCGAGTTCGGGACCGTGGAGACGGCCCGTCACGGCCGCCCGGATCGGCATATAGAGTTTTTTTCCCCGGAGACCGCTCTTCTCGGAAACCGCATGAATGAGGTTACGGAAGATCGTTTGGTTCATGGCGACTTCCGACGGCGCCGTTCCGGAATCCCCGCCGCAATTCCGGGTTAAAAGAAAAAGCTCATCATGGAGGATCTGGAGGGCTTTTCCCGCCTCCGCCCCCCGGATGATCGCCGCCGCATCCTCCCCCATCCGGTAACGTTCGTCCGCAAAGAGGTCAAGGAACCCGCCGATGTCGGCAAGGGTTACCAGGTTATTCCGGACGGCGGCGACGATTCCCTCCAGACGGTTTCGTTCCCGAAGAAGGGCGTCGTAACCGGCCGCACGGACAAAGGGGATCAACTTTTCGGCAAGGATCTCCGTTTCGTACCGCCGTATATAAGCCCCGTTCAGCCACAGAAGTTTCTCCTCGTCGAATACGGCGCCCCCCCGCCCCGTTCGGTTCAGGGAAAAGAGCCGGCAGAGCTCATGGGCGGTGCGAATCTCATGGACGCCGCTGAAAGAGCCGCCCAGAAGGGCCAGGTAATTGAGGAGAACCTCCGGCAGGATCCCCCGGCGGCGGAACTCCCGGACGGAAACGGCGCCATGCCGCTTGCTCAACTTGGCATGATCAGCTCCCGTGATCAGTGCATGGTGGGCAAAGAGAGGCGGTTCCCAGTCAAGCGCCCGGTAGAGAAGAATCTGCGTCGCCGTGTTGGAGAGGTGGTCCTCCCCGCGGATGACGTGGGTGATCTCCATGAAATGATCGTCAACCACGACGGCGAAATTGTAGGACGGCATCCCGCTCGAACGGACGATGACGGAATCGCCGATGGCCTCCCCTTGAAATGCCATCGAACCGCGGATGAGGTCGTCGAAGCGGATCGGCCCCTCCTCTATGCGGAAGCGCCAGACGGGAACATGGCCCTCCGCCTCCAGTCGTCTCCGCTCCGGTTCCGTCAGACACCGGCATTTCCCCATGTAGCGCGGCATCATCCGTCTGGCAATAAGGTCCGTCCGCTCGGCCTCCAACTCCGCTTCGGTGCAATAGCAGGGGTAAACCCGGCCATTCAGAATCAGTTTCTGCAAACAGTCGTGATGCAGCGCAAACCTTTCGCTCTGGCGATAGGGCCCCCACGCGCCGCCGATCCCCGGCCCCTCGTCCCAGTCGATCCCCAGCCAGTGGAGATCGTCAAGAAGATTTTCCTCGAAGGCCGGGGTCGTTCGGACTTGATCCGTATCCTCGATGCGGAGGATGAAAGCTCCCCCCGAACCGCGGGCGAAAAGCCAGTTGAAAAGGGCCGTCCGCGCATTGCCGACATGGAGCTCTCCCGTGGGCGACGGCGCAAACCGCACCCGGATTCGGGGCGACGTCATCAGAAGCTCACCTCTTCGACCAGCACAACGGCGAAGGCCGCCGCGCCCTCCCCGGCGCCCACAAGACCCATCCCTTCATTCGTCTTGGCCTTCACACCCACCTGCGCGGCGGAAACGCGCAGGATGCGGGCGATGTTTTCCGCCATCGCCGGAAGATGGGGGGCCAGTTTCGGCTTTTCCAGAACAATCGTCGAATCCACGTTGCAGACCTGGAAACCCTTCGCGACGGCAAGCTCCTGAACCCGTTCCAGCAGGATAAGGCTGGAGATCCCCCGATAGGCGGGATCCGTGTCCGGGAACTGCCGGCCGATGTCGCCCCCGCCGACAGCGCCGAGAATGGCATCGCAGACGGCATGGATCAGGACGTCGGCATCCGAATGGCCCAAAAGCCCCTTTTCGTGCGGGATCTCCTTTCCGCCCAGAACAAGCCTTTTTCCCACCGCGAGGCGGTGGCTGTCATAGCCGAAACCGATTCTCATTCTACCCTTCCGCATACTCGAATCAATATTTCTTACCCCTGAGCTAATTGAATAACTCTTCCAAATATGTTCCCCCTCCCTTCACGGGAGGCCCCTGCTTCTCTTCCCCCTCCCTTCACGGGAGGGGGTTAGGGGGTGGGTGAAATTGCAATATGCTGATTTCATGGCAACCTGCCCCCCCACCCTAACCCTCCCCCGCCAAGGGGGAGGGGATTTATGGGTACTTTTGCAATTAACTCCCTTTACCGTTTTCCCCGTTCACGCACCATGCGAAGGAGGATCATCTCGCCCCGCACCAGGTCCTCCGGCATCGTCACCTTGATATTATCCCCGTCACCGCGGATCATCCGGACGGGGATTCCCGTTCTTTCAACCAGGGAGGCATCGTCGGTGCCGTAAAACCCGTCCGCCTCGGCCCTTGCATAGGCTGCAAGGATCACTTCTCTCCGGAATGCCTGCGGGGTCTGGGTCAGCCAGAGACCTTCCCGTGAGACCGTTTTGACCACCCCTCCCGCGGCGTCCACGGCCTTGACCGTGTCCCGGATCGGGACGCCGACGGTCACGGCGCCGAACTCCCTCGCCCCGGCGACGGCCCGCGCGATCAGATCCCCGGTCA
>Ga0315286_10004257_pt1 | contig 13706 bp, 5 predicted proteins | sample YL17G10_0_MG_FD_205038 | JGI IMG/M metagenome (GOLD analysis project Ga0315286, IMG submission 205038) | Sediment microbial communities from Yellowstone Lake, YNP, Wyoming, USA - YL17G10_0 | ecosystem: Environmental > Aquatic > Freshwater > Lake > Sediment | place: USA: Wyoming | collected... | reverse complement strand
ATTATAAGCCAATCACTGCCAGCCTCCCGAGCCCATTGGACATATTGCCAGAACCGTTTGCCTCAAAAGTCTCCCAGCTGGGGTTACCATTCCTGGGGTTGAGGCTCTCTAATGTGATCCAGGCTGCCGATGGAATGCAGGAAGTTGTATTTGAAAATGTAGTGCTGGTAAACGATCAAATATCTCCGGATGTGGTTTTTGCCCGACCAATTGTTGAGATCATAGGCATTCAAGCCCAACCTCCAATAGACCATCTCAATGACCCTTTGATGGTATTTTACATATCTCAGGTTGATAAGGGTCATAATATCCCCAATAAAATTTATGACTATCTCCAGTCGTATGGAGGTTTGGATTTTACTGGACCACCGATCGCAGAACCTGATTATACTGAACCTGGAATTTACAACCAATGTTTTACGAACTTGTGTATAAACGACGATCAAAATTCACCCGAAAGCGAGCGAATAAGACTAGCCCCACTGGGCGTGGTTTATTGGGAGCGTTTTTACAATTCTCGCAAAGCTTTCCTACTTTCTCAGTCTTTGGAAAGTGTAAGCCTGCACACATGGGAAAAAATAGAAAATGTTACGTCTGATCAGGGACAAGAAATTTTTGTTGCAATTTATGAGAATGGTGTTCCACTGGAAAATCGCGAGCCGTTATTAATATTAACCATGCCAGATGCCAGTCTGAGAGAATATCATTTTCCTCCGACAAATGCTAACGGGCGTTCTAGTCTCTCGATACCCCCTATTAATGCTTCAAATGGAACGATGATCGTTTATGAGGTCTGTTTAGTTGGACTCAACAGTGACAGGCAGTGCTCTGGCGGTAATTATCTGATATGGAATTATTAATTTCACCACCATTATGGTAGACAACAACCCCCGTTTTTTCTGTAAAACGGGGGTAAATATTATCGAGATACTGCCATTTTAATAATATTTCCACTATCATCCAGGGTAAGACGAGCGTAATGGTTGTGAATCTTGTTAACTCCTTGGATTTGTTTACTTAATGTGACGACCGATCGATGCAATATTTGCTCAGATTGTCCTTTATGGATGACCTTTGAGCTTGCCCCAGATTGTTCGTTAATTTCAACCTGTTCGAAACCGATCGTAAAGTTAGCATCGGTCATGCCGGGAAGGTATTGTTCAACGATCATCTTTACCTGTTCGATTGTTTCGGCTTGAATCTCAGGATGGGGTGATGATCCTTTATCAGATCTTACACTCGTGAGTTCACTTCCTGGAATATTCCAAATCGAAACATTTTTAGAAATTATTGTGTTCGTTTCATTAGGAACATTGACAGTTCGTAGAATCGTCCGAGGTTTTATACTGTGGTCAGTTGGATATGCTAATGGATCGCCATATAAGACGAATGAGATCAATGTTTTTTGGTCTTCACCATCCAGGTAAGATTGGCGACGATGCATTTCACGTGCCATCTGGATTTTTGCATAGCGCAGGGCTTCGCCAACAGGCATCTTCTCTTTCAGGTACTTCCAGAACGCATTACCGAGCAAATCGGCCGCAATTAACGGTGCTTTTACTGAACCATATGAAGCAGTCGTTGAACCGACTACTGCCTGGCTTCCTGATTCTAGGAGCTTAAGGGCAATTACTTCATCTACCGTCTTCCCCTGGATATCTGCACCATAACAAGCCTCACTGAAGATTACTTGTGGAGCTGGCGCTCTTGCCAGCGTATCGGATTTACCGATATCGCGCGGTTTAAGAGCCACGGGATAATCTTGAGTACCACACGGGTTTGTCGGATCTTGTTGACCATACCAATCGCTACTATCTTTCACTCCATGCAGATTAAAATGTACCAGGACAGCAGGGGGGATCAACCATTTATGTTTGCACTGTGGCAGAGACCCGTTAGATATCGTTGGAGGTGATATGGATACGACATGTTGATTGCTTATCGGGCGGAAAATTGAGAGCGAGGCACGTAACCAGGCGGCAGTTGTATAGACCCAGCCCGGGAATGTGCGCCGGTAAGCTGGCGAGAAACGATTTCTCATGCGCATCCAGAAACGCTTATACCAGGGAATATTGTCTGTCCTCTGGAGATGCCGGGTGGTAATATCACCGAGAAGCTTGATCAATATATCCGGATTGCCTCCATCAGGTAATCGTCCTAAAGACCACTCAGGCACAAAGTAATTCTCATCGCGTGTCGCATAAGGATTATCGGATGGTATCTCCGTATCCGCATCATCCACCGGGTTAGGTAGACAATGAAATGGTACAACCTCAGGTCCACCTACAATGAGCAATGCACCGATCATCTGGCCATGGTGTCCCAACGCTGCATCTAAATCAGCCAGGATTAATTTTATTTTCCAGGGATCATCATAGGGAGCTGGCTGTAAACCAAAAACACCCGTACTCACCGGATCGTCGGCTAGTAATACAATTGATTCCCAATCATCGTTTTTTCGGATCGCTGAAGCCAGGTTCATCAAGGCAGTTTCAATCGCCGGAGTTTTTGACCCACAATATTTTTCAAGACCCCGGTGGGTTGTTAAAATAACATATACTGGAAATCGTCCATCCATGCGCGCCAGGTATCTTTTTTTCAAACGTTTAGCTACTCGTTCCAGTTCATCTTGAACAGATCGTAAAGACTCTGAAGGCATGCCGATTGCCGTTGATGGACTACCAGGATGTTTTAATTCTGATCCTTGAATATGTTGTATTGGATCCTGAAATTTTGGAAGAGGTTGAGATGGTTTTTGCACCTCTAGATGAGGAGAGCTGGAATTGGATAGGTGGGATAATCGATTCCACCCAAGAACTCCTGCCACTTCTGCTGGGATTGCAATTTCAATGGGGGCTGCTAATTCTTCAGGCCACAAACTCCGGTAATGGTGTTGTGTTCCCCATAGGCGTGTTATTGTCTGGGCAGTAACATCACATGTGACTGCCTGATGGAGTAATGCGACTGCTTTTTCAGCCCCTCCCCGATCCATTAAGGTATCTGCCAGGAGTAAGAGGGGTATTAAACACGTAGGCCATTGTTTATGGTAATGATCAGCCAGGTCAATGATTACCTGGATTGGGAAACCATTCGCAGCATTCACCTGCCGTACGGAAACATGCAGGTGCGTGACAGCCATTAATGGAGTAAGCAACCCGTTGGATAAAGCGATGTGTATAAGTGCTTCAGCCTTGCGCACATCCCCATGCTGAAAACTAAGTCGGCTTTCACGCAGAGGCGATGCCCATAAAGGTAAAGATTTTATTTCTTGAGTCTCACCACTTAAGGCATAAACAGCCCCCAGGGTTTCTAAACCAGTTTCCTGCTTACAGGCTTCCTGGGCTTTTATCAGTAACCGATAAGCTTCCAGGTATTCTGGATCAGCCAGGCATACATTTTCAAGGATTGGTATGGCATCATTTGCCAACCCAGCTTGCGTAAGGATTTGTGCATACTCAAGCTGGATTGGCAAATCTCCAGGAAAAAAACTTAACCAGGAAAGAGCAGCTTGGCGACCAAATCGAAGAGCACCAGTGGTTTGAGCAGTGCGTAATAGAACCAGCATGTGATCACGGGACATGGGTTGCCCGGGTGGTAGAGGATGAAAGGTTGGTTCAATCATAGGTTGGTTGACTGGGCTGCGGTTTCAGTTTGTGTTTTATAAACCAGGTTAAGTGCAATGACAGCAGCCAGAGAACGGTGGATATTAACATCATCTCTGGCTAAATTAGCCGCACGGCGAAGCATATTTTCAGCAGCCATGTAATCATGACTTTCTTTTAATGCCAGGCCTGCTTGGTAATACGGACGTGGATCATTAGCTGCTATAGTGATTGCTTGTTGATAAGTTTGCATCGCTAGAGAGTGTTGGCGGCGTTCTTGATAAAGATTGCCCAATTCTAAATACAGTTCTAGTGAATTGGGAGAAAGTCGTATGGTTTCGGTATACTCGTGAATCGCCTGGTCCAATTGACCAGATTGTTGTAGGAGTTGCCCCAACAACTGATGGAGGGAAGCTGCCTGTTCTTTGGCTAACCTATTTGAATTCTCGACTTGGAATGCCTTTTGAGCTGTGTGAATTGCTGCCTCCCGTTGACCACTCTCCGCCAGGGCCTTAGCCAGCGGCGCTAAAATAGTAGCTTCATCTGGAAATTGCGATACCAATTCCTGTAAAGCCAACAATGCTGTCTCTTTCCCTTGCAATTGTTCGAGTAATCTAATCCTTTCCACTAGAAGAGGTAAGGGATTGGTTGCCAGAGGAATTCCTTTATTTATTATTTCAAGTGCTTCCTTATTCCGATCTAATTTACTCAATGATACAGCGGCAGTCTGAATAGCGGTCGCCTCATTCGGATTAATCCTTAAGGCAGATTGAGCTCGATTGAGAGCCCCGCGCGGGTCATCAGCTGCCAGTGCGATCTTTGCCCGTAGGAGTAATGGACTCGTCTGTTCTGGAGCCAGGGCAATAGCTCGTTCAGCACATACCGCTGCTTTTGCAAGGTCATTTACCATGATGTGGGCTCGAGCCAATGCCAGATATGGTTCAATTTGATCCGGGTTAATCCGTTGAGCTTGCACTAGTAAACGGATAGCATTGGGAATATTATTAAGGAGCAGGTAAGCTTCACCAAGCGCCAGGTGATGAGGACCGAAATCAGGTTCGAGTTCGATAGCTTTACTAAGATGAGTGATCCCCTTGGTAATCTCCTCTGTCGCAATGTAAAGATTGGCCAGGAAAGCATGGCAGCGTGGTTCATTCGGCCAGATGGCGAGAGCGGATTGCATAGCCTGGATCGCTGGTTCAAGATCGTCATTGCGTTGAGTTAAGCGTGCTAACAATATATATGGAAGGGCATGCTCGGGATAGTTTTTGATAATTACCTGAATTACTTCGATAGCTTCACCAAGATCAGCAGTTCGACGTCCCTTGAATCCTAATGCGATCGCTAGGTGAAACTGGACATGTTGATTGCTGAATAGAGCTGTACCCTGGTAAGCTTTATAAATTTGATTGATGATGCCCATTTCATCAGCATGATAGAGAGCTGCAATCCGTGCACCGACATCTTCGGGAGCCTCTGATAAATATTTTAAAGCCACGATGTTTTCTGGATTGGATTGGAAAACCACCTGGGCACGCACTTGCCATCGCAATATTAATGGGTGGGCTAGATCCAGGTTTGTCTGCATTGTCGTGGGGAGATGTCGCCCGGCTAAATGGAGTGACTCCATGGTGAGTTGAAAAGACTGCTGGGAGAGTGCTTCTGGTCCGGGGGCATGCGTGATTATTTCTAAATCCTGGCAGAGTTGCTGATATTCTGCGCGTAAGACAAGCGTCCGAGCAGTCTGCAGGTCAGTAAACGGTTCTTCTTGGTTATTTGTGGCCAACGAACGCAGTAAATCTAAGGCCATCTGCCAATTGTGTGTATCCGTCGCAGCCATGGCAACTGCCAGTGTGTTTGTCGTCTTAGATAGTTTTGTCTGAACCAGGTTATTATTAGCGCTATGTAAAGTCTGGATAGCACCTTGGATATCACCACGGTGTTGAGCAAGGCGTGTTTTAACTGCCAGGACACGTGGGGGTATTGAGTCCTGCTTATCCTCTTGGCTTAATTTTAATAACTCTTCCAATGTCTGAGCAGCCAGGTCTTCTTCTCCATTTTCCAAGGCTAGCTCGGCAGAAAGGCATCCATATCGGATTTCAGGCTGAAGGTCATTCGTGTTGATGATCTCAAGGTAGTTGTCTGGATGTAGAGCATTGTTGGGGTTGCTTGTGTCCTGGAGAGACAATAACTTGAGTTGTTCCCCTTCTTTCAGGTTTGCTTGCGCACCAGAATTATCAAGTGTAGAACGGCATAATTCAGCTGCCAGGAGGTGTACCAGCCATGTTAATCGTTTGGTGATTTCGGTTGGATTTTGTTTTTGGAGGATGCTGATAACTTGATCGGTGAGGGTTAATGCGTCAAATAATTTGCCCTGAATACGGAAGAGCAATGCGAGGTTATATAGTATTTGTGGATCATTCGGGTTTATTCGATTGGCAGTTTCTAATGATGTTTGAGCATCCAGGTAGCGTTGAAGGCTGACCAGCAAATCTGCCTTGCATATATACCAGGTGCTGTCGTTTGGATCGATCAAAACCGCCTGGTCGAGAGCTTCTAGAGCTAATTCGGGTTTGTTTGCTTGTCGATACGCATTGGCAAGCATGTGCAGTATTTTTGCATCAGGTTCTGAAAGCACCTGTAAAGCACGTTCCAGGCAAGTGATGGCTGCAGGTCCATTTCCGACTTCAAGTAAACTCTGGGATGCTTTATATAGATCTTCAGGATTTGGATTGGGGGTGATAAAAATTTGGTTAAGGGTTTCTTGAGCTGCCTCTGACTTACCTAGCTTGGTTTGAACCATTGCAAGCCGCGTCAGGAAAGATATGTTTGTTGGATCCAGTTGGATCGCGCGGGTAAGTACAGCAATGGTTTCTAAATATTCTCCAAGTCCAATCGCATGATCGACAAACCAGTTCAGGACCTCAATATTATTATGAGCATACTGCAAGGCAGTTCGGGCTGAGTTTAGGGCTTCTTTTGGTAATGATATTGAGGCGTATGCTTCAGCAAGCGCACGATAAATATTTGGATTATCCGTGTCAAACCGGGTCGCTTCTTGTAATGCTGCGATGGCTGTCTCAAATTGGTCGAGGCGAATAGCGACGAGACCTAATCCCAACGATAGGCGACCGTGCCAGGCTGGATCGTTGACTAGCTCGGTTTCAAGAGCCCGGTAGTATGCCTGTAAAGCATCTTTATTATTACCATCTGCTGCCAGGGCTTCAGCCAGGAGAGCCTTTGCGTTAGCTTGTTGCCGTGTATTACTCGCTGGGATAAGATCCAGAGCTCTTTGTGCGAAGTCTACGGCTTCAACGCCATTAATTGTCCCACCCGGTTGTTTACTTGAGGTTAGCAATGCCTGGACATAATCAAGAAGCATAGTAGGATCTTCAGGACTGGATCGGATCGCTAACGCCAGTGGTGGAATTGCTTGTCCTGATTCATCCATTGCTAGCAGCGCTTTTGCATAGCTGTATGCCAATCCCGGGAAAGCCGGACGAACTGAATAACTGGTCTCGAGCACCTGGCGTGCTTCTGACAAATGGCCCAGAGAAAGAAGAGTTTGACCCAAACACAGGGCTATTCGACCGGTCAGCTCGTTCACTTGGGGTGACTTTTCTTGCTTTAATACCAGAGTGTTGGCTTCACGCAAACTTTTTAAAGCCTGGGTGTGTTCGTTTTGGTTTAAGTAAGCTTCAGCCAGAGTCAGGCAGATGATGGGGCTGTTTTCTACTGCGAGCGTTGCGGCCTGCAAGATATCAATCGCTTGTGTAGTTTCACTGTGGCTTTGCTGAGCACGAGCAAAAGCCAACCACGGGGCAGCCTGGTCTGATGCCAGTTGGGTACCCCGTTGGAAGTGATTAATTGCCGCTTTGGTGTCTCCCATGTCATTTAATGCTTCCCCCAAGATAGCATGAGCCAGGCCATCTTCTGGATTATTTTGAATTACTTGTTGGCATATTTCAACAGCACGTTGCGGATGACCGGCTCGGATCGCACAACCTGCCACAGAATATAAGTCGGTTATTTTCGGCCAGGTGGAGTCTGAGCTGGAAGAAAAACGATTTTCAAGCAAGCTTTCGCGTTCCTTTAATGCTGTTTCCCAATCCCCAGCCGCCTCTAAATTGTCTACTAACGTATAGCGCGCGATTGGATTATTGGGAGTCAGGCTAACAACCAGATGGGAGGTCATCGCCGCGCTGGAGGCATCACCCATTGTACGTTGGGCAAAAGCCAGGGTCGTCATTAGGTTAACATCATTTGGGTATTGATCCACTACAGCCTGGATTGCCTGGGTAGCTTCTGTGGGTAGGTTGAGTGTTAAGCATAATTGAGCAAGATTTTTTAGGAGATGGATTCTTGCGCTGGGTGGATTTGTTATTTCACTATGAGAAAATGGTGTTAAACTGCCGTTGTTCTTGGTTAATATTACAGCAAGGATCTTTTTACATAATTCACACGCCAGGTGGATATCATCCTCTGAAAATGCCTTCCAGGCTGAAGCAAGCAGGAAAAAAGGTTCAGTTCTATATGTGTTGTGAGGTTCTTCATTGGGATAAAGAGATATCACCTCAGGGATACGCTCTTTTTTGAGTAATGCATCAACCAGGCTGGCGGGAGGGCTAAATAAAGGAGTATTTGAGCCACTTGTTTGTCGATTCCTTTGGCCGCGTTGCCAGGTTGCCAGGGCGAGATCAATGTCACCACTTTGAACGGCATTATCCACCAATTGAATCAGGATGTTGTCCTGAATCTGCTGCGTCATTTGTAGTGCCTGGGCATGCAAAGAGCCAGCGCGGCCAGGCAATGAAGCAATTGTGTTAAAGTTAGCTAATAGGAGTATATGACCAAGGACATCAACCTGCTTGGTATTTGTCGATAATGGATCACCAGGATATCCAGTGTAAGTCTTACTATTATGACCATGCAGGAGCAGGCGACTAACCTCTATTGCCAGGGTCTGGTTTTTTTGTTCTAATAATCTTAGGATACTCGCGCTTTCTGCAAACGGGAGATCATTCAGGATTCCACGAAGAATACTTACCTGTTCAGTGGCAGTAAGAGGGTTACTAAGCAGTGCATGGATCGCTAGCTCTCGGTGGAAATCTTGAGAATTGGCAGTGATAAGAATTTTTAACAAATTAACCGGATCGACCACCATACCAAATAGACAAGCCACAGGTGTTTCCCATAAGCTCACGTTTTTTGGCTGTAGTCTCTCGAGCAGACTATTCCAATGGGTGGTTTGTTCTCTTTCCCACAAGGCAATTGCCAATAAACCTGCGCGCCTCAGGGATGGGCATTCGGAGGAGCTGTCTTGATCTGGCGTAGATATTGCTTCATAAACCTGGCTCGCTCGTAAGCTGAGTTGACTATCCAATGAAGAAAGATCAATGTTTACGGGTAAATCTAATGCCAGGAATGCAAGCGAAGCGGGTGACCAATCTGTGGGATCACTGGAGAGCTGCTTTAATGCAAGATCACTGAAGCTGGTTTCCTGTAGGCTGTCCCATATGAGTCGGTCTTGCCTTAACGCAGCGATTACCCATGACCAGGTGTTTTCTGGCAAGATTGTCTTTATTTTAGAAATAAATTGAGAATATTTGCCCATGAGTTTCTAGGTGTGCACATAAAATATTAAGGGATATGAGATCTTTACAGAATACGGGTATTCCTTGAATAGATTAATATATTTGGCGCATTATCCAGTAACCAATACCCATCATGAGAACACCGAGTATGATTAGGAAACCACCTATTCCAGTAGCGGTGCGAACCATCTCATTGAGGGTCTTGAGTAAAATTTGTATATTACCGACTAATCCAGCGACTTCCTCTGCAATACCTTTTTTTGCTAGCAAAGCGGATTGGGTGGCTAGGGTGTTAATATCTTTACCACCTGAACGAGTCACCAGGATTGTTAACCCAATTGCAAATGAGGCGACACCGGTTATAAAAAATCCAGCCGCCATGATGATTTGAATTTGAGTGGATATGGATAACATTGTTTACTCCTAAAAATAGAATGTCGCAGTACAGTTGTTAATGGGTTGATTATTCGATAAGATCATGGAGTGTTTTGGATATAACTCGATGATAGACTAAGCAGTGGAACAGGAAGTTCGCACTGAAAATTGTTACCTGTCGATGACATTTCTTGCCAGTCCTCAAGCAGTTGGGTGGGATCCAGGTCAGTTCGCAGGTGGCGAGGTATCAAGCTTAAAATGCGTCCTAGTCTTGAATTTGCTGTTAGTTTGGATGCCTGGATACACAATTTCTTAACTAAATCCGTCTGTCCTTGGGCGGCAGTGAGGTTATCCTCCCAAGGGCGAGGGATATCACCCAGGATCAATGCGCCGGTCGGCTGACAATCCCCCTTACCTGGGCATCCTACCATATTAATGATCTCAATCATGCTTATTTCATCCAGTATTACATAACTATTCCACAAAACCTGGTCTTGTTCTAATTGTTTCACAAATTCACTACCCAACGTCCCATCCAGATTTAGTGAAAAAGTATCTTGTGGAGAGCCATTGCGTGTGGGTTTTTCTTGTGATGTGAGTGGATAGATGGGTACAAAGGTAATGAGCGGATTCCATTGCGAAAAATACGCCATCCACAAGCTCTCTAAACGGGGATTATACTGAGAACCTTGGGTGTTCAATCGATCGACACCGATGATAAGGATGTTGCGTTGTTCTACTTCTGGTGTCGCTGTGGGATCAGGGATTCGGGGGTTTGTAAAAACCTCTTTTATTACTGGTCCTCCAACGAATACTTGTCCAACCTGTAATCCGAAGAATATAAATATTCCAAAAATTACGAAATTTATGATTGGGGAAAAGTTTGTTATCTCCCCAATCTTTATAATATTTATCATTCTGCGAAGATTAGCTACTTCTGTAAGAATATTTTGTACCATCGTTTTTAATCCACGGTTCATACCGATGTTTAGGGTAGTTGAGTGGTTAATCTTGATAAGCTGATCAGAAAACCCAGGATGAAACCGCTTGCTGCTACTATCAACGCATTACGAATATTAAAAGAAATATGCCCTCTATAATTCTTCAGCGCAGATATCCACCGGAAAACCAATTTAACCAGTTTTTGAAGTACTGGCGATTCACTTAACAGGAAGATCGTAAGATTCCAAAAGCCGAGTTCAATGAGAATTGGTAGGCGGCGTAGGGTTAAGAATTGGTCAGGTCCGATAGGTTTCATAATTGTTACCAATTACCTTATGTGCATCCGGCAATCCGCCGAATCTTTAATCGATCGACTAACTGATTATCGGGAGGTTGAGATCTTTACTATCTTGCCTTTATCTGATGCAACTACCCGAACTAAAAAAGGCAAATTTTTACCATCCGCCGTGGCAACTGTATTTCGATATGTTAAAAGATACGTGATATGGGTATCTGGATTCTTGGGATTCGCCTGTTTGCGAACAGTTGGTTTACAGCCTGCTACCTCAGGAAACTGGCTATATATTCGCTGAGAAATTGATTTCTGGATTTCTGGGTTCATAATTAACCCATCTGACTTGGATTGTACGTGCGGCGGCGAATAAAAGCAGGTAGATTTTGCCCTCCAGCCGTGTTACTGGTCATTTCGACTGGAACCAGCTCAGTTTCCTGGTTCTCTTTTTCATGTCTTTCTCTGGATGGCGTTGAATGCAGCTTGACTTCGGTTCCACGCATTGCCTCTTCCAGAGTGGAGGCACCGATACCAGTAATAATTAAAATCACTTGAGCTCGATCTTCCATGCGTTCGTCGTGTGTTACCCCCATCACAATTTCAGCATTGGATCCAGTCTGTTGCTGTATTCGTGTTAGGGCTTCACTTACTTCGAAAATCGATAATGCCTTGCTGGCTGTAATATTTACGATCACTCCCGAAGCATTCTCAAGAGGTATGGGATCTAAGAGTGGATGATGAAGAGCCTGCTCGATCGCATGCAAAGATTTATTGTTACCCTGGCCGTAACCGATTGACAACACCGCTCCGCCTCCCATTTTCATTAATCGTTCGATATGGGCAAAGTCCACGTTGATCAACCCTGGCTCGGTAATCAGTTCGGTGATTCCTTGTACAGCCTGCCGGAGCACATCATCTGCCAGTTGAAATGATAAATCCAATGGTAAATTCTTTGGGGCGACATACAACAATCGGTCGTTGGGGATAGTAATCAATGTATTGGTATGGGGGCGTAATTCTTTAAGACCAGCCGATGCATTAAATTGACGACGACCCATTTCGAATGAAAATGGAGTAGTGACGATCGCGATCGTTACAATATCCATTAATTGTGCAATCCGGGCTAGAACTGGGATAGCACCGGTACCAGTTCCTCCACCCATTCCAGCAGTAAGGAATACCATATCAGCCCCTTCCATGGCAGAGACCAATTCGTTATAACTCTCTTCAGCGGCTGCGTGACCTATTTCTGGTTTACTACCGGCTCCCAGACCACGGGTAGTCTTAGGACCGAGTAGGATTTTGTATGGAGCCAGGCTTCTCTGCAACGCCTGGTTATCGGTATTGGCTGCAATGAATTCAACACCATGCAAACCTAATTCAATCATGCGGTCGGTTGCATTACAACCACCGCCACCTACACCTAAAACTTTTAAAACAGGTTGACGAACAGGAATCGGAGAAAGAAAGTCGATTGTCATGGATAACCTCTATCTGGTCAGTTTTGTTGCAATACTCGTGCCATCGCCATCTATTCGCTCAACGGTGCAGCCAGCTGCTCTTAGGTCATCTATTACTCTTTCTGGAAAGTCTTCTTGCCCACCAACTACTGTTACATGTGCGGCCAGAACAGCCTCGCTTAATGAAAAGCCAATTGTTGGACGCAGTTTCTTTACGAAGGGTCTAATAACATCAAGATGCCAATCGGCAACACCCCATAGATAAGAGGGGATCAGAAGGTAATGCGGAATCGGATGGGATGTAATTTTTGAGGAGGATTGCGATGGTTCTTTATTTAAGAAGGATGGTAGAGTGAAGGTGGGTGGGGTACTTGAACGTGAATGAGTGGAAAAATATCGGGGAGCTGCTACATCTTGCCCGTTGTGTACACGTTCTTTAACTAAATCGCGAAGTAAGCTTACGATAGGGAGTGTGGTTCCATCAAGTTTAAACCAGGCATTGTTTATGAAATAGCTTTCAGGAGTTGCAGCCAATAGCCAAAAATTGCACACTAACACATTAGAAGAAATAGAGTCGAGTTGATCGTTGTTTTTATTTTGAGATTTAGTCGGTGAAGAAATCGGACCCTGCGATGGAATCATTCCCAACATAACTTGGGCGATTGTCAGGTTTCTTTGGGTGTGATCGATTTGGCTTTCAGTGGTAGAATTGGAATTGGAGGGTTTTTCGTAACTCCCAGCTTGGAATAACAGGATAGGGGAAGTTTTTCCTGTCACTGCTTCAGAGATTTTCGTGTACCAATCAAAGGTTCGGAATCCACGCTGGTCCTCGGTTCCGGGTGGGGAAAAGTATGGGCGTGCTCCAGGCCAGCGTTCTGGTCCACCATTCCCCCAATTTAGTGGATATCCTCCTGCCCGGGCATAAGCACTTAATACAATTTCATGGTCCAGTAGATTCTGACTACGGCGTTCGATAGCTTTTAATGATGCTCTGAGGAAGGCAGTGTCCCAATAGTCACCACCTGGTTCTAGCGGAGGGAAGACCGGTGTCAGACCTGTATTGGCGGCTGCTTGGGCTATGGGTAAGTAACGATCGAGGAAACGTTCTACCAGGTCTGCCTGAACCCAGGTTGATACAGGCCAGGTTGAACGGATATTAGGTCGGTTAAACAACACGACATAGTTCACTCCCCAGCGCGCATAACTGGCAAACAAGGTGGTTAGCGCACCTAGATCTGGTGTACTTGCGAGTCTCCCGGTGGGGTCCAGGAAAGGCAAGTGTAAGATGGGTTCGATCCCCTGTTCTATCAGGCCACGCAGAAAATCCTCGGGTATGGCTCGATCAGATGGGGCGAAAAGAGTCAACCATTTCGCGCCAAGGGCGTGTAACTCAGGGATCCAAACCTGCAGGTCACTTTCTCGGTAATGGTCTGCATCAGGG
>Ga0315286_10004256_pt1 | contig 13708 bp, 13 predicted proteins | sample YL17G10_0_MG_FD_205038 | JGI IMG/M metagenome (GOLD analysis project Ga0315286, IMG submission 205038) | Sediment microbial communities from Yellowstone Lake, YNP, Wyoming, USA - YL17G10_0 | ecosystem: Environmental > Aquatic > Freshwater > Lake > Sediment | place: USA: Wyoming | collected... | reverse complement strand
TATTTTGGCCATTTTATTTCATCTTCATTTTTTCGAAATTTCTACTAGTGTTGGTCTAATAACCCCCTTATGAGAAATATATCCTTTCCTGAGTTCTTTTGTAACGGTATTATCATCTAGTTCAGAATCTGGAATAATGGATATTGCCTCATGGAAGTTTGGATCAAATATTTCCCCTAATGCATCTATAGCAGTAACATTATACTTAACTAACAAAGAATCCATATTTTTCAAGATAGAGTCTAGTCCTTCTGTGTTAATCTTACTTTCTGTAAATACTTGTTTAGCTCGTATAAAATCATCATAAATAGTTAAAAAATCCAGCATAAACTCATCAATTTTTGTATTTACTCCTTTTTCAATATCAGATTGTATTTTTCTATTTAGATTTTGATAATCTGCTATGACATGTTTAATTTTTTCCTCATAAACCTGTGATTTTTGTTTTTCTTTTTCTAAAAGATTTTTTAATTCATTAACTGTTAAGTTTTCAGGATCAATTTGTATTAAATCATCAAACAGATCATTGATTTTATTACTAGAAATTACTGTGTTAGGAATTTCATCTAGATTATTTTCATCTAGATTATTTTCATCTAGATTATTTTCATCTAGATTATTTTCGTTTGACAATGGAAACACAATACTTGTTTAGCTAATTTATACTCTTAGTGAATAATTTCACATAAAGGGTTAGTTTTAATTATAATAATATTAGAATCTTGTTTATTTTTCTCTATATTTTCAAAATCTTTTTTTGAGCATGCAACAATAATCGTAGTCTTGTCACTATGAAATAAATCAAAGTTTGGATCTGCGTAAGCTTCGACATCACCAATGTAATCACGTAGTTTTGAAGTTAGAGTATGTAACATTTCAATTTTATCTCCCCGCATTTCATGCTGATCAAGTGTCCAAGATAAAGCAATTTTTGTTCTGCTTGCTTTTAGATCATTTTTCTTTAAAGTAGAACGAATTTCATCAATTAATCTTTTAATATAACCATCAATTCCCTTAACACTTCCATTTACTAGATACATGAGTGTATTTGCACTTTCAAATGAAGAACCTAAAGATTTGAGGTCAAATAATCCACTAACCATATTATCTAAGAAAATCTCTTGAAAATCATCTGAAGAAAGATCATTTTTTGTAACATCATCTTGAACATATCTGCAAACTTCTAGAATGCTACTAAGACTAGAAAATCTAGATAAGATATTGATTGCATGAAAATGTTCAGCTGAGGAAAGTGCTACAAATTTTTTTTCTTTTTTCCCAGTTGTTAAAAGCTCTGCTAATGTTAAATCTTCTTTTCCATTAAAAGAGCCAATAATATTTGGTTGTGAATATAGAGATTCCAAAGGATAATAAAAGTAGGAAATTTGTTTTCCTACTTCAAAACCTGTTACATGCTCAAGTAAAGAAATATTTTCATTATTACCCCCAAAACCAACTGGTAGAGTATAAATCACAGAACTATTCTTTTTTAGAGAAGTTGCAGCGTCTTTGAATTTTGAATGAATTTCAGTTTTAATGTCTTGTCCTGTTTTTCTAATTCTGGGTGTAAAGAACAGATATTGAGCTTTTGAAATGGCTACATCAATTGGCTCCATAGCCAATAATGGTTCATCTTCTTTTAGAGAAGATACGTTTGGATAAGTTTTAGCTATTTCGGCTTTCAGAGAGATCGCTGATGGCGTAGATTCATCAATAATGTATACATCAGCTCCCCTAATTGCCATTTGGGATGCAATGGCATAACCTTCCGTACTAAGTCCATAAACAACAACTTTTGCTCCCGTCATTACACATACAGATGATAATAGCTAAGAAAAACTTATTGAACTTATCATTATAATGGAAAATACTTGAAAATATGGATTGATATTCTAACTCCTAAGCAATTATTGTTTTCTGAACCAATAATTAAAAAATTAAGTAAAAAACACGATGTTTTATGTACTTCAAGATCATATGATGAAGTCTCAAAATTGGCAATTATTCGAAATTTAGACCTAGTTTATGTAGGTAAGTATGGGGGTGATAAAAAATATGGCAAGCTTGAAGCCAGTATTGATCGGATGAAGAAATTGTCGTTGTTAATTAATGAATTTTCTCCAGACTTAGTAATTAGTTTCTGTTCTCCAGAAGCAGCAAGGATATCATTTGGTATGGGAATTAAGCACATTGCATTTTGTGATTCACCACACGCTAATGCAGTAATGAAATTAACATTGCCTTTAATTCAAAAATTATTGACGCCGTGGATTATTCCAAAAAAAGAATTTTCAAAATATGGAATAGATAAGAAAAATATCATTCAATACAAAGCAATAGATGCGTTTGTCACTATGAAAAGAGTTATCAAAAAAAATGATATTTTACCTTTTAAAAATACTCATAAGAAAAATATTTTGATCAGAGTAGAGGAAGAACAAGCATCATATACATCAAAATCACAAAATATAATTCTAATAATTAAAGAAATTGTAAATGAATTTGATGGAGAAAATATTATCATTCTTGGAAGATATTTAGAACAAATTAAAAATCTCCGAAAATTATTTGGTAAAAAAACAAGAATTCTGAAAATGTCATTTGATGGAAAACAATTGTTGGATAATACCGATATTTTTCTTGGATCAGGTGGTACCATGACTGCGGAAGCCGCATTGCTTGGAATTCCAACAATTTCCTATAATGCAGTACCGAATATTGTTGAAAATTATTTACTAAAAAATAATCTTTTAAAAAGAGAAACAAATCCCAAAAAAATAACCGAAATTATCAAGAAATTTCTTGAATCATCTGATGATTATAGAAGAAGAGCACAAAAAATTTCAAACAGGATGGAAGATCCTATTGAAAAATTAATTCAAATAATTAGGGAATAAATTATGAATTGATTCAATTTCAGAAATAAACGTAAATAAAAAGTTCATTAAGGGAATTGGTGTGCTCGTTTTAGCAGCCCGGTAGTGTAGCGGTCAAGCATAGGGGCCTTTGAAGCCCTTGACCCCAGTTCGAGTCTGGGCCGGGCTACTATATTTAAAAAAAGAATATGTATCACAATATAATAATCTGAATTTACAGGTATTGTAGTTGACCGATATTATTTTAGGAATGGGAGAAGTTGGTTCCACTTTGTTTGATTTACTTAGTGAACGTGGTTTTAATTGTGTAGGTGTAGATAAAGATACTGCAAAATGTAAAAATTATTCTGAAAATATTTCGATAGAAAACCCAGAGTATCTACATGTTTGTCTTCCAGGAGAATTAAATAAATTTGAAGAAATTATCACAACTTGGATAAAAAAAATTAAGAATTTACAGGTCGTTATTATTCATTCTACAGTAAGGCCAGGTACTACAAAAAATCTTCAAAATAAATTTGAGATGCCCATTTTATTTTCACCAGTACGTGGTGTACATAGAAGATTTTTAGATGATATAAAAAAATATACAAAATTTATCTCTTCTGATAAAAAAGAAATTAATCTTAAAATTAAATTAGATTTAGAGAAAAGATTCCAAAAAATACAGTGGATGTCTAATACAAAAACTGCTGAATTGGCAAAAATCTTAGTAGATACAACGTATTATGGATGGCTAATAAATTATGCTCAGATCACAAAAATGATTTGTGATAAAGAAAAAATAGATTTTGATGAGATGTGGAAATTCGCAGATGAAATTCATGAAAATTTAGGAAATAGACCAAAGATGTATCCTGGAATAATCGGGGGTCATTGTGTAATACCAAATCTAAGTTTAGCAGAATATGATAATTTAGAAATCATTAATAAAATAAATGAGACATACAGAAATTTCACAGATATTGAAAATTCTAATGATTAAAAATCTAATTTTGTAAGTAATTTTGTTGCAATTATGAAGAGAGTAGATGCGATGGCAATTAAAACACACATTTCTATAATTACAAAATTTGTAATATTACCAAAAATTCCAGCACGTATTACATCGACCAAATAGGTAAGTGGATTTAGGTAGAAAGTTGTTTTAAGAGGTTCTGGTGTTCCTGAAGCTGGATAAAATGCAGTACTAACAAATGCAAAAAATAGAAAAACGGTATTAATAATTACATTAAATCCTTCGCTAGAACGTAATCTGGTAGAAATAATTGATGCAATTGAACCAAATAGAACGGATCCAGTTATGGCCGCAAAAATAATTATAGGAATAGTAATCAATGTAAATTCAATTGATTCAAAAAATACAGGATATCCAACAAGTGCAATCAAAGATGCGCTTACTAATCCTACAATTCCAATAGTGCAAATATTACTCAAAATATAATCAGTTCGTGTAAAAGGTCCAGACATTATTTGCTCAAACATTCCATGTCTCCTATCATTCCAAATTATTATTCCCGAAATAAGAGTACTATTCATTATGTTAAATCCAATCATACCAGATGCCAGAAAAGCAGGATAGTCAAGTTCTTTGTTACCAAAAGGCACTTCCTGAATTAATGAGGTGTAAGCATAGCCGGCAACAAAAATGTAGATTAATGGAAATATCACTTGCCATATTAAAAACCCAGGATTAATTGATATTGTTAAATTTCTATTGACAAGTCTAATTATTGGATGCATTATCATTCACCATTTTTAAAAAAATTTCTTCAAGATTTGTAGGAACAGCAGATAGATCTTCGATTTCAATTTTATTATCATTTAGAATTCGTAAAACTTGTAATAATATTAATTCAGATTGTTTTGAATGAATTATTATATTTGTTCCATTATCAAAATCAATTTTGCAATCAGGAATACCTGAAAGAAAAGTTGATATTTCATTTTGTTTTTTTATTAAATGAATTTTTATTGTTTTTTCTTTACCAAATTTATTTTTTAAAGCCTCAGGAGTATCTACAGTAAGAATTTTTCCTTTATCAATTATAGCTATTTGATCACAAAGATATTCAGCTTCGCTTAGAATATGTGTTGTATAAAATATTGTCAGACCTGTTTTTACTTTATTTTTTAAATAATCTAACAATTTTCTTCGTGCTCTAGGATCTAATCCTACAGTTGGTTCATCTAAAAATAAAAGATCCATATCGTGCATGAATTCACGAGCCACTTGTACTCTTCTTCTTTGACCAATAGATAGATCTTCATTTTTTTTCTTTCTAATATCTTGCAGATCAAAATCTTGTAGAAGTTCTTCCATTCTTTTTTTGCGTTCAATTTTAGGAACATTCCACATCATTCCGTATTTGTCAAGAGATTTTTCAACAGTTAGTGTTGGTTCGTAGCTAGGTTGTTGTAAAACTACGCCAATTTTATGACGAATTTGCAAAGGGTTTTCAATTGCATTTATTCCTAGAATGGTTAGAGAACCACTTGAAGGGGGAATTAGTGTCGTTAGGAGTTTGATGGTGGTTGATTTTCCTGCTCCATTAGGACCTAAAAATCCAAAAACTAGGCCTGATTTTATAGATAAAACAATATCATCGACTGCTTTAACTTGTCCGTATAATTTTGATATGTGTTCAACGTTAATGCATGACATAAAATAAGAACAATCTTCTCACTAATTTAGTTAATGAGATTTATCATCAGTTTTGGTAGCAATAGTAGGAGTAAATATCAAAGAATATAGCTTATCAATCAATGTATGTTTTAACACACCGTATGATTATAGTGAAATTTTTATTAATAGAACCAGTTTACAGACATTGAATTGTCTGAATTTGATAGGCTTGTAGAAAAATTACTTGAGCAAAAACCAGGATTAACTAGATCGGATATTGAACAGCAAATTAAACATAAAAAAGAAAAGATCGGGGCAGGGTATCTGACAGATCAGGGAGCTTTGTTTTTAATTGCGTCTGATTTTGGAATTTCTTTATCAGATCCATTAAAAGTAGAAATGGGTTTAAAGGATCTTTATGCTGGCGCAAAAGAAATCTCCTTAGAAATTAGAGTTCTCAATGTATCTCCATCTAAACAATTTTCCCGTAAAGATGGTTCGCCCTTTTATCTTAGAACAATGACAGTGTACGATAAAAATTCAACTGCCAGTGTAAAATTATGGGATGATAAAGCAAATCTACCTGGAATTGAAAATCTTAAACCTGGAGATTTGATTAAAATAATTAAAGCGTATGTAAAATCAGATCTTAATGGATCTCCAACTATCAATATTGGTTCAGGTTCCAATATTGAAGTAACATATAACAAAAGTGAGATTCCAACGATAGACAAGATTACAAAAGATATAAGTGAACTACAAGAAGGGCAAAAAGATCTTGTAATTACAGGTATGATTGAGGGTGCTGTAAATAGCATGGAATTTACAAATTCTCGCGGTCAGCCTGGAAAAGCGCTTAGAATGAGATTAAAAGGGAAAGATGGAAATATTATGAGAGTAGTTTTGTGGGGGAAAGATGAATCAGTTATTCCAAATATGATTTCTCAAGATGCCAAAGTTAGATTGCTCGGTGTTAATATAAAAAATGGAAATCAGGGACTTGAAATTCATGGTAATGATTCAACTATAGTTGAAATTGAAGGTGGTAAAGAAGCAGAACCCATAATTGCAAGAATTCTTTCAATTGCAATAACAGAAAAGGGAAATAATTTGATTCTTGGTGTTGATAAGAAAAAGAACCTTTACAACATTAGTGATTATTCAAACTCTACTAGTATTTGTAAAGAAGGTGATGTGATAGAATGTATGCCATCAAAAGTATATGGAAATTCTGTTACATTAGATAATAATTCATTTGTAAGAAAATTAGAAAATGATGAATCAATTCCATCATTATCTAAACTTAGAACAAAGATTAATGAGATCAAAGTAGATGAAAATTATTGTATAGAATCTATAATACTCAAAATTCCAGAAAGACGTGAAATTCAAACAAAATCAGGAGAATTAATTCTCTTATCAGAGATGTTTGTAGAGGATGACACTGGTCAAATTTGGGTTAAAGGATGGAGAAATCAAGCAAGATTGATAGAGAAATGTGAATTGGGAGAAATAATTTCAATAACAGGACTTAATGCAAAAGCAGGTTTAGAAGGAAGAATTGAGTTAGTCTTTACACCGTTTTCTAAAATTACAAAGAAAAACTAAGAATCCCAAAATCCCCTAGTTACAACATATTGTCTTTCTGCTTCATAGATTTGCTTAAAGAGATGTTCATCATCCACCATATTTCGTAGTATGCGTGCAGCAGTATCAGCACCAACTCCATATCCAGACATAACAGTTATTGCAATTTTCCCAAAATTTTCTATTAAAGAAGCTACTTTCCAGGCTCTTTCAAATTTGTGTTTTTCGTCTGAAGAAAGTTTTTTTCCCCCGTATTTTTTACGAATTATTTTTGGAAGATCATAGTCTGAAAAGAAAGTTGCCGTAATTTGTCTTGCTTTGCAATAAGGACAAATCAGCGTATTTTGGACTTCATTTGTCTCTACCACTCGTTCCCATTTTCCACAACGTGCACAAATAAGGCGATGTTTTGTCTTTGCTAGTCTTGCTTTTACGAGATCAATTATTCCTGTGTCAAGATTAGCAGGGGATGCATAATATTTTGCAGTATGATCTAAAATTGGTTCAGCCAATTTTGAGAATTTGTCAATTTCTAACCATTTAATCAAAATTTCATTGTCTCTAATTTTTTTTAAAATTTTATCGGTGTTTTGGAGATCATATTTGTCATGAAATAATTCACGTAGTGCTTCTTTTACAAGAGGTGTTTTAAAATATCTTTCATATAAAAATCTGGCTGATTTTTTTTCATAGATTGATCCTCGTCCAACAACTCCAAATTTTTTTGCAACACACCATGTTTTCCAATTTACATTATGAGTTCCAACTAAAGAAGCTGTTACAATTGAATAAAGATCATAACTGTCTTTTATAACTTCAAGAAAAAGTTTTTCAGAAATTCTTGAATTAGAAGATAAGACTATTCTATAACCATCAGAACGTGAATCAACCATAGAGCCTAACATAGAGGATAACATTGAAGAGAGTAATGTGGATAATGTTGAATTGATCTTAGTTCCAAAACAAGAATGTAATACTATTGAGCCTTGTAAACGACTAGATTCTACAACAATATTTTTTTCATCTGGAATTTCATTAAAATTTAATTTTTCGATGGTTTGATTGATTAATTTCAGAGAACCGTTTTTTACTTTGTTACGAAATATACCTACCTTTTTTGCTGTATTATAATCAACAGGTATAGTTTCTCCTTCCCAATAAGGAACAGTTATGCCACCTCCTCTGAATGGTTCAACGTTTACTGAGAATGTTTTTTCATCAACATTGAGTATTCTCCATTGTAAACCTTTTAGGACAAAAATATTTCCAGAATCTCCAAAATCACCAACGAATCTTTGATCTAGACTTCCAATGATTTTTTTTCCAACACTATCAAATACTTTGAATTTAAGAATATCAGGTATTGTTGAAAGATTTTCAAAGTAATACTTGAATGAACGACCTTTTTTAAAGAAAGTCATTTTTATTTTATCAAAAAAGATCAAATAGTTGGAATCAAGTAAATCTAAAACACCCAGCAAATCTTCTAGATTTAAATTTCGAAAAGGATATGCATTTTTTATTGTTTTTAATACCATGTTAACAGAAATTTCGCCTAGTTGCATTGTCATGCCGACAAGATGATGTGCAAGTACATCTAGAGAACCATCATGTATTTTTTGTTCTTCTATCGATCCTTGTTTTATAAGATCAAGTATTGCTCTTGCCTCATACTCATCGTCAGAATTATTTGTAATTATCAATCCCTTAGCAGAAGCATTTCTGTTATGTCTACTACGACCTATTCTTTGAACTAATTTTGATACTTGTTTAGGAGAACCATAATGAATCACCAATTCTATTGAACCTATATCTAATCCTAATTCAAGAGAAGAAGTACAAACTACAATTCCACGTTTTCCTTCTCTTAATGTCATCTCAGTATCTTCTCGCACCTCTTTTGATAATGATCCATGATGTAATTCGATATTGATATCTGATTTTTCTTTCATTATAGAAGCTAAGAATTCTGCTTCTCCTCGTGTATTGGTAAAAAGGAGAATTGGTGAATCTAAATTTAATTCTAAAACATATTCAATTATTTTATCAGCAACATTTGAAATAGTTCCATCTACAAATTTTACTTCGACATCATATTTACGAACAGAAGTGTCTCTAATTATTTGACATTTTCTTTTAGTTCCAACCACAAATTTTCCAGCTTCTTCAAAATTACCAACTGTTGCTGATAAACCAATTTTTGTAAGGGGGTATTTGGAGTTAATCTGTAATCGTTCTATGCTTAATGAAAGCTGAGAACCTCTTTCACTAGCAAGTAATTCATGAACCTCATCAATAATAATCCACTCAAGTTCAGATAATGCATCTAACATCTTTATCTGGGTGAGGAGAATGACTAGAGTTTCAGGAGTTGTTATTAAAACATCTGGTGGGTTTTCAGTAATTTTTCTTTTTGCTAGCTGAGTTGTATCACCATGTCTGATTTCAATTGAAAGATCATTGTTATGTGCATATTTGGAAATTCTTCGAAACACATCCCTGTTTAATGCTCGTAAAGGAGTAATGTATAGAACTTTAATTTTCCCATGTTTTTTCGATTTTTTTACTAAAGAAAAAACTGGAATTACAGAACATTCTGTTTTACCTGAACCAGTTGGTGCAATTATTAGACAGTCTTTCTTTTGTAAAATTATAGGTACAGCTTTTTTCTGAATTTCAGTTAATTTAGTGAATCCAAAATTTGTAAATAACAAATCAAGTTTTGAATCATGTAATTGATTCTTTTGTTGTATTTGATTGTGATCTTTCATAAACCATTACACCGCCTATGCCAAGTGCAAATAAAATTACAGTAATAATTGGAATTAAATCAATGATTCCTGTCATCGCTAAACTCTATGATTGATAGTTAAATATCTTCAGTACAGTCAGTTAATCCTGCTGTATGTATTTTATAAGAAAAATTGTATTTATGAAGAAGCCATCTTATTTCACCATGAAATTTTGAAGCCGTCTTTGTTAGATTAATTTTGATATGAGTGAATGGATCAATGGCAGTTCTCATATTTTCTATTTCTTTATCTTCAATGTTTCTAATCATATTAGTAATAACAATAGGAATTTTTTTGTTAATTGCAATTAGCGATAAATTATAGATATATTTCATGAATAAAGAATTTTTTTCAAATATAGTATCTTCTTTTGGATATTCATATGAGAATAAGTCAGTAATATTATCAATTATTATTATAGAAAAATCAGAGTTATTCATAATTTCAATTGATTTGATTTGTTCGGAGGTATTTGTTATTCGTGAAACTGTTATTTTTTCGAGAATATCAAATGTTAGATTTTGTTGCTTTTGAATTTCAAGAATTCGTTCAGGTCTAAAATTTCCTGTTGTATCTTGATATAGAACATTACCCCCATTTTTTATGGCATTTATGCAAATTTGCAATAACAGTTGTGTTTTACCAGTTCCACTACCACCATAAATGTCTGTAATCACACCACTAGGTATTCCACCAAATAAAAATTGGTCTAATTTTTGTAATCCAGTTGAGATCATTTGATAATTATCTAAAAATCACGAAAAAATTTAAGGAATTTCTTAATTTACAAAAGAGGCAAGGCTTTTATTCTAGAAAACAACGTTAGCAAAACAAGTGAATAATTAGTGTCACAACCTAGTAGTGCAAAAAGACCATTAACGACTCTTCAAAAAAGTACAAAGAAGAAAGTTACTGTAAGACTCAAAAATGAAGTAGAGTATAAAGGAAAAATGGACAATGTTGATTCATACATGAATTTGATAATGACTGATGCAGAGGAACTTCATGATGGTAAGGTAATTGCAAATTATGGCAGGGTAATTGTAAGAGGCAATAATGTCTTATTTATCAAACTAGAAAATGAACTCTAGTGGTTTTTATGACTAGTAATTTTCTGTTTACTTCAGAATCTGTTACCGAAGGACATCCCGATAAGATATGTGATCAAATTTCAGATGCATTTTTAGATGAATTTCTCAGGCAAGACCCGGATTCCAGAGTTGCAATTGAAACAATGGTCACTACAGATTTTGTGGTTGTTTCTGGTGAAGTAACATCTAAAGCTAATTTTGATAAAAAAGCTCAAGAAAAACTAGTTAGAAAAACAATTCGAGAAATAGGATATGATGACAAAGATTTGATGTTTGATACTGAATCTTGTGAGGTTACATTACGATTACATTCTCAAAGTCCAGATATTAGTCAGGGAGTTACTGCAACCAATGAAAGGGAACAGGGGGCAGGGGATCAAGGATTGATGTTTGGATATGCTTCAAATGAAACAAAAGAACTTATGCCAATGCCAATATTACTCGCACATAAACTGACACAAAAATTAGCAGAGGTTAGGAAAAACAAAATTTTAGCTTGGGTAAGACCTGATGGTAAATCACAAGTTTCAGTTAGATATGAAAATAATAAACCAACAAAAATTGAAACTATAGTTATTTCAACCCAACATGCACCAGAGATTTCACAAGAAGAAATTTCAAAACAAATTATTGATAAGGTAATCAAACCAGTTTTAGGGAATCTTTGGAATGATAAAATTAGAATTCACATTAATCCTACAGGGAAATTTGTAATAGGAGGACCCCATGGAGATACGGGATTAACAGGAAGAAAAATAATTGTGGATACCTATGGTGGATACGGAAGACATGGTGGGGGAGCTTTCTCTGGAAAAGATCCTTCAAAGGTAGATAGGTCCGCATGTTACATGTGTAGATATATTGCCAAAAATCTTGTAGCTGCTGGTTTGGCTGAAAGATGTGAAGTACAATTAGCATATGCAATAGGAGTGGCTGAACCAGTTTCACTATATGTCAACACATTTGGTTCTAATAAGATACCAGAAAAAGACATTGAAGAGTTAGTTAGAAAGAATTTCAATATGAAACCATTTGGAATTATTTCTCAACTAGACTTGAAGAGACCAATTTACAGAAAAACTGCTTCATATGGACATTTTGGAAGGAATGAGCCTGAATTTAGTTGGGAAAAAACTGATAAAGTGGACGTATTAAAAAAGGCTGCCGGACTTTAGAAGTTTTCGGATAGAATGAAATTTAATTTTAGATATGTTTTGTAATTTTTTAAAATCTCCATTGAAATCACCAATCAACAAATTTAGATCATCAACTCCAAATTCACTATGAGGATTGGAAATTGCTTTATGGTAAACAGTTTCAAGACAGATTTTTTTAATTTTAGTTTTTGTTCCTCTAGAAAATTCTTTAACGTATTTTTCATAAGTAATTGATTCTGAACCTACAAGATCTAAAATTACTTTGCTGAATTTTTTATTAGTTAATGCATTGAAAATAATTTCAGAAACATCATCTATGTAAATTGGTTGAATTGAATAATTACCAGAACCAGGAATTTGAATTTGTCTTTTTTTGATTTGCCTTTTAAGGTATTTTGTAAAAAGGTCACCTTTACCTACAATATAAGATGGTCGAAAGATTGTATAATCTAAATTTGAATTGATAATATGTTTTTCTGCCTTGTATTTGGAAATAAAATATCCTAGTGTAGTATTTTTTGAAACCCCTAATCCACTCATATAAATGATTTTTTTTATTTTTAATTTTTTACATAAATTAATTATTTTTTTTGTAAATTCAGTATTGACTAGATTATAATCACTATCAATTGTTTGTTTTCCAATTCCAACGAGGTGAATTAATGCATCAGAATTATTGAGTGTTGATAAAAGACTTTTTTCATCGTAATTTTTTGTGATAATTTTTGTTTCATTTTTAAATTTTTTAAAATCTTTTCTTGAAATTGATATTAATTTTACTTTATTATCTGAAAGGTATTTTCTGACATTTGTTGCTACAAATCCACTAGCACCAGTTACAACAACTTGCATATTTTTTATCATATCATTGTTATTGTTTTTAATTTAAATACATTCTAAAGAAATAACCATGTCATAAGCAGAAATTTGGGTTACATTTCTGGTCTTAAAAAATCTTAATTTAAGAGAAATCAAACAAGAGTTAATACGTCAAAATAGGCATAATTGGTGTGGAAGAGATAAAAAAAGAAAAACTAAGAACAGGTTTCACTACTGGTACTTCTGCAACAGCTGCTGCCAAAGCTGCATTATTAGCTATAATTAATCAAATTAAAGTTGAAAATGTAGATGTTAAATTACCCAAGGGCAGTCTTATTAAAATTCCAATTCATTCCTGTGAATTTGATAAAAATAAAGCTAGATGTACAGTGATAAAAGATGGTGGAGATGATCCAGATGTTACACATGGTGCCGAGATAGTAGTGGAACTATCATTTACAAAAAATATTAATGAAATTGAGATTGATGGTGGGGAAGGAGTGGGAATAGTCACTAAACCTGGATTGGGTCTAGAGTTGAACAAATCTGCAATAAATCCAACCCCAAAAAAAATGATTAATGAGAATTTAAGAGAAATTGCAGGTAAATGTCTTGTCGAAAAAGGAATTAAACTAATAATTTCCGTACCCAGAGGAAAAGAATTGGGCCCTAAAACAGATAATCCAAGAATTGGTATTTTAAATGGAATTTCAATTTTAGGAACAAGTGGTATTGTAATACCATTTTCTACTGCATCATA
>Ga0315286_10004255_pt1 | contig 13709 bp, 17 predicted proteins | sample YL17G10_0_MG_FD_205038 | JGI IMG/M metagenome (GOLD analysis project Ga0315286, IMG submission 205038) | Sediment microbial communities from Yellowstone Lake, YNP, Wyoming, USA - YL17G10_0 | ecosystem: Environmental > Aquatic > Freshwater > Lake > Sediment | place: USA: Wyoming | collected... | reverse complement strand
TTTAAAGAACAAATGTCAGCCTCAAAAACAGAGGGAGAAAAGACTAATGAAAATTTGGAAGCTGAAAACGCGGAGAATAAAAAAGAAAATACCACTGAGGATAAAATCGGGAAGATTGATGAAATATTTGACGAGCTTTTGGATAAAGTAAAAGATGCTCCTGAAGCAAAGCAAAAGGCTCTGCAGATATTGATTCAGCAAATGCAACAAATTGGAGAGCAGATGAAACAAGTTCGTGATATGAAGCATTTGCATGAAGTAAAAACGCTAATGATGAAACACTGGAAAGAGCTTGAGGAGTTGGCTAAAGGAGATCCTGAATTACTAAAAACTATCCAAGATTGGGGTAATAAATTTGTTGAAAGTAAAGTGATGTATTATGAAATCATTGGAGATGTAAAAGATGAGTTAATTGACAAGTCACAAGAAGTCCAGGAAAACTGGGATGAAATGATTGCTGATATTGGAGCAATTACTGGCCTTGTTGTGCATAATCATTATACAATAACAGATATGCTAAATGGGGGTGGTTGGGTTGTACGTAATTTTAGAAGTGGAATTGAAGATTTTATGGAAAACATTACGAATCCAGAGGCCCATTATTTTAAAGAGGGATTGCCAGTGAAAGAAGTAAATGAATTTTTATCTCGAATATCTTCCGTTATATTTGAACTTTCCAGAGAAGTAGAAGATTTTAATATGGGTATGCCGCCATATATTCCTGAAAGGGTTGAAATGAAAAAAAGGGCCCAAGAGTTATTAAAAAAAGTGATTGAAAATAAGAAGTTAATATCAAGAAATATTAAAGACACAAGTAAAATTTTTAAAGTTATTAAAAAAGTCCGCGATACCCATTTTCTTCCGCTTTATAATGAGCAGCCGGAGCAAATCACGGCGTAATCTTTTTAGACTCATAAGATGAAAAATATTTTTGAAAATCAGAGCATAAAAGAAGCTACGCCAGATAATAAAGAGAAACATGAAGATAATTTTCCAGAAAAAAATAAAAAGGAAAAATTCATTGATTTAATGAATGATCTGGATAACCTTTGGAGCGGGGCGATGATAAAAATTGGGAAAATTTCCGCCACATTGGGAACTTTTGAAATTATTCCGATGCTTGAAGGTCGGCTTAATTTCGTGAAGTTTTTAGCTGGCGGAAGCGCGTGGGCAGATAGAGTTTTCATCGGAGCTCTGGACACATTTTTAAAAGATTATAATTTTGCCATTGACAGGGCTATTGTGGAAATGAACAAGAAGGGATTGAGCGGAGATGAAAAGGTGGGAAAAATGCTTGAGGATATGGTTGAAGATAAAAAAGCAATTTCAAATAAAATCAGGGAGATTAAAAAGTTAATGCTTTAAAAAATATGAAATCACGATGGGGCGAAATGCCAAGGTCATTCAATAACGAAGCGCCAATGGATCCTGGGCCCATGCCAGAACCAATGCCGATGCCTGAGCCTATGCCTGCCCCGGAGCCTATTCCTGAACCAATGCTAGAACCACAACCGGAACCTAGTCCTGAACCAAGTCCGAGTCCAGAACCTTCTCCTGAACCACAACCGGAGCCCGAACCTAGTCCTGAACCTGAACCAACCCCAGAACCCGAGCCAGAACCCTTACCTGCACCGATTCCTTCTCCGGAACCTGAACCCAATCCTGAACCGGAGCCCGAACCCGAACCTCAACCTGAACCAAGTCCTGAACCAGAACCAGAACCTGAACCCGATCCGGAATCGGAGCCACAGCCGGAACCAGAACCGGAGGTTAGTCCTGAAGATAAAATTAAAGCAGAACGCATAGTCATGGAAAGTCTGGGAATTTCCGAAGAACAATATAGGACAATCATATCTTCAAATATTGAATCACTCAATGAAACTGCTTTTAACAATTTAGTGCAGTCGATTTTGGGTGTTTCAGAAATAAGTGCTGAATCAGTCAAGTCGGCTTATCGCGCGTTTGCAAAGGAATGTCATCCTGATGTAAATGGAACTAGTAATATTGAAAGAGCGGCCATGGCTTTTAAGTTTAATATTGGAGCGCAGCTTTATAAAGAGTACAAAAGAAGGGCTAATGGTGGGTCAACCTCCGGATCAGGAAGCGGATCATCTGGTGGTGGCGCAGGAAATTCAGGCGGTCAAGGCGGTGGACATGGCGGTGGAAGACAAAAACCAGGATCCGGCGGATCTTCTGGTGGCGGAACTCGTCCAGGAGGATCTTCTGGCGGAGGACAAAAACCTGGAGCTGGTGCCGGCAATGAAAAACCTCCTAAGCCAGGAAACGAAAAACCGGATCCGGAAGCAAGTGACTGGAGGAAAAGATATGAAAAAATGAAATTCGATGAATTGAAAAGTATGAAACAATTTGTTGCAATCACCAAGGAGTTCATCATGAAAATAATGGAAGAAAACATAGAAAAAGAATCAAAAGATGATCGGAACAAAAACTTTGATCGAGTAATTTATTTTTGCGGAAAGCTTGGGATTAGCATGCGGAATATTGGTGAAGCCCAGCGCCACATAAAGGAAGGCGAATTTGAAAAAGCTCGCCGTGAATTATATAAGCTCGATGATAAACTGACCGAGGCTGCTAACATTATCAACGAAATCCTCTTTGATCAAAAAAAGAAGGCCGCATAAAAATTAATCAATTGAAATATGGAACGAGTGCCAAACTTTGAAGCGAAAAAAGAAAGCGACAAAAATGAAGACATTGAACTGAAATCAATCGGCAAGGAAAAGATGGAAGAACTCTTGAAGGAATACAAGGATGATCCGGATGGTTTTTATGTAAAAAATGGATTTGTTTTGTGGGATGAAGACAAAAATCCGGCTTTATTTTTAACCATGGAAATGCTGGGCTATGGCGTGCTGAAAGTAATGAAAGACAAGGGTGTCGAAAATCCGAATAAAATCGCCAAAGATGCCAAAGACGTGGCTATGCTGGTGGCCAAATATCTGGGATCCGACATTGAGGGCTGGTGTAAGGTTTCAATAGAAACATCAGTGGAGATAAACAATAAGATAATGGAAGAAGCGGGTAAAAACCAGCAAAAAAACTACGAATATATCATTGAAAAAATTAGAAGAAACGATCCTGTATTTTCCGAATTTTTGACAAAACTCTGTGTTTATGATCAAAAAACAGGCGAAAACAGAAGTTTGGACGAAGTTTCGGCCATGATGGAGGTGGTGGTATGGGTTGCCAAAACTATGTATGAACAAATGTTAAAAGACGCAAAAATAAATTAAAACTATGCGAGCTGCTTTTGAAACATATGCAAAGCCCAAACAAGAAATAAAGGACTGGAAAGAAAAAGATTTTGACGCCTTGAAAAGACTGGCGGAAACGAAAGGCATTTTATTGGAAGTGGCGGGGCCGACGGAAGATGGATATGAGTTGGTAGATATTAAAAAATTACCCAAAAAATTGTTTGTTTCCAACATAGCTCCGGGCAAACCGCAATTTGATCCGGAGACAGGAAAGTTCATTGGTTATGGCGGAAAAGTTGATTTTGTGGAAGACGCGACCAAGATGACTTTTAATGAAAACAGTGTCGGCGCAGTTTTCTGCTCTTGCATCGGCAGTATCAACATAGAAGGCTTGCAGCAGGATAGCATTCGGGAAAAAACGATCAGGGAAGCATATCGAGTTTTGGAACCGGGTGGCTTGTTAATTTGGCAGGGCGGAGGCGAAGAAGATTTCACTATCACACACGAATGCGGATTCAGAATGTTGCAATGTAAAACGACGGAGGGAGAGTATAGATCAGGAGAAAAAGCTTTAATTTATGATTATATTTTTGAAAAACCAAAAAAATAATTTTAATAATCAATAATAATTAACAATAAAAGTATGTTTAAAGAAACAATGATGCCCAAGCCAGAAAAAAGCGAAGAAAAAAATGAAAAAAATAGAACTGAAAATAATACAGAAAAAAGCACTGAAGAAAAAATTGAAGAGATTAAAGCAATAGCTAGTGTGATAAAAGGAATTTATAATAGTATTCCAGATAAGAGTGTATTGAGTAAATATTATAAGTCACCCGTTTATTTTTACCATTCCCTGTATTTTATTGGTTTTAAAGCCGGACTCATAGAGAGTTCTGATATTGATAAAAGCGAGATTGGCGAAAATAAAATGACTGAAATTTTAGATAATATTGAATCGTCAGCAATTAAGGCATTCGAAGGAAAAGATGGAATTCAGGATTATATTATTACTATGGCCGAATTGAATGCGGTGAGAAATGGATTGCAAATAATATCAAGAGTTGAGAATAAGGCCGAAATTAAATATGATCTTCATAAAATTCCAGAGGAAATAAGACCGGCCATTTTTCCGTGTTTGTATGATAAGGAGAGTTATTTTCTGGAAAGCAATAAAAATGATAATGGAATAGTTACTGTTAAAATGCGCCAAATTGATAAAGATGGAAGTGAAGAAATTCGAGAATATTCTTTTAAAAAAGACGAGGAAAAATGGATATTTGCGTAACCCTTAAGTTTTACTAATTTTTAATTTTAAAATATATGTTTAAAGAAACAATGGCGCCAAAAAAAGAAGATGTGGAAACTGGCAAAAAAGAAGAGCCCGAAAAAGACGAGTCTAAAAAGGATAAAATTGAGAAAGAATGTCAGGAAAAAATTGAAAAAATACAAAAGTTGGCGGGCGACATAAAGGGTATATACGATTCCTTTGAAGACAAAAGTGTATTGGAAAAATATCTTAACACGCCAACATATAATGAAACTGAGAAAGGTGGATATGGAAGTTTGCATCACTATGTTTATAGTGTAGGCTCGTGGGCTGATAGGTTCAGCAAAGAAAAGCCATACATGAATACCTCCGAAGAGGCCAACGAAATATTAAACGATATTAATTCCATAGGCGAAAAAGCCGTAGAAAAATCTGCAGGAGATACAGCCGTTCTTTGGCGCGCGATTGAATCACTAGACATGTTGAAAAGCAAGCTTCTAGTCGCTGCGCGTATGGAAGGAAAAACTGAAAAACCACATTCTCTGGCTAGAATTCCCGAAGAACTGAGAAGCGCCATATTCGGACACCTGCAAGCAGGAAGCGAAAGTTATATTGTTAGTGAAAATAGCGAATTAAAACACATTGAGATGGATGAAGTTTCTGCCAGAGTTCTAATAGAAATTCATAGTGAGAAAAAAGTTTCTGGCAACTCAGTTACGCATTCATCTACTCAAAAATCCTTAAATTTCATAAAAACAGAGAAGGGCTGGGTAATTGGGGTTTAAACTCATATAATTTAAAATATGTTTAAAGAATCAGGACCAAAAAATAATGCGGAAAATTTTGAAAAAGATCCAGGCTTGATTGACTGGGAGTCTTTGGATATGTGGAAAATAAGGCAGGAATTATTTAAGTATTTGACAGATGAGAAGAAGAAAAAGTTAAAGCTGGCAGAGGAAAAGAGTACGGGCGAAGCTCCTAATTATTATCATTTTCGGAAATATATTGATGATAAGGGCAGGATCATACGCATCGAGGAAGAAGACAGTAATAGTTCTCCGGAGGATTATGAAAGTTCCAATAATGTTCTTGAAAAAGAATATGTTTATAACGCAAATGGAAATATTGAGGCGATTATGTATTGTAGAGCAGACCATTGCGATTGTGATCAGGCCATTATCTCAAATGATCGAGCTGGCGAGATTAGGTTTGAGTATGAAAATGGAAAAATTATCGGGGCTCATGCTGTGGAGGCGCAAGAAGTACATGACGAAATAACTCGCGATAATAATTATAGGGGCGTAAAAAACTCTGATTTTCACGTAGATTATGATGCCAATGGAAATATTTTGTCAGTGCGTAAAGAAACAAAAGATTCAAACAGTTCTGAAATTGAAAAGGAGATTGTTTATGAAAAAGAAAAAGATCAGGACAAAGTTTATGCAAAAATGAATGCCGCGGAAATCATAGAATGGCATATCACTAGAAGTGTTAATTAATTTTTTATTAAAACTATGGGCGAAAAAATGTTTGCTCCGGAAATGAAAGGAGCGGAAAAGGGAGTCGAAAAAGAAGAAAAGCGGTTAAGGTATGAAACCGCGGAGGAGGATGGGTGCTGTGAGTGGTGCAAAGGAGAATATAAAAAAGGAGACAGAATCGCTATGTATAAAAGAGAAGAGCCAAACACATCTGATGAAAAATATAAGCCATATCACACTGACTGCATAGACAATGAAATTGTTGGACCGGAAAAAGAGCCTGAAGAATAAGCTAAAACAAAGAAAACTATAGAATCCTAAGAATATAAAAGCTGGAACAAAAAATGAGAAAGAAAATCATTGTAATTATTGCAGGCGTTGCTTTGGTTTTTTTGGCTGGCATTTTATTTTATAGCTTAAAAAACAAGGATATTTCTTCGATAGATAAAATATGTCTGGACCAAGGAGGAAATACGCAAATTTTGAAGGCTGTTAAAACAAAGTATCCGGGAAGTGAAATCGTTAAAGTTTTTGATAGCTTTTCCCAGACAGCCGGTCCCTTTTGGAAACTGGAAATAAAAACCGCAAAGGGCAATATTGTGGAGGAAAATATGCATTGCCATGGAAATTATTCTGCTGAAGATTGCAAAGATAATGACGCATGCTATACGGATGTTGCTTTCTTTTATAAGGATGTCAATATCTGCAAAAAAATAATTGATAATCATACCCGAAATAATTGCTATGCATTGTTAGCGGGACTAAACCCGACTCAATGGAATAAATCTATTTGTGAAAAACTATCCGATACGGAAGCTAAATCAGGTTGCATTAATTTTTTTAATGAAATGTAAGTTACCATACGGATACTAAGTTTGACAGGCAATCTTTTTTCTGCTACGATATTTTGTTGGAATATCCAGCAGAAAAGGAGGGCATAAAATGCCTAGAATTAAGAAGTTATTTAGAAATTTGACAGCAGGAGAAGCATTTTCTACCGGTTTAACTGAAATTTTTGAAAATGGAATTCCGGGAAGGCCTTGGTTATATCTGCGGATAAAACAGACAGATCAGGCAGTTTTTCTCCCCACAGGAACAATTCATAATTTCAAGCTTGATCAGAAAGTAAATGCATCCGAAGTTATAATTTCTGAAAAATGAGTTTCTTATCCTTCTTTAATGGCCATTCGGTTGACGAGTGGCCATTTATTCTATACAATAGGGAAAGTTAAATGGGAGTATAAAATGACTGAATTTGCGCGCACGGGCTGGGTCTGGGGCAAGCAAATTCACCTTTTGATATTTACAAACCGTAGCTCCGCTTCCGCCTTTTTGCTTTTCGCAAAAATCCAAAACAGAAAATTTTCTTTTCCTTTTTGAAAAAAATTTGGGCGCGCGACATCAAAAAAAATGTAGAGAAAATTTTTCTGTTTTGGGACGCAAACTTCTTCAAAGTTTGCGGGCGGAAGCGGGGCGGAGGTCAGGCTGAATTTTGGAAAAAAGTTCGAGCTTGGTTGTAAATCCGCACCAAAAAATCGCCTTTTCGGCGATTTTATTTTTCTTCTGTTTTTATCTTTTCAATAATTTTGGGAATCCGTTTGAAATCTTTGATCAGGACTTCGCGCATTCCTCCGTTATACAATGCGGCGGCGGGGTGATATAAAGTATAGAATATTTGTTTTCCCAAGCTTTCGATTTCCCGGCGCATGACTTTGCCGTGGACCTCTGAAATTTTTTGCCCGGGCAAAAATCTTTCCATTGAGTGCCGGCCTAAAGTCACAATCAATTTTGGCTGGATTATTTTTATTTGTTCCAAGAGCCAGGGCCAGCAAGCGGCAGCTTCTTCGGGCAGCGGATCACGGTTTTGCGGTGGACGGCATTTGACCACATTGGCGATATACACTTGATCGCGTTTCAGTTTTATTGATGCCAACATCTCCTCTAAAAACTTTCCGGCCGCGCCGACAAAAGGCCGTCCCAGTTCATCTTCTTTTTGCCCCGGTCCTTCGCCGATAAACATAATTTCAGCTTCCGCTGGCCCTTCGCCGGGAACAACTTGTTTGCAGGTTTTGCGTAAAATACATTGGGAGCAGGCCAGCATTTTTTTATTCAGTCGTTCCAATTGTTCTTGCTTGTTCATTATTTCAAATCGTGAACGCGAATTAATCTAAACTTATCATCATCAGTCTCCCAAACCGCAAAAGTCGGCGGGTAAATTTCTCCCGCAACATTGCCAGGATTAAGCATTTTGCATTTGCCAATCATTTCCTCCCAAGGCTTGTGCGTGTGGCCATAAAACACGAAATCGTATCTTTCGGATTCCGCTAATTTTTTGGCAATGTTGGGATAATGCACGAAAGCGATTCGCCGGCCGGCAATTTCCGTTTCTCCGAACTTTGGAAACATCTGTACGTTTTCATATTTTTTTACATGTTCAAATTCGCGCAGATAATCGTCGTCCATATTGCCGAAAGCATAATAAAAAGTTCCGCTGAAATTTTTGGTCACAAAATACAATGTTTCTTGCGAAGCCAAATCTCCGCAACAAATAATCGTCTCAATTTTTTCCTGTGCGCAAAAATCCAAAACCTTTTTGAGGTTGACTTCATTATTGTGAATGTCGGAGATAACGGCAATTTTTCCGCCATAGGCGGATCCCGCTTCGCGGGACATTTTTTCTTTCATAGCTTTTATTTTTTATCCCGCAATTCTTTCAAAAGCCTTATGTCATCCTCCACGCCCGGATGCTCGGTTTCTAAAAGCATATCAATATTATGTTCTTTGGCGAAAGCGACGATGTTTTTGAAAGCGTCGAGGCCGATTTTGCCGGCACCGATATGCTCATGGCGGTCTTTGTTGGATCCACATTCGGTCTGACTGTCGTTAGCGTGGATGAGCTTGATGTTTTCAATTCCGATATCCAGATCAACTTTTTCCAAAGTTTTTTCAAAATCACGCCAGTCATAGCCGGAAGCAAAAGAGTGTTGGGTATCGAGACATATTCCTGCGATGGCAGGACTATTCACGCCATCAATAATAACTTTGAGTTCTTTCAAATCATCACCGATAATTTCTCCCGCGCCGGCGCTGTTTTCCAAAATCAATTTTGTCGTTCCCCCGTATCCATCCAGAGATTTTTTTAGCATCTCGATAGTTTTTTTAATCGCTTCTTTTTGACCGAGCTCTTTGGCGGTGCCGAGGTGGGTCATGACATATTTGGCGCCAAGAAGATTGCCTCTCTCCAGTTCATCGCGAACGACACTTACAGAGCCATAACGAATTCGATTATTGGCGGAAGCGAAATTGATATAATACGGAGTATGTATATAGACTTCCTTTATTTTGAACTTTGAACTTTGAACTTTGAACTTCTCACAGATTTCATCTGTGAGTATTGGCGCTTTCCCGCCTTGGGGCGCGCGGGTGAAAATCTGGATAACTTCACAGCCCAAATCATGCCCGTTTTTTGGGGCATTCTGGATTCCCTGCCTGCCGGCAGGCAGGCGCCTGGCAATTGAGACATGACAGCCGATATGCATGATGTTATTATAGCCTTACTTTTCTTGTCCCACAAGAAAAGTAACAAAAGAAAGGGCCACCCGGAGCTCATCCACTAACAAATTTTCAACTTTCTCACTAAAAAATACTGGTTGCCCCGAGGCGGACCAGTATTTTTTTACGCTCGAAAGTCTCAATTTGTAATAGTGTCTGAGCTAGGGTGTGAAATTTTTAAATTTTTATACTATCTCCCATCCATCTTTTGTCTCGACTATCTTGCCTTTGATTTCAAATCCGCTGGCGAGTTTGTGGCCGCCGCCGCCGAAACGGGCGGCGATTTTGGAAACGTCTATGCCCTTGTATTCTTCAGAGCGCAAACTACCCTTCACGATTCCATCTCCGCGCTCGGAAAGAATGAGCGCGAATTTTGTGTCCGGCACGGTATTAAGAATTGAAGCTACTTGCGCAATGTCCTCGGTGCCGGCTTCGCAGTCATCCAAATCTTCCTGGGTCAGTACGGAAATAATCATCCCGTTAGCCGGATTTATTTTAGCCCGCTCGAAGGCTTTGCCCCAGAGCTTGAGGGTGGAAATGTTTTTATTGGCAAAAGCGGTTTCAATGATTTTGGAAAGCGGGGCGCCTTTTTTGAGAAGCGCGGAAGCGATTTCCATAACGCGCGGAGTGGTGTTGGAATGCTGAAAAGATCCGGTATCTCCTAAAATGCCAAGCATAAGAAAAGTGGCCATTAGGCGTGTAATTTCAATCTTGTTAAATTCAAAAAAATCATAAACGATTTCGCAGACTGAAGAATATTCAGCGTCGATAACGTTAATATCTTTTTGCATGGTTATGTCTGGATGATGATCAAGCAGCGCGATTACCTGGTTTTCTTTGTAGTGCGAAAGTGTTTTGTGAAATCCCCGTTCCACGCTGTCAGCGGCGATAATTAAATTGTATTTTTCCAGTTCCAATTTGTCTGGATGTAGAAAATTTTCCGCGGAGAGCGGACGTAGATATTCAGGGAAAGGATCGAGGCAGGCAATGTCGGCGGATTTTCCTAAATTCCTCAAATATTCTTTGAGGGCCAGGCACGATCCGGTTGTGTCACCGTCCGGGCGCGAATGCGCGAAAAGCAGAATCTGGTCAGATTCCTTGATGACATAGTTGAGAGTATGGAATTCTTTTGAGAATTTTTTCATGCGTATATTATAAAATGCGATTGGTCATCGCATTTTAGTTTTTTATTTCTTTCAGCAGTTTCTCGATTTCATCCGCTTTGGATTCGGTCATATCAATTTTGAATTCGATTTTAGGCAGGGGCCGCATAGAAAGTTTTTTATTGAGCGCGCCCTGGATTCGGTAGAGTTCTTTCTCTAAGGTTTTCGCGGCATAATCAATTTCTTTCTCCGGGAAAATACTCACGAATATACGAGTATAGCGGAGGTCGGGAGTCGTGTCAACCTTGGCGACCGTGACAAAAACACCCGGCTTCAAGCTGATGTCGCGGGTGAGAATTTCGCCGATATGTTTTTGAATCAGGGAATTTATTTTAGTAATTCTGTCGGACATAATTTAAAGAGTTTTTTTCTTTATTTCTTCTTTGTGTGAAACCAAAATGTCGCCTTCTTTAATTTTTGTTTCGCCTTCGAAAGTGATCCCGCATTCATTGCCGGAAGCCGTTTCGTCCACATTCACTTTGTTCTGTTGGAGATTGAAAAGCTTGCCTTTGCCGATGACAGCGTCGCCGCGCATAACTTCAATGAGCGAGCCATTCACAATTTTTCCAGCGGTAACTTTGCCGCCGACAATCATATCCTTTTTTCCGGTCTTGAAAATAGCCAGCACTTTCATTTTGCCGAGATCGGTCCGTTCAATTTCCGGCGGCAGCATTGCGATAAGTTTATTTTTTATATCCGTCACCAGTTCATAAATAATTTTGTAATTTTTGATTTCAACCTTGCTGGATTCAGCCAGGCGGCTGGCAACCGGAGTAGTTTCAACGTTGAATCCGTAAATAATGGCGCTGGAAGCCTGTGCCAGGCGCACCTCAGATTCGGTGGTGTTGCCTACGCCGGTAGCAATATAGTTTACTGCCACTTCGTCTGATTTTATCTCTGAAAGGATTTGTTCCACGGCCTCGAGCGACCCTTGCACATCAGCTTTGAGAATTATATTCAGTTTCTTTATCTTTTCATCAGCGATAGTTTTCATCAGTTTTTGCGCTGTGAAATCGCCCATTTTTCCGGCTTGGGTTTTAGAAAGTCCGCGCAGTTCATCCAGCTTTGTTTTGGCCGCTGATTTTCCGGTGGCAACTTGCAAAATATCATTGGTATTCGGCGCGGTGCTAAGCCCGATGACGGCCACCGGAGCGGAGGGACCGGCTTCCAGAATTTTTTTGCCGGTGAAGTCTTCAATTTTCCGGACGCGGCCGTGGGCGGAGCCGACAATAATATCCTGGCCTTCTTTAAGCGTGCCGGTTTTCACCAGGACAATGGCTACCGGCCCTTTGTGCGGATCAAGATGCGATTCCAGGACTACGCCAAGCGCCGGTTTTTTGCTGGCGGTTTTAAAATCTTCAACTTCGGCGACTAGCAAAATATTTTCAAGCAATCCGTCGATGCCGATATTTTGCCTGGCGCTGACTTCGGAACATAAAACTTGGCCGCCCCAGTCTTCCAAGAGAATTCCATTATCGGCCAAATCTTTTTTAACTCGCTGAATATTGGCTTCGGGCTTATCGATTTTATTGATAGCGACAATTGTCGGAATTTTTTTGGCCAGAAGATATTCAATAACTTCTTTGGTTTGCGGGCGCACGCCGTCATCGGCCGCGACTACCAGAACGGCGATATCAGCAATGCTGACGCCCCGTTCGCGCATAGCTGAAAAAGCTTCGTGGCCTGGAGTATCCACAAAAGTTATCAGTTGCCCTTTCTTTTTAACTTGATAGGCGCGGATATGCTGAGTAATTCCGCCAGCTTCCTTGGCCACGACATTGGTTTTGCGGATTGTGTCCAAAAGCGTGGTTTTTCCATGATCGACATGGCCAAGAATAGTAACTACCGGCGGGCGCGGCTGCAAATGATCGCCGGACTCTTTTTCTTTTTTCAAAATTTCCAAAAGCTTTTCCAGTGTCATAGCAGAGCCGGCTTCAAGGACTTCTTCGGAAACTTCATATCCCAAATCTCCGGCGATGATGGAGGCAGTCTCAAAATCAATTTGTTCGTTGATGGTGGCCAGAATTCCATTTTTCATAAGCTCCGTGATTACAATATTGAGCGACATTCCCAAAAGCTCACTGAATTTTTTGACAGTGACAGTCGCAGGCAGATTTACTTTTTTCTTCTCAATGTCTGGCATTTTTTTAGTTTATTTTTTTTGGTTCTTGCAGTGTGGCGATTTTAATGGCTTGCTCTTCTTCATCAGTAAACGGATATTTTTCCGCCTTTCCGGCAGCTACAGTCTTGGCATAAATCCGGGTGCCCTCGCGGGTATATAAAGAAGAGATAATGATGCCGTTGTTTTTTCCGTTAAGTAGCGCGATGGCAAAGCTTTGGTCGCCGCCGACTTCTTTAAAGGGATTGAAGCGCACTAGACCGGTCTTATGCAATCCGCGAAATGACAAGTTGTTTATCTGGTTGGAAATGCCATAAAGCTCCTGAATATCCTTGTCGAGAGTCTTGAGATTTTTGGCCTGGCCGAGCAGAATTTCTTCCAGGTTCTGGATTTTATTTCCTGAAAAAAGCAGGTCATTTTTTTTCTTAATCCTTGAGACGACCACTTGCAAAAAAATATTCCAAAGCAACAGAACTCCGGAAATGGCAGCCAGGGCGATAATAATGCTTGCTAAATTGTTGCGGATGAGTTCCATGTCTAGTATAAATAAAAAATTAGACTTACTTCAGGCTAGCATTAATTTTGCCGAATGTAAAGGATTTGCTAATATGATAATACTATATTTATGGAAGAGTGGCCGAGAGTAAATAAGCGGAACGGCCTCGCCCCGTAGAGAAGCGGAGGGTTGGCAGAGTGGTCTAATGCGCCGCATTCGAAATGCGGTTGGGGAGAAATCCCCTCACAGGTTCGACTCCTGTATCCTCCGCTTTCTTACGGGGTTGAAAAAAGCCGCAAGGGAGAAATCTCTTCGTGAGTTCGAATCTCACCTCTTCCGCGTTAAACAATTTTGTGGTAAAATATGGGTATGGAAAATGATTTAGCTTTTGGCGTAAAATTTCTTGATCCGCAGGCAGT
>Ga0315286_10004254_pt1 | contig 13710 bp, 27 predicted proteins | sample YL17G10_0_MG_FD_205038 | JGI IMG/M metagenome (GOLD analysis project Ga0315286, IMG submission 205038) | Sediment microbial communities from Yellowstone Lake, YNP, Wyoming, USA - YL17G10_0 | ecosystem: Environmental > Aquatic > Freshwater > Lake > Sediment | place: USA: Wyoming | collected... | reverse complement strand
CGACCGGCGACGAACCGAACCGCTGCACACTCTGGCGACACCATCACACCGACCACGTTGACCCGGACGGCACGACCGAGCCTGTCGGCGGGATTGCGAGCGTGAACGGATGACCGATACCAACCTCGAGGCATTGGAGACGGTGAGAGACGCGCTGGAAGTGAACCTCTCGCTCTGGCGTGATGACGTAGAGCCGGGTGACTTCGACCGAGACGTAATCGAACCGACGCAACGCGCACTCGCCGCCCTCTCTCATATAGAAGCTCGACTAGGGGAGGAGACACCGCAGCGATTGCGGTTGCAGGCGGACCTCGACAACGAGCATGACACGACTCGGATGCTCATAGCCCGCCTAGCCCAAGCCGAAGCAGCGTTGCGACTCATTGCCGATAACGGCGCGACCTCAGTCGTCGGCGAGATTGAGGACATGGACGTGTGGTGCGCTCAGACCATCGGCAGGCTCAAAGACATCGCCCGCAACTACTTCACCGAGGAGGGGTCGTGAGCGAGACGAAGACGCAGGCGCACACCGAGAGCATGAAGCTGCACCGCGTCACCGAGCGTCGATACCCGCGCATCGACTGGGAGCTGTACGCAGGCGACACGGACTGCGGCTTGGTCGCCGACAACGGCCGCTCCTGGTGCTGGTGCGACGGCTACCCGGATGGCGAGCATTGCCGTGGGCGCGTCCTTCGTCGCTGCTTCTTCTGTTTCAACCAATCGGCCGGGGAGGACGGGAGCAAGTGAGAGCGCGTACATACGACCGCGCGTTCCTGCTGATCCGGGCGTTGGAGGTCGTGACAGACGACGCCTACCGGAAGTGGCTAGAAGTCGAGCTGGTGCAGCTGCTCGGCTACCCGAGCAAGCGGCGACTTGGCCAGACACGTCCTACAATCGCCCGGTGAACCTGGTCCTGATCCGGTGGCGTGACGCTCACCACGAGTTCGAGCAAGACACCAGCGACCGACCGCAAGAGGACTTCATCGTCGAGACCATCGGCTACCTGATCGCCCGCGACGAGCTGTTCATCTCCGTGGCCCAAGAGCGGCTGCCCGATGGCAGGTACCGAGGCGTCACGCACCTGCCGCTGGCCTCGATCATCGGCGGATCACAACTGGTCGAGGCTTCCGAGACTCCGGCCTCCTGACCTGCTAAGGTCGCTCCGCTCGCGCAGCCGAGCACAAACCCTCAACCGACCCGGGCTTGGCCTATGCCTACCCGAAGGAAGGAGAACGGGCATGATGCGACGCCTGATCCTGGCGACGACCGTCGCCGCTTCACTCCTGCTGACCGCCGTGCCGGCCACGGCACGACCGTTGGGCCAGTTCAGGACAGCGACGACGACCAAGACCGCGACCATCACGACGACGCACCGATTCGTCGGTGCCAAGCAGGTGCCGAGCTGCCGGTTCCAACTGTGGGACGGCCATCTGCGCTGGACCCAAGACGAGGTCCGGTACACGATCCGGTGTGCGGTCGTTCGGTGGCCGGTGCCTGGCGGCCTTGACCTGGCGCTCTGTATCGCGCGACGCGAATCGGGCTTCAACCAGTTCGCAGCCAACCCGACCTCGTCGGCCTCCGGCGTCTACCAGTTCGTCTCCGGGACATGGGCCGGTCAGATCAGCGGCCGCGCTCAGTTCGTCAAGGATCAGAACCTCGGGACGTCGGTGTTCAACGCGAGATCGAACGTCCTGATCGCCATCCGGTACGCCCATATGTCGTGGAGCTGGGCGCCCTGGGGCGGCGGCTGTTGACCAACGACCCGAACGAACCGCTCGAGATAAGCCTGCCGTGCGCGATGCAGGCCCACGACGAATGCCACTACGGGTGCCTCTGCTGGTGCCACAAGGCCGACGGCAAACTAGACACTGCGACAAGCTGACCCTAGACTGGCCGCCATGACGCCTGACGAAGTCGCGGTGGTCGCCTCGGCGGTCGCACGCCTCGACAGCGGATGCCTTCCGTGCGTGGCTGAGGTTGCCTGTCGCCTCGACCGCGATATGCCATGGGTCGGCTGGATGGAGGCGGTGGCCGACGCCAACGCCTACGAGTGGACCGTCGAGGACCTGTTGGAGCACGCGCCGTGCAAGACCGCGACCTAGCACGGCTGGCCAAGGACCTGTTCGATCGGGGCGAGGACCTGGTCCCTCGACTGAACGAGTTCATCCCGCGCGACCCCGACGTGCTGATGAAGCCGCTCGATCAGGGAGGGCATCCGAAGCAGGCCTTATTCCTCGGACCGCTGGTGACCCCGATCCGCGAGGTCTTCTACGGCGGTGCCGCCGGCGGCGGAAAGTCCGACGCGCTGCTGATGGCGGCGCTGCAGTTCGTCGACGTGGCCCGGTACGCGGCCGTGATCGTTCGCCAGACCTACCCGATGCTCAGTCAACCGGGTGGCCTTCTTGAGCGATCACAACAGTGGCTCCGGCCGACTGCTGCCCGATGGAATCAGGGCGAACACCGATGGACATTCCCGAGCGGAGCGACGCTGACGTTCAAGCACCTGGCCGACAGCCAAGCGATCAACGACTACCAGGGCGGCGAGTACCAGTTCATCGGCGTCGACGAGGTCACCGACTTCTCCGAGGACCAGTACCGCTTCCTGTTCAGCCGCCTACGCAACCCGACGACGATCGCGGTGCCGCTTCGGATGCGGTCGGCGTCGAACCCGACCGGGCCTGGCAAGGCCTGGGCGCACGCCCGATTCGTCCTGGCCGGACCTCAGAGCGGTCGGCTGTTCATCCCTGCGAGGCTCGAGGACAACCCGTCGCTCGACATCCCGGAGTACGAGAGATCACTGGTGGAGCTTGGCGCGGTGATGTACCGGCGTCTGCGGTTCGGCGACTGGGCAGTGAAAGAGGAAGGACGACTGTTCAAGCGCGACTGGTTCGAGATCGTTCAGCCTGACGAGGTTCCCGAGGACGTCAAGCACGTCCGGTACTGGGACCTGGCGGCGACCGAGACGCCGAAGGGATCACGCGCTCGCAAGCTGAACGACCCAGACTTCACCGCCGGTCTGCTGCTGGCGAGGTCCAGGTCCGAAGGCTGCTACTACGTCGATGACGTCGAGCGGTTCCGTGCCGGGCCGCACGAAGTCGAGCGCCGGATCGCCAAGACGGCCGAACTCGACAGCCGAACCGTCCCGGTCTTCATGGAGCAGGAGGGCGGCGCGAGCGGCAAGTCGCTGATCAGCCACTACCGACGCAACGTGCTCGACGGCTTCACCTTCCGAGGCGTCCATCCGACCGGGTCCAAGGAGGTCCGGGCCGCGCCGGTGGCTGCTCGGGCCGAGGCCGGAGAGGTCAAGCTGGTCGCCGGTCCTTGGATCGAGGAGTTCCTTGACGAGCTGACCGCCTTCCCCGACGGCCTCCACGACGATCAGGTGGACGCGCTGTCCGGAGCCTACGGCTGCCTGTCGGATCGCCGAGGCGGGCAGGCTGGCGGCTGGCAGCCTGGCGGCGACACCGGGCCGAGCTACTGGAAGGACTGAATCCACGTCCTGACCTGCGGGTTCTGACGCCGGTCACCATTCCTGCAGGTCAGAGGCGTGTTCTTGACGGCTCAGTTCGCGCCCGGCGCCGGCCGGATCGCTCCTAAACCCGCAGGTCAGCGGGCCTGTCGGAAGATGCTTGACGCCATGACAAGCTACCGGTAGGTTCAGGTTATGGACGAGACAAGGAGAGGCGAGATGGAGCGGATCGGTAACTTCCTGATCAGCGACGAGGACGGCTTCTGGCTCCTCAGCGACCTGGCCGACGGCGCGGTCGTCGGCACCTACGACACCTACGAGCAGGCCAGCGAGGCCGTCGACCGGATCACCGGCACCGACGCCTTCGAGGCCTTCACAGCAGGAAGGGAGTTCTGATCATGACGACGACACGCAGTGATCTCTACGCCATCGCTGACGCGCTGAACCTGGCCAAGCCGGACGGTAAGCCGTCGGCAGCCAGCGATCAGTGGGTCCGAGACGTTCGGGCCATCGCCACGGCGTTGAACGACACGACCGGCCTCAACACCAACGGCAACCGCCGGTTCGACCGCGACCGGTTCCTCAAGGCCTGCGGGATGGCGGTCGAGTCATGATCCGCCACAACCCCAGCACCGTTCGCACCGACTGGATCGAAGGCCCGATGTTCGAGGCCGACGCCGAGACCCTGGCCGCCGCGATGAATCACGTCGCACCTGGCAGCTGCGACCGTGGCGACCGCCACGAGGGCGCGTTCGTCACCCGTCACTACGGCGTGCTGACCGTCGGCGTCCGAGGCTGCCGCGACTACCGCGAGAAGCTGATCAACGGCTTCGAGGCATCGGCCGCGCAGTACCGCTACGACGCCAAGGTGGCCACGACCGGTGTGCTGGTCATGCCTGGCCGCTGTCACTTGCACTCTGCCTTCGAGGCCGACAACTGTCCCGGCTGCGGCACCAGCGTCAAGATCGGCGGCCAGCGATGACGCTGACACTTCAGCCTCCGATCCACGCCATCGAGGCCGACGCCGACGACCGGTGCGACCACGGTGTCCCGACCGACCTGATCTGCAACGAGTGCGAAGGGATGGTGGCGGCATGACCGGCCTGATCCTGATCGCCTACTACACCGACGGCACGACCCGCGTCGTTCGCAGCGAGCCGGACACCCGCCACGGTCGACACGTCATGGACAAGGCGGCGTTCTTGATTCTGACCGCCGACGACGTGACCCGAGTTGAAGTCAGCCACGCGGCCGAGGCCGCCCGTCCAACGAGGAGGACATACCGATGATGCGAGACCTGAACGCGCACGAGATCGACGGCCACGGCCGCTACTGGGAGGTGTCGACCAACGAGCTGAACGGCTACCTGTCGACTCACTCCACGCTCGACAGCGTCAAGGGCGCCTACCCGCGCGACCGGATCGCGGTCTTCACCTACGCGACCTGGGAAGCGGCCAGCGTCGCAGAGGGCGAGCACTTCGACGGCACGACGCCAGCCGACTACGTGATCGACCCGAACCAGGTGACTGCGTGATGTTCACGTCGACCGAGAACCTGGCCGGGATGCTGCGCCGAGTGATCGCCGAGCTGCCGGAGGAGGCCCGACCGCTGCACGTCGAGAAGACGCCGTCGGGGTTCTTCCTCTACGCCCGTGGCGGTGCCAAGGAGCTGCTGTTCGGCAAGACCAAGGACGATCTGTACGAGCGGATGGCAGCGATGCTGCTCGGCATGCGGATCGAGCGCGGGGAGGAAGCGATATGACACCGGCCGCGAGCTGGTCCCTGATCCTGGGTCTGGTCTGCCTGTCGGCGATCTGCTGGTGGGCCGTCTCGACGGCACGGAGGCCACGATGATCCTCGGCATCCCTTCCGAAGACGACGTCGTGCGAAACCTGGCCCGTCGTATGCAGCACGAAGGCCGCGAGATCGACTTCGGCAAGTACGAGACAAGCTACGGGTACGAGGTCGCGTCTCGCATCTGGCAGCGGGCGTGCGACTCGTTCGACTGGCACAATGCGCCGGAGGAGTTCGCAGATGGTAAGCCGAGCGAGGCCGTGATCTACTAGCCCAACGTGGGCGAAGACATCGACCGAGTGCATCACCTGGCCGTCATCGGCGCCGAGCTGATCGCCAGCACCTACGCGGGCCAGCCGTGGGGCCTGGTCAGTGTCCACATCCTCGGTGGCGATGGCCACCACGCCTGGGTGACGCCCGACCCTGGGATCACGAACGAGGCCCACGAGATCAAGGTGTCCAAGCCGATAGCCGCGCTGGCCGAGACCCTTCACGCTCGATTCATCTCCCTGGTGTCGCCGGTGCTGCTCGGCAATGTCGACGAACACGGCCAGCGGATCGAGGCGGCCGAGGACCCGGAGGCGCTGGTCGGCGGCGTCTCGTGGGCAGGGTCTTCGACTGGCGACGAGGCTATGTACCTCTCGCTGTTCTCCACGCTCGATGACGGCACGGTCGAGATCAGCGGCCCGGAGCAGGTCGAGCACCTGCCGCCTTCGACCATGATCCGGTTCCTCCGTGACGCTCTGACGGCCGAGCCGATGAACGGAGGCGACCTGCTGCGGTGGTCGTTGGCCAAGCTCCACGCCTACGGGATGCGGCGAAACGGCTACACGGTCATGCTGGTGCGCTAGACAGGCGGCTCGCACCCGCTATCATGCTCGCGTGAGCGAACCGGAGAACGTGGTCCCGATCACCAAGGCCCCGAACACTGGGGAGATCGGCGCGTCCGGCCTGCTGATCGGCGGTGGCAGGGTCCGAGACGAGTTCCACCGTGACCTTCGGGACAACCGTGCTGTTCGCATCTTCCGTGAGATGCGCGACAACGATCCGATCGTCGGCGCCCTGCTGTTCGCCATCGACATGACCCTTCGCGAGATCGACTGGCACGTCGCGCCGAGCGAAGACAACAACGAAGCGGCGCAAGTCGAGGCAGACTTCGTCGCGTCATGCCTGGGTGATATGTCGACCACCTGGCCGCAGTTCATCTCGGCGGCGTTGTCGCTTCTGCCGTTCGGCTGGTCGTTCTTCGAGACCGTCTACAAGATCAGAGGCGGGCTGAGTAACGATCCGGCTCGGTCAAGCCGCTACGACGACCGCCGGATCGGATGGCGCAAGCAGGCGCTGCGGGTGCAAGAGTCGCTGTCGCACTGGGAGTTCGACGAGGCCGGCGGCATCCAAGCGTTCGTCCAGCAGACTCAGCAGGGCATCGTGACCATCCCGATAGACAAGGGCCTGCTGTTCCGGACCACCACGGCTCGAGGCAACCCAGAAGGCCGGTCGATCCTTCGCAACGCGTATCGCCCGTGGCACTTCAAGAAGCGGATCGAGGAGATCGAGGCCATCGGCACCGAGCGAGACCTGGCGGGCCTCCCGGTCGCCCTGGTGCCACCGGCGTACCTGGCCAACAACGCGCCCGATGACATGAAGCAGGCGTTGGAAGCGATCAAGGTGATCCTGCGCGACATCCGAGCCGACGCGCAGACCTCGGTCGTGTTCCCGAAGGAAGTCGACCCTGACACCGGCCAAGACCTGTGGGAGTTGAAGCTGCTGTCGACCGGTGGACGCCGCCAGTTCGACACCGACGCCATCATCGGGCGGTATAACCAGCTGATCGCCATGACCGTGATGGCAGACTTCCTGCTGCTCGGCCACGAGTCGGTCGGGTCCAAGGCGCTCGGTGTGTCGAAGATCGAGCTGTTCACGACCGCGCTTACCGCCTATCTCGACGAGGTCGCCAGCGTCATGAACGACTACGCCATCCCTCGACTGATGAAGCTCAACGGCGTGAACCAGGCGCTCTGGCCGACGCTGCGCCACGCCGACGTCCGGCAACCCGACCTGATCGAGATCGGTGCCTACGTCAAGGACATCGCCGGGGCGGGCGTGATCATGGACCCGGTGTTGGAGGAGCGACTGCGCGAGCTGGGAGGCTTGCCGTCGATGGACCCGGAGCAGCAGCAGCTCTGATGAGCGTCCTGGTCCGGTCGCAGATGCGCGGGCGACAGGCCCGGATCAAGGGTCCAAGGCCGGTCGCCAAGGCCGTCGACCCTCTGAACGTCCTGCCGCCGCGCTACGAGCGTGAGGCGATCCAAGCGGTGCGAGCGATGTTGGAGTCGGTGGTCGACCAGGTGCCGGCCGCGACCATCGAGCGGGCGATCACGCACCCGCAGGTTCTCGATTCACTCGACCTCGGTCTAGACACCGATGCATTGACGGCTGCGCTGCTGGGGACGGTGCGCGAAGCCGGAACGCGCGAAGCGCGAAGCATCCGAGTTGTCAAGGCCGAGCCAGCGCTGAGGGCGAGCTTCAACCTGAACGATCCTCGGGCAGAGGCGTGGGCTCGTTCGTCCTCAGCGCGACTTGTCGTCGAGGTCACGGCCTCGACCCGCGATTCGATCCGCAACCTGATCACCCGCGCCATCGTCGAAGGTGGCCACCCGAGCGTCGTCGCTCGTCAGATCAAGCCGCTGATCGGGCTTCACAGCCGATGGTCGAACGCAGTGCTCAACTATCGCTACGGCCTCGAGGCCGGTGGGCTGCCGGTCTCCTCGGTCGAGTCGTTGACGGCCAAGTACTACGACCGGCTGCTGACGACCCGCTCTCGGACCATCGCCCGGACCGAGATTCTGTCAGCGTCAAACCAGGGCAAGTATCTCGGGATGGTCCAGGCGCAGTCACAAGGCCTGCTGTCCGGCACCGCGACCAAGGTATGGATCGCCGCCGGCGACGCGGAAGCGGTCTGCGCCGACCTGGACGGCACCGAGGTCGGGCTGCAGGAAGACTTCTCAAGCGAACTCGGGGACGTGGCGCACCCGCCGCTGCACCCGAACTGTCGGTGTACGATCGCCATCGGAAAGGGCAGCTAGGTGAGCCTGGTCCAGACCGAAGTCATCCGCGACACTTCGACCGACCGGATCGTTCGCGCAGTCACGGCCGCCATCGAGCGCTACCGGGACGACCTGGACGCTGACGTGTCACTGTCGGTGCTTAGAGTCGAGGTTCGGCTGTTCGACGGCATCGGCAATACGCCGCCACGAGGCAAGGACATCGGCGACGTACGAGCGGTGATCGTCCAGCACCAGAGCGAGTTCCGGCCTGGATAGCACTTGCGCGTGGCTGCACGCGTGTTACCATCCTGACCCGTAAGCGTCGAGAGCGGCGCCGACGTCTGTGCATCGAGACAGACGGCGGCGCCTTTCTTCGTATCTAGGGGAGCTGGAGTGGGTCTTCGCGAGAAGCTGGGTCTAGCCAAGGAAGACGGTTCGCTCACCGATCAGATCGCCGAGGTGCGCGAAGCCTGGTGCGACATGATGGAGCAGCAGATGGCTCCCGCGCCTGCGCCGGAGTACGGCGAGTCCGGATGGGTCGAAGAGGTCTACGACACCTGGGTCGTTGTCTGCGTCGACAGCGACTACTTCTCGGTTCCGTACACCAAGGACCCGACCACCGGTGAGATCACGTTCGACATGGCCGCAGCGACCGAGGTCGAGCAGACCTGGCAGCAGGTGACCAAGACGGTGACCATCGCCAAGATCGACGAGGACCGCCACGTTGCCTTCGGATGGGCCTACGTCTACGAGAAGGACGGCGAGCAGGTCGTCGATCACTCCGGCGAGTTCATCGAGAAGCAGGACCTCGAGGACGCCGCCTACGTCTTCAACATGGAGTTCCGCGCGGCCGACGAGATGCACACCGACGCGGTCGTCGGCACGCTGGTCGAGTCATTCGTCTCGACGCCGGACAAGCTCGAGAAGATGGGCCTCGCTCCCGACGCCCTGCCGCACGGCTGGTGGACCGGGTGGTACGTCCCGGACGAGGCAGTGTGGAACAAGGTCAAGGACGGCACGTACAAGATGCTGTCCATCGGTGGAGCCGCGCGGAAGGAGACCGTCGATGCCTGACCGCCTGACCGACCTGACGCTCAACCGGGTCGCCTTCGTAGGACGCGGCGACAACCCGGAGGCCGACATCGTTCTCTGGAAGGCCGCAGACCGGCCGAAGACACAGATCGTCAAGGAGGCGATGCCCAAGCGCGATCCGCGGTTCACACAACGGCGGGTCGACCGCCTTCGCACAGCGTGGGAGTCCATCGGGGCTGTCATCGAGGAAGCAGGACGGAAGGAGGACACAGTGGCAGACGACACCGCGAAGCACTACACGCTTCCCGACGACGCTTCGGATGAACTCCGGACCTACGTCGAGTCGTTGCAAGCCGACGCCGCCGCAGCTCGTGCGGAGTTGGGCAAGGCCGTCAAGTCGGAGGACAAGCCGGACGACGACGAGGTCACCAAGGCGCTGGCCGACGTGCCCGTAGCCGTTCGTGATCTGGTCGCCAAGCAGGCAGCCGACATCGAGGCCGCAACCAAGGCGGCCACGGAGGCCACGGCCAAGGTCGAGAAGATGCAGACCGACGCCGAGGTGGCCGAGGCCATCGCTAAGGCGAAGGACTGGCGCTACCTGCGTCTGGACGCCGACAAGGTCGGTCCCGAGCTGCAGAAGTTGCGCAAGGCCGACCCGAAGCTGGCCGAGGAGATCGAGCAGGCGCTCGACTCCGCCAACGGCACGTCTTCGGAGGCGTTCAAGGAGATCGGCAAGGGTAGCGGTTCCATCGACGCGACCGACGCCGAGTCCGAGTTCTCTCGGATGGTCGAGGAGGCCCGCAAGGCCGACAACGACCTCACCAAGGAGCAAGCGTTCGCCAAGGTGGCGAGCACGCCCGAAGGCCAGAAGGCCTACGCGCAGATCGAGGAAGAGCGGAAGGAGGGCTAACGCATGACGACCGACCTGGGTCCGAATCTCGACTTCTCCGCTCCTGCTGGCGCGGACCTGTCGAGTTCGCAGTACCTGTTCGTCAAGTGGTCAGGCGCCAACGTCGTCGCCTGCGCCGGCACGACCGACAGACCGTGCGGTGTGCTCCAGAACAAGCCGACCTCTGGCCAGATGGCCGAAGTACGAGCGCTCGGCGTGTCCAAGCTGGTCGCTGGCGGTGCGTTGGCTACCATCGGCGCCCTGATCGGCACCGACGCCGCAGGCAAGGCCGTGGCCAAGGTGCTCGGCACCGATGTCACGCACTACGTGGCTGCCGCGACCCGGACAGTGTCCGGTGGTGCCAACGAAGTGATCAGCGTGTTCGTCCAGTGCCTCGCGCCCGCGCGGGCCGTCTAAGGAAGGAGTTGAGATAGATGCCACAGCCAGCCAGGCAGGACGTCCATGTTGACTCCATCCTGACCAACATCTCGGTCGGCTTCATGCAGTCGGCGGCGGACTTCGTCGCTGACAAAGTGTTCCCGATCGTGCCGGTTGCCAAGCAGTCGAACAAGTACTTCTTGTACGACCGCTCGTTCTGGTACCGGTCCGAGATGGAGAAGCGAGCACCGAGCACCGAGTCAGCTGGCGGGGGTTGGGCACTGACCACCGACAACTACTCGGCCGACGTGTGGGCCGTGCACAAGGACATCGACAACCAGACCGAGTCGAACACCGACGCTCCGTTGAACCTCCGTACGGACGCGACCAACTGGTGCTCGCTGCAGGCCTTGCTCCGCAAGGACAAGGTGTGGGTCGCCAACTACTTCACGACCTCGAAGTGGACCGGCGATCAGACCGGTGTGGCTGCCGCTCCTGGTGCGAACCAGTTCTTGCAGTTCGACCAGTCGACGTCTGACCCGTTCAAGACGATCGAGCTGTCGCGCATCGCGATCAAGAACCGTACGGGCTACTACCCGAACACCTTGGTCATGGGCGCACAGGTGTGGTCGATCCTCAAGAACCACGCCACGCTGCTCGACCGGATCAAGTACACGCAGACCGGCATCGTGTCGATGGACCTGCTGGCCGGTGCGCTCGGTCTCGACCGAGTGCTGGTGGCAAGCGGCGTCGAGAACACGGCCAACGAGGGTGCGACGGCGTCGTACTCGTTCATCGCTGGCAAGTCGATGCTGCTGGTCTACTCGGCACCGAACCCGTCGCTGATGGAGCCGTCCGGAGGCTACACGTTCTCCTGGACCGGTCTCGAAGGCGCGGGCGCATTCGGCAACACCATCTCGACCCTGCCGGCGCCGCTGATCAAGTCGGAGCGGGTGGAGTTGGAGATGGCGTTCGATCAGAAGCTCGTCGCAGCGGACATGGGCGTGTTCTTCGCCTCTGCCATCGCCTAAGCGAGCGAAAGAGAAGTCGAAGGGGGCAGACCATGGCAGGCAAGCAGTACGAGGCGACAGGGTCGTTCTCGGTCGGTGGCGACGAGGTCACGCACTACGACGACGGCGACGTCGTATCGGGTGCGGCAGACTTCGCGAACCTGGACGTGCTACTGGCCGAAGGGCGGCTGCGCGAGCACACGGCACGGCGATCATCGGCGAAGGCTCCGGCCGCAACCGACGAAGCAGCGGCTCCGGCCAAGGCTCCGGCGAAGAAGTCCGGGTCCAGAAGCCGGGCGGCCGTCAGCTGACGAGGGGTGCCGGGGCGAGGGGGCTTGGGGTGCCCCCTTCACCTCTCGCCCTCGGCATCATCCCGAGAGAGGAAGCGACGTGGCGAAGACAAAGTATGTAGCGGGTCGGCCCGTCGAGATCGGGCTGGGAGCGCGAGACGAGAGCGGAGCGCAGGACGTGCAGCACTTCGAGCCGGGCGACGAGGTTCCGGGGGCCGCAGACTTCGAGACCATCCAGGGTCTCGTGCGTAATGGGTGGCTGGTCCCGGCGGCGGTGTTCGCCGAGAGCGGCCTCCCGTCCGAGCTGACCCTGATCGACCTCGCCGAGCAGATGGAGGAGGAGGCAACACCGTGACGATCAGTGACTACGCGGAGAACAAGCTGCTGGACGCGGTGTTCAACTTCACCACGACCGGCGGCGGCCTCCCGACGGCCAACCCGTTCATCGCCCTGCACACCGCCGATCCCGGCGAGACAGGCACGTCCGAGGCGACCGGCGGCTCGTACGCTCGCCAGCAGGCCGACTTCGCCGTAGCAGCGGCGGGCACGCTGCAGAACAACGCCAACATCGACTTCGCCTCCATGCCTGCGGTATCCGGTAACGGGATCGTCGGGTGGAGCGCGTGGGACGCGGTCTCGGCAGGCAACTGTCTGTGGACCGGCTGGTTGTCGCTGACCTCCGGGCTGGCCGAGGTCCGATCTGGTGACCTGGCCACCGACGACGTGCAGTCCGTCGCGCATGGCCTGGTGACCGACAGCCGCGTCGTCTTCGAGGCACTGGAAGGGCTGACGATCCCGGCGGGGATCACGGCAGGGACGCTCTACTTCGTCCTCGCCGTTGGGCTGACGACCGACACCTTCCGGGTCTCGACGACCTCGGGCGGAGGCACGCTGAACATCACGGCTGCCGGGTCGGCTCTCTGGCGGCTCGTGGCGAACAAGACGGTCAACTCCGGCGACACGTTCAGGATCGCCACCGGCGACCTCGACGTGTTCCTCGATTGATAGGGGAGGCAAAGAACATGCTGACACTGGAACGTGGCTCGACTCCCCGTGAGGAACTGGAGCTGCTGAACTCGATGCGGGCGCAGTGGAACTTGCCCGCGTTCGCGGGATTCAAGACCAAGAACGGCTACGCGATCGGATGGGAAGAAGGCGCGGAACCGCTCTACGAGATCAGTGGTGGTGCCGACGGCATCTTCTACCGCGACCTGCGCGAGCCGCACATCGTCGTTGACGAGTCGGCGATCACGCTGAGCACGACGCAGAAGGCGTTGTGGGCACCGGCCCGCACGATCCTTCCGGCGAACTACTGGCGGGTCGGCAAGGTCGTGAAGCTCTCGGCGTTCGGTAAGGCGACGACCGACGGCACGGCTGGCAACTACGTCTTCGAGATGGGCTACGGGTCGGGCGACGCTCCGACGCCGCTGGTGATCGGCGCAACGGTCGCAGGCACCGTGTCGCAGACGAACGTGACGTGGCGCATGGAGGGGTACATGGAGTGCCGCTCGATCGGCGCAACCGGCACCTGCCGCATGTGGGCCGAGACGCGGCCTGTCGTCGCGCTGCTGGCTTCGACGCTGCAGCCCTACCTCATGCCCGCATCCGCTCCCGCCGACGTCACGATCGACACCACGGTCGGCACGAACGCGGTCACGTTCCAGTGGCAGCGGTCAGGCGCAGGTGTGTGGACGGCGACGACGACCGCCCTGCTGTTCGAGGCTCTGAACTAGAAAGGATCGCGCATGGCGGTCCTCGATGCAGTAGCGGTCCTGTCCGCTGGCGTGACCAACGGCAGCTTC
>Ga0315286_10004253_pt1 | contig 13715 bp, 15 predicted proteins | sample YL17G10_0_MG_FD_205038 | JGI IMG/M metagenome (GOLD analysis project Ga0315286, IMG submission 205038) | Sediment microbial communities from Yellowstone Lake, YNP, Wyoming, USA - YL17G10_0 | ecosystem: Environmental > Aquatic > Freshwater > Lake > Sediment | place: USA: Wyoming | collected... | reverse complement strand
TACACCCTTTCCCGTAAAAGAAAATCTGGAATATGGAATAGAGATATTTCCTCCAGTTATTTTCCTAAAAGAAAATGGCGATCTTTATCAATTTAATTCTTCTTTGAAAAATTTTGAAAAATTCTGCGAATCCGTCAAAAGCCTGAAATTGTCTCCTGATTCTAAAAAATTGGTTATTGCCAATAACTACGAAATTTGGATTATTTTTTTAGCCGATATCCCAGAGCAACCTCAGAGAAAAACGGGCCAAAAGATATTTTTAACCCGTTTTTCCCAAAAAATTGACGAGGTCTTCTGGCTGAATCCGAACTATTTAATATTTAATACCGGCGAAAAAATAAAAATCGCCGAAACCGACGACCGAAACGGAATAAACATCATTGATTTAGGAGAATTTCAGAATCCTAAAATTTTCTGGAACCAAACTGACGGAAAGTTATATCTTTTTAGCCAAGGAAAGTTATTTATTTCCGGAAATCTGCTTCCGTGAGACAAAAGGATTCTCGGAAATATAGACCATTCGTCGCTTCGCTCTTCAGGATTATATATTTCCTCAAATTTATCTCCTCGAGACAGAGGGATTTTCGAAAATATAAAAACGCCAGGGTTTATTTGCCCATTCCCGGGCATAATCAACGCCAATTCTTCTTGAAGCCTTGATCCGGCTCTTTTTCATTTTTTCTCCCCTACTCTCCAACCAAATTCTTTTTGATTTCGTTAAATCTTCTCCATTAAAGGATTTGTCTATTTCCAACCAACGACATAATTTCCCCGGACCATTAGATAAATTTTTTATTTTACTGAAATCATATTTGCCAACCGGCTCTAACGCCCTGATAAGAACAGCCTCCGGCTTATTCTCTTTTTCGGTGACGATATTTAACATCAAATAAATTCCATAACAAAGATAGACATATAGATGACCTCCTTTCAAATAAAATGTTTTGGTCCGGTCGGTTATTTTTCCTCCGTAAGAATGAGAAGCCTTGTCTTTCGGTCCGATATAGGCTTCTGTTTCCACTATCTTGCCGACAAGTGTTTTCCTACCGACTCTTCTTACTAAATACTTTCCCAAAAGATCTTTGGCTACTATTAAAGTAGATCTCGTATAAAATTCTCTGGAGAGTCTTTTTGGCATTAAATTAATTCAAAAACAGCCTTTTTCCGGCTGTCTTTTGTTTCTGGAGATTATTAATTTTTTTTCTTAGAACCAACCTTGTCATGAATTTCAATCTTCTTTTTAAAATCACCCCATTTTATATTTTCAGAGCCACTCATGTCACAAATTTCCCTGAATTGACAATATTGGCATTGCCAATTATCCGGAAAATCAGGCAGCTGCTGGGGAATTAAATCTTTCTCAACGTTTATTTTAAGGCGTTTAAAATCATTGAGAATTTTTTCGGCCACTTTCTTGTCGTACTCCACCTGGAACTCTTTAATCGCCGAGTTGTCTTTTCCTTCATAAAGCAGAATCCCTTTTTTTAACTTGAAAAAGTGAAGATAAAGTTGAACCTGTAAAATATGGTCTTCCTTCGGTTCTTTCATTTTATAAAGAATATTGCTGTTGATGCTTTTTAAATCAACCAAGTACAGTTCGTTGTTGATTCTGATGATGGCGTCGGCCCGGCCGCCGATGTCTTCTCTGGGAGGAATATCGATTTCCGAAGCCACTACGATTCCTAAAGAAAAAAGGTCTCGCGTCAGCCTTAAATGAACGTAATCTCCTTGGTCAAAAATTCTTAAAAGCCGGGGTTCCATTTCTTTCCGGGGGGCTTTTTTAAACTTAAAAAAAATCTGACGAGGACACTTGCCGGAATCGCTGATATAAAATCTTTTCCTTTCTCTTTCGTTATTCTTATCCTGATAATATTTATCAATTATTTCTTTTAACATATATTTTATTTTATTTTAAAAAAAATAATTTAGCAAATACAAAGTCCGCTTTCTCGCGGATAAAATTTTTTCTGTTATTAATTACCCCGTCCTAAAAGTATTTTTAGCAGCGAGGAAAGTTATTTTCGGGACAATCCGCAACGAATTGGATCGTTCCCCCGATAAAAATCGGGGGCAATTCGTGAGTAGCAGCGATTTTTCGCTGGAAAAAATCGCGTGTACCGAGAATTATCTTTCCGAGCGGATTATCTTTTTTGCCATCCTCCTTCGCATAAAGCTACGGAAGGATTGGCAAAAACGCTCTAGCGTTTTTGCCACTGCGGGGCTTTTCTTGCGCGTTTTAATCCGAACTTCTTTCTTTCTCTCATTCTCGGGTCACGAGTCAAAAATCCGGCTTTTCGAAGTCTCTTTTTGTAATCGAGGTTAAACAAAACCAAAGCTCGGGACGTACCATGCCTTACAGCTTCAGCCTGGGCGGCAATGCCGCCTCCCTTGACTAAAGCGCTAACGTTAAACTGTTCCAGGCATTTCATTGTCTTGAGAGCGGCAACGGCTATTTCCCGCAGTTTCAATGTTGGAAAATATTCCTGATAAGACTTATTGTTAACCAGAAAATCGCCTTTTCCTTTAGTCCAAAGGCGAATCCGAGCTACGGCTGTTTTCCGCCGTCCGACCGTCTCAAGATACTCAACCGTCTCTTCTTTGAGTTCTTTCTTTACAATTTTTTTCTTTTTGACGACTTTAGTTTCTGTTTTGGTTTTAGTTATTTTAGTCTTCGGCATATTAAAGTATGCTATCGTTAAAAATCTATTTAGTAAATTTGAACGCTGCTGCTATAAACTTACTTCGTAAGTTTTAACTCTGCTACTATAGGGAACCGGAGTTCCATATACTGAGCAAATCTCATTATAAACTTACTTCGTAAATTTTAATCTTTTAATTCTTTTTGCCCGGAGCTTGTTTTTGGGCAACATTCCCAGAACAGCCTTCTTCAACACCTTGCCCGGACTTCTGTCAAAAACTCTTTTGACAGGAATCTCTTTAAAACCGCCGGGATGACCAGAATGATGAAAATATTTATCTTGTTTTATTTTTTTGCCGCTAAATTTGATTTTTTCTATATTCTTAACTAAGACAATGTCGCCCATATCCTTATAGGGAACGAAGTCTGGGCTGTTTTTACCCTGTAACAAAATAGCGATTTTAGTCGCCAATCTTCCTAAAATTTGTCCTTCGGCGTTAATTGTATGGGTTTTTCTTTCTATTTTCATTTAATTAATTCGATTATTGCTATTCTTGCCCCGTCAGACTTCCTCGGGCCTGTTTTAATAATCCGGCTGTAACCGCCCTTTCTTTCCTTATATCTAGGGCCGATTTCTTTTTCCAATTTTTTAACGGCGTTGGAAGAAAGATCTTTAAGTAACAATCTTCTCGTTGCCAAATTCATATTTTTGGCTTTGGTTATGTATTTTTCGGCAAATCGGGAAATTTCTTTGGCTTTGCTCTCGGTAGTCTTAATCCGTTCATTCAAAAAAAGGTTAGTAATCAAACTTTTAAAAAGCGCTTTTCTTTGGTCCCGTTCCCGGCAAAATTTTCTTCCTTTTTTTCTCTTTCTCATAATGCTTTACTGTTTTAATTCTAAATTCATTTTCTTCAGAACTTTTTTAATCTCTTTTAATCCCTTTTCTCCCATTCCTTTCATTCCCGATAAATCTTCTTCTTTCTTTTTTAGAATTCCGGCTACCGTCTTAACATTACTTTGAAGCAAAGCGTTAATGGTTCGGGAAGATAATTTCAAATCTTCTATCTTAACGTCGGCTGAAGAAGCAGACGGAATTTCTTTTTTATTTTCTTCGAGAGCGCCGGCGAATTCTTCCGGAATCAAAGAAAAATGTTTAACCAAAATATCCGCAGCCTTTACTAAAGCCTCTTCGGGAGTAATGGTTCCATCCGTCTCAATTTCAATTTTTAATCTGTTAAAATCGGTCCTGTCGCCTACTCGCATATTCTCCGTCCGAAAAGTCACTCTCTTCACGGGAGTGAAAATGGCATCAAGTTGGATTTCGCCGATTGCCAGTTTTTCTTTCTCTCTTTGTTCAACCGGAGCATAACCTATGCCTGATTCAACTTGGATTTCCATTTCTAAAATCGCATTTTTACTGGAGAGGCTGGCGATATGAGTTTTTGGATTTATTAATTCTATCTGAGATGGCAGTTCGAAGTCTCCTCCTTTCACTTCTTTTTCCCCTCTAATTTTGAGGGTGGCTTTTTGGGGTTCGGGAGAATAAATCTTGAATCTTAATTGTTTTAAATTCTGACAAATAGTAACCACGTCCTCAAGAACCCCCGGCATCGTTGAAAATTCATGCTGAGCTCCCTTGATTTTTACCCTGGTCGCGGCCGCTCCTTCCAAAGAAGAAAGTAAAACTCTTCTCATGGAATTTCCTATGGTTATGCCGTAACCGGGATATAATCCTTCAATTTCAAAAATAACTAAATTTTTATCTTTTTTCTCAATAATTTTTGGTTTGAAAGGTAAAGGAATCATATTTTTTTAAATTTATTTTTAATGCTTAATGTTTATTATTTACCCAGTAGTAGAAATTCGACAAATATTCATTTACGTCAATAAGTCAAATTTCACTACTGGGCTTATCCGGTAGTAAAATTTGACAGTTATTTATTTGCATTAGCAAGTCAAATTTTTACTACCGGGTTAACGAGAATAAAATTCGAAAATCATTGAAATTTCCACCGGCGGGGCAACCTCAACTAAGGTAGGTAAGGATTTAACCTCTCCTTCTAATTTTTTGGCGTCTATTGAAAGCCAAGAAGGTATCTGTTTTTTCTTCAAAGCGACCAAACTGTCTTTAAAAACATTCTTTTTACGGGAACCTTCGGCAACACCGATTTTATCCCCTTTTTTAACCGCATAACTGGGAATGTTGACTTTCTTTCCGTTTATCAAGAAATGACCGTGAGAAATCAGTTGCCTGGCTTGAGGCCGAGAGTTGACAAAACCCATTCTAAAAACAATATTATCGAACCTTCTTTCTAGTTTTTGAATTAAAAGAGTGGGGGCATCTTCTTTCGCCGACCCGGCTTTTCCTCTTTTTTTCATAATTTCTTTCACGTAATTCTTAAACTGAACCTCTCTTAACCCGTACCATCTCTTAAGTCTCTGTTTTTCTTTAAGTTCTCTGCCGTATTCAGAAAGGGTCACCCTTTTCTTTCTTTTTCTTCCTGGCGGATAAGGACGTCTGAGCATCGAACATTTGGGCGAAAAGCATCTGTCCCCTTTTAAAAAGAGTTTGGTTCCTAATCTTCGGCAAAGTTTACATTTAGCGTTGCTGGTAGGCATATTAGATTCGTCTTACTTTAGGCGGACGACAACCGTTATGAGGGATTGGAGTTATGTCTTTTATTGAAATGACATCTAAACCGTGGGTAACTAAAGAGCGGACAGCCGAATCTCGGCCGGCGCCTATTCCCTTAACAAGAACTTCTACTTTTTCTATTCCTAATTTTTTAGCGCTTTCGCAGACTCTACCGGCTATTTTGGAAGCAGCAAAAGGAGTGGCTTTTTTCGTTCCTTTAAAGCCGAGCACTCCGGCGCTGCAAGAACTTAAAATATTTCCCCGAAGGTCGGTTAAACCGATTAGGGTGTTATTATAAGAAGAACTGATATAAATTCTTCCCTCTTTTATTTTTTGAGGGGATTTGATTTTTACTTCTTTCTTTAATTTCTCTTCTATCTTTTCTCTTTCTTTTATAAGTTCTTCACCGGTTGATTGAATTATTCTTTTTTTACCCATAGTGATGTAAATTTCTAATTTCTAATTTTGGATTTAAGATTTATTTTGCAAAGCAAAAATTTAGGTTGGCTCGGCAGCCTTTCTCCTCCCCGAACCCATCGTCTTCCTAACGTTTCCTCTGATGGTTCGAGTGTTAGTCTTGGTTCGCTGTCCTCTTACCGGCAAACCCTTAATATGCCTGATTCCCCGCCAACAACCAATATCTTTCAGTCTTTTTATAGCCATCATTTTCTCCCTTCTTAATTCTCCTTCTATTTTGTGTTTTTTTTCAATAATTTCTTTCAGTCTATTGGTTTCCTCGGCATTGAGTTCTTTTCCTCTTCTTTTCGGGTCGACTTGAGCCTCTTTCAATATTTTTCTAGCCAAAGACAAACCTATCCCGTAGATATAGGTCAAGCCGACTTCGATTTGTTTTTCTTCCGGAATATTAATTCCGGCAATTCTCAGCATAATTCTTAAAATTTCTAATATCTAATCTCTAAACAAGCCTAAAACAAAAAAACATATCGCTCGTTAGCCATTAGAAATTAGAAATTTTATGGTTTATCCTTGACGTTGTTTATGCTTTGGTTCTTTACAAATGACATAAACTCGGCCTTTGCGACGGACGATTTTGCATTTTTTACAAATTTTTTTAACTGAAGATCGAACTCTCATATTAAAGTATGCCGAAGGCATTCAAGGTTCTTTATTCGAGCGAAGCGAGAATCAAGGTTCTTTATTCGAGCGAAGCGAGAATCAAGGTTCTTTATTCGAGCGAAGCGAGAATCAAGGTTCTTATTTTTTCCGATAAGTTATTCTTCCTCTTGTTTTATCGTAAGGTGATAATTCTACCGTAACTCTGTCGCCGGGTAAAATTTTAATCCGGAAACGTCTTAGGTTTCCAGAGAGATGAGCCAAAATCTCTGTTCCGTCCCCAAGTTTTACTTTAAAAAAAGTGCTAGGCAAAGCTTCTAAGACAATTCCATCAACCTTTTCTTTATTTAATTTTGTCGATTGTGTTTTAAAGCCCTTATTCATTAAAAACTGTTTAGTAAATCAATTCTTCGACTAGTTAATTAGCTCAGAATTGACACTGAGCTTATTGAAGTGTCAATTTTTCGCTACTGGGTTCATTAAAGCAAAATTACTCATTTCAGTCAAGCCTTAGTTTGATTTCAGTTTTATTGGTATTGCCGGGAATTTTTTTAATCCAGAATGGCCAAGAGCTTATTTTAACTTCTGAAATCTCAGATTTTTTCCCTAAAAAATCCTTGGCGCCAATCAGAGTTTTTCCTTTTAATTCCTTTTCCAAGTTCAGCTTACTGATATCGGCATAGATACTTCCTTTAAATCTCAATTCCAGACTAGCTTTCCCCTTATTTAAATCTGTTTCTCCTATCGTCCAATCGGTGTTCAATGTTTTTTCATATATTTTCTTATTACCGGGTAATTGAATGGTAATTAATTTAATCATGTCTTCATTTTTAAATAACAAGGCAGTTGATTCGACGGTAGCGGAGAAATCAAAATTTGATACTTCTGCTCCGACTTCTACAGAAGAAGAAGTTGCTTTAACTTCCTGTTGAAAAATTTCTCTCAAGAAAACCGAACCCGAATCAGTGGATTTTTTTATCAAAACCTGTTCTCCTCCTTGTTTTAATTTTTCTATCACCGATACCTCTGCCTTTTCTAAATCTTCTCTGGTAACTTGCGGAGTCTCGCCTTTAAAACCCCCGCTCATTGATTCGGAAGATTTCCCGTAAATTTTGGTATAGGAAGGAGTACCGGCTAATCCCGGGATAGAAAAGGTGGTTGGTTCAATGTTATATTCCGGACCTGCTCCTTCGGCAATCACTTTTACGTCAATGGAACCGGGAATTGTTTTCCCTGTTTCTGTTTTATTGCCGGGAACAATTATCCTGGCCGGAGTTCGGAAAATCTGACCGGAAGCAGCCATAAAACGGGTATTTTCTCTTAATGGTAAAGAAAGAGCGGAAAAATCATTGAAAATCTTGATTGTCCCCTCTGCTTTCTTGTCTTCTATGATTTTACCGGAAGAAGAAAACTGCTGAGAGAGAGAATTTTGTTCTTTCAAAGAATAACCGGGAATGATTCTTGATATTAAATCCGTCTGATTTATTTTTTCATCTACCGTCATTTCAAGCGCAGACTCAAAAGTTTCCATCTTGGGCAAAATTTCTATTTCTACCCTGGAAAAAACCTGACCGTAGCCGATTGCTCCTATTATTAAAATCAAAACCACAAAAAAGAATAATTTTTTCTTCCTGCTTTTTCTACCAGGTTCTTTGGCTGAAACTTTCAAAGAAACTATTTTCGATTCTTCATTTTTTCGGGGAGGTAAAATATCGATAACTTCTTTAGGCATATTATTATTCCAAAACGGCCCGGATTCTTCTTACTCCGGCTCCGGAACTTTCTTCTTTTGTGATTTTAAATCGACCCAACTCAGAAGTTTTTTTAACGTGAGGACCGGCACATATTTCCCTGGAGAAAACTTGTCCTGAGATATTCGAAGGATCCCCTGCCGAATAAACCGAAACTTTATCGGGATATTTTTCCTTAAAAAATGCTAAAGCGCCAGATTCTATTGCTTCTTTATATCCCATTTCTTCCCTTTTTACAATTAAATCTTCTTCGATTTTTTGATTAACGATATCTTGAACTTTTTTAACCTCTTCGGGAGTCATTTTTCGGCTGAATGAAAAGTCAAATCTTAATCTTTCGAATGTAATATCGGACCCCATTTGATGAACGTCTTTACCTAAAATCTGTCTTAATGCAGTATGCAATAAATGGGTAGCCGTGTGAAGTTTCGTTGCTTCGTAAGTGGCTTTTTTCCCAACTCCTCCAAATTTTTTTTCAGCACCGGCTCGAGAAATTTCCTGATGTTTTCCAAACTCTTTCTCGAACCCTTTTTCATCCACCTTAAGACCCTCTTCCTTGGCCAGTTCTTTCGTTAACTCCAAAGGGAAACCATAACTCTGATATAAATCAAAAATTAATTTACCGGGAATAGTTTTTAATTTTAAGTTTTCGATTTGAAGTTTAAATTCTTTTAAACCTATTTCCAATGTTTTTTCGAATTTCTCTTCTTCGTTCTGGATTACAGTCAAAATCTCCGCCTGTCTCGATTGAATTTCCGGATAAGATTCTTTATAAGTTTCGATCGCTTTCTGACTTAAAGAAATCAAAAAATTCTTAGGCAAATCCAGTAATCGACCGAATCTTATCGCTCTTCTTATGATTCTTCGAAGAATATATCCTTTTTCCACGTTGGAAGGAACTATCCCCTCGACGGCTATGAAAATCGCCGCCCTGACGTGGTCGGACAAAATCCTGAATGTTTTTTTCTCTTGCTCGTATTTTTTAAAAGATTTTTTTTCTATTTCGGACATTATCGGCAAGAACAAACTTGTTTCATAAGCGGAAGGCTTATCTTCCAATATGGCGGTTAATCTTTCCATTCCCATTCCGGTATCGACGTTTCTCTGAGAAAGAAGTTTATAATTTCCTTCTTCATCTTTTAGATATTCCATGAAAACCAACGTCCATAACTCTACAAATCTTTTACATCTTGGACAATTGGGACCGCAATCTTTTTTACCGCAGCCGAATTCTTTACCCCGGTCATAAAAAATCTCCAGACAGGGTCCGCATGGTCCCGTCTCCCCTACCGGTCCCCAAAAATTGTCTTCCATTCCGAATTTTACCATTCTTTCTTCGGAAAAACCTGATTTCTGACAAATCTTGACCGACTCCTCGTCTTTGGGAATTCTTTTTTCACCTTTAAAAATGGTAATCCAAAATCGCTTTTTATCTAATTTTAACTCTTCTAACAAGAATTCTAAAGCATATTTTATTGAGCCTTCTTTAAAATAGCCAGTCTTTGGGTCCTCGCCAATCGACCAATTTCCCAGCATCTCGAAAAAAACATGATGGGTATCGTCTCCGATATTTTCAATATCGCCGGTCCGGACGCATTTCTGACAAGAAGCCAAGTGTTTATTTCCAAACTCCTTCAGAACGTTTTTTTCGCCAGATAAATACAAAGAAAATTGTTGCATTCCGGCTGTGGTGAATAAGACCGTCGGGTCGGAAGGTATAAGCGAAGAAGAAGGCACTATTTTGTGTCCTTTTTTTTCAAAAAAATCCAAAAATTTCTGCCGTATTTCGCTCGAATTCATAGTTTTATTATAAATTATCAGCTATAAAGTATCAACTGATTTTATTATTCCGCCGCCGAGAAGTTGCTGACCTGAATAAAAAACTACTGACTGACCGGGAGTGATTGCTCTTTGTTTTTTATTAAAAACTACTTTTAATCTTTGGGAATTCAACGGTTTTATGATCGCCCATTCTCCCTTATCTCTATATCTTATCTTGGCTCTTGCCTTCAAGGGTAATTTTGGTTTCTTGCCGGAAATCCAATTAACTTTTTCGCAAATTAATTCTTTTTTTTCTAAATCTTTGGGATTCTGACTAACGATAAGAATGTTTTTATTTATGTCTTTATTTATGACATAAAGCGGTTTGGAAACACCGCCGATTTTTATTCCTTTTCTTTGACCAATCGTATAAAAATGTAATCCCTGATGCTGGCCGATTATTCTTCCTTTATCGTCGATAATTTGTCCTGGTTTTGATTTGAGATTTTTTTCCAAAAAATCATTGATTGAATTCCTAATAAAACAAATGTCTTGAGATTCACCCTTAATCAATCCTGAAATCTTAAACTTTTTAGCCATCTTTCTGACTTCGGGTTTGGTATGATTCCCGACAGAAAACAAAAGATGTCCCAGTTGATTTTGAGTCAAACGCCATAAAAAATAAGACTGGTCTTTTTCTTTATCTTTAGATTCAAACAGTTTAAACGTTCCGTTCTCTTCTTTCTGGACATAATGGCCTGTGGCTAAAAAATCAAAGTTCAAAGAAAGAGCTTTTTTAAATAAAAGTCCGAGCTTTATTTTTTCGTTACAAATTACGCAAGGGTTAGGCGTCCGGCCGGATTGATATTCTTTCAGAAAATAATCGATGACTTCTTTTCTAAATTCTTTTCTTAAATCAAAGACAATAAAAGGTACCTTTAAAATTTTAGCTATTTTCCTGGCTCCTTTTTCTCCCTGTTTGGAATTAGGCAAATCAGTTAATCTCAAAAAAACTCCCTGAACGTCAAAACCGGCCCTTTTTAATAAAGCGGCGGTCACAGCCGAATCTACTCCTCCCGACATTGCCACTAAAACTTTTTGTTTTTTTTCTTTCATTTTTATAAACCCTCCCACTTAACAATAATTTTCTATTTTAAAAAGTAGTTTAAGAAATTAGTTTTGTTAAGTGGGAGGGTAAAAAGCCACTTCGGGTGGCTCATTAATTTTCTGAATGAATTTTGGATTCTATTTTTAGGAAAATCTGTCGGCAACAACCGAAGCGACGTAAGCATCGGGTTTTATCTTCGGCTCAAAACCATTACCCCGAATCAAACCGGTCACTTCTTTTATCATATCTTTAGTTGCGCCTTCGGCTCCGACATCGGCATGGATGTAACGGAATTCGTAATTAAGTTTTTTCAGTTCAATAGGACTGATTAATTCAGACTGGATTTGAAAAAAGTTTTTGACGCTATTTTCCAGCTTTTCTCTTAAATCTAATGCCAAATCGCAGGACAATAAAACTTCTTCCAGTATTCTCTGATGCCAGTTATAGAATTTCTTATTTTTATATTTTACTCTCCTAAGGAAAAATCTTCCTCCTTCGCCTTTCCGCAAAATTACCACCGCTACCGGGAAATGAGGTTCCTCGTTTGAAGAAGAATCGCAGCCAACCACGACATCGTAAAATTTATGCGGCTTTTCTCTCATCCAGCTAATCATTTCCTGAATTACTTCTTCAAAAGTTAAATTCCCTCGCGTGGGATTATAAAATTTTCCGTTAGAAATCCTGCCCATAGTTAAACAATATTAGCAAGGGAAAAATGAATTGTCAAAGTTAACTATATCTAAAGATTATCGGCGTCTCTGACAATCCCAATAAATTCTTCGCTCTTTAAAGAAGCGCCGCCAACCAACAATCCTTTCATCCCCGACTCTTTCAGGTAACCCAACGCATTTTCTCGGTTGACGCTTCCTCCGTACAAAACCGGCAATTCTTCGGCTATGCTCCGATTATACAGTTTAGTTATCATTTTCCGAATAAACAAATTAATAACTTTGGCTTGAGCGGGCTTGCAGGCTTTTCCAGTTCCTATCGCCCAAACCGGCTCATAAGCCAGAACTATATCGTTAATCTGGCTGGACGGAATTCTCTTCAGTCCTTTCTCAATTTGCGTTTTAATTACAGTTGAAAATCCTCCCTTTCCTCCCCGCTCTTCTTTTTCTCCGACACAGAGAATCGGCCTAAGTCCGTTTTCCAGGACGGCTTTTATCTTTTTGTTTATTGCCAAGTCAGTTTCTCTAAAATGACGACGCCGTTCCGAATGACCGACGATTACGAATTGACAGCCCAAATTTTTCAACATCTTTACCGAAATTGCGCCGGTAAACGGCCCGCTTTCTTTCCAGAAGCAATCCTGGGCTCCCAATCCTAGATTAGAGTCTTTTTCCAATCCCGGAAGATAAATAAAAGGCGGACAAATTACCACTTCAACTTTTTTGACGTCTTTAACGCCTTTTTTGACCAATTCAAAAAGTTCTTTGGCTTCGGGCAAAGAAGGAGGATTGCATTTCCAATTGGCGACGATTAACGGTTTCATAAAAAATTTAGAATCTAGAAAAAAGAGTTAGGAATTACAAATAACTTTTAAGTAAGGTAACTGTTGACAAGGACGCTTCGGAGGCCGAACGGCCATGGTTCTCCCCGATTCTATCGGGGAGAGAGCGAGGCTGAGAAACGAGCAGCAATTTCCTCGGCGGGGAAATTGACTGCGTGCCTTGGAAACAGCTTACCGAACGAATGTTCTAAAAAATATAGCCGAGCAACCGTTTATTGTTTTCTTAGGTAATCGGCGGCTTTTTCCGGCTCAATGGTTGAAATTTCCATCCGGGTACCGATTTCAAAACCGGCCCAGGTGGACGTTTTCGGCAAGATAGTCCAATGCCAGTGATAATTATCGTATTTCTTTCCATCGCAGGGAGCGGTATGAAGATAAAAATTATAGGCTGGGTCGCTCAGCCCTTTATAAAGTTTATTCAAAGCAACCCGAAACGCCTCGGCCGAATTCCATTTCTCTTCTTCGGTCATTATTTCAAAATAGGAACGATGTTTTTTAGGGGAAACAATTACCTCAAAAGCCGATTTGGAAGCAAAGGGACAAATAACTATGAAATCTTTGTTTTCAAAAACAACTCTTTTTTTGGCTTTCCTCTCCCACTCGCCCATTACGCAATAAACGCATTTTTTATTTTTTTTAAAATACCTTTTGGAATTAATCAGGGCGTTCTTTAAATCAATATCGATAAGAGGAGTGGTTGCAATTTGAGAATGAGGATGAGCGATTGAAGCACCGGCTTCAACGCCGTGATTATGAAAAATAGAAACGTAATTGACGAATTCTTCCTTCATTAATTCCAGATATCTTGCCTGATAAACATCTATTACTTCCTTAACTTGGTCCGTTGAAAATTGAGCCATCTGTCTTTTATGATCACGGGTAACCACTATTTCGTGGAAACCAACGGCATTCATCGTTTGATAAAGTTCACCTTCGGTCTTCTTATCCAGGCAGGAAGAAGGCATAAAAGCAGGATATTTATTAGGGACAACGACGGTCGTCCAATTTGCCGGAATCCCGCCTCCCGGTTTCAAAGAAACTCTTTTCCCTCGGGAAAAGAGAAGAGTCGGGGCCTCCTGACTGGCAATCTGGCAAAAAGGACAATCTTTTTTAGAGATTGTCTCTGTTTTTCTTCTTTCCTTTTTAAAAGCTTCCGGCCGTTTTGCACGACCGGTAGCAATGACTACCCAATCTTTGGAAACAAGATCATAGCGAAATTCGGAAGGAAACTTGGAAAT
>Ga0315286_10004252_pt1 | contig 13715 bp, 13 predicted proteins | sample YL17G10_0_MG_FD_205038 | JGI IMG/M metagenome (GOLD analysis project Ga0315286, IMG submission 205038) | Sediment microbial communities from Yellowstone Lake, YNP, Wyoming, USA - YL17G10_0 | ecosystem: Environmental > Aquatic > Freshwater > Lake > Sediment | place: USA: Wyoming | collected... | reverse complement strand
TTTAGAAAGGGCGGGGCGAAGGTGAAGAAGAGAACGAAGTTCTTTTCGACTTACTTAAATCATAGCAAACTGAATATAAAACAGCAAAAATTCATTACGGGGTTTGACATTTTTTGAAAAATATGTAAAATAAGAGTATATGATTCGGGAAGCGATTTTAAGGCTAAAACCGATATTTATACCGAGCCAGGCGAATAATTTCCGGCCTAAATTTCTGACCAGCCGTGTTTTGCTTTATTGTTTGTTGGTTTTATTTATTCTAAAAATAATTACCGTGCCCTTTTTGATTTATTTCCCAAAGAGCGCGCTTTTTGGCGATATCAGCAAAATCGCTTTGATTAAAATGCTGAACCAGGACAGGAAAGAAGCAGGGCTTGGACCCTTAAAAGAAAATACAGTTTTGAATAACGCTGCTGTCCTGAAAGCTGAAGATATGCTGGCAAAAGATTACTTTTCTCATCAAAGTCCGGAAGGTATCAGCCCCTGGTATTGGTTTAAACAGGCCGGCTACAATTATAAAATTGCCGGAGAAAATTTAGCCATTGGTTTTCTGGATTCAGGAGAGGTGAATCAGGCTTGGCTGGATTCACCGTCTCATAAAGCCAATCTTTTAAATTCTAATTATAAAGATGTCGGCATTGCCATTCTGAAAGGAGATTTTCAGGGAAATGAAACCACGGTCGTAGTTCAGCTTTTCGGCCAGCTTCAGCAAACCGCATCGGGGCCTAAGGTTATAACAAAAGAAGAGGTGAAAAAAGAAACAGCGACGCCGACAGCTGAAGCTTCGGCAAAAGAAGCAACCGGCACACAAACGCTTTCATCTGAATTCGCTTCTATAGTCAAAGAACATTCGTTCTTCTCCACCCCTCGCTTCGCTCAGCTGACAAAAGAAGTGGCACCGGCCTTGGTCAAAGAGGATAAATCCTCTTCTTCACCCTTCGCTGCGGCTCGGGTGGAAGATGCTCAGGAAAAAGCGACCTTCGGATTGTTTTCTTTTTTGAGTTCGGATTATCAGAAAATTCTCAAGATTTTAATTTACGGCTTTTTGGCATTGATTATTCTTGCCTTAATAATAAACATTTTCGTCAGAATTGATATTCAGCACGCTGATTTAATTCTAAAAACGCTCGGTTTTATTGCGGTTTTGGTTTTATTTATTCTGGTTGACCAAGGCGTGATAATAAAACTGATTCCTCATAATTTTTTAATAAATGCGTATTAAAATCTTAATGAAAAAAGAAAATAAGGCGCTCTTGAAATATTTTATTTTGGTGTTCGCCATCAGCTTTTTGGTTATTAACTGGCAGGAAGTTTCCTGGATTTTTAATTACAAAGCCATTTTCGGTTTGGTTTCCGGTTTTTTTGAGTCAAAAATAATTGCCAAAACAGCCGACATCTTTGAAAAAGATAAAGCGCCAGCTCCACTGAAAAATTCTGAACCTTCAGAAAAAGAAAATAGCGTAGAAATTCCAAAAATTGAAATTTTAGCTCCTTTGGTAGTGTCAGAAAGCGCGAGCGAAAAAGATTTGTCCAAACTTTTAAACCAAGGTACAGTTTATTTTCCGGGCTCTGTTTTGCCGGGCGAGGCGGGCCAAACCATAATCTTGGGGCATTCCGCGCCTCCCAACTGGCCGAAAATAAAATATGACTGGGTTTTTACCAGAATTTCGGAATTGGTTGTCGGTGATGAAATTTTTATTTATTTTAATCACAGAAAATACACTTATCATGTGACTGAAAAGATTTTTTTGGACAGGGGAGAGGAAGCGCCTAAACTATTGACAAATTCTGACAATGTGGTAGTTTTAATCAGTTGTTGGCCGCCCGGCAAGGATTTGAGAAGAATTGCCGTGGAGGCAAAATAGTAGAAATTTTAACAATTTAAACGGATAGAAACGAAAAAAACCTAAAAAACCTTTTGAAAGGAGGAACGAAAGATGGGAAAGATTATTGGAGGATTAGTGGCTGGAGCAGTTCTTATGCTTATAGTAATGGTGTTTTTGTTCCCTCAATGCTTTCTGGATAAGAAAGCGCCGGTAGTGGCAAAAAAGCAGGTTGCGAAAAAATCGTTGCCTGTTAAAAAAATTGAGGCGGCAAAAAAAGTAGAAAAGGCGGAAGTAAAAGAAACGCCTCCACAAAAAGTAAAAGTGGAGGTAGAAGTTAAAGTAGAGGCGCCACAGAAAATAGAAGTGGTGCAAAAAGCGGAAGCGCCGAGAGTAGAGACGCCGCCTCCACCACCCGTAACTAATTATTACAGTTACAATTATTATCCGCAGGAACCGTCGCCATCGCCGCCATCACCGCCGTCCAGCTATAATTACTATCAGCCATCGCCGCAACCGCAGTATTATCCAATGTCGCCAGGTTATTTACCGTTACCGCTACCGCCACCGCCACTATTTTTCTATGGCGGGAACTATGACGGGTATAGAGATTACAGAGGCTATGGAGGAGGGTATGGTAGAGGTGGATACCAAAGCCATTCATACCAACCGAGACAGCATTATCAGCCGAGACAGCATTATCAGCCGAGAGTTCATACCCGAGCGCCAACACCTAGAACTGGTCCGCCGCAAGTGCGAACCAGATAACAAAAGGAGGAGGAAAGAAATCTTTCTTCCTCCCTCCACTTTTTCAGCAAAAACTTTTTTGCCGAAAAGGTGGGGGGAATTATAAAAGGTCGAGAAATAAATCTTAAAAGGAGCTTAGCTCCTTTAATCAGAATATGACAAAAAATTCATTAATTAAAATTGCAATTTTTTCAGCTGTGGTTTTGGCCGCCAGTTTAGTGACGGTAAAATTTGCTTTGGCAGATAATTGTCCTCTGAATACAACCGTATCAGAAACCCAAGCCACTTTGGTGGGTGAAATCACCGATGACGGAGGCGACCCTAATTTAGAAGTCTGGTTTGATTACGGAAAGAGCATGGGCTATGCCTATCAAACTGCTCATTTTTCTAAATACGGCACCGGACTCTTCTGCTCCACTGTATATAGCTTAGAACCCTGCACTACTTACTACTATAGAGCAGTCGCTAAAAACAGCTCGGGCACTTCTTACGGTGAAAACAAAACCTTTACCACCAAATGCGCGCCCGTGTCGGTTGATATCAAAGCCAACGGTTCAAACGGCCCCGTCAATCTTAATTACCAAGAATCCGTGAATTTATCCTGGACATCCCAAAATGCTGTTTCCTGCGAAGCTTCCGTAGACTGGTCAGGTTCCAAAACGACTTCCGGTTCACAAACCATTCAACTGAATTCTGTAAAAACATACAATTTCACTATTGTCTGCAAAAATGCCGATCAGACTCAGACATCCACAGATTCGGTTCAGGTGATTGTCAAGGCAAAGCCGCCGACAGTTATTACTAAACCTGCCGTCGTGACTTGGTAAGCATTGATAAGTAATTAAAAAACAAAAAACAATGACTAAAAATCATATTATTTTTCTTATTCCTTTAATTTTAATATTGTCAGGAACTTTTGCCTTGGCGAATTTTTCTTTGGCTGACAGTTGCCCCGCCAATACAACAGTTACCGGTACGACCGTTAATTTTGTCGGCGAGGTCACCGATATGGGGGGAGACAGCACAGTGACATCCTGGTTTGAATACGGCCAGACAAGCGCTTACGGCCAAACGAGTCCTCAAAAAACTTCAAGCCAATTAGGAATTTACTGTGTTACTGTTTCCAACTTGAGTGCTTGTACCACTTACCATTATAGGGCAGCGGCTCAAAACAGCGCCGGCACGACTTACGGTGAAAATAAAACATTTACCACGAGTTGCGGTCCCACAGTTGACTTAAAAGTCAATAGCTCAGACGGTCCCATCAGCGTTGTTTACGGAAGTTCCGTTACCTTGACATGGACTTCCAGCAGCGCCAATTCCTGTCAGGCTTCCGGCGATTGGACGGGCTATAAATCAACTTCCGGCTCGCAAACAGTCTCTAATTTAACTTCTTCAAAGACATATACTTTAACCTGTTCAGGTTCTGCCGGTTCAGTTTCAGACAACGTTACCGTTAATATCGGTTCGCCTTCTTTATCCGTTTCTCTTTCTCCTTCGCCGTCTTCAGGATGCGTACCTTTGAACGGCGTTGATTTGACCGGTTCGGTTTCGGGAAATACCAGCGGAGACATCACTTACTTTTTTGACTGTACTAATGACGGAACCTGGGAAAAAATAATCACCAACAGTTCGCATTCTTACACGGCTTATGATGCCTGTAATTTCGGTTCAACCGGCAATTACACGGCAAAAGTAAAAATTGAGACTCAGGGCGTTTCTGCCGAAAACACAGCCAATATTAATGTTCTTTCCTGCCAATCTCCGGTCAGCGTTGATTTAAAAATTAATAGTTACGACAGTTCAGTTACCATTCCTTACAATACCGCTGCCACATTAAGCTGGACGTCTAACAATGCCAATTATTGCACGGCTTCGGGAGACTGGTCGGGTTCAAAATCAATTTCAGGTTCTGAATCAACCGGAAACTTAACTGTTTCCAGAAGCTACACTTTGACCTGTACGGGTTCGGGCGGTTCAAACACAGACACGGTGACAGCCAGTATAACATCGGCCGGGACTTTAACCGTAAACAAGTGGGTGCGTAATCTTTCGGATGGAACCGGGTGGGTAGATTCAGTTTCGGCTGACCCTTTGGAAAACATTTCTTTTTTAATTGAAGTTACGGCCGCTAATTCTTCGCTTCAGGATGTGACCGTTAAAGACACATTGCCGGATAAAATGACTTATCGCACCAATACCTTGAAGATAGACGGTGTTTCGTCAGGTGGCGATATCTTCTCCGGTTTGAACATCGGAAGTTTATCGGCTAATCAAAAAAAGACCATTACTTTTGATGCTGATATATCCGGGGCCGATAGATTTGTTTTCGGGGACACCCAGTTAATTAATTCTGCTTTAGTCTATACCGGAAATACTTCAGGTTCAGATACCGCAAAAGTCATTGTCACCAGAAAAGCGGTGGCAGGAGCTACCACAATTTCTACCGGGCTGACGAATAATATCTTTATTGATTCTTTTATCATACCTTTGGCAATTGCATTGCTTTTGGTTTGGCTTCTTCGTTCAAATATTATAAAATTGGAGCAGTGGTTGGACGCAAGAAAAAGAGGATACAAAGAATATAAGTCAGACAAAATATTAAGGCTGAAAGTTAAAAAAATCAGAATGCAAGAATTTCTGAAAAGGAAATTAGTATAAAACAAAAATCCCGGCTCTATGTCGGGATTTTTGTAAAGTTGTAACCGCCCTTTGTCATTAAAATATTGGAGGAGGTGATAGAAATGGAAAAGATAGTCAGTCCTTGTGGAGAGTGTTATCGTAAAGACAGGAAAGTTTGTTTTAAGAACTGTCCAAGTTTAGCGGCTTATAATGAATTGTTGAACAGGGTAGTGGGTTTTCCTAATGAATTTTTAGGGATGTCTATCCTTGAGCACATGGGAAACGGTTGGTCTTGGACCAGACCGAAGCCGAAGATGGAATGAAAAATCTTTCTTTAAAGGAGGTGAGTGAGATGATTATTGGATGTGATATAGACGGAGTGCTTACGTCTGTCTCGGTGAGGATTGGCTTTAAATTACCTTGGTGGTTTTTTTCCGGGCTTATTTTTATAAGGCCCAATAAAAAAGTGGTTGAAATTTTAAGGAAGGAGCGGGACATTATATTTGTTTCTGCCAGGCCCCAAAAATTGGAGGGTTTAACAAAAAAATGGCTTAGATTTCATGGGATACCTTTTCATCGTCTTTTTTGCGTAGGAAATGGAAAAGGAGTGGGAGAAAGAAAATTAGAAATTATTAACCGAACGGGCATTGAGAAATTTATCGATGACGACAAAGGAATTGTAGATTTTTTGCTCCAGAACTCTGTCAATGCTCATTTGGTGCAAGAGCTATTACAATAAAGGGGCGGCAAGTTTTCCAAAAAGCCGCTCCTTCTTTTTTTTGCTTTATTAACTTAATAAAGTTTGTTATTCTGTAAATAGGCGAGTGTATAATTCAGGGATAGAGGCCAAAATTCGGGCGTGTAGCTCAGTTGGTTAGAGCGCACGGTTCACATCCGTGAGGTCTGTGGTTCAAATCCGCACACGCCCACAAATACCCCTCTTTTTGTTCAAAAAGAAGGGGGTTTTGTTTTGATATATCGGTTGAAATTGGCTATAATATAACAATCTCTATGTTGGAGAAGATTTTAACCCAAAATATTATTTCGCTCTGGCTTCAGTGGCAGTTTTTTGACGTGCCTAAAAACATTTTAAAAGGGTGGAGAAATTTTTTAAAATTTAATTTAAATTATTTCTCCGTGCCAACCCTTTTAAAAACTTTGTTTTCTCATTGGCACAGATACAGTTATTCTTACGGTAAAAAATTTGATCCGGGAAGATATATTGAAGCCTTTGTTTTTAATATGATGTCCCGTATTATCGGAGCGATTTTAAGAGTTTTTTTTATTGTTATCGGCCTTTTGATTGAATTATTTTTATTCTTCGCAGGATTTACTTTATTTTTAGGATGGATAATTTTACCTTTTCTTTTAATCATCTTTTTTATTTATGGCTTCAGGATTCTATTTTAATATTAAAAAAGCCCCAATTTATCTGGCGGTCAGGTGGGAGAAATATCCGATTTTCAAATTGGCAAAGCCGGTAAAAAGAATATGCCTGATTTTGTTTATTTTATTCCTGCTTTTGTTTTTGTACGGACTTTTTTTTGAAAATCTTTCTCAAAATTTAAATATCCGAGCGATAGCGAAGGGTGGAGATGAACGAAGTTCATCGACTCAAAGATTTTTAGGTTTTTCTTTGATTTTTTTGGTTTTAAGCATAACTTCACGGATTACCGAGTCATTTCTCAATTTAAAATTAAAACAGCCAAAAATTGAAATAACTTTAAAAGATGTCATTTCAAAAGCAGGGGACTACAACTTGGCTGAGTTTTTAAGTTTTGAGACGGCCCGAGCAGTCGCTAAAACCAGAAAATTTTGCAAATCCAGAAAATTAGCCGAGATAAATTCTACGGCTCTGTTTTATTTCTTGCTGGCTGATAACCCGAAGTTAAATTTTATTTTTGCCAGAGCCCTTTTGGATATAAAAGAAATTAAAGAGTTATTAAAGTCTCATCTGGAATCTATAAAAAGTGAAAAATTTGAAGAGCAATATTCTGTCGATTTCCAGAATGTTATTTCAGAATCTTTGAAGGCGGCGGCGAAAAAGAATCATTCAAGGATTGAAATAGGGGACATTCTGACGGCGCTTGCCAAACACAATATTATTTTTCAAAAGATTTTAAATGATTTTAAATTAAAAACCGAAGACATTACCAATTTAACCTGGTGGCTGGAATCAATTGAAGAGAAAATAAACAAAAGGAAAAAATTCTGGGAATACGAAAATTTAATGAGACGAGGTACTTTGGCCAAGGAATGGACAGCCGGTTATACTATTAATTTGGACAGATTTTCCATTGACTGGACAGAAAGAATCAGGCAAACTTTGCCGGAAATTATCGGTCATGAACAAGAAATTCAGGCTGTAGAACGGATTTTGGGCCGTCGGGAAGTCAATAATGTTTTGCTGGTGGGAGAGCCGGGTACCGGCAGAAAAAGCATTATCTTCGCCGTCACCAAGAGAAGTATTTTAGGGCAGTCCATAGCCGAATTAAATTACAAAAGAGTAGTTGAATTGGATATGCCTCGCCTTCTCGCTGAATTACCGAGCATGGAAGACGTTGAAACGACTTTGGATATAATTTTTCAAGAAGCGATTTCAGCCGGAAACATTATTTTGGTAATTGATGAATTTCACAATTATATCGTCCAGATTTCCAGGCCTGGCGTAGTTGACATATCGGGTGTCCTCTCTTCTTATCTGCATCTGCCTCAATTTCAGATTGTGGCAATTTGCACTTTCGCCGGCCTCCATCAGTATATTGAGCAGAATCCTTCTGTTTTGGCTCTTTTTGACAAAGTTGAAGTGGCGGAAATTTCAGAACATGAGACCTTAATGTTTTTGGAAGATTTGGTGCTGTTTCACGAAAGAAAATCAAAACGGCTTATTTCTTACTCAGCGCTTCGCGAAATAATTTCAATGAGTGGCCGCTACATGCCCAGCCTTCACTTTCCGGAAAAGGCGATAGAGCTTTTAGACGAGGTAATGGTTTATGTGATGGCCAATACCAAAGATAAAGTTGTTCTGCCTTCCCATGTGGCAAAAATTATTACCGAAAAAACCCAGATTCCGGTGGGCGAAGTGGAAGCCAAAGAAAAACAGGTTTTACTTAATTTGGAATCTTTAATTCATAGTCGAATTATTAACCAAGAAGAAGCAGTCAAGGAAGTATCAACTGCTTTGAGAAGAGCCAGAGCCGATGTGACGGTGAGAAAAGGGCCGATGGGCACTTTTCTTTTTTTGGGGCCGACTGGCGTGGGAAAAACCGAAACTTCAAAAGCCTTGGCGGAAATTTATTTCGGCTCCGAAGAACGAATGATCAGGTTGGATATGTCGGAATTCCAAACTATTCCTGATATCCAGAGACTGTTGGGAGAGAAGGGTCAGGAAGGATTGCTAACCACGCCTGTTAGGGAAAATCCGTTTTCTTTGATTTTATTGGATGAAATTGAAAAAGCTCATCCCAATATTTTAAATTTGTTTTTGCAGGTTTTGGACGAGGGCCATTTAACCGACGGCCAGAGCAGAAAAGTTGATTTTAAAAATTCAATTATCATCGCGACCAGCAACGCCGGCTACAAAATAATTTTGGAAGCCATAAAACAAAAAGCTGAATGGTCGGGATTAAAACAAAAACTGCTTGATTTTCTCTTTCAGGAAGGCACTTTCCGACCGGAATTTATCAACCGTTTTGACGCAGTCGTGGTTTTCAAGCCCTTAAGCAAGGAAAATCTTTTGGATATTGCCGAATTACTGCTTCAAAAATTAAAGGCTAATTTAAAAGAAAAAGGAATTGAATTTGTTATTACTCAAGCTTTGAAAGAAAAAATCGTTGAATTGGGCTATGACCCAGCTTTCGGCGCCAGAGAAATGAGGCGGGTGATTCAAGATAAAGTGGAAAATGTTTTGGCAACCGCTCTTTTGAAGGGAGACATCGTCAGAGGTTTTAAAGTTGAGGTTGACCCCGAGAATTTTGAATTGAAAATTAACGCTTAAGTTATGCACAGTTTTGAGCTTGCCCTCCTTTCTTTTATGCTAAACTGAGATAATAAAGCCTCCAAAGGTCGATATAAATAATTAATTAAATTTAATAATATGGAACAGGAAAATATTTTAGTTTCACAGCCCGATAAAAAGATTAAATCCTATGCCTCAACAGCTTTATTCGGCGGAATATTGCAGGTTATCTTTGGTTTTGGTTTTGGCTTTGTTAATCTTGCCATACTTTTAATAACGTTGGTTACAGGGATAGCAGCGCTTGTAAAGAATAAAGAAAAAATAAAGAAAATAACAATTTTTAGCTGGATTGGTTTAGGATTAATTGCTGTGGCATTCTTTTTGAATTTCATTTTTGGATTAAAAGCGCCAATAGATTATTTTATGGGTATTTTTCTTAAATGACTGAAGAAAATTATTATTTTCAGCGTCACTCAAATCCAATGGTGTCCTTATGGCACCTTTGGAAAAACAATATCAAAATGTGGCGGGTTAAAATTACTCCCACTTTGATTTTTCTCTTGGGATTGTTTACTTTCCTGTTTGGCTTTCTTATATATATGGCAATAGACGCTGAAGCTTTCAGATCAAAAAGCTTGGGAGAGATAATCGCAAAATCATTTATTATTATTTTTTTCGTGCCAGTTCTTTTATTTGTCATAGACTTGATTATTTATATTTCACTGCTTAGAGCATCTTCTATTTATAAGCTTCAGGGAATGGAGATTTCTGACTTGAGAGTCAGATTTAAATTTAAAAATCGCGAGGAATTTGTCGATTATAATAGCATTGAAAAATTGAGCTATAACCCCTATGAGGCCGTTGTTGGTGGTCTTATTGGCCCTAATTATTTAATGAGAAGTTTTTACAGCTTTAGAATGTTTTACAATATCGAGCTTAAAAAGATGGACGGCAAGGTTGAAAACATTGCCATTCCTTTTGACATTGAAAAAGTAGATAAGGCAATAGAAATTATTTCTTCGAAACTGGAAAAAAGCAAAATTGATATAGGGTTTTTTGAAGGTAAGCTGGCCACATCCTACATTCCGGGCGTTACTCGCCCTGAGCTTGCTCACGAACCTATAGGGAAGTGGGCTTTGTTATTTCTAATAATACTTATATTTATAATATGGTTTGTGTACAAATTCTTTTTAAAATAATAAGTTAAAATAAAGGTCTTTTAGCTATTATATACATAATCTATATATAAATTTATGGGAAAGAAAATTATAATTCTTATAATAATTATTTTAATTGTTATTGCTAGTGGGATTTTTTGGTGGCAGACAAAAAAAGACGAAATTGCCAACCGGCAAACCTATCAGAGTGATGAGTATGGGTTTGAATTTAAATACCCATCATCGTGGACCGTTGCTCAAGAAAATGTGACCGATTCATTAAAAATTCTATCGCTGACTTTAGCAAGGGATACAGATTACACAAAATATAAGGACGATTTTAATAATAAACTTATAGTACCGTTAATCAGCCAGATTGAGATAATCATGCTTAATAGAAATTGGACATCTGTCAAAGACATGGATATAAATGGTTATCTTGAAATACCGATAGGCAATTTTGAGGTTTCTTTAAAGGAACTTAAAAAAGAAAACATAAACGGTATAGATTATTATTTTTATAAAAGGGAGGTTAAAAGCGGCGCATCGGAAGAAGATAACCAATTACAAATAGGAGTGGTTTGGAATGATAAAAATGCCAGATATGATTTATTTACATTTAGGGCTTCCACAAACAATGGATTAGAGGGAATTATTAAAGAAATGGCAAAGAGTTTTAAAATTACTGAATCGAGCGAAACCGCTGACTGGCAGACTTATCGGAATGAGGAGTATGGGTTTGAGATAAAACATCCTGCTTATTGGCCGGTTGATAGCAATAAAGAGAGAGTGATTATAGGCACTTTGCCTTACGAACCCGGACCGGGAGCGATAGCTATTAGTATAGAAAATAATACCATACAGGAATCGATTAATTCTTTGAAAAGCGACCCTGACTTTTTACAGAAAGAGGTGATGCTTGGCGGGTCAAGCGCGACTGAAATTAGGTATCACGGCGCTTTCGCTGGAGAACCGCACATTGCTATTTTGGCAGAAAAAGGAGATAGCATCTTTAGTGTCGATTACGTAGAAGGGGACGAGCAATTAAATAAAATCATTAGTCAAATCCTTTCCACTTTCAAATTTATTGAATAATTTTTACAGACGGCGCCAGAGAAATGAGACGGGTGATTCAGGACAAAGTGGAAAATGTTTTAGCCACCGCTCTTTTGAAAGGCGAAATTGTCAGGGGCTACAAAGTTGAAATTGACCCTGAAAATTTTGAATTGAAAATCAATTCTTAAATTATCCACAGCCTTCAATTTGCTCTTTGTTTTTCCTGATTTTCGTGGTATTTTGAGGATATGGAACTCACCCTACGACAAGAAAGTCAAATAAAGAAACTGCTTCAAAAACAGGGCGTAATTTTGGCGTATATTTTTGGTTCCTTCGCAAAAGATAAAGCAGGGCCTTTATCTGATTTTGATATTGCCGTTTTATTTTCTGAGAAGGTGCCGCCACAAGAGTATTTTGATAAAGAATTAGAAATCGCCGGCGAAATAAGGAGAATTTTAGAAATTAACAGAGTTGATGTGGTAAATTTAGCCACCACTAATAATCCTCTACTGAAGCATAACGTCGTTTTTAAGGGTCGTCCGATTTTGATCAAAGATTCAAAAGCCCGTTTTGTTTTAGAGAAAAAAATAATGCAGGAATATGAGGATACCGAGCATTTGAGAATGGTTCAGTATTACTATCTAAAAAAGCATATTAAAGAGGGCGCTTTTGGAAGGGCGCCGATCAAAAGCAAATATTTAGAAAGATATGTCGCCAATAGATAAAAAAACAATCACCGAAAAACTAAAATTGCTGGATGAAGTTATCAGCAAGCTTGAAAAAATTAAAGCGATGGCCGCGAAAAATTTTCTCACTGATTTTTATATCAGCGACGCGGCAATCCGTAATTTGACTTTAGGGATTGAGATAATTGTGGATGCCGGTAATCATCTTTTGGCTGAAAAGTTTCACGATTCGGCGAAGACCTACAAAGACGTGATTATAAAACTTGGCGATAATGGTATTGTTCCGCAGGAATTCGCGAATGAGAACGTTAAAATGCCGGATTTTAGAAATTTAGTCATTCATGCTTATATAGACCTTGATTTAGACAAAGTTTACGATTATCTCCAAAAAGCGCCTGATATTTTTCGCCAATTCGCCAAGTATTTTATTGAATTTTTAGAAAAAAAATAATAAACCAAAAACCCTATGCCAAACCAACAACCAAATTTAGAGCAACAATTTAATCAGCCATTACAAACTCCGAATTTAGCTAAAAAACCACAATTTAATTTAAAATATATTCTAATTGTCTTAATTTTGGCCATCTTGGTTGGCGGTGGGGTTTTAGCTTATCAATACTGGTGGCTGCCAAAACACGAGACAAAGCCGCCAGAGATAACCATTGAAAATGAAACCGCCGGCTTGAAAACTTACGAAAATCAAGATTTAGGATTTAGTTTTAAATATCCAAAAACTTGGAAATATATTGGATTAATAAGACAAAAGAATGATATTATCGGTTTCCCCGGCATTCTTTATAGCAATTACGGGGAAGTTGCTCGGAATTATTTCGATCCAGATAAGGTTTTCGACTTTAATATTTTTTCAAAGGATTACAGGCCTTATGAGGTTTTTGCTCTGAATAATAAAAAGGTGGACGTAAACTGGTCTACCTCGGAATTTGTTTCTAATATGGGCATTGATCCTGCCGCTATATTGTTTACTAAAAAACTAAGCGAAAAATCAATGCTGGTGGCTATATATCAATCTCCGGAATGTTCTCCCGGGATGTCTTTAGAGGTAATAACACCTTTGACGAATGAATACCCCAATTTTGAAATTATAATTTCTGATCCGGAATTTGGAAATGATCCTATACTTAAAGCATACGAAGACGAGCAAATTGCAAAGACAGGCGTTGGTTGCGACATGCTGGGCGGTTATCAAAAGGTTGCCGAAAAAATATTGAATGGAGAATATCAGAAATTAAAACAGTACATTGAAACTGCTCGCCAAATTGCTGATTCTTTGAAGTTATCTGAAACCGCCAACTGGCAGACTTATCAGAATGAGGAGTATGGGTTTGAAGTAAAAATTCCAAAAAATTATTCGGAATTTAAAAGTGAAAATTTGAAATCTGTATGGATTATAGGTCCCAGCGACTTAAGTCTTTTTATAGATAAATCGATCAATGTTAATAAAGAATTAGTATCACTCTACGATTATATTAATTATATCTATAAGACGGATTATTATGATAATCCAAATAGCGGAGCATACCATTATCCAAAATATATAGACATAATGAGTAGTGGTGAATTTGTAAATATAGCTAGTGAAGATAAAAATATTGAAATTTGGAGAGAAAAACTAACAGGGGCTTTAGGTGGTTTTGAAAGTATCGCC